>ERZ795056.4455-NODE-4455-length-14498-cov-4.784394_pt1 | contig 14498 bp, 15 predicted proteins | sample MGYA00375140_ERZ795056 | MGnify/ENA primary metagenome ERZ795056 (study PRJEB30185, sample SAMN05720227) | activated sludge metagenome | isolation source: Anaerobic digester | place: USA | collected 2015-03-09 ...
TCGCGCTTGCTCCTCTTGCGTGCTGCGAACGCTGAGGCGCACACTTTCCAGCTCGCCGACCGCCTGGGCCGCGCAAGGCCTGTTACGCTTAACCTATGATCGGAGGTGAGCCGCAGCATTGGACGTTGGCGTTTCGCGATCCGCAGCGCGAAGCGGAATACATGCAAGCGCACGGGCGCGAGGTGCGCAAATTCTATCGCATTGCGATGATCTCGATCTTGATCTTGTGGTGCGCCTCGGTAGGGTTGGATTTCTCGGCACCGGCTGGGACGCGGACGCCTTACATGGTGATTCGGTTCGCCGTGGTAGCGCCGGTTTTCGCGCTGGCCATCGCGTTGAGTTTTGCGCCGATGCAGGTGTACCTACGGTGGTGGCACAGCATGGCGATTGCCGTGCTGGCGACGGTGGTAGGCGGAACGATTGCGCTTGCTGCGGTTGCCTCGGCGGATGTGTTTGCGTACACGCTCGGCGGCTTCTTGCTGGCATTGACGATTGGTTCAGGCCTCGACCTCGGGCGCGCGTTCCACATTGTGGTGGTCGGCGCCGTGCTTGCAACGGTGATGGTTGTCGTGATCGTAGTGTCGCCGCACACCAGCGCGCGCGACGTCATGGTGGATGTGCTTTGGGTCGGTGTTGCTTTTGCGGGCGCTGTAATTATGAGCGGCCGAGCCGAAGTTGCCCGCCGCATTCGCTTTGTGCAAGCCGGCTTGCTTGCAGCCGAGAAAAATCGCAGCGAAGCCCTGCTGCGAAATCTATTGCCGGACCCGATCGCGGCTCGGCTCAAGGATGGCCCCAAGACGATCGCCGATGGCCTCGACGGCGTGACCGTGTTGTTTGCAGATCTAAAAGGGTTCACCACACTAGCGACGCAGCTAACGCCGGAACAGCTGGTGCAACGCCTCGATAGCGTGTTCTCGGCGTTCGATGCGCTCGCGCAACAACACGGCCTTGAGAAAATCAAAACCATGGGCGATGCGTATATGGCCGTCGCAGGCGCGCCGTTTCCGCAACAAGATCACGCTGTGTTGGCAGCGAAAATGGCGCTCGACATGATCGAGCGACTGGGCCAACTTGAGCCAGCGTTGCAGCTGCGTATTGGCTTGGCGTCAGGGCCTGTGGTGGCCGGTGTGATTGGCCGCAGCAAGCTGAGCTACGATCTTTGGGGCGCGACGGTGAACCTGGCAAGTCGCATGGAATCGCATGGCATTCCTGGCCGTGTGCAAGTTTCGCAAAGCACGCGAGACTTGTTGGCTGAGCGGTTCGCCATCGAAGCACGCGGCGAGGTGGAGCTCAAAGGGCTTGGCCCAACCGCCACGTTTCTAATCTCGGCGAAGTGACGCGCGCGTGGATTAATTGCTCGCGATATTCTCGCGATACGAAGCAACGAAGTCGTTGACCTTGCGCCACTCTTGGTGCAGAAACTCGGCGCGCTCGTCGAGGTCGCGCGGAATTTGCGCTGCGGGGATGCGCCAAAACTTCACGCGCACGTTGGCTTTGTACAAACCGCCGTTGACGAAGTCTTTGAGCTGCTCGGTGTTTTCATAGCCGGTGTGGGCGCAGATCACGATGTCGGCGGTTGGCGCCGCTTCGATGAGCGCGTTGGTACCACCTAAGCGCAGCGGCAACACGTGGGTAAGTTCGCGGGCGCGGCCAGCGAGCTTGGTGTCGCGGTCGCCGATCTTTTCCATCAGGGCGCGGCGTTTGGCGTCGGTGAACCGCGTGCCTTCAGGGAAGATCATCACGGTTTCTTCCGAGTGCATGTTGGTGCCAGCCATGCGAATCGCATCGAGTTCTTTTTTGCTAGCGCCCGAGCGTTTGATGAACGCAACTGGCAAGCGGTGGCCGATGGCGTCGACGATGGCAGCGTAGATCAGCTCGGCTTTGAGCACGATGCGCAAGCGCACGCCGTGCGGATAGGTGATGAGGCCAATCGGCAAGATCGTGTCGTTAATGCTGGTATGGCGCACTAGCAACAGCGTCGGGCCGTTGCGCAAAAGCTCCGAACCTTCGACGTGATATTTGATGCCGTAGACCCAGCCTTGGGCACGCACATTCCAGTCGGCCCAGTAACCTTCGCAGCGCATGCTCAAGCGATTGTTGCGCTCGTAGTTGCTGCCGAAGCCGCTCAACAGCCAGCAGCCAAACAGCAGGAACAAACCCCAGCTTTGGCCGAAGATGATCAGCCCAATCATGATGTAGAAGCGCGTCCACAGCAGCGGCGTGCCACGGACCAGATCGGCAACGATCAAGATTGGCAACGCGACTGGTGCGAGCGCCCACCAAAGTGCCGTGAACAACAAATGCAACGGCATCGTGAGTGCGCGCCGGCCCAGCTTGCTGGTTAGCGGTTCGCGTCGCACGTACGGGCGCACGTCGTGAGTTGAAAGCGGTGTAGCGGGCGCTGCAGTGCTCGTCCCCGAAGCGCCAGCGAGTGGCGGCGGCGCGGACGTAGACGGTGCACTAGGGTTGGTCGTTTCCAACATGCACCGGGGTGGTAAGCCAAACCGTCGCCGCTGCCAAGGGAAAAGGCACGGGGTTAGCGTGGATTAGCATCAGGATAGTTCGGTGCGTCGCATACGCAGGCCGCGTCTGGCGTGGCTGTGTGGGCATCAGGCGTCGCGTCTTGGCACGGTGGCGGGCCGGCGTCCGGAAATAACGGGCCAGCGTTAACTTTTGCAGTGGCCGCGTCAGGCAGCCAGGCGTCCGGCCAAAATGCTGCATCATTTTTGCGTGGGCCACACGGCGCTGGATCGATCGCCAGATATTCGGCGCAGCCATTGAGCGTCACTGCTAGGCCCACAGCAACGGCAACTTTCCAAAGTATGCTCATGGGCTAAGCCAGAGCACAAAGTGTGCCACCGCGTAGGTGTGCAAAAATACACGCATCGCCATTTCGCTCTTGGGCCGCTGCACCAAAGCCGCGACATCGACGTCGCGATTGACTACTCCAGTAGGCCGAGCATCATCATCAAAAAGAAGCCGACGAAAAACATCGCTGTCATCCAGGCAGTTTCTTTTTCTTTGTGCGCTTCGATCAAGAGTTCTTCGGTGACCAAGAACAAGAGTGCCGCAGCGCCAAAGGACAATACAAACGACAGCCACGGTGGCGATAGGTGGCGTAACAGCGACAAGCCCAAGCCGGCGCCAATAACGAAACCGACGGGCAACAAGGCAAGCATGCGGAACGCACGGCCGCGGCTCGCACGGCGTTTGAACATCGTCGCACCAAGCGCGAGCCCGAGTGAAAGCAACTCGGTGGAAAGTGCAATCGCAAGCAAGCGACCTTGGTGCGCACCAGCTGCGAAGCCGATGCCGATCATCAAGCCGTCGATGGCGAGATCGACGACGATGGCTGCCACCATGCTTGAGGGCAAGGCGCTGGTCGACGGCGTCGTCGCTGCGCCGGACTCTTCTTCTTCCTCGTTGTGCTCGGTGAAATAGCGCACCGTAAACATCGCGATGACGCCTAGGGCGAAGCCGACGCCGGAGTGAATTACTTCATGCTCGTGGCGAAGATCAGGCAACAGCTCGACGGCAACCACGGCAAGCACCACACCTGCGGCAAAATGCAAGATGCCGATTCGCACACCCATCGATGGTGGATGCGCTGCTGCGATCATGCCACTGATGATCAACAACAGCGGCGGAATCAGCACGAAGCCGACTTGTTCAAACGTCACGCCGCGACCCTAGCACACGCTGCAAATTGGTTAGCGACCCAGATCGCGCAGCGCCGAAAATAAGAATGAAACGTGGTCGATGGCCGCAGTCGGACGCGCAGCGCGCATTTCATGCCGATCGCCGATGCCCCAGGACACGCCTAGCGTTGGCATGCCAGCGGCGTGGCCGGTTTCGACATCAACGTCGGTGTCGCCGATGAAAACACACTGTGCTGGTGCCACCTGATAGGCCGCTGCGATCGCCAGGGCGGCGGTTGGGTCGGGCTTTTTCGCAATGCCATCGCGTTGCCCAAAGACAGGCGCAAAACCCCACGCGTTGAGCAGTTGCTCGCTGATGCGCACGGTTAGATCGTGAGGCTTGTTGGACAAGATCGCTAGCTTAACGTCCGGTTCCCGGACGATATGATCGAGTTGGGCGGCCATGCCCGGGTAGAGCGCGGTGGTTATCACTGGCTGAGCTCGGTACTCTGCCATGAACGCATCAAAGAGTGTGCTTACCAGCGTTGCATCGGCACTTCGGCTTCCGCCAAGTTCAGCTACGGCGCGGACGATCAATTCACGGGCACCGCTGCCTACCCACGCTCGGGTTTGCACGTCGCTTGGCGCGGGTAAGCCCTGCGCCACCATGACGGTTCGCAAGTGGTGCGCGATATCGCCCAGCGAATCGACCAACGTGCCATCGAGATCAAAAATAAAAACGCGCGCGGGAGCCTGCACCCACTGACCATAGCTCGACCTGCCCAGGTTGCTAGCCGGCGCTGCCGCCTTTTACATTTGAGATCGAGTAGCGTTGCGCCATGCAATATCGAAATCTGGGCAACAGCGGGGTTAAGGTCTCAAACCTTTGTTTAGGCGCGATGACGTTTGGCGAAGCCGACGAAAAATCGTTCATGCACAACGTCGGTGCCGACGTTGCGACCAGCTACGCGGTGTTGGATCGCGCGGTAGCTGCAGGCATCAACTTCATCGACAGCGCCGACGTGTACGGCCAAGACGGTTTGTCCGAACGCGTGTTGGGCGATTGGATGGCCGAGCGTGGCAAACGCAACGAGCTGGTGATCGCAACCAAATTTCGTTTCACCATGCCAGGCCAAGGCGACGCCAATAAAAGTGGTGCATCGCGCTATCGCATCGTGAAATGCGTCGAAGACAGCTTGCGTCGCCTCAAAACCGACCGCATCGACCTGTATCAGATACACATGCAAGACATCACCACGCCCGAGGAAGAAACCCTGCGCGCCCTCGATGACTTGGTCAGCGCTGGCAAGCTGCTGTACATCGGTTGCTCGAACTACGCGGCTTATCGTCTCGCTGATGCGCTGTGGATCAGCCGCGTGAACAGCTTTGCCAAGTTCATCACGTTGCAAGCGCAATACAGCTTGGTCGTGCGCGACTTGGAACGCGAACACGTGCCGCTGTGCCGCACGCACAATCTTGGCATCTTGCCGTGGTCGCCGTTGGCAGGTGGTTTTTTGTCGGGCAAATATCGCAAAGGCGAAGCGCCGCCAGCCGGCACTCGCATGGCGCAATGGAAAACGCGTTGGGCTGGCTACGACAATGAACGCAACTGGAAAATCTTGGCTGCGCTCGACGGTGTTGCCAAAGAAATCGGCGCAAGCGCATCGCAAACCGCACTGGCCTGGTTGCTTGCCAAGCCAACTGTGTCGAGCGTGATTTTCGGCGCTCGCGATGTCGCCCAAGTCGACGACAATATTGGCGCAGCGAGCCTGGTGCTAACGCCTGCGCAAGTCAAAGCTCTCGACGATGCTAGCGCGTTTGACGTTGGATATCCGTATCAGTTCATTGGCCAGATTCAAGAACGCTGGTAACGCGGCGTTGCAGCAGTGCCATTGCAGCAACCGCATAAAGCACGAGGCCGAATAACCAGCCGTGCGCGATCGCGGCGTCCAACCACCGGGCCGCTTGGCCTGCGACGGCGCCGCCGCTTGCGCGATTCACCAGCCAAACGCAGCCTGCCGATGCCGCGACGACACCAAGCGTTGAACGCAGCACGCTGCCGATGGGTGAGCGTAAGCCCAACGCAAGTGCTGGCAGCAGCACAGCAACGATGCCGAGCTGCATCAGTTCGACGCCGATGTTGAACGCTACGACGGTGAGGATCAAGGTGTGGCCTTCGAAACCAATGCCTTCGAGCGCACTGGCAAAGCCAAAGCCATGAATGAATCCAAACGCCAGGGCAATGGCACTCTCGCGTCGCGGGAATAATGGCGTGAGCGTGTGCACTGCAGCTACGATGATCGATGCTGCGATGAGTGCTTCAACCAACCGGCTCGGCAACGCGACGATGCCCAACGCGCACGCGAACAGCGACAGCGAGTGGCCAAGCGTAAATGCAGTGACAACACCAACGATATCTTTGACCGTGGCGCGCAACGGTTTGGTCGGCTCCCAGCGTCGTCGGCGAGCCACCAGCGTGACTGGGCCGAGCAACGTCAGCAAAAACAATAGATGATCGCGGCCGTCGGCAATATGGCGTGCACCCACCCGCACCATCGCTGCAAAGCCACGCCACCAACTGCCCGCTGCGCGATCGAGCTGGAGCGATGTGCGTTGGTAATGCAACGTATCGAGAAACGTGAGTTCGCCAACGTGGCCGGCGTCGAAGTCGTGGCGCAGGAACAAGCTGATGTGATGCGAGACAACCTGGTGGGTAATGATATCGGTCGTAATTGTCGCTTGGCGCGGTGACGCAGCTGCAGGCCCGTGCGCCGTGGTCACGACGCGCACCCACCATGCATCATCGTGTTCTTGCGTGGTAGCGCGTTCAATCGTCACGGCAAACGGCGTGCCTTGCGGCGTTGTGATTCGTAGGTGCGCGGCGATGTAGTTCGTGAAATCTGGCGACGCGACTGCGCGCTGGGCGTCGACGAGCGAATGCCAGCCAAACACCGGCGCAAGTTCATCGACCGGCAGTTGCCATTCGATTTGTAGCGTATCGCTGCCGATGTCGACGTAACCCAAAGAGCCTTTGACGTCATGAGCAAACGCCGCTGGGACCCGGCACAGCAAGGCCGCCAGCAACAAACCGGTGAGCACTATGATTCGTGGACGCATCGGTATCGCCTTAGAACTGACCGCCGTAGTCGCCGGTCTTGTCGCGATAGATGGAGTGATAGTGCGTGGTGTTGCGGATAATGATGCCACCTTGCACCACGAGCTCAATCCACACGCGAGGGCCATCAATCCGCAAATAGCTGCCGCTGGTATCCGCGTTCGGGCCGGCCGCCGCACCACCCCACGCGAAGTAGGTGTCGTCGTAGCCGGCGACATAGGCAGCCATCAACGGGTCGGCTACCTCCGCTGGATATTGCCGCGCCCATTCTTCAATAGCTACCGTCACCAACGCGCGCTGGCTGTCGCTCATTGCCGATACCAACATGCCTTTGCGATTGCTGCCGGTCGGGTAGGCGCTCTTCGAGGATCGGCTTTGGCCTTTGCCGTAATCCATGTCCGGCGTTACGACGACATCGTTGAAGCTTTGGCCGCTAAGGTACGCCGAGGTACGCTCGCTGGCACTCAACGCTTCGTAAATCGCAAACATCGCAGCGCCTTTCGAGACCATAGGCGCGTACGTAGCGCCGTTGAATTCGAAGCTGGCTTTGGGCTCGGCGCCAAGATGTTGTGGGGTTGGAAAGAAGGCACCGCCGACGAAGTTAAGGTTGTACGCCATGTGATGGCCGCCAAACATGATTTCAAAATCACTGGATTCCGACGGTGTTCCGACGATGGCGAGCGAATACAGGCTCGACCCATAGCCGCTTTGCATGGTGCCCAGATAGTCATCGGCGCGCAGCAGCCCTGTTACCGTTGCGTGGCCTTTTTCGCTTAGTGCAATTTGCAACAGATCGAGTGCGGCCGCCTGACTGGTGGCGGAAATGCCAGCGAGTTGCAGACCGGCGCGAGGCTTCATTTGCACCGGCAAATTGTTCCATTTGGAACGACTGACGTAGTCGGTTAGCGCAAGGGCTGCGGTAGTTCGTTCGCTGGTGGAGAGCGTATCGAGAAACGCATTGGCCGCGCAGGCAACTTTGGCCAACTGGGTAGTTTTCGCAGCGCATGCTTTGGCGGCGTCGGTGTTTAACGCGCCGTCGCTGCTGATGATGGCGCCATCGGGGGTAGCAGACGAGCCGCCGCAACCAGCGGCGACACACAGCATCAGTAACTTTCGGAAGGAACGGTCCATGCCCTCGACTATGCGTGCACTATACTTCGCTGGCGTTGCTGGTTTGTTTCGGATTATTGCAGCCGCTCGATCGCGGTTGCCACTCGGACGCCGCTGATGGCTGCGGCCAACGCGCTTTGGCCAGGGAATACTGAATCACCGACGAGCCAGAGCCGTGGTTCGGCTTGCACTAGCCCCATGTTTTGATAGTTGTGCAAGCCAGCAGTGCGTGGTGCGCCGCCTACCGCGCCACCGGGCCGGCCAACGAAGCGACCAAAGGTGCGGGCCGATGCCGTGAGCTCGTGCACGATGTTGTTGGCCCACTGCGGCGCACCGGCTCTAAGCGTATCGCGCATGGTCTGTTGCACAGTGGCTGTATAGGCCGCGATGTCGGTACCTGCGGCTTGCAATGTCGCTAGGGGCAGATGGGTGGAGATGGTAAGTGTTCGATGGCCAGCTGGTGCACGGTCGGTCTCGGCCGCGCTGCTGATCGATACGAAGATGTGATTGCCGTCGATGAGAGGCTTGTTTGGGTCGGCAATGAATTCGAGGTGGTGGGCGTCTGCGCTGGCATCGTCCGGTGCCCGGACAACAAGATACAACATGGCAGCGCTGTATCCTTGGGCCAAACGCTGCTGCATGCGAGTCAAACGCGTTGGTTCGCGGTAGCTTGGGCCCAATAGGGCCGGCAGCACGCCTGGATGCAGATTCGCGACAACGTGCTTGGCTTCCAAGGTGCCGCGTCGGGTGGTGATTTGCCAGGTGTTGTCCGGACGCCGGACGAGTTGTTTGACGCGGGTGCTGAGCTGAATGTCGGCGCCGCAGCGCTGGGCTGCATCGAGCAAGCCTTGGGCAAGTTGGCCAACGCCACCGACGACATGCGCACTGCCGCGGTAGTAATAGTCCATCGCTGCGAACGCCAATGGCGCTTCGGCTACCTCAGCGCTGCATTGCACGGTGATCTGGCACAACGCATCGAGGTAGATGCGTAGCGGTGCAAAATCAGCCAAACCAAAACGCTGCAAAATCGCTCCCATTGAGCGGCCGATGTACGGCAACAAGCCGGCGTATCCCGGCAGCCGCCGAAGATGCCCAGGTAGCTGTGCGAGCTTGACTGGCGGCAAGCGCGCAGGGTGGTCGAACAGCTGCCACAGCACGCGTGCCACTCGACGCTGCACTGCAAAAAAGTGCCGCAGCTCGCTCACGGGTGCATTCGGCAGCGCGCAAAATTGCTCGAGCAAATCTTCGCGTCGACGGTGAATGTCGAGGGTGACGCCTGCGGCTTGCAAGGTCAGCAGTGGATCCATCCACTGCAGTTGCACGCCGATGTTGTGGCGTTTGATCCAGCCGCCAAATAGTTGTGCTTCATCCAGGCCGCTGATCAGCGTGGCGCCACTTTCAAAGCGATAGCCATCGCGCGTGAACGTGCTGGCACAGCCACCTGGATATGAAAGCGTTTCGCACAGCGCAACCTTGGCGCCGCGCTCGGCGAGCGTTAACGCAGTGGCAATGCCACCAAAGCCTGCGCCAATGACAACAGCATCGAACATCATGCGGCACCTTGCGATTGGCTGGCCCAGTACAGCAGCAACGCAGCGCGCAGTGTCCACACAATGGTTCGCAACGTGTTCGCAAGCATTAATCGCTGCATCGCAGTGGTATCGAAGTCGCGCGCTAGCCTGTTATGCGCTGGCACGGCCAGCAAGCCGGTGAGGCCCCACGCGCTGACGGCGAGGGCTAGACCGACGACGATTGCTGCATTGTGCGCAGCGTGCGGCTGCAGCAACATCGCACTGGCACTCAATAATTCGAGGGCCATCAGCGGCGCGACGATCCAGGTAATGCGATTGCTATGAAAGCGGTGATATGTCGCGAACTGCGACGTGCCGACATTCGCGAACTGCGGATACACCACCAATTGTACAAGCCAAATCAAGCCGCACAACGGCAGCGTGCTTGCGAGTTGGCCCAGCAGCACCCAACTCATTTGGCGCGCAGAGTACCTAGGCCACCGTCGACGCCAAACACTTGGCCAGTGATCCAGTTTTGGGTTGGGTGCAGCAGCCACGCGATCATCGACGCGATTTGATCGGGCTCGCCGATGCGGCCCAAGGCGTGCATTGATTCTGATGCTTTAAGGGCCGCTGGATTGTCAACGATGCGCGCGGCAAGCGGTGTGCGTACCAGGCCGGGTGCAACCGCATTTACGCGTACGCCACGCGCGGCGTACGTTGCGGCTGCTGACAGCGCGAGGCCTTGCACACCGGCTTTGGCCGCCGCGATTGCTTCGTGATTTACCAAACCAATGCGAGCTGCGGCCGACGACGTCAGCACGATCGAGCCGCCGCCCGCGGCGCCAATCGCAGGCGCTGCAGCGCGCACAAGTGCAAATGCTGTGGTCAGGCTTTGGCCGATCACGTCGTCGTATTCGGCTTGTGATGTTGTGTGCGCAGCTTTGAGCATAATCGAACCGGCCAAATTGACCGCTGCGTCGAGTCGGCCCCAACGCGCCACAGTGGCTGCGACCGCTTGCTGGACGGCGTCGAAATCGCGTGCATTCAGCGTTTGCGTTGCTGTGCGTGCTGGATCGAGCGTTGCGGCGAGTGCGTCGAGCTTGGTTGCATCGCGCCCAACGAGCATTATATGCCAGTTGTCGGCGGCCAGCCGTTGCACCAGCGCGCTGCCAATGCCACCGGTGGCGCCGACGATGAAGGCGACCCGCGTTGAGTCCATGGTCATGTTGGTGAGACGTCGGCTCATGCCGCGGCGTTACAGCCTACGGGGCGCTGTCTGGCGTGGCATCGGGCGTGGCATCGGGCGCAGTATCTAGCGTTCGCGGCGTCTGCGCTATGCGCACTTGCTCTTCACGCACGATTGCGATCGCGGTGTCGTACTCAGTTAGGCTTGCGCCAGTGCGCACGCCTTCGGTTGACAAGTACCGGCGAAACCGCCGCGCGCCCGGTTGGCCCGGAAACAAGCCAAGCAAATGTTTGGTCATGCTGTGCAACCGCACGCCGCGCTCAAGTTGCGCAGCGACGTACGGACGAAAGGCTGCCAAGGCTTCGAACGAATCTTCGATGGGCGCAGGCTGGTTGAAGAGCTCCGCGTCGACGAGCCGCAGCAGCTCGGGATTCTGATACGCAGCGCGGCCCAGCATCACACCGTCGACGTGTTCGAGGTGCACGCGCGATTGCGCTAAGTCCAAAATGCCACCGTTGATGACCACGGGCACCTGCGGCATGGCGCGCTTGAGCTGATACACCAAGCCGTAGTTCAGCGGCGGCACATCGCGATTTTCCTTCGGGCTCAAGCCTTCAAGCCAAGCGCTGCGAGCGTGAACCAGCAGCGCGTCGGCGCCAGCAGCGACCACGGCGTTGGCTAGTGCAAACAGCGCTTGCTCAGGGTCTTGCTCGTCGACGCCGATGCGGCACTTCACAGTGACTGGAATTGTCACTGCTTGTTTCATCGCTTGCACACATTCGGCAACCAAGTTCGGCACGCGCATCAAGCATGCGCCAAAGTTGCCACCTTGCACGCGGTCCGACGGGCAGCCGCAGTTGAGATTGATTTCGATGTAGCCAAGCTCGGCGCAAATCTTGGCCGCTTCGGCGAGCTTGGCAGGATCTGAGCCGCCCAATTGCATCGCTACTGGTTGTTCGTGTTGGCCAAAGCCAATCACTCGTTCGCGCTCACCATGAATCACTGCGCCAGGCGTGAACATCTCGGTGTACAGCCGCGCGCGGCGCGTCAAGATGCGATGGAACGTCCGACAATGGCGGTCGGTCCAGTCCATCATCGGCGCTACGCAAAAGCGAAAAGTGCTGCGGTCAATCATGGTGTAGGCCTAAACGTTGTTCGCTTCGCTCGGGCATTAACTCTCGCTCGCTTCGCTCACGAAGGCACTGACTTCGTCGAGCTGGCGGCCGTCGTCGAGGCCTGCCGCCATGCGTGGCAAGCTGGTGCTAGTGCGTTGTGCGCCGCTCCAGATGCCCGCAACGCCAACACTTGCGGTGAGCCAACTGCGATCACAGGCGACCACGCTGCCGTCGGCGGCAATTGTGCTTGGAATGTTGTGATGGGCGCCGCGCCGCGCATTGCGCAATGCATCTGCGCTAGCCAAGGTGTCGAAGTGGCACACCAAGTCGGCCGCTAGTGGATCGCGAGCTGCATCGCCGCCAAAGCGTTTCACCGCGGCAGCGGTGGCGTTGGCCGTTGGCAATGCAAAGCACAGCGTTGCGCCTTGTGTCGTCGGGAAATACACCCGCACCGCTGCAACGGCGGCGATGACTGCAAGTGGAACACCGTCGGTGTCAACGTCTTGCGCAGTGCGAGCAATAATCCCAATCGATCGCGGCGTGCCAACCGCCAAGAAGCGCGCGGCAACCGTGTACAGAGCCGCACGTGCGCACAGCGTGAGGATGGCGTTATGGTCCGCGTCGTCGACGATGCCTAGTTCGGTTGCCACCACTGCACGCGGGCCAGTCGTTGGCCGCTTCGTTGCTTCCGCCACCAACGCGCGTTCCACCGCGTCCACAATCGCTGCGGCGCGCGTCGCAAAATTCGTTACAACTGCTGTGTTGGTCATCGTCGTGGCGCGGGTTTACCACGTTGCGCGGGGTGCCAGGGGATGGCTATCGACCGCTATTACGGTCTTGTTGTAGTAAGCGAAGAATTGGCAATTGCGCGTTGTCCTTTGGTCGTCCTGCCGCGGTTTTGGACGCGATAATGTCATCCAAACTCGCCACTAACATGTGTTCACCAGCAATGGAGACATCCACCGCGCGCGAACGTAGCGACGCGAACGTCAAGCCACCAGAAATTTCATCAAACAACACATCGACGGGGGATGCGCCACCAAGTATTGAAACTACGCGACTGAGCTCTGATATCGACTGCGGTGCAGCCGCGCCAATTTGTTTGGCTACCGCCGCGAGCTTGGTCCGATTGCGAGGTGTATCGCGGATTAAGAGGTCAATGTCCTGCGTCATGATCGGCGCCCCTTGGATGGCTGCCGCCATCGAACCGACAACGATAACTTCGAGTTGTGCAGTCGAAATCGCCCGTGCGAGCTGTACGAGGAAGATTTCGTCAGAAGACATAGACGCCTGGTGCATATTCTCGCAGGAAGTATCGTCTGCCAGTACCAAAAGGCCGCAGCTTGCATTGGGCAATTAACAACAGGTCGCCCGGATCCGCATGAGGAAATCGTGCAGTCAACCGCGTAAGTTCTGCACGAACAGCTACAGCAAACTGCTCGACGTCAAATGGAGGCGGTTGCCAGGACATAGCCACAAATGTACCGCGGTGGAAGCAGGCGCTCAATCAGAAATCGCCACGGTTGGCCATCCTCGCGGTCGCAACATTCCTTGTAGGTCGCTATCACTCGCCATTATGTCGCGTAGAATGGCGGCGATAGGCGGAAGGGGCGAAGTGACGGTCATTTGCGAGTTCGGTCATCCACGGCCGGTACGAAGTCAGCCGCCACCATCAATCTGAGGCTTAGTGACCAACACAGCAGCAAACAGCGGAGGTCGAGATGAGCACAGTGACAGAGATGAAGATGTTTGAGAATGGGATTGACTACGTACAATCCGCGGTGGTCGCGTTCTACTCAAACCCTCCACCCTCCGGGAACGAACTCAAATACTGTGTCCTCCATGCTTTTTCAGGGACGTTGTTGATTCTGAAAGAAAGGTTGCGGCGAGAGCATCCTGCATTGATCTGGAAAGATGTTACTCACCTCAACGATGATAGTAAAAATACTGTCGACTACGACGCTCTGCTAAATAGGCTTGCGCAATGCGCGAACGTTAGACTTAAAGGCAAAGAACGCGAACTGTTAGATGAGGTACGGCAAACGCGCAACAAGATTGAGCACTACGAATTTGTGTTGAAGGCAGATAAGACCTCTGAATTGCTCGGTCGATTGACAGAGTTTCTGGAGCGATTTCTTCGAGATGAGTTGAAGAAAACTCTTAAAGAAGTGGTGCCAGTTGACGTCTGGCGCAATATTTCGAAACTGGAAGCTATCGCTAAACGAATTGAGCAAGAACGACGCAAGGAGGAAGCGGCGCGGTGCAAAGAGGAGGAGGCCGCAACTCAAAAGTGGCTGACACGCGCGAGAAAATACATGAGGTGGTCCAAACCTGCGTTGGCGAGATACGCCGATAAGTGCGAGCGTCCCCGTCTCACAAAAAGAGACTTGGATAACCCAGATGGCATGGAGTGCGATGAGTGCAATGAATACAGCGTGTATATTGCACCTGGAAAAAAAGACGGAGATATTGGCCTTTGTATCAAGCCAGACTGTCGGGCAGTCCATCAACTAGATTCTTGCGCAAAATGTTCCGCTATTTGTGTCGGCGAACTTTGCGACAATTGCGCGGACTATTTGCAGTATCAAATGGCGCAGGATTGAGTGAGCATTGTACCCAACCAGCGAAGCGTTGGGCCTAGATTCTGAATTACATCGCTAGAGGGTGGCGAATCAGGGGCCTTTGGATGATGCTCACCTTATGCGGTTAGTTGTCTTGGGTTTCTTAATGGGTTTGGCGGCCAGTTGCTCAAGCGGAACGCGAAATCTGGCAGATCGGAAGAGCACACGTCTGAACTCCAGTCACCGCTTAACATCTCGT
>ERZ795056.4460-NODE-4460-length-14487-cov-11.159715_pt1 | contig 14487 bp, 9 predicted proteins | sample MGYA00375140_ERZ795056 | MGnify/ENA primary metagenome ERZ795056 (study PRJEB30185, sample SAMN05720227) | activated sludge metagenome | isolation source: Anaerobic digester | place: USA | collected 2015-03-09 ...
GCGGAGTGGATGACCGGACTGACGGGGAAAGGGATCTTTTCCCGGCGCCCGGGCGGCCCGGCGCCGCCGTCCGGGGTGGAATCTCCCGGCAAACGATTCCCGCCGGGCGCCGGAAATGATGTCCTGACCGTCATGCCCTGCACCTGCCTTTTAACCAGCTTGCGGTCCCCGCCGCTCCGGATGGAGTTCGGTGCCGCCTGCTGCTGTCGCGATGGCGTTCATCGCCACGTATTCTTACTTTTTCATCACCGGGGATTGATAATATGTATGTTAGGGCGATTGCCGGGGGAAGTCAAGGAAGAAGAAAGATACCTTTGCATAACTGCGAGAAAATGGTCCGCAAGCGGCGAATCAAAAGTTTTTGCCATTGCGGAGTTGAGCTTAACACCCGGTATTGAATAAGATTTATACGTTACCCATTGAGAAGCGAAAAAGATTTCTGAGCCGCGGCGAAGCCATTTTTCAAAGGTCTCCTATCGTCGCTGGTCCGCAACCTACGCCCGGCAGCTCGTCAGGGCATGATGATCAACGGCGTATGGCCTTCATAGACAAGATCGTTGATGAGGAATTTCCTGGCTATCTGGTCCAGGAACATCCTCGATCCTCTTTGAACCACGATGAATTCGTTTTGCTTCCCCTTGATGATCTTCTTGAGGTCCCGCCAGCTCTCGTCCCCAGAATACAGCTCATAAGCGGCCTCCTTCTTGTCGGAATACAATGCCGACAGCTCTTTTAGATACCTTTCCGTGGCCTCCCGGTCGTCCTCGGGTGTTACGACGGAAAAAAAGATGATTTTCGAGCCCACAGCGCCATTGAGGCGGATAATCTTATTCAATTCGATGAGATTAAGGGGATAGGTTTTCTGCACGGCGACATGGATCGCGTCGGGAGCGCAACAGGGGGCATGCTGAGGCATGGCTACGATGAGGCTGTCGATCCCGTCGATAACGTTCACGGCCTGGCTGCCGATGAAGATTTTCTTCAACAGGCCCGTCCCCTTGATGCCGAGGAATACCAGATGATGGAAAGGCTTTTTGAGCAATTCACGCAAGGCGACCACCAGGTTTTTCTCGGATACGAGGTGCTGAATCGAAGTCGCTCCCGGCAGAACAGTTTCCGTAAAGGCCCTAAGTTGTTCCCATGCCTGGTAATTGGCCCGTTCGGTCAATATCGTTTTTGTCTCATATGGCGTCATCAACGGCGACAGGGCCATGGTATTATGGAACGTGAGCAACACGGCATCCGCCCTCTTGCTCCAGTCATAGGCAAACCGCAGCAGTTGTTCGGAATGAGGCGAGAAATCAATCAGTACAATGAACCTGTTTTTCATGGCCTTTTCCTCCGTAAAAAAATTTTTCGCTTCGGTCAAAAGAGGCTTCCAGGCAGGAACTCTTTTAAAAAGAGTTGATCTCTATATGCTTTTTAAATATATTACCGGTTCATCAATGTAGAAGTCAAGCCACATCTGTCCAAGATAGATTTTCGGAATTGAAAAGGGTTCACACAATATGGATGAGTTGAGCATTCTCATGACCTTCGCCGTCGGACTGGCCGGAGCGCTTTTTTTCGGCTATATCGCCACGCGTCTTAAATTATCTCCCATCATCGGGTACCTGATCGCAGGCGTTATGGTCGGACCTTTCACTCCCGGCGTAGTGGTCAACCGGTCAATTGCCGAGCAGTTTGCTGAAATCGGCGTGATTTTGCTCCTCTTTGGAATAGGGTTGCGGTTTAATTTGAAGGAGCTCTTTGCGGTCTGGCGTCTGGCCGTTCCGGGAGCGCTGATTCAGAGCACCCTCTCCACGCTTGCCCTCGCATCCATATTGCATCTGATGGGCTGGAACTGGACGTCCGGTTTGATTCTGGGCATGGCCATTTCTGTGGCGAGCACCGTTGTCATGGCGTTGGTGCTGGCCAAATGGCATGATCTGCACGCCACAATCGGACACGTTGCCATCGGCTGGACGGTTGTGGAAGATATTCTCACGGTGGCCCTGCTGCTCCTTTTGCCCCTCCTTTTTTCGCAAAGCCCAAATGTTGAATTGAACATCGGCTGGATTCTGGGGCTGGCGGGATTAAAAATTCTGGGGCTCGTCGGCCTGGTGGTCGTGCTGGGAAAATGGGTGATCCCCTGGGCGCTGGAAGGCATTGCGAAAACCCGGTCACGGGAGCTTTTCACGCTGGCGGTGCTGGTTCTGGCGGTGGGCATCGCCGTGGGCTCCGCCAAGATATTCGGGGTTTCCATGGAGCTGGGCGCATTTCTCGCCGGCCTGGCCGTCAGTCGTTCCGAATTCGCCGCCAGGGCGGCTAACGACGCTTTGCCGATGCGGGACGCTTTTGCCGTGCTCTTCTTTATTTCCGTCGGCATGCTGTTTGATCCGAAAAGCCTGATCCAGATTCCTCAGATTATCGCCGCCGTCCTCTTTGTGGTCGTCATCGTCAAACCCGTGGCCGCGGCGCTCACAGTCAGAATGTTAGGCCAGCCCACGGCCACGGCGGTTCCCATTGGCGCGGCTTTTTCCCAGGTCGGCGAATTCAGTTTCATTCTGGGGACCGTCGCCCTTGGTCTGGGGCTCATTAATGAAGCCGGATGGAACGCCCTGGTGGCCGCTTCCATAATTTCCATCGGTTTTAATCCTTATGTTTATGATTGGGCGCGCCGCTTTTCGTCACCCAAAAAGGCCAAAACGGCGCCGATTGGAGATAGCCCCCGTCAGCCCCTCAATCCCAACTTATGCATCCTCGTCGGTTACGGCCCGGTCGGAAAGATCGTGCACAGGCTTCTTCTGGAACGTGGCGCGGAAATCACGGTCATCGATCTAAATCTGGACACCATTCGCCGCTTGCGCGCCGAAGGCCATGATGCCCTGTATGGTGACGTTCTGCGTTCGGGAACGCTCGAAGACGCAGGCATCGCCTCAGCCGCCAGTCTGATTTTGAGCACCGATATCGATGATGCCCCGGAAGTGGTCAAACACGCCCGCCAGATGAATCCGGATTTGCAGATTCTGGTGCGTTGCGCCCACCTGCGGGACGCAGACGCGCTTCGCAAAGCGGGCGCAACGGTAGTCGCCGCCGGAGAAGCTGAAGTCGGCGTCGCCCTGGCGGAAGTGGTGACGGCAGGCGATGAAATGGCCTGCAACCTGGCGGCGGACCATCGCGAAACCATCCGACGCGTGCTATACGATACGCCGGCGCCTCACAAGGAAGAATCCCGCTCCAAAAGGTAAAAAAGAAATATACGTTACCAATCCAGAAGCGAAAAAGATTTCTGAGCCGCGGCGAAGCCATTTTTCAAAGGTCTTAAACCGGCATTACCATGACGGTGGACAATCGGCATGTTATCTGAATATATACTTTCTTTTTGACATCTTGGTGATTATCCGATACTTTATAAACAATTCGGATATTGTCCATACGTATGCTTTATTTCCAACGAGCGTCGCTGATTCAGCGGGGGCCGACTGATGCATGATGATGCCAGCAAAACACATCAAGAGTTGATCCAGGAGAATTCGTCGTTAAAGCGGCGAATCCAGGAACTGGAATCCCTTGCCGCCGCACTTGAACGGGCGGAAAAGGGACGCCGGGATAACGAGGAAAGAAATCAATTATTGCTCAGCAATACGACGGATTATGTGGCGCATTACAACATGAGAGGCGAATTGCTCTTTGCCTCCGAGGCAATGCGCTCCATGCTCGGTTACGACCCTGCCGAGGTAATCGGCACCTCGGGATTTGACCGCATACACCCCGACGATGGGCCGCATGTCCGGGAAGCGCTGAAAAAAATCGCCGCGATTGAGCCCGGCGCCGTTTCTAAAGTGGAATACCGGGCGATCTGCCGTGACGGATCATGTAAATGGGTCGAGATGAGCGGCAAGACATTTTTGAGCAATCAAACCGGCGAGTTGGAAATAATCGCGTCCGTTCGCGACATCGCGGAGCGAAAACAGGCGGAGGACGCGCTGCGGGCGAGCGACGTCCGCTTCAACAAGCTGTCTTCCCATGTCTCCGGCATGATCTATCAGTTCATGAAGCGGCCCGATGGAAGTTATTGCGTGCCTTTTACCACCGCGGCCATCGAGGATGTCTATGGCTGTTCACCTGAGGATGTTCGTGAAGATTTTACTCCCATCGCCAGGGCATTATGGCCTGAGGATGTCGAAAACATAATAGCCTCGATCGAATATTCCGCCGCGCATATGACGCCGTGGCAGTGTGAGTATCGCGTTCAGGTTCCCGGCAGGACGGTTAGATGGATGATCGGTCAATCGACGCCGGAAAAAATGGCCGACGGCAGCATCATCTGGCATGGATTCATAACGGACATCACCGATCTGAAGACCGTTCAGGAAGAAAGCGAGCGACGGGCCGCCGTTACCGCCGCCATCAATCGCATTCTCCAAAGCGCGCTGAAGGCCGGGACCGATGTAGACGTGGCGCTCATCTGTCTCCGCGAGGCCGAAGCACTGACGGGCAGTCCTTTCGGCTGGGTCGGGGAAATCAATCCCGCCGGGAAGATGGACACCCTGGCCCTGAGCGACCCGGGCTGGAAGTCCTGCGGGATTCATGAATCCGGCCTAGAAATCAAAGATATGGAAATCAGGGGGATCTTCGGGTGGGTCCTCAAGAATGGCGAATCGCTGCTCACAAATGATCCCGGCAATCATCCGGAAAGGGTGGGGCTTCCGCACGGACACCCGCCGCTTACCGCATTTCTGGGGGTACCGCTTCTTGTGGGTGGGCGAAGCATCGGCATGGTTGCCCTGGGCAACAAGACCGGCGGCTATACGTCCCACGATCAGGAGGCGATTGAAGCGCTATCCGTAGCCTTTGTGGAGGCGCTGCACCGGAAACGGGAAGCATTGGCCCTGTTGCAATACAAGGCATTGCTCGACAGGGCCGGGCGCATGGTCCGCTTCGGGGGATGGAGCATGAGAACCATTGACAACAAGGTGGTGTGGTCGGATCAGGTAGCTGACATCCATGAGGTGCCGCCGGGTTTTTCTCCCACGCTGGAAGACTGCATCAACTTTTATGCCCAGGGATCACGGGAAATAATCATTAAGGTTTTCGGCGATTGCGCCCAGAACGGCGTGCCGTATGACGAAGAGCTGGAGATCGTCACCGCCAGAGGCAATTGCATCTGGATTAGAACTTTGGGAGAAGCGGTTCGTGATGCCGCCGGTGCGATCATCGCCGTGGAAGGGGCTTTCCAGGACATCAACGATCGCAAAAAGGCAGAAGTCGAGCTCAAAAAGACCCTCAAAAATCTCAGGAAAGCTCTGGGGACAATCATTCAGGTTCTCGTATCCGCCGTTGAGACCAGAGATCCTTATACGGCCGGGCATCAGGTCCGGACGGCAGATCTTGCCCGGAGCATTGCCATGGAGCTGAAACTCTCCGGTGAGCAAGTAGAAGGCATCCGCATGGCGGGGTCGATTCATGACATCGGAAAATTATCGGTACCCGCGGAAATATTGTCCAAACCGACAAAATTGACGGACATCGAATATGCGCTGATCAAAGAACATCCCCGGAGAGGATATGAGTTGTTGCGGGACGTGGAATCTCCGTGGCCGCTGGCCCAGATAGTGCTGCAGCACCATGAGCGCCTCGACGGCTCCGGGTATCCTGAGGGGCGCAAAGGTGATGAAATTATTCTTGAGGCACGCATCATGGCCGTGGCCGACGTGGTGGAAGCCATGGCTTCCCATCGCCCTTATCGACCGGGTTTGGGACTTAAGGCCGCTTTGGAGGAAATAAGCAGGAACAGGAGCCGTCTTTATGACGCCGCTGTCGTCGATGCCTGTTTAAGTCTCTTCCATGAAAGAAATTATCAATTCATCTGATTGCCTCCCGGATGATGCCCCCGCCGACGACGAGACTGCTGTCATAGACCACGACCGATTGGCCCGGGGAAATCGCCTCCTGTGGCTTGTCAAAGACGATCGTGGCATTTTCCCCCGCCCAGGTTACGGAACATGGCGCCGCCCGGTGCGCGTAGCGTATCTTGGCCGTTGCCCGTTCCGGAGGATCATTCACCAGCAGGTTGATCCGGTCGGCAATAAGCCCCGTCGCCCGCACCTCGCACTTCTCGCCGCCGACCAGGCGGTTGCCGGCCACATCCAGGGCCAGGACGTAAAGGGGAACCGTGTTGCTGACACCGAGGCCGCTCCGCTGTCCGATGGTGTAAAAGGGCAGCCCGCGGTGGCGACCGAGAACCTTCCCCGCCCGGTTTACAATCTCTCCCGGAAGGATCTTTTTCCCGGCATGCTGCCTGATAAAAGAATCCATTCTTTCCTTGGAGACAAAGCAGATGTCCTGGCTGTCCGGTTTCTCCGAAGTGGGAAGTCGGGCGGCCGCCGCCAGCCTTCTCACTTCCTCCTTACGATAATCGGCCAGGGGAAACAGGACATGGTGCAGATCTCCTTTGTTTATGGCGTACAGGAAATAGGTCTGATCCTTTCCGGCATCGCGGGGAATGGACAAGCGGGACAGAGCACGGTCATGATCCACCCGCGCATAATGCCCCGTGGCCAGGTACTCGCAACCCATGGCGCGCACTTTGCGGAGGAGACTTCCGAATTTGATGGCCCGGTTGCACTTCACGCAGGGGTTCGGGGTTCGCCCCCGGAGATATTCGGAGACGAAAGGCCAGATTACCATGGCATCAAGCTCGCCGTCAAAATCAAGAACATCATGGGGAATGCCCAGTTTCCGGCAGACCCGGCGGGCATCTTCGCTCTCCCTGGAATCGCGGCGCTGGGCTGGTACTTCATCCGCCGCGGTGATGCCCAGAGACATGGTGACGCCGACTACGTCATGTCCGGCTTCCTTAAGCAGCAGGGCGGCCGTGGAGGAATCAACCCCGCCACTGATGGCGATGGCTACCGCACCTTTTTTCCGGGGAGAATATTCGGACATGATTTCCTGTCTTCTTTAATAAACATGGGAAAGACGCATTATCATAAGGTTAATCAACAACTTGCCACTTCTTTTTGTGGAGATTGCCGTGTCATAAATAATTCGTCAAGATATTTCCCCGCCGGGATAACTATCTGGACTTCATCCTCGCTTAAAAAAGGATAAAAAATGGGGACGGCTCTCTACAAACGCTCCAGGATGGCCAGGGCCACCTCCTTGGCGGTAGGTCCCACCTCCAGGGTCGGGCCGACGCAGGAGGGACAGCCGTGGGAGCAGGGGCAACTCCGGAGGAGGCGGTGGACGGCGGCGAGCAGGTCTTCGTGCTGGGCATAGAGTAGCTCGGAGAAGCCGATGCCTCCTGGGTAGGCGTCGAAGATGAAGATCGTCGGGTCGTAGGCGTCGAGGCGCGCCGCTTCGCCGCCGGCGCCCCCGGAAATCCCCGTTTTGTCGTTTCCGGAGACCGCTCCGAACCCGCCTCCTGAAGCGGTCCGGTTATCCCGCGTCCCGTCTCCCGTAGCGCCTCTCCCGGCGACACCTACGGAGGTAGCATCTATCCCGGCCGCCGCGGCGCTATTGGCGGCTATCACCCCCCCCGCGCCTTTTCCTGCCGGGGCCGCACCCGCGAAATTCGTAATCGCCCGCAACTCCTTGCCTTTTTTCACGAACCACTCCCCGCTCTTGTCGCCGATGGCCCGGTCGAGGTCGTGTAGATCCGCCATGAGGCGCATGGCGGCCAGGTGATGGAGGCTGTAAGCCAGGCCCCCCAGGCCGTCGATGATCTCCGCCTGGTTGTGGGGCAGGACCAGAAGGACATCCTTAGGGATGGTGAACCAGTAGCTGGTGGTATGCATGTCCTTCTCCGGCAGGGCGACGTCGCCGTAGCCGAGATTCTCCGCCGTGTAGAACTTAATCTTCTTGAAGCCCACGACCTTGCGGACCACCTGGACCTCCCCGTGCTCCACGATCGCCGGTCCGGGACGGCGCCCGGCGAAGGAGTCGATGACCCGGACGTTGGTGTAGGTCATGGCGTCGGTGTAGTAGTCCACATCGACCTTGCGGACATAGGCGGTCTTCCGTTCCAGATCGAGCTTATCCACATGATATTGCTGGGATTCCACCATATAGATCGCGTCGTCGTGGACGGTGGTGAAGGCGCTGTCCCAGTCCACCTCGGCGATGACCCGGGGCTTGCCGGCGTCGGTGGCATCGACGACCACGACGTTTTCCGGATTGATGCTCCGGAGGCTCACCTCGTCGGCGGGATAACTCTCCGCCATCCAGTGCCACCGCCCCTCGACCTGGTGGAGGACGCCCTTTTCCTCCAGATAGCCCAGCAGCTCCTCCAGATTCTCCTTCCCGAAGCGTTCCCCCCGCTCGAAGGGCAGCTCGAAGGCGGCGCTTTTCAGGTGATGGAGGAGGATGAGGAGGTTGTCCGGATTGATCCGGCAGTGCTCCGGGGAGCGGGAAAAGAAGTATTCGGGATGTTCGACGAGAAACTGGTCCATGGGGCTGCTCCGGGCGATGAGCAGCGCCAGGCTCTGGCCCTGCCGCCGCCCCGCCCGTCCGGCCTGCTGCCAGGCGCTGGCGATGGAGCCTGGATAGCCGCACATGACACAGGCCTCCAGGTCGCCGATGTCTATGCCCAGCTCCAGGGCGTTGGTGGTCACCACCCCGAGGATGTCCCCTTTGCGGAGCCCCGCCTCGATCTCCCGGCGGAGGTTGGGGAGATAGCCGCCCCGGTAGCCGGCGACGGACCGGGGATCCACGGGTTTCCCCTTGGCGAAGAGATCCTTGAGATATTTCGTCAGGACCTCGACGTTCAGGCGGCTCGTGGCAAAGACGATGGTCTGGATCGCGTTTTCAATCAGTTCTGCCGCCAAGATCCGGGTCGGCGTCAGGGCCGACTGGCGGATCCCCAGCTCCCGGTTGACGATGGGCGGATTGTAGAGGATGAATGTCTTGCCTGCCGTTGGGGCGCCGCTGTCCGCGATCAGGGCCACCGGTCGCTCCAGGATCGCCTCGGCATGCTCCCGGGGATTGGCCACGGTGGCGGAGCAGCAGATGAAAACGGGGTCCCGGCCGTAGAACCGGCAGATCCGCACCAGCCGCCGGATCACGTTGGCCAGGTGGGAGCCGAAGACCCCTCGATAGACGTGGAGTTCGTCGATGACGATGTATTTCAGATTAGCGAATAATTTCTGCCACTTGGTATGGTGGGGGAGGATTCCGGCGTGGAGCATGTCGGGGTTGGTGACCACCACGTGGCCCTGGCGGCGGATGGCCTGCCGGGCGTCGTCCGGGGTGTCGCCGTCGTAGGTGTAAGTCTTGATGTCTGCTTTGAGATCGCCGATGAGGCCGTGGACCTCGTGCATCTGATCCTGGGCCAGGGCCTTGGTGGGAAAAATATAGAGGGCCCGGGTTTCCGGCTCTTCGATAATACGCTGCAATACCGGGAGGTTGTAGCAGAGCGTCTTGCCGCTTGCCGTGGGTGTAACCAGGACGACGTCCCGGCCGGATCTTACCAGTTCCACGGCCTCGCCCTGGTGGCTGTAAAGCCGCCCGATTCCCCGGGCGGCTAAGACCTCCCGGAGGCGGGGGTGGAGCCAGGCGGGGAAATCCGCGTACTGGCCCTCCCGGGGCGGGATCTTCTTGAGCGCCCGGACGTTGTCCAAAAACCGTTTGTTCTTCTCCAGCCGCGCCAGCCATTCCGCCAGAGTCAGCTTCGCCATCGTCCCTTCTCCCGCAATATCGGCAGATGCAGTTAACTTGTCTTACGTATCGTTTTTGTTATCATTTTATTTTCCGCCGCCCGCGCCGCATCCACCGGCACTTTAGAAATCTACCTATCACGGGAGTAAAGCCAAAGTCAAAAACTCGTTGTCTCCGAACGGCGCCTCCTTCCCGAATCGCATAGCCTTCCAAAGGATACCGCATCCTTTTCGCGGCCATAAGCAGGAAGGCACTGTTCCGGACCGTGCCGATCGAATTGCCTCTCCGGGGGTGGAAAAAATGTGCCGGGAGTGACTTCGTTTGATTTGCGGCGGGCAACGCAGGAATAGATTGCTGATAAAGGGGCTTATTTCAGGCTTGCATCTCCGCCCGGAGCTGTTCCAGATCCTGACGCCGGAAATGATAGGCGGCCCGGCAGAATTCGCAGGTTACGGAGGCTTCTCCGGGATCGGCGATGAGGGCGGAAATCTCCTGCGGCCCCAGAGAGATGAGGACCCGCTCGATCCGGTCTCGGCTGCATGTGCATCGGAGGATGAGGGCCTTTTTCTCCAGGAGTCGATAGGGGATATCACCGTAGATGGTTGCCAGGATCGTCTCAGGCGTACAGCCGTTTCGGAGCATCCGGGTGACGGGGTCCAGCCCGCCGATCCGGTCGGCAAGGCGATCCACCCGCGCCGCGTCGGGCGGGGGGAGGGTCTGGATCAGAAATCCCCCGGCGGCGCTGACGGCTCCGGATGGATCGACATGGACGCCCAAGGCCATGGCCGTGGGAATCTGCTCCGACTCGGCAAAATAATGGGCCAGATCCGTGGCGATCTCCCCGGTCCGGAGCCGGACGATGCCACTGTATGGTTCCTTGGCCCCCAGGTCCTTCATGACGGTGAGAAGCCCTTCCTTCCCCACGGCCCCAGCGACGTCGATCTTTTCCCCCCGGGGCGGCAGGGCGACGGTGGGGTCGCCTACAAATCCCCTGAGCGTGCCGTCGCTGTCCGCTTCGACGATGATCTTCCGCAGCGGTCCGTTGCCTTCGATCTTGATGGCCAGCCGCTGGTCCCGCTTCAGGAGGGCGGCCATGAGCGCCCCTCCCGTCAGGGTCCTGCCCAGGGCTGCCGCCGCCGTTTCCGAGGTGCCGTGCAACCGCCGGGCCTCCTCCACCAGGGCCGTCGTGTCGCAGGCCAGCCCCAGAATGCCGCCGTCATCGCTGATAACGCGCAGCAGATAGTTGTCTTTGCGATCGGGTTCCATGTCGGTTTCCTTTCCTTTTTCCTGCCGGGCAGATGCCTATAGAATGAATACGCGGATTTTTCAACTGTTTCGATCTTCCCCGCCGCCGGGGAAGGAATTAGTCGTTCCCGAAGCGTTTCCCATCTGATATAATTGATGAACTCGTAAAAAGTCATCATAATTACTTTATAAATCTCCTGCTGTGTGTCATGCCAACCGGAATGTTACATTATCTCTTGGATTCGCTGAGCCGTTATTTTGGCGAGAATAATCGCCAGATGCCAAGGTTCAATTAGAAATAATAAGTAGATTTAGGGAGATGATAGATGTATTGGTAAATTTGAACTGGGAATTTTAAAACAGGTCGAGATTACCTTTTTCATAAATTGATTACCCAGCATGCAATATAAGCAACAAATACGAGCTGTTTTGTTCCTCATGCCTCTCCTGATTCTCCTCGGTTTGGGGAGTCCGGCGCCGGCTTCCGAAGGGAAACCGCCGGCCGGCAAAAAGGAGGACGGCGCGCATATCCTGATCATTACCTCCCAGCCCTACGTCACCCAGTGGTTCAACTCCCTCGATCATGCCTTCAGCGACAGCATCCATAAGGTTCTTTCCCCGCCGGCCAAGATGAGCTACGAGTATATGGACGGCAGGAAACTGGCCGATCCGGAGTTTCTCATCATCTTTCGGGATTTGCTCCGGGCGAAGTACCGTTATTTGGGCATCGATCTTGTCATCGGTGTCATGCCGGCCGGCAGCGGTTTTCTGTTGTCTCATGGCGAAGAGCTCTTTCCCGGCGTCCCGAAATTATACCTCCTTCCCGGCAAGGACCAGATTCCGGGGATCCTGGCCGGGGAAAAAACGGGTCTGGTTGAAAGCACTTCCGACATTGCCGGCACCATCGAGCGGATCAGGCTCTTTTTCCCCCGGACGGAACGTCTCTTCGTGGTGTCCGGCCAGGGCGAGGACGACCTAACCTACCGGGAGAGGACCCGCCGGGCCGTGGAACGAATCCGCTGGCCCCGGGATGTCTCCTACCTCGACGGCGTGCCCCCCCGGGAATTGGCCGACCGTCTTTCCCTCACCCCGGTAAACTCCGCCATCCTGATCCTCACCTATGTCCGGGATCGGGACGGCAATCCCTGCACTACCGTCCAGGTGATGAAGGAACTCGCTCCCCGGGCGAATGCCCCGATCTTCGGCTTCTACGACACCGTCCTCGGCCTAGGCATCCTCGGCGGCCATCTCACCAGCGCGGAAGCCTACGGTAATGCCGCCGCCGCCGCCGCCGTCAAAATGATCTCCGACCGGGAGGTTAAATACCCCCTCAAAATCGAGGCGGAGATACGGAATATGTACGACTGGCGGCAGCTCGAGCGCTGGGGGTTTCCCCCGACCTGGTCCCCGCCGCAAGCATCCTGATCAACCGGGAGAAATCATTTTGGGAGGAAAACCGTGGGATCGTGCTCATGGCGCTGCTGATCTTTGCCGCCCAGGCGGCCCTCATCGCGGCATTGTTCTTCAATCTCGTCCGGCGGCGCCGCACCGAGCGGGTCCTCATGGTCAAGGAACAGGAGCTCCAGAAGCATCGCGACCACCTGGAGGCCCTCGTGGAGGAACGGACGCAGCAGTTGCGGATGAGCAATATGGAGATGATGCAGGCCAAGGAACACGCCGAAGCGGCGGACCAGATGAAATCAGCGTTTCTGGCCACCATGTCCCATGAGTTGCGGACGCCCCTGAATTCCATCATCGGCTTTACCGGAATCCTCCTCCAGGGCCTGGTGGGACCGCTCAATGATGAACAGCGCAAGCAGCTCCAATGGGTGCGCACCAGCGCCAACCATCTCCTGGCGCTCATCAGCGATATCCTGGACATCTCGAAGATCGAGGCGGGCAAGCTCCAGCTCTCCCGGGAGACCTTCGATCTGCGGGCGGCCATCGACAAGATCGTGCAGACGTTCCGGCCCCTGACGGAAAAGAAGGGCCTGCGCCTTGAGGCCGCCATCGCCCCGGAGGTGGGGGAGCTGTACATCGATGCGCGCCGGGTGGAACAGATAAATTTAAACTTGTTGAGCAATGCCGCAAAATTTACGGATGCGGGAAGCATTACCGTATCCTGTACGACCGAGGATGGCAAATACCTGATTCGGGTGGCCGACACCGGCATCGGCGTCAAAAAGGACCAGATCGACGAGATGTTCAAACCGTTCCGCCATATAGACACCGGGTTGAGCCGCAAATATGAAGGTACCGGCCTGAGGCTGTCCATCTGCAAGAAGCTGTTGGAACTCCTGGGCGGAGAGATCGGGGTGGAAAGCGAGTGGCAGCGGGGAACGATTGTTACCGTATCCATCCCGGTGGAAAGGAGACCGACATGAAAGGCAGGATTCTGGTAATCGAGGACAATGAACAGAACCTCTATCTCGTCAAGTTCATTCTGGAAAATAATGGCTACGAGGTGTGCGAGGCCCGAGACGGCCGGGAAGGGATTGAAATGGCCGAAAAGATAAAGCCGGATCTGATCCTCCTGGACATCCAGCTTCCCGTCATGGACGGCTATGCCGTGGCCCGGACGCTCAGGACCAAGCCGGATCTGGCAAAGGTCCCGATTGTGGCGGTCACCTCGTATGCGATGGCCGGGGATCGGGAGAAGGCTATCGCGGCGGGCTGCAACGGCTATATCGAGAAACCGATCAATCCCGACATCTTTATGCAACAGGTAGAACAACAGCTATGCCTCCGGGCGGACGGCGGGGAAGGGAAGTGACCAACTTATGGACCGGATGCTAATCGTCGACGACAATGCGGAAGGTCTCTATTTGCTCGACTCTACTTGCTGAAAACGCATAGTTTTGAGATCATGAAGGCGGAAAACGGCGCCGACGCCCTGGAGATCGCCCGCCAATCGCCGCCGGACCTCATTGTCAGTGACATCCTCATACCCATTATGGACGGTTATGCCCTCTGCCGCCGCTGCAAGACGGATGATCGCCTGCATAGCGTTCCCTTTGTATTTTACACGGCCACCTATAACCCAGCAGGAGGATCAGGCGCTCGGTTTGGATCTCGGCGCCGACCGCTTCCTCCTCAAGCCCCAGGAACCGGAGGTCCTGATAGGCATCTTCCAGGAATTGTTGAACAAAAAGCGCCGGGCGGAAGCACCGGTGCTAGCATCCCTGGAGGAGGAGATGGAATTTCTCCGCCGCCACAACGAAGCCCTGGGCCGCAAACTGGAGAAGAAGATTCTGGATCTCGAAGCCGTGTATGAGCAACTGCGGACCAAGGAGGAGACGCTGCGGAAGGAGCAGGAGTTCCTGGCCAGCGTCATCGAGAACATTCCCGACATGATCTTTGTCAAGGACGCAAAAGCCCTGAACTTTGTCCGGTTCAACCGGGCCGGGGAAAAACTGCTCGGTATGCGCCGGGAGGATTTGATCGGCAAAAACGATTACGATTTTTTCCCCAAAGGGCAGGCGGATTTCTTTACCGCCAAGGACCGGGAGACCCTCGCCGGGAAGACACTGGTGGACATTCGCGAAGAGTCCATCGAAACCCGGGATCTGGGAACGCGGATCCTCCATACGAAGAAGATCCCCA
>ERZ795056.4461-NODE-4461-length-14485-cov-5.079834_pt1 | contig 14485 bp, 2 predicted proteins | sample MGYA00375140_ERZ795056 | MGnify/ENA primary metagenome ERZ795056 (study PRJEB30185, sample SAMN05720227) | activated sludge metagenome | isolation source: Anaerobic digester | place: USA | collected 2015-03-09 ...
GCCGCCAGCTTCTCGGTGGCCAGACCGCGTTCCGGGTTCACTCACGTGCCTTCCTTTCGCACCACGCGCACGAGACACCTGCCGCGCCCATCGACTTGCAAGCGGTGCGCACCCGTCTTTGCGAGGGACAGCACCCCAGCTCCTTGTACGCAGCGATGCGTGCGATGGGCGTGGAGCTGGGTCCGTCCTTTCAGGGACTACGCCAGCTCTGGCAAGGTCCAGGGGAGGCACTCGGGCGGGTCGATCTGCCCGACGCCGCTGGCTCTCCGCTGGGTTATCAGTTCCATCCAGCGCTGCTCGACGCGTGTTTCCAAGTGATGGCCGCTTGTTTTGGCAACGAAAGCGACCACACGCCGTGGGTTCCCGTGCAGCTCGCCCGGCTGCACTTTTGGCAGCGTCCGCAAGGCGAGCTGTACTGCCATGTCCGCACCGTTCCCGACCCCACGATCGATCGAACACGACGCTGCGCCAATCTGTGTATCGCCGACGCGACCGGGCTCGTCGTTGCCGAGCTGCAAGGACTCTGGGTCCAGCGGCTGGCCAGTCCAGACCAAGCTGCGCAGGGCGAGTCCATGCTGAGCGTGGGCTGGGAGTCAAAGCCACGACCAATCGTCAAGAGTAGCGAAGGACGCTGGCTCCTCCTTGGCGGTGAACAAACACTGGCTGACTCACTGCACACGGCGCTTCTGCAAGAAGGTCAGATCATCCATCATGTGACCCAGATTCCCAGCACGATCGAGTCATGGAGCGAGCTGCTGCGCACCGCCTTCCAAGGACACGCACCGACTGCGGTGGTCCATCTGGCCAGCACAGAAGAACCAGCGCTCGCTGCGGGAGAGCGGCCGACGACGCGCTCGCTGCGCTTGTGCGCTACCTTGCTCCATACGGTGCAGGCGCTCGTCGCGATGGCATATCGAGACGCCCCCCGGCTGTGGCTGCTCACCCGCGGTGCACAGGCGGTTTCGGTGGAGCCCGTCGCCATCCAGCAAGCGCCCATCTTGGGAATGGGGCGAACGATTGCGCTGGAACATCCCGAGCTGCGCTGTGTCCAGCTCGATCTCGACCCCAGGCAGCGCCCCGAAGAAACAGAAACCCTTCTGGCCGAGCTGCTCGCCGACGATACAGAGGATGAAGTCGCGCTGCGTGATGGTCAGCGCAGAGTGGCTCGAATTGGTCTGCGCGCAACGGAATGGACCACACCAGAGAAGACCGAGCCAGCGAGCGGCCGACCGTTTCGACTCGACCTGGACGCGGTGGGTGACCTCGATCGGCTGCAGCTGCGGGCGACCACGCGGCGACCCCCCTCATCGGGAGAAGTGGAAATCGCCGTTGAAGCAGCCGGTCTCAACTTCCGCGATGTGCTGCTTGCGCTCGGAGTGATTCCCGGTGACCAGTACGAAGATGCAACTCCTTTGCAATTGGGAAGTGAGTGCGCGGGCCGCATTGTCGCGGTTGGATCAGGTATTTCCGGACTTTCGATTGGAGATGCCGTGCTCGCCATCGCGCCGGGCACCTTCGCGTCCCATCTAACCTGCTCGGCCGAGCGCGTGTTGCCCATGTTACGGGACCATTCCTTCGCGCAGGCGGTGGCGGTTCCGGTGGCATTTTTGACCGCGTACTATGCGCTGGCCAAGCTCGCGCAGCTTGTCCCCGGAGAGCGCGTGCTGATTCATTCTGCCTCGGGAGCCGTTGGCCTCGCGGCAATCCAGTGGGCCCAGCATGTGGGCGCGACGGTCTATGCAACCGCAGGTACCCCCGAAAAGCGGGCCTTTTTACAGTCACTCGGCGTGGCGTATGTCAGCGACTCGCGCTCGGATCAGTTTGCTGACGATATCCGTCGCTGGACTTCTGGAGAGGGCGTCGATGTCGTTCTCAACTCACTGTCTGGAGAGCTGATTCAGCAGAGCCTGGACTTGCTTCGCGATCAGGGTCGATTCATCGAGTTGGGCAAGCGCGACTACTTCCAAAACATGCAGCTTGCGATGCGGCCTTTTCTGCGCAACTTGTCGTTTTCGCTGCTGGATCTGGACGGGCTGCTGCGAAAGCGACCGGCTGCGATGCGCGTCGCGCTGGCCGAGATCTGGGAGCACTTTGCCAAAGGCACTTTTTCGGTTCCACCGATCACTGCCTTCCGCATGGATCAAGCCACCGCCGCATTTCGAACGATGGCGCAGGCTCGACACGTCGGCAAACTGGTGCTTACAAACCACGCCGAAGACCTGCGGATTGCGGTTCCCATGGCAAAGCCGGTTCGGATTCGCTCAGACAGTAGCTACCTGATCACGGGCGGGCTCGGGGGACTGGGTCTGCACGTTGCACAGTGGCTCTGTGAGCAAGGTGCGGGACAGGTTGTCCTGATGTCCCGAACGACGCATCCCACGGCGAAACAGCACGCTTCGGTGGAACAAATGAGCCAAACCGGATGCCGTGTCCATGTGGTGTCCTGCGATGTCGCCGATCGAGCGGGGGTCGACGGGGCGCTCCAAGACATCAGTGCTTCCGGCCTGCCGTTGCGTGGCGTGATTCATGCGGCAGGAGAGCTCGATGATGGCGTGCTGCGCAAGCTGACACCGGAGCGCTTTGAGCGCGTCATGCACGCGAAAATCGATGGTGCGTGGGTGCTGCATGAGCTGACCCAAGCCACGCCGCTCGACTTCTTTGTGATGTATGGCTCCGCCGCCGGACTTCTGGGGTCGCCAGGACAAGCCAACTACGCGGCGGCCAATACGTTCCTCGATGCGCTTGCCCACCACCGCAAAGCGCTGGGTTTGCCCGGACTCAGCATCGACTGGGGTGTCTTTGCGGAGGTCGGAATGGCAGCGGACAAAGACGGCCAAGTCCAGCGTCTGATGCTACGCGGAATGCGCAGCCTGAAGCCGGAAGAAGGTCTGCACATCCTGCAATTGCTGCTCTCAAGCAACGATGCGCAAGTAGGATTGGTTCCCATCAACCTCCGGCAGTGGAGCGCGTTCCATCAGTCGGTGGCGTCGTCGGCACGACTTTCTGCCTTGCGGACCAGCCAACATGAATCGAGCGTTCGTGACGGCGACCCAGCACTTCTCGCCAGCCTGCGTGCCGCACCGTTGGAACAGCGTGCTGCGCTGCTCGCCGAGCAGATGCGCGGACAAGTTGCACATGTGCTGCGCACTGCCAAAGAGCAGATCGATCCGAGCACGCCACTGACGAGCCTGGGACTGGATTCGCTGATGGGTCTGGAACTTCGCAACCACATCGAGTCGGCGTTCGGCTTGCGCGTGCCGGTGACAATTCTGTGGACGTATCCGACCCTGGCGGCGCTCAGCAAGCACCTGGCGGGCCAGCTCTTCCCAGCGGAATCGGTCTGCGCGCCTCACCCCGTGCAGGAGGAAGCAGGAGTGGTGCCGAGCGACATCGCGTCGGTGCCAATGGATGATAGCGAGCTGCTCGCGATGCTCGATGACGAGTTAGCACTGGCCAAAAAACCCGGAGCCTAAGCCACCATGTCGCAACAAGAGACCCTGCTGCGAGAACGGCTTCGCGATGCAGCGCTGGCGCTGCGTGAGCTGCGTCTGGAGCGTGATGCGCTGCGGAAAGAGAAGACCGAGCCGATTGCGATTGTAGGGATCGGCTGCCGATTGCCCGGATCTGCCAGCAGTCCAGAGTCGTTCTGGGAGCTGCTGGAAACAGGCCGCGATGCAATCGTGCCGCTCGATGCGCGCTGGAACTTGGTCGGCAAACATCCCGATCCACAAGTTCCGCGCTGGGCGGGTCTTTTGACCACTCCGGTGGACACATTCGATCCATTCTTCTTTGGAATTTCGCCCAGAGAAGCGCGTGCAATGGACCCGCAGCAGCGACTGCTTCTGGAAGTCGCATGGGAATCGCTTGAAGACGCGGGAATCGTGCCGGAGTCGCTGAAGCAGAGTCGCACCGGAGTGTTTGTCGGGGCCTGTGCCAACGACTACGCAGACCTGGCGGTACAGCAGCCGGAAGCGGACCAGGATGCCTACTTGGCAACGGGAAACATGCTCAGCATTTTGGCCGGCCGGCTGTCGTATACGCTGGGACTCCAAGGGCCATGTGTGACACTCGACACCGCGTGCTCATCATCGCTGGTCGCGATTCATCTAGCCGGTCGAAGCCTGCGCAGTCGGGAGTGTGATCTGGCGATTGCCGGTGGCGTAAACCTGATCTTGTCGCCCGACAGCATGACCGCTTTGTCGCGAACGCAGGCTTTGTCACCTGACGGTCGCTGCCGAACCTTTGATGCGTTGGCAAATGGCTACGTGCGCGGCGAAGGCTGCTGTGTACTGGTTCTCAAGCGACTCGGAGATGCGGAGCGAGGCGCAAACCGCATCTGGGCCGTCATTCGCGGCAGCGCTGTCAACCAAGATGGACGCTCGACCGGGCTGACCGCACCGAATGTGCTCTCGCAGCAATCCCTCCTCCGCGAGGCGCTGAGCGATGCAGCGATTGCCCCGGAAGCGGTCGGCTATGTCGAGACTCACGGAACCGGAACAGCACTGGGCGATCCGATCGAAGTGCAGGCGCTACAGACGGTGCTCGGAACCCCACGAAGCGACGGAAGCGTATGTGTGCTTGGCGCGCTCAAGACCAACATCGGACACCTGGAAGCGGCAGCTGGTGTCGCGGGCGTGATCAAGGCCGCGCTGGTCTTGGCCCAGGAACGAATTCCCAAAAACCTGAACCTGCGGACGCTCAATGCCCACATCGAACTGGAAGGCAGTGCGCTCACGCTGGCGAAGGAAGCGATCTCATGGCCACGGGCTGCGAAGCCACGAATCGCCGGGGTCAGCGGGTTTGGACTGAGCGGAACCAATGCACACATCGTGCTCGAAGAAGCACCAGCCTCTGCGCGTGCGGAAACCGTCCGTGCATCCGCGCTACCGTTTCTGCTCAGCGGTCGCAGCGGTTCGGTGTTGTCTGCCCAAGCACAGCAGTTGCGGACGTTCCTTCTTTCGCATCCCGATGTGGCGCTCGCGGATGTCGCGTACACGCTTGCGTGTAAGCGCACGCACTTCGAGCATCGGGAGTGCATTGTGGCCAGCCAGCGTGAGTCGCTGATCGAAGACTTGGCCGCGCTAGCGGAAGGACGGAGCAGCCCGCACAGTAACACCACGGTTCCCCGCACAACCGGCAAGCTGGCGTTGCTGTTTACTGGACAAGGCAGTCAGCGACCGATGATGGGACACAGCTTGGCGGATGCGTTTCCGCCGTTTCGCGAGGCGCTCGATGCGGCGCTGGCAGTCATCGATCCGCTGCTTCCACAACCTCTGCGAGCGGTGATGTCTGCCGATGCCGGAACGGCGCACGCGCTGCTCATCGAACAAACGGAGTATACCCAGCCAGCGCTGTTTGCCCTGCAAGTGGCGCTGTACCGCTGCATCGAAGGACTCGGGATTCGGCCCGATCTCTTGCTCGGGCACTCGGTGGGAGAGATTGCCGCTGCCCACATTGCCGGCGTCCTTTCGCTTGGCGATGCGTGTCGGTTGGTGGTGGCGCGTGGACGGCTCATGCAAGCGCTGCCCGCAAAAGGAGCGATGGTGGACCTGCAAGCAACAGAATCGGAGGTACGGTCGCTGCTTGTGGGAAAGGAACAGGTGGTGGACATCGCGGCGGTGAATGGTCCGCAGCACACCGTGATCTCTGGGGAAGAGGAAGCGGTGCTGGCGATTGCGCAGCAGCTTCAGGAACGCGGACGCAAGTGCAAGCAACTTGCAGTAAGCCACGCGTTTCATTCGCCGTGCATGGATGCGATGCTGCCCGCGTTTGCTCAGACCGTTGCGCAGCTCTCGTTTCACAAGCCCCGCATCGGCATCGTGTCGAGCACAAGCGGAGAGCTTTCGTCCGAATCGGAGATGGCACAGCCAGCCTATTGGGTCGAGCAAGCGCGCCGGACGGTTCACTTCGAGCGAGCGATGGTCTCTCTCGGCAAGCTCGGCACCCGGCGCTATGTTGAGCTGGGGCCACGCGGTGTGCTGTGCGCGCTTGGTGCAGAGTGTCTGTCCGATTCCGTGTTGGCACAAAGCGCGCTTGTTCCGCTTCTGCGTGGCAATGGCGAGGAACATCGTGCGTTTCTGCAAGCGCTCGGACAGCTACACATTCACGGACAGAGTGTAGATTGGGATGCCCTGCTGCGACCGATAGCGCCACGGCAAGTGGATGTCCCAACCTATCCATTTGAGCGGCAGCGCTGTTGGCTCGAGGTTCCGCGCCACAACGAGCCCCCGGTCACTGCCCCCGGCATCTGTGCCCTCGCGCATCCGCTGCTATCCTTCGCGCTTCCGCTGGCCGATAGCGATGGCTTTGTATTTGCCGGTCTGCTCTCGACCCAGACAGACCCCTGGCTGCTGGAGCACTCGATCTACGCGGTGCCGATTTTTCCTGGCACTGGCTTTCTTGAACTGGCGCTGTTGGCTGCGCAGCAGCTCGAGCTACCGGGCATCCAAGAGCTTGAGCTTTCGTCGCCGCTTTCCCCATCGGAACAAGCGCCGATCCAGCTTCAACTGCGGGTGTTACCACCAGATGCCACAGGGAATAGATCGTTTGTCCTTAGCAGTCGAGCCAAGAGCGAGTCGCTCAAGACACCGTGGGTTCAGCACGGAAGCGGCGTCTTTTCTCAGTCCGTACGGCCATTCGATCATTCCGCAATCACAGCATGGCCGCCGCCGCAAGCAGAGTCGGTCGATCTGTCTGGGCTTTATGAGGCTTTTTCCGAGCGCGGTCTAGGCTACGGACCTGCTTACCGGGGTCTGCGTGCGGTCTGGAAAGCGAAAGACGCAATCTATGTCGAGGCGCAGCTCCCGGATGAACTTCACAAAGACGCAGCGCGCTTCGGCATCCATCCCGCGCTGCTGGACACGACCCTGCATGGTCTGGCAGCGGTCCTTTCTGCAGATTCAGAAGAAGCTGCGGTGATGCTGATCGGCTGGCAACACGTCCGCTTGTTTTCATCGGGGGCCAAAGCGCTGCGAGCCCGGATTGCGCGCATCTCCACGCAGGAGGGAGAGCGCTCATCGACGTCGCTGGTTGCCTGGACTGAGAGCGGACAGCCGGTGCTCACGGTTGATGAAGTGACGCTCCAGCGGGTGCAGTCACGACAGCTTCTTATGGCCCGCTCGCAGCATCTGCTGCATGTGGTCAAGTGGCTGCCGGCCCGCGCAGAAAGCCCGCAGCTCCGGACGGGAGAAACCTGGGTTCTCTCGTCGGAGTTGTCGCCGTTTCAGAATTTGGGAGCGGCGGCCTTTACGAGCCTGGAGTCTCTGTCGCTCCGACTTCAGTCAGTGGGCCCGCCCGCGCAGATCCTCTTCGATGTAGCGACCGACTCAACGCAGCCCAAGCCTGTTGCTGCGCAGGCGCGGACTGCAGCGCTACTGCCGGTCTTACAGACCTTCCTGCGCGACGAACGGCTGGCCGAAACACAGCTCGTGATTCTGACCCACGGAGCCGTCTCGATCGAACCCAAAGAAGACCTGGACGCCATCGAACAAGCACCGATCTGGGGCTTTGTCCGCAGTGCGGCAAGCGAGCACAGAAACCTGCGTTTGCGGCTGCTGGATGTGGATCGTCACAGCACAGCAGAGCAGATTCGTACCGCGCTACAAACCACGACAGAGCCAGAGCTGGCGCTACGCGCAGGGACGCTACGAGTGCCTCGGCTGACGACCTTTGTGGGTAGCCCCCAATCGACCACGAGCGCAGTTCCGGAGCCGCTCCACCGACTCAGTCAAGGAACCGTCCTCATCACCGGAGGAACCGGAGAGCTGGCGATGCTCCTGAGTCGGCACTTGGTGATGAGGTACGGCGCACGCCATGTCGTGCTGGTTTCTCGTCGAGGAATACAGTCCCCTGGGGCAGAAAGTCTGGTGCAGCAGCTTGGCACCCACGGAGCCATCGTGCACGTCGTTTCCTGCGATGTCGGCAATCGGCAAGCGCTCGCCGCCGTCATCGGATCGATTCCGTCCAAGGTTCCGCTGCGGGCCGTGTTCCACTTGGCGGCAGTGCTGGATGATGCCCCGGTGAGCGCTATCTCGCCCGAGCGCATCGCCCGCGTCTTTGCGCCCAAGCTCGATGCTGCGTGGCACTTGCACACGCTCACGGAGTCGCTCGACCTTGATGCGTTCGTGCTGTTTTCCTCTGCGGCGAGCGTTCTGGGTCCACCTGGACAGGCCAGCTACGCGGCGGCCAATGCATTCCTAGACGCGCTGGCTTACCATCGACGACACTGCGGGCTGCCCGGACAGAGCGTGGCGTGGGGTCCGTGGCAGTCGGCAGGAGGAGGTCTTACGGCCAAGCTGACGAAAACGCAGCTCGATCGACACCAGAACCGAGGGTTTGGCCTGCTGACCGAAGACGATGGACTGGCGCTGCTCGATGCGGCCCTCTGCTCGACCGAAACGCTGCTGGTTCCGATTCGGCTGGATTCGGATCGACTGCGGGCGTTTTCTGCTCTCGCGCCACCGATTCTGTGGGGTCAGCTCGCTTCCGTTCATGCGCGCACCAACGATTCCGACCGTGCCGACGCACGCACGCTGCTGACACGGCTGCATGCGCTGCCCGCAAAGGAACAGCTCCGCGAGGTCCAGCAGGTTGTCCTGCGTGAAGTAGCCGTCGTGCTGGGGATGCCAAGTGGCACCGCGCCAACGCCCGAGCAAGCGCTGCGCAATCTCGGCCTAGACTCTCTGATGATTGTCGAGCTGCGCAACCGCCTTGCGGCTCTGCTGGACATTCGCTTCGAGCTACAGACCGTCTGGCGGCTGGCCAATCTGCGCGAGCTTGCTGCCGAGCTTCAGCGCCTGCTGACGCAGCAGACCGCTGCGGTTCCGGTACACGTCATTCCGGAAACCACAACCGCAATCCTTGCCGCCAGTCGACCTGTCTTCGCTCCGCTCTCCGCAGGGCAACAGCGGCTCTACTTCCTCGATCGAGTGCTGACGCTACGCCACACTTACAACGTCTCGCTGGCGGTTCGGCTGCCCGCGCCGCTGTCTGTTTCTCTGCTGAGGACTGCGCTGGAACAGGTCATGGCGCGGCACGAGCAGCTTCGGATGTGCATACAGGAACAGGACGGACCGCCGCGACAGCGCATCCTGCCATGGCTGGAAGCACCGCTTGAAGAGCACGAACTACCCGCCGATACAGACCATCCAGACAGCGCGATTCGGCGGTTTGTCGAAAAGGAAGTTCAGAGACCGTTCCAGCTTTCCCAAGCGCCCCTGTTTCGCGTGCTCTACATCCGACTTGGAAAGAATGCGTCAGCGCTAGGAATTGTCTGGCACCACATCGCCACCGATGGTGCATCGGTCTCAGTCTTTCTGTCCGAGCTGTCTACGGCCTATCAAGCGGCGGAGCACGGCGAACAGATAGAACTCGCAGCCGGTCCGTCCTACGCACTGTATGCTCAGCGTCAGCGAGAGTGGCTTCAATCCGAGGCGAGCAGTGCGCAGCGAAGCTACTGGGCGAGCAAGCTACAAGGGCTCCCCAGCTTGGAATTGCCAAGTGACCGACCCGTGACTCGTCAGCGTACAGAGCGCGGAGGACTGGTCCCGTTCCCGATTCCTGCTGCGGTGATCACACGGATCGATGCGCTAGCAAAGGAGTTGCGTACCACTCCGTTTGTGATCGTGCTCGCAGCCTGGTCTGCGTTCCTTTCGCGTCTCTCCGGTCAGCAAGACTTCGCGATTGGTTCGGCGATTCTGGGCCGCTCCGAAGATAGCATTCGCGATGCCCTCGGCTTTTTTGTCAACACGCTGCCACTGCGCTGTCCGCTGCACGGCGAGCCTACTGCCCAGCAATACATCGAACGGCTTCATCAAGAGCTGTGGTCCGCGCTCGATCACCAAGAGCTACCTCTCGATGAGATTGTTCGAGTCGTCACACCGGACAGACAGCCCGGTTTCATCGGCAGCCCGCTGTTTCGCACCTGCGTTTCCTACAACGAGTCACGCGAGCCCCTGGACTCCTTTGGCGGACAGCCTGCGGTCGTGGTGTGTGACCCTGTCATCGAAAAAGTCGGTGCTACCAGCAAGTTTGATCTGACTCTGTCGGTCATGCGGCACCCATCGGGATTCTCTGCGGCGCTGGAGTATTCCACCGATCTGTTTGATGAAGAGACCATCAAACAGTGGTCGAAGCGATTCCTGCTCCTGCTTTCGGCGCTGGTGGAGCAGCCGCAGCAGAAGATCTACGAACTGCCGCTTCTGTCTGCGGATGAATTGCAGCGGATGCTGTATGAATGGAACGACACGACCGCTGCGTATCCGCAGGATCACTGTATTCATCAGATCTTTGAGGCGCGGGTCGCGCAGACTCCAGATACGGTGGCACTGGTCTATCAGGACCTGCGACTGAGCTACCGTGTGCTCAACGCCAAGGCCAACCAGCTTGCGCATCGGCTCCGCACGCTGGGCGTCGGCCCCGAAAAACTGGTCGCATTGTACGTCGAGCGCTCGATCGAGATGGTGGTTGCGATCTTGGGTGTACTAAAAGCGGGCGGAGCCTATGTTCCGATCGATCCAGACGCCCCCACAGAGCGCGTCGACTTTATGCTCAAAGACACCGCTCCGGTGGCGATCCTGACGCAGAGAATTCTGCTTGGCAATCTTCCGCCAGTCGCAGGGAAGACGCTCTGTCTGGACGATCAAGACCTGTGCGCAGAGGAAGCAGAAACTAACCTTGATTGCATCGCGTCCCCGACCTGCTTGGCCTATGTCATCTACACCTCTGGATCCACCGGACGACCCAAAGGTGTGCAGATGGCACAGCATGCCGTCAACAACCTCCTGCAAGCGCTCAATCGTCGTGCGTGGGGGAGTCCGCCGCTGAACACCGCCATGCTGGCACCGATCTTTTTTGACATGTCGGTCAAGCCTCTGTTTGGCGCGCTGTTGTACGGGCATACGCTGTATATCGTCGACAAAGATACCCGCCGTGATGGACGAGCGCTGCTTTCCTTCTTCCAGCGTAACAAGATCGAATGGAGCGACTGTACTCCTTCCATCTTGGCCATGCTGGTCGATGCGGGGCTTCCCGCCTGTCAGCCGCTCGCACTGCAAGTGCTGCTCTGTGGTGGAGAGGCGCTGTCCACTGCACTCGTCGCCAGCATCTATGATCCAGGGCATCGCAACGAGCTACAGATCATCAACGTGTATGGACCAACAGAGACTTGCGTAAACGTGAACGCCAACCCGGTCACCGCCCAGACGATCGATCGTACGCGTGCGGTGGTGCCAATGGGAAGACCATTTGAAAACACCCAGCTCTACGTTTTGGATTCCCACCTCCAGCCCGTTCCGGTTGGTGTTCAAGGCGAGCTACACATCAGCGGAGTAGGTTTGGCACGCGGCTATCTGCACCAGCCCGCGCTGACCGCTGAAAAGTTCATCCGCAATCCGTTCCTTTCCGGTCTGGATGCGCGGATGTACAAGACCGGCGATCTGGTGCGCTATCTATCAGACGGAAAAATCGAGTTTCTGGGCCGCATCGATCATCAAATCAAACTTCACGGCTATCGCATAGAACTCGGAGAGATCGAGTCCATCCTACGGTCCCACTCTGACGTCGCAAGCTGCGTGGTCCTGGCCCGCGAAGACCGCACCAAGCAAAAGCGGCTGTTTGCATATGTCGTTCCGCAGCCTGGCCATACGCTGTCGGTTGACGCGCTACGCACGCACCTGGCCAAGCAGCTTCCGTCGTACATGATTCCCACCGCCATTGTCTGTCTGTCCGAGCTGCCGCTGACCCGCAACGGAAAGGTCGATCGGAAGGCGCTCCCCGATCCGATGCCTCTTGCGGAATCGGCTTCCTTTGTGCCGCCGGAAGGTCCACTGGAATGCGCACTTTCTGATCTCTTTTCGTCGGTACTGCACAGGCCACGCATCGGCAGACATGAGGATCTGTTTGCGTGCGGACTCGACTCTCTTTTGGCGGTTCGCATCGTCGCCCGCGCCGAGCAAGCCGGCCTAGCGCTGAGTGTGAATCATATCTTCCGCAATCCCCAGATTGCCCAGCTTCGCGAAGCAATGACCGGTAGCTTGCGCCCAAGTCACCTCCTTCCTTTGCGCGAAGGGCACATTCCGGGCAGTGTGGTTCTTCTCCCAGGTGCAGGTGGTGTGCTTCATCACGCACACGAGGTGGCGCGAGCGCTCGATACCGGCATGGCTGTCTACACAGTAATGTCTCCGACGCTGGTGGACTCCGCCGCGCCGCCCGCTTCGGTCGCAGAGCTAGCGCTGCGCTATGCCCACGATCTGTGCCAGCAGATTCCGCAGGGAAGGCTGATCTTGGTGGGCTACTCGTTTGGTGGTGCGGTGGCGATCGAGCTGGCCAAAGCACTCCGGGCGCAGCAGCGAGACGTCGATCAGATCATCCTGATCGATACCCGACCCATTCCCCAGCAGGCGGAGCTAGATGGGAGGACGGCGCTCGCAGGGCTCGTCGAAGCGCTCGGGATTTCGCCCCAGCGCCTATCGGATGCGACACAGCCCGATGAACTCTCTGCGCTGACGTCTCTGCTCGCACCGGATGTGAAGGAAGCCCAAGGTCTGCGCAGCTTCCTCTTGCAAGTGCTGGAAAGTGCACAGCATGCAACCCAGCTCTTCGCAAAGTGGTCTGCGCACATTCCCAATCTGCCGGTTCATCTGCTGCGAACCGAGGAACAGGACGCAACGAGCCTAGACTACGGCTGGAGTCGATATGGAGCACTCAGCAGCGTACAGACCATCGCTGGTCAGCACCACAGCCTGCTGCGGAGTCCCTATCTGGACGGCACGATGCGGGCGATTGCTGCTCTCATCAAGCAGGGAAGATTGTCCAGTTAGAGCGGACAATCCTCCCATTTGCTTCGCTATTGTTTAGCAGTTTGGCTGGAACGTACCAGTTGCGAGACACCAAACGTGGTGAAGTGCTCGATCAGATCGGCAGCGCGCTCCGCTCCGCCGGCCAGCTTGAACAGAGACTGAAGCGCCGGAATGGGCCTGCGGAACGAGTTGTCTTCCAGCACGCGTACCACGGCACGACGCAGCTCTTCCGGTGTGAAGGTGGACTTGTTGAGCGCAACGCCAACGCCAGCATCTTGCACGCGCACTGCCATCTCGCGCTGTCCGGCCATCATCGGAATCCCAACCACCGGAGTTCCAGCCGCAATGGACTCGTAGACGCTGTTGACGCCACAGTGGGAGATGAACACGCGCACATTGTCATGGGACAGAACCGCTGACACAGATGGAACCCACGACTCGATACGGACGTTGTCAGGAATCTTTTGGGAGCGGATCGCATCCTGAAGCTCGCGCTTGAGCACCCACAGGACGCGGAACCGATCGGACGCAAACGCAGCCAGCATACGCTCGATCACATCGCGTGAAGCCAGCGCAAGCGTTCCCAGGTTGGCATAGACCACGGGCAGACCACTTTCAAACCAGGCCTTGTAATCCGCGGGCAGCGGCTCTGGATCGGACAGCATGGGTCCGAGTGCAAAAACCAGCGGGGACAGCGGACGCGGATACTCCAGCCCAAACGTCGAGTTGGTGATGATCAGGCGATCCGCCAGGACTGTGTACAGATCAACGGGAGATCGTCCACGCGTTTGCCGCAGGGCATTGAGTCGCTTGCCCAACGTTTGATGCAGCGCCAGCGGGGCAGCAAGCCGCAGTAGCCGATTCCGAATCCGATCGCGCACCGTCAGGTCGTGAAGCGACTTAGCCGACAGATAAAAAGGTAGGTCATCGGCAGGGGGAAGAATCGTGGAAGGCAGCACGGCGAGCAGATAGGGATTGTTGACAATGAAAGGAATTCCCTCTTTGTCAGCAACATCCATTGCCGCAAACGTCATGATGTTGACAATCATGACATCGGGTCGCTGGCCGTCCACAGCACGCAGCAGTGCATCGTACATGATCGGCCACAGCTCGACGAAGTTCGCGGTCATGCGAGCAGTCCCGCGAGTGTAGGTCTGATCCAGTGCCCCTTCCACTTCGGTACGCTGAAGCTGCTCGGCGATCGCGCCAAGCGGTCCCAGATCAACTAAATCAACACCACGCGCTTGCCGTTCGACGTGCGATCGGACTTCGGAAGTAGAGGCCAACGCCACGCGCCAACCCCGTCGCGCCAGTGCCTCTGCTTGAGGAATCAGCGGGTTGAGGTGACCGATCAAAGGAATCGATACAAAGAGTGCATACTTGCTGCTCTTCTCGCCAAACGGAGACGGATGCTTGCTATCTGTCATCATTCCCCCTCACGCTACGTTCTGTGTTCTTTACGTCCATGTTCCCGTTCAATTTGCACCAAATCCGCAGCGACCATTTCCGCGACCAGCGCTGGAAAAATCGTCTGGTGTTGCCAACCCAACTTGCTCCGAGCTTTCGACGGATCCCCTAGCAGGAAGTCCACCTCGGTGGGTCGAAAGTAGCGCGCATCGACCCGCACCAGAATCTCTCCAGAATGGTCATCACGCCCGACTTCCTCTACACCGTGTCCTGACCAGACA
>ERZ795056.4464-NODE-4464-length-14474-cov-4.817324_pt1 | contig 14474 bp, 15 predicted proteins | sample MGYA00375140_ERZ795056 | MGnify/ENA primary metagenome ERZ795056 (study PRJEB30185, sample SAMN05720227) | activated sludge metagenome | isolation source: Anaerobic digester | place: USA | collected 2015-03-09 ...
GTTTCTACTTGGTCTCTATTCCTCCATAATTTTTCAAAACTGGTTTGCACAATATCTCTTGCGTCTTCTTCATGCCGAAGATTCTTTACGATAAACCTAAAAAGGCCATCGGCATGGTTATTTACACATTCATTGTACTCAAACTCGGTCATACAAATAGAAACAGTTAGTTGGTTTGTACTTATGATACGTATAGCTGTGTATTATGTTACAGCTAAAAAAAGAATTATGTAAAATTAAGCCGAACATTCGGCGAGACCCCCAATAATTGGTATGAAAGGAGAGAAAGATACTTAATTGGTGTCTAGGTTAAAAGCTTCCCAATAACCCCATTCTACAAAGAGCCAAACTAAAATGCAGTAGGCTATTAATAGAACAGTTAGGGAGCCATAGAAATAAGTTTTTCCTAGTTTGGCAACTGATTTTTGCCTTTTTTCTTCTTTACTGAGGAGCTCGGTAATGATATTATTATATACCCCCTTGATTCTGTATAAAAAATAACTCAATAAAAAAATGAGCAATGCCCCAATAACAAAGGATAGTTTGAATGCATTTAGCCATTCCCACATAACCCTATTTAAATATTCGGGATCTTTTTCTTTGAACGCAACTAGGTTGGTATAAATATAGTAAGCATAAAAAGTGAGCACATTGGCAACCCAAACAATACCAACCATCATTGGGCCCTGCGTTTTAGCCAATCCTACCCTTTGCCTGTATTGACACCATAAATAATTATGCGAAATGATTGCTCCAAATACCGTCATAGCTTTTTAATAAACATATTTTATTAAGTAAACCACTACCCCAGAAACAATTAAAAAACTTAATAAAGAAAGGTAGAAGTATCGGCCACCTCTTTTGGCAACTGCGTGTTTTTCTTCTTCTTCTAGCTTACTAAAACGGCGAACAATATCTAAAAAAATTGCTTTCCCTCCGTATGCGCCAAAGCTCATAAAATAAACTAATGCAAGAAATATCAATATTCCTAACCTTCCTGCCAGCTCCCAATATCTTATAGATGCTAGTACGTCGTACACTTCAGTACTTTGATTGGTCAACAATAAATAAACAATCACTAAACCAATCAAGGTCAGTACGTTGCAAACCCAAGCCAAGCCAACCATATGGATGCCATTGGTCTTGACTGCAAGAATCTCTCGATGAGTTCTTACTACAGTGTAGTCATGACAAATTACAGATTCGAATATGTTCATCTTTTTCTGATTCGAAACAATTGGGTGTTTACACTCCTAAAGTTACTTTAAATTAGTAAGAATCAGATTCATAAAATCAAAAAGCCAATTGTTTACTTTTTAATAATCAATGGTTTGCTCTACAATGGTTTCAGGAATTTCCCTCCAACCATATTGTTGATTGCGTAATTGGGGCTCAAAGCCGGCTTCTTTAATTGCTTCCTGTATGGTTTTATAAGTAAACCGATGTGGGGCACCTGCTGCACTCACTACGTTTTCTTCGATCATGATTGAACCAAAATCGTTGGCACCACCATGTAAACAAAGTTGGGCAGTTTCTTTACCTACCGTTAGCCAACTGGCTTGAATATTCTTCACATTCGGAAGCATGATGCGGCTAATGGCAATCATTCTTAAGTACTCATCAGGGGTAGTTAAATTATGTACTCCCCTAATTTTGGTTAGTAAGGTATCTACATCCTGAAAAGTCCAAGGTATAAATGCAAGAAAACCGTTGGCGTCAGCGGGTTTCATCGCTTGTACTTCTCTAATTCTTACTAAGTGTATAAAGCGTTCTTCTATTGTTTCTACGTGACCAAACATCATGGTTGCACTGGTAGTGATCCCCAATTTGTGGGCTTCGTGCATGATGGCCAACCATTCGTCTGCACCACACTTACCTTTCGAAATTAAGCGGCGTACCCGATCCACCAATATCTCTGCGCCTGCTCCAGGTAATGAATCTAGGCCCGACTCTTTTAAAGCTTTTAGCACATCGTGATGACTCATTTTCTCTAATTTGGCAATATGTGCCACTTCAGGCGGTCCGAGTGCGTGTAGCTTGATGGTTGGATATTCTTGTTTTAGCTGGCGGAAGGTAGCTGTATAAAAATCGAGGCCCAAGTTTGGATGGTGCCCCCCTTGTAGCAGGAGTTGATCTCCACCGTATTTCAACGTCTCTTCAATTTTCTTTCTATACACCGGCATTTCGGTAATATAGGCTTCAGCATGGCCCGGAATCCGATAGAAGTTACAAAACTTACAATTGGCAATACATACATTGGTGGTATTCACATTTCGGTCTATCTGCCAGGTTACTTTGCCATGTGGCACTTGCTTTTTACGCAACTCATCTGCTATATGCATTAAATCGGCTAAAGGTGCCTGCTCAAATAGGTATATCCCCTCTTCTACACTTAAAAAGTCAAAATCAAGGGCTCTCTGGTATAAATTGGCTAATTCCATCATAATTGTATAAGTAACAAAGTTAGGATAGATATGGTTCACCCAAAGGGATATCAACAAAAGAGCGCGCTTATATAATTATTCATCATTTTGCATAAAAAAGCATTTAACTTAACATAGTATGAAACGGGTATTGGCCATATGGGTATGTTCGCTGCTATGCTTTCAACAGCTTAGTGCTCAGGAAGAATTTGTTCCTCCAGATTCTAAGCTCATTACGAAGATTCCATTTTTTCAACTGAGCGGGGGCATCATCATTTTAAAAGCACAGTTAAATGAATTTACCGACTCACTCAATTTTGTACTCGACACCGGCAGTGGTGGCATTTCGCTAGATTCAGGTACAGTTGAACGACTAAAATTACCCATTGCCTTAAGTGATAAAACCATTCGTGGAATTGCCGGAGTCAAAAGGGTTTCATTTGCATACAATCATACCCTACAAATGCCTGGCATTGTAGTAAAGAACCTAGATTTCCATATTAATAATTATGAACTACTCACCAGTGTTTATGGGGTTCGGATAGATGGGATTATAGGGTATAGTTTTTTAAGGAGGTATATTGTTCATTTAGACTTCGACAAAAGAATAATGGAAGTGTATACCCCAGGTAGATTTAGGTATCCCAGAGGAGGACAATTGTTAAAACCCAATTTCAGCACCCTCCCATTGCTACAAGCAAATGTAGAAGACAGTAAGTCATTTTTAAACCGATTTATTTTTGATACGGGTGCAGGGCTTTGCTTTCTATTATCCAGAGATTATGTAGATGACAGTTCCATTTTTAAAAGCAAAAGAAAATTTTATCCTACCCAAGCAGAGGGTTTAGGTGGCAAAAAGAAAATGGAAATTGCTGTAATGAAATCAGTAAAAATTGGCAACTATAAGTTTAAAAAAGTACCCGTACATATATTCGAAGACGATTTTAATGTAACCAACTATCCTATTTTAGGTGGACTAATGGGAAACGATCTGTTGAGAAGATTTAATATTACTTTGAACTATCCCGAACAAAGCATCCATATTAAGCCCAATGAACATTTTGCAGATTCATTCGACTACAGTTACACAGGATTGGGAATTTATTTAGTGGATGGCCAAATAAAAGTAATTGATATTATTGAAGGCTCCCCTGGAGACAAAGCTGGATTTAAAACGGAGGATATAATCTTTTCGATAGAAAATAATGCCTCTAACAATATCCAAGCTTATAAGAACCTATTTCAGAACTCTTTAGGAAAAATTAAAGTGGTTGTACTTAGAAACAATGTCCCATTAATGTTGAACATGAATGTTAAAGACATTCGTAGGTAAGTAAAGATGAACTATTTTGCGCTCCGATACGCATTACTATGATTGAATACAACCGATTTACCCTAGACAATGGCTTAACCGTTTTGGTTCACGAAGACACTGCAACCCCAATGGCAGTGGTAAATGTTTTATATGATGTTGGCGCAAGAGATGAGCATCCTGAAAAAACTGGATTTGCGCATTTGTTTGAGCACTTAATGTTTGGAGGGAGCATCAATATTGCCGATTACGACGAGCCACTTCAAAGGGCCGGCGGAGACAATAACGCATATACCACCAATGATTTAACCAATTATTATTGCCAACTACCTGCTCAAAATATTGAAACAGCTTTCTGGTTAGAAAGTGATCGAATGTTGAGCTTAGCATTCAGCGAAAAAAGTTTATCAGTTCAACGTAAAGTGGTTTGCGAAGAATTTAGGGAACACTATATTAATAAGCCCTATGGGGATGTTTGGAAACAAATGCGCGAATTGGCTTATACGGTTCACCCATATAAATGGATGACCATTGGCAAAGAATTAAGCCATGTAGAGAATGCGCTTATTGATGATGTAAAACATTTTTTCTTCAAACATTATAGACCAATCAATGCCATTTTAGTAGTGGCTGGTAAGGTAAAAACAGCCGACATCAAACAACTAGCCCAAAAATGGTTTGGTCCTATTCCAATGGGAGATAAATACATTCGTTGTTTACCACAAGAACCCGTTCAAGACCAAGCGAGAAGATTAACCATTGAAGCAGCAGTTCCATTGGATGCATTTGTAAAAACTTGGCATATGGATGCCCGTTTAAACAAAGGATACTACACAGCAGATTTAATTACAGAAATATTAGGAGGTGGAGCTTCTTCTCGTTTATATCAATCATTGGTTAAGGAACAAAAATTATTTTCTAATTTGGATTGCTATCATTTTGGAAGTCTTGATGCTGGGCTTTTAACCATTGAAGGAAAATTGGTTAAAGGAGTAGACATCAATAAAGCTGAGCAAGCCATTAGTGAGCAAATTGCTTTAATACAAGAACAACCCGTTTCCATTGCCGAATTAACGAAAGTTAAAAATAAAACGGAGAGTGTGATTGCATTTGAAGACATGAGCATTATGAGTAGGGCCAGCAGTTTGGCTATGTATGAATTAATGGGCGATGCTTCTTTAATGAATACCGAATTAGAGAAATACCAGGAAATTAACCCACAAGATATTGTTGATTACAGCAAACAAATTTTTAGAGAAAGCAATAGCAATACTTTACACTACCTGGCTAAATAAAGCAAACCCAAGATGTTGAATAGAAAAATACAACCTACTATAACCGACGCGGTAAGTTTTGATTTAAAACTCAGAACATGCGAACAATATCAATTAGACAATACTATTCCTGTATACAGCATGAATGCGGGTACACAAGAAGTACTCATGATAGAATGGGTATTCAAAGCAGGCAATTGGTTTGAACAAAAAAATATAGTGGCTGGCACTACTAATTTTTTACTGAAAAATGGCACTAGTACCAAAACAGCTTATCAAATAAATGACCATTTTGAATTTTATGGTGCCTATCTCAATAGAACCTGCTATAATGAAACCGCTTCAATTACGCTGCATTGTTTGTCTAAACATATTGATGAATTGTTGCCAGTAGTTGCAGAATTAATCACCGATTCAATTTTTCCTGAAGAGGAGCTAACAACCTATCAACAAAATCAAAAACAGAAACTTTCTGTAAACCTTAAAAAATGTGACTTTATTGCCAATCGATTAATTGATGAGTATGTGTACGGATTTCATCATCCTTATGGAAAATATACATCTACCCTAGACTATGATCAATTAACTAGAGATGAATTAATAGGATTTTTTAACCGCTTTTATGCAGAAGGCCATTGCACCATCTTTACTGCCGGAAAAATTCCATCAAACTTACAAAGTCAGTTAAATAAATATTTTGGGGCATTGCCTTTACAACAAAGAGCCATCCCACATATTCAATACAATTTACAATCGGCATTAGAAAAAAAGCACCAAATCATCAATGACTTGAATGGCGTGCAGGGCGCTATTAGAATAGCTCGTCCTTTTCCCAATAAACACCACCCTGATTATCAAAAAACACAAATATTGAATAATGTATTTGGAGGATTTTTTGGATCAAGGCTAATGAGTAATATCAGAGAAGACAAAGGATACACGTATGGCATCCACAGTTATATTCAGAACCATATGGGAGAAACTGCTTGGATGATAAGCACAGAAGCAGGAAGGGATGTTTGTGAAGCTACTATTAGTGAAGTATATAAAGAAATGGAAATACTTAGGAACGAACTTATAGACGAAGATGAATTGAGCTTGGTTAAAAACTATATGCTAGGAACCGTTTTAGGAGACCTAGATGGACCATTCCAATTAATTGCCCGATGGAAAAACTATGTACTCAATAATTTAGACGAACACTACTTTTATAATAGTGTTGAATTAATAAAAACGACAGGTGCAGAAGAATTGAATGAGCTCGCAAAAAAATACTTGAATCCAGAAGATTTTTACGAGCTCACTGTCATTTAACTTGACTAAATAGATAAAGCATTTCAAGACCAATTTGCTTACACCTTTCAGCATACACGTTGTCTTGTTGTGGCGTACCATCAGCTAGTTTTGGATCCTCATATGGCAACTTAAATCTGCCATCTGCTCCTTGAACAATGGGGCAAGATGCATCTGCTTGTGAACAGGTTAATACTGCTCCATAATCCTTTTGAGGATTGGGCAAACTGGTATAAACCTTTGAAAAAGCAATCAACTTAGGGGTTGATGAGCCGTATTTAACTTCGTAAACAGGATTAGCCGAACTATTGGTGGCAGCTATTTCAAAACCAATATTTCTTAATGCATTCACTGCATTTAAATTGAACGCTGTCACTTCTGTACCACCGGAATAACAATATACATTTCCTATCCTATAATAAGTTGCTGCTGCTTGAGCCATTATTTGAGAAATATGGCTTCTTCTAGAATTATGCGTACAAATAAATGTGAGCTCAATCTCTTTTGATAACTTTTTCTTTTGCGATACATATTCACTTATTTCGGTTAATGCTGCTTTACGCACCGTAGGAATTTGATTAAAATTATTCTTGGCTTCATCAAAAAATGATTGCAAGCTTGGAAATAAAACAGGTTGTTGTGCTATTAACGACATAACTAAACTATTAACTATTAAAAAAGTAATTAGGTATTTCATTTGTATAATTTTTTTCTAAACCAAAAAGCTAAATTAACTAAAGCAATTAATGCGGGCACTTCAACCAATGGGCCTATCACACCAGCAAACGCCTGCCCACTATTAATACCAAATACACCAATGGCTACAGCAATAGCTAATTCAAAATTATTACCAGTTGCAGTAAAAGCAATAGAAGTATTTCTTGAATAATCTGCTCCTAATTTTTTCCCAATTAAAAAACTAATGATAAACATTAATATAAAATAGACTACTAAAGGAATGGCAATTCGTAAAACATCCATTGGAATCTCCACGATTAATTGTCCTTTTAAACTGAACATAATAATGATGGTAAACAATAAGGCAATTAAAGTGATGGGAGATATAAATGGAATATAGTTATTGTTAAACCAATCCAACCCCTTCCATTTAATTAATAAATACCTACTGATTACACCAGCAGCAAAAGGGATACCTAAATAAATACCCACTGATTGAGCAATTTCTGCAATAGTAATATTCACGTTCAATCCCTTAACCCCAAAATAAGGGGGCAAGAAAGTGATGAATAAATAAGCATAAAAGCTGTAGAAGAAAACCTGAAAAATACTATTCAATGCTACCAATCCAGCTGCATATTCTCTATTACCTTCTGCTAAATCATTCCATACTACCACCATTGCAATACACCTGGCTAAACCAATTAAGATTAATCCAATCATGTATTCAGGATAATCTTTCAAAAAGATGATTGATAATATAAACATCAAAATGGGGCCAATTATCCAATTCAATAATAAAGAAAGGCTTAGTACTTTAACATTACTAAAGACCTCTCCAATTTTATTGTAATTCACTTTTGCTAACGGTGGATACATCATCAGTATCAAACCAATGGCAAGTGGTATATTGGTTGTTCCATTAGATAGCGATTCTATTTTAGTAGGAATCGTAGGTATAAAATAACCAACTCCTACACCAATGATCATGGCTAAAAATATCCATAAGGTTAAATACTGGTCTAAAAAAGAAAGTTTCTTTCGATTAACAGCAGGAGCACAATGTTCCATATTTTAAATATTTAACAGCAACCTCCGCCAGGAGTACAACAAGTTGATGAAGTATTATTTTTTATTTCAGGGTTTTCTGTTACTGTAATACCCTTGGGTTTTTCTGCATATACAGTTACACTAAATATGCCGGCTCCACCATTATTAAATGCAGCAATTTCTGTTTCAGTTAAATAATTTTTTAAAATATCATTGGGAATAATAATGGGCTTTTCTTTTTGCACGATGATATTTTCAAATTGATTCAAGCGAATTAATTCTAAATACACTTCTTTTTGTATTGCACCTGAAACACATCCAGCATACATTTCAGCGTCCTTTCTTAATGCATCGGGTAGTTGACCTACTAGCACTACATCAGAAATACTAAAATGTCCTCCTGGTTTAAGTACTCTAAAGATTTCTTTAATTACTCCATCTTTATTAGGCACTAAATTTAATACACAGTTGCTTACTACCACATCAGCTGTATTCCCTCCTAAAGGCATATGCTCAATATCCCCTTCGCGAAACTCTACATTATTAAAACCCAAAGCATCTGCATTCATTCTGGCTTTCTGAATCATGGCTGGTGTGAAATCAATCCCAATCACTTTTCCTTTTTCACCTGTGTGCGCTCTTGCAACAAAACAATCGTTCCCAGCTCCACTTCCTAAATCTACCACCGTATCTCCCTGTTTAATTTGCGCATACTGTGTAGGTAATCCACAACCCAATCCCAAATCGGCATCTGCATTATATCCTTCCATAGTAGTGTAATCATCACTCATGATATTATACACTTCAGTACTACATCCACCTGCACCACAACATGATGCTTTATTATCAGCGGTAGACTGTGTAGCAATTTCTGCATATTTTTCTTTTACGATTTGTTTTAATTGTTCATCGGTTTGCATAAAATATATTTTTACGTTTTTAAGAATATTTAGCAACAAGATTGTTGTTGCACTTTTAGTTTATTAAATAGTTGATTAAAAGAGATATTGAATTTTTCGAAAGCTTTCCAATTAATGCAGTAACAACTTCTTGGTCCTTCAATCGTTCCTTTTATAAGACCTGCTTCTTTCAACTCTTTTAAATGTTGTGAAACAGTTGACTGGGCCAATGGCAAAACATCTACAATCTCTCCACACACACATTCATTTTTTTGCGCCAATACTTTTAATATAGCAATACGTGCTGGATGTGATAATGCTTTAGCAAACTGCGCTAGCTCTTGTTCTGTTTTTATAAATTCTTCTAATTTGGGAGACGCCATGATTAATCGTTTTTATACGATAAATCAAAGCTATATATAAATATTCATTCATCGTATTTTTACGATGAAAATCCATTTATCCTTTTTTAAAACCGACTATCCCTTTCTCGAAAATTCAAAAAAACGCAACTAATTGATTTTCAATTAATTATTTAAAACCTAATTCTAAAGTCAGCCTATTACCTAAAAATACTTGGTACTATGTGTTGCATAGTACTAAAAAATACCCCATCTTTGTGTAGTCAAATTAAATGATCACAAACGAACTAAAAATAATCATCATGAAAATCACCACCATCAACCCACTTGTTCAACTAAACAAAACCGAGTTAAACAATTTAACTCAAGTGGTAAAAGAGACTATTGCTTCAAACATGAACAATGAACCCAAAACCAAGAAAAGATTTACTGTAGCTCAACTTTGGAAAATTCAACGTTTCAGCCGTATAGCTCCAGTTAAACCAATTCTTGTTTATTAATCCAATAAAAATCTAGGCCATGGATATTCAAAACACACAGAGTCAGATGCGGAAGGGCGTATTGGAGTTTTGTATCCTTTCAATCATTCGCCAGGGAGAAGTTTACCCCAGTGATCTAGTTGATCGGATGAAAGCAGCCAACCTTCATATTCTGGAAGGTACTTTGTACCCGCTGCTTACCAGGTTAAAAAACGCTGAATTGCTCACTTACCGTTGGGTAGAGAGCAACAGCGGACCGCCACGCAAATATTTCGTTATGACTGAAAAAGGCCTCACTTTTTACAGTGAACTCGAAAGAACCTGGAAAGAACTAGCGGATGCAGTTCAAGTGCTAACCCAACCTATAGCATCACCAGAAAACGAAAACAACCAAAACCAACCTTAACCAAGTTAAATAAACATACCATGAAAAAGGTAATTAATATAAACTTCCAAGGCAGAGTAATTCCCATTGAGGAATCGGCTTACGACGTACTGAAAGTATACGTAGAAAGCTTACGCCGCTTCTTTGCTAATGAAGAAGGAAGAGATGAAATCATCAACGATATAGAAGGTCGTATTGCAGAACTTTTTGGTGAAAGCCTTAAAAAAGGAAGCACTTGTATTACTGATGAAGATGTAAATACAATCATCAATAGTATGGGTAGACCTGAAGATTTTGAAGGTGAAGAATCTAATATGCAATCGCAATTAGGAGGCAATCAACAACAACAATCTAACTTTACACAAGATGCAGATCATAGTGCATCAAGAGGTAGACTCTATAGAGATACCAACGAAAAAATGTTGGGTGGTGTTTGTAGTGGTATTGCTGCTTATTTTAGAATTGACCCAACCGTTGTTCGCTTACTATTTTTAGTATTGTTTTTTGGCGGTGGTTCTGGATTCTTATTGTACTTACTATTATGGATTATACTTCCTTCTAAGCCATTAGATCCTGTAACCAGTAATAGAAGATTGTACAGAAACCCGGAAGAAAAAGTGATTGCAGGTGTTGCCAGCGGTATTGCTACTTATTTTGATATTGCCGTTTGGATCCCTAGATTAATTTTTGCTTTACCATTGGTAGTGGGCATCATCTCCTCTTTTGTAAGTTCACTATTCTGGTTTGAGTTTAATCCTTTCCCTGGATTCATATTTGGGTCTTTTGGTGGAACCCTATTTGTTATCTATGCTGTTCTTTGGGCAGTCATTCCTGAAGCAAAAAGCGCTTCAGAAAAATTAGAAATGAGGGGAGAAAAAGTAGACTTAAATACCATTAAGAATACCATTCAAGAAGACCTTGAAGGATTTAAAGCACGTGCAGAAAAATGGGGTGGCGAATTCTCAGAAAAAGCGAAAGAATTTTCTTCTGAGTTCAGTTCAACTGTTAACGAAAAGAGTAAACAATTTGCTTCAGAAGCCAGTTCTGTTTCTAAAAAAGGAGGCAATAAATTAGCCAACGCAATTGGTATATTATTCAAAGCATTCTTTTTATTCTTAGCCGGCATCTTGGCTTTCACTATACTGGTTGCTTTATTAGGAATGATTGCAGGTAGTGTGAGTGTGTTTCCATTGAAGAGTTTCTTCTTGGAAGGCTTTTGGCAAAACTTTCTAGCATGGACAACATTGATCTTGTTCTTATTTGTTCCTGCAATTGGTTTACTTACTTGGTTGGTTCGCAGAATTATTGGAGCAACCGCAGGTAGTAAATATTTAGGATTCACTTTTGGTGGATTATGGACCCTGGGTTGGATTAGTGTGATCTTATTGGTTGCGTCTATTGCACAAAACTTTGATGCAGGTGCTAAAGACAAGGGCGAAATTAAAATTGTTCAGCCCACTAGTAGCAAACTAACTATTAAAGTAGCTGAATCTAATTTAAGAGTAGTAAGTGGCAAATGGTTCAGAATGGATGGCTTATTAAGAATGGACGACGATAGTTTGGTGTTAAATAATGTTCGAGTTCGAATTGCAAAAAGCCCTGATTCCTTGTACCGAATTAGCTATGTCAAATTCAGTAATGGCTCAGATGAAAATGCAGCACTAAAAAATATCAATCAAATCAATTATGGTGCAACACAAACCGATAGCATTCTTTACTTAGATCGTGGCTTTAAATTAAACAAAGGAACTAAGTTCCGCAATCAAGGTGTTACTGTTACTATTTTTGTACCAGTTGGTAAGAAAGTAGAGATTGATGAAAATGTATCTAGAAGACTAAATCATTTCAGCTTCAACTCTGGCCGCAACGATTACGACTGGGACGATGAGTGGAGTAATGAAGGGTATGAAAATTGGATGTATAATCAAGAATACATCATGACCCCAGATGGATTGGAAAGAGTGAAGAAAGCTGGAGAAATAAATGATGAGGAGGAAAATGACAGCGACTCAGAAAAAAGTGCCATAGAAGAGTATAAAAAAAGTAGAGAAGATTTACGCAAAGAATATGAGCGTAAGCAGAAAGAGGCAGAAGACTTAAAAAAAGAGTTAGATAAGCCAGTAGATACTACTCGCTACCGTTATCAAAAAGTAGCAATAGTTGACCCACATATTTCTACCCCTGTTGGTAAAACAAAAATGACCGAATCACTTGATATTATTGAGTTGGGTTCAGAGCTAGGAAGATTTTCCTTACTGAATTTACAATCATAAAGATGGTTGGCACAGGTTGGAAAAAGAACCTCGTCTCTTATTTGGGATGGGGTTCTTGCTTTTTGGAGGTGTTTCGTGTTGATTCACTTATTTTTGCACCCTAATTAATTGCTGAATGAAAAACACACCATTTACACAAAAACATATTACCCTTGGAGCCAAGATGGCGGAATTTGCAGGATACAATATGCCCATCAGTTACACCGGAATTAATGATGAACACGCTGCTGTAAGAAAAAATGCAGGGGTTTTTGATGTAAGTCATATGGGTGAATTTATTTTGAAGGGAGAAAATGCGTTAGACCTTATTCAAAGAGTTACAACCAATGATGCGTCAAAATTAGTAGCAGGTCAAGCGCAGTATAGTTGCTTACCCAATGCTACTGGCGGTATTGTAGACGATTTAATTGTTTACTGTGTTGAGCCTAATAAAACTTATATGTTGGTAGTAAATGCTTCAAATATTGAAAAGGACTGGAATTGGATCAGTCAGTTCAATACCAAAGAGGTAGAAATGCATAATATTAGCGACAAAACTTGTTTATTGGCTATCCAGGGTCCTAATGCAACTAAGATTTTGCAGCCATTGACCGAGTTAGACATCATGAACTTGAAATACTACACTTTTGTAAAGGGAACATTTGCAGGAGTAGAAAATGTTTTAATTAGTGCAACAGGATATACTGGATCTGGTGGAGTAGAAATTTATTTTGAAGACAGTAATGGTGCAGCTGATAAAATTTGGGACGCCATTTTTGAAATTGGTGGACCACAAGGATTAAAACCAATTGGGTTAGGTGCAAGAGATACGCTAAGATTAGAAATGGGTTACTGCTTATATGGCAATGATATAGACGACACCACATCACCATTAGAAGGTGGCTTAGGATGGATTACCAAGTTTACCAAAGATTTTACTGCTCGCCCAATTATTGAAGCGTTAAAAGCAGAGGGTGTTCAACGCAAACTGGTAGGATTTGAAATGTTAGAAAGAGGTATACCTCGCCACGATTACTTAATTAAAGATGCAGCTGGTAATACGATTGGGAAAGTGACCAGTGGTACACAGGCCCCATCATTAAACAAAGCCATAGGTTTGGGCTATGTTGCTACCCCTCATGCAGCCATTGATTCTGAAATTTTTATTGATATTAGAAATTCATTGGTAAAAGCGAAAGTGGTGAAAGCGCCATTTGCTTAATTTAATATATCCAATATTTCCCGGGCTTTTTCGTTTTAAGAGAATGAAAAAGCCCGTTTTGTTTTTGCTCGGTTTCGCTTTCACGGTAGGATTCACTTCCTGTTTTAGAAAAGGAAGTGAAACAGGAATGGCATCATTTTATGCAGATAAATATGTGGGACGAAAAACCAGTAATGGAGAAAAATTCAAACAAAATAAATTAACAGCAGCACACAAGACACTCCCCTTTGGCACCAAAGTAAAAGTGACCAATTTAAGCAATGGCCAATCGGTTAAAGTAAGAATAAACGATAGAGGACCATTTATTCAAGGAAGAATCATTGACCTTAGTAAAAAAGCTGCAAAGAAAATTGATATGGTAAACGCGGGTGTTACCAAAGTAACTATTCGATACTAGTTTGCTGTATGATTTTGATGCAATCTTTCCCGGTCATTTGATATCCAAATTCATAACAGTAAGTAAAAAGCTGATTCTTCGCTTTTTTTTGCTGATGTGTAAAATGAGTTGGGCTAAATCCTTTTACATATAATTCACTTAATGGAACAGCAGTTCCAGCTCGATGCAGGGCAAATAAATCAGCTAATATTTTTCTATTCCTTAAAAGCAAGCCATTTACCCTTCTCATATAATTACTTCTATCTCCATAAAATTGATTGTGATAACTACTTCTGCAGTGGTTGCTACAAAACTTTTTATCGGTTCTGCCTGCAATTTTTTTTGTACAGTGTAAACACTGTTTAGGATTGATTTCCATAAAATAGATTGTGGGGTCAAACAATTTCAAAATAGTACTAATGCAGTTTATTCTTACTGTAGAAATACCAATTCTTACCCGCATTTTAAC
>ERZ795056.4469-NODE-4469-length-14450-cov-6.755193_pt1 | contig 14450 bp, 13 predicted proteins | sample MGYA00375140_ERZ795056 | MGnify/ENA primary metagenome ERZ795056 (study PRJEB30185, sample SAMN05720227) | activated sludge metagenome | isolation source: Anaerobic digester | place: USA | collected 2015-03-09 ...
TCAAATCATCAAACTGTTTACGGTCGGCAAATGTCACATCCTCGGTTGCAAAATCAAGTTCAAGTTCTATCAGCGAGGCAAATTTTATAAGCTGCTCCCGCATCACCGCCAATTGGTGAGAAAAGCCACCGCGGATATTGTGCAACGCCGTTTTACGGGAAGCTTCTGTATTCGAAACGATCAGGTCGGCCACCGCCTCGGCTTGGGTAAGATCAAGTTTGCCCTGTAAAAAAGCCCGTTGGGTAAATTCTCCCGGCCTGGCCAGTCGGGCACCCTGGCGAATACAGGCTTCTATGATCTGCTGCTGAATGAATGGACTACCATGACAGCTAATTTCAATAATATCTTCGCCGGTATAACTCTTCGGACCTTTATAAATAGATACCACTACTTCATCCAGGGCGTTGCCGTTTTCTTTTAACAAGCCCACATGTAACGTATGGGATGGTTGTGCCAGCAGATCTTTGGAGGGGAACAAATTTGCCGCTATCCGGATCGCATCTTTCCCACTGAGCCTGATCACCGCAATAGCACTTACTCCCGGCGCCGTCGCCAAGGCAACAATGGTATCATCCCAACCCGATAACTTATTGATCATGTTGCAAAGATACCTACTGAGTTTGGCTGCCGAAAATTGTTATGCATAAAAAAACTCCCGGGATAACCGGGAGTTGTATACAGTGTTTGAATGCTGACTTAGTTTTCAGCCACCACGAAAGTGATTGGCTGCCTGCGGTAAGCGTTTACGTTACGCCCGTTCTGCAGCGCTGGCGTCCATTTAGGGCCTTTCTTGATGATCTTTACCGCTTCTGATTCCATACCATGACCAAAGGATGTTTCAGCCACTACATCGCTGATACTGCCATCCCTGCTCACGATGAAACGAACGATCACCTGGTAAGTTCCTTCCGGTGCGCCATTGTCAACCGGTGTATTGGCATCGAGGTTGTTTTGAAGATACCTTCTCCAGGCAGATTCTCCACCCGGGAAAGAAGCTTCCACTTCCACTTTGTTGAATACTTTGTTTTCGTCGTCGTTGGTTTTAGGTACTTCCACAACCTGTGTGCCCTTGTCTTCTACCGGCGCCTGAACGATTTGTTCTTTGTTATCGCTTTCAACCGTTTTTGTACTGATCACCTGGTCTTCCTTGATCTCTTCGATCTTTTCATCAGGTTTCACTTCTTCATCCTTAACAATTTTAGGAGGAGTGAATTTCACCTGGTTGATCTCGGGTGGTGGTGGAGGTGTTGGCGGTGGCGGTGGTGGCGGCGGTGGTGGCGGTTCATCTTTTTTGATCTCTGCCATTTGCGTGTCCACAACGTCGAGGTCGTTTTTACCGTCGTCTTTATTAACGATATTCATCAGTATAGATCCCAGGAAAATCAACAGTAACGCCGAAGCGGTGATGATCAATGCCTTTGTAAGCCTGGCATTGTACGATTTCCTGAGTTCATAAGCACCGTACGATTTATTCTTCCCATCAAAAATGATGTCGAGAATATCGGCGTTTAATATCTTATTTACTTCCATGTTAATCTCTTTGATTGATTAGATGCATAATTGTTTCCAATTCCATACATTATTTTATGCCATTTGCCTGTTCGGTCTGTTTAATGAGCTGGTATTCCGTATCGGTCATGTCCACTTCGGCATAGTGCCCGGGCGGTACGGCAGATATGGTCATCTCATCCAGGATATCGATCGCATTTTTAAATGTAGATTCCTTATCAGATTTAATAATGTACATCAGGTCATCAATATTGGTTGCTTTCTTCTTGGTAAGGATCAACCCCCTGATATCTTTGAAATTGGTGCTTTTAAATTGTTCGCTCACTTTATCCGCTTCCAGCTGGCCAAAGTAGTAATAAACCTGGTCGTTCTTTCCCAATAAAATGGTCATAGCGCCAGAGTTCTTTACTTTCAATTGCTGTTCCGGATCGTCTTTGGGTTCATTCATGTTCATGGCCGTTGACTGGCTCATGGTGGTGGTAAACACAAAGAAAGTGATGAGCAGAAACCCAAGATCCACCATCGGGGTAAGATCTACACGGGTAGAGAGTTTTTTCGCTTTTTTAACGCCGGGCCCTTTCTTATGGCTGCCACCCGACGATGTATCCATTTCTGCCATCTCAGTATTTTTTAATGGTGTGTATTATTTTGGTTGCGAGTTATACAGTTCAGAACCTACCGGAACGGCTTCACCATTGGTAACGATCCTGAATTTGTAGATCTCATTCTTCTTAAAAGCCTGTTTGATGTTCTTAAAAGCAGGATACAATACAGAGTTATCGCCTTTCACCAACAGCATTTCCTGCAGTTTATTCTGAGCAGTGCCTTTGTACGCATTGGTGATACTCCTCAACCAGTCACTCATTTCATTATTGGTACTGTCTGTTGGTATCCCTGGCATCTGGGCTGCAGGTATTTCTGTGCTAAGTGCCAGTGAACTTTTGATCTGGTTAAGTGGCAAGCCTATGAATCCTTGCTTTTTCCATTTTGCCAGTTCGCCCGCACTCAGGTTCAGGCCTTTGGTGGTATTGATATCTTTAAGTATATCTTCTTTTTTTGTATCATCGCCCAGCATCAGGAAGGCTTTTCCATCTTTGGTCAGTGTGATAAGTATCGACTTATCTGGAGCCGCTTTAGACGAAACCGATTCCGGTGGTGTAACAGAAAGTACTTCGGGTGGCTTTTGCTTGGTTGCCAAAATGAAAAATGACAACAATAAAAAAGCCACGTCACACATCGCCGTCATGTCGATGGCAGTACTTTTACGTGGAATTTTAACTTTTGGCATGCTGATTATTTTTAAATGATATTACTTTAATGATGCAAATCCGTGCTGCTTCCACAAAATTATTTGTAGAGAGAAGCGAAAGATTGTGTTAAAGTAAAACCAGATTCATCAATACCGTAAGTAATTCCATCAATTTTGGTAGTAAAGATGTTATAGAAGATGATCGCAAATGCCGATGTACCGATACCCAGGGCCGTATTATACAAGGCCTCAGAGATACCCACAGAAAGTTTGCTGGCAGCTGCACCACCACCACTATCTTCACCAAGGGCAGAGAACGAACGGATCATACCCAATACCGTACCCAACAGACCCAACAGGGTTGCGATAGATGCGATGGTAGATAAGAATACCAGGTTCTTTTCCAGCATAGGCAATTCAAGTGAAGTAGCTTCTTCCACTTCTTTCTGAATGGCGATCACTTTTTGTTCTGTATTCAATTCATTGTTGTTGATCATGTCTTTGTAACGGTGTAATCCCGCTTTCATCACATTACCAACAGATCCTTTTTGTTTGTCGCACTCAGACAAAGCCGCATCTACATTTTTATTGGCAAGATGGTATTGTACTTTGCGGATGAAATCTGCATTGTTTCCAGTTCCGTTTGCTTTAGAAATGGTAAGGAACCTTTCGATCACGAACGTAAGCATGGTAAGGAAAGTACCGATCAGGATAGGTACGATGATACCTCCAAGGTACATTTTACTAAGCGCTGATTTGGGTTGATCCCTTTCTGGCCAAAAGCCTCCGTTTTCGGCACCGACTCCAAAATTGGAACCTGCACCCAAAATGAACCTCCAGATAATGTAACCAGCCACTACGCACAAAATCGGTGCAAGAAGAGAAATAATGTTACTGGATTTTTTTGCCTGTACTGAACTAACGGGTTTTACAGTTGCAGTGGGTCTTGTCTCTGCCATAAGGATCTAATTTTAATTAGTTAAGAGTTTAATTACTGTTTGATTTTTAAAATAATTGCAAAATACTTAGAAAAAAAAATTTAAATTTTATTCAGATGTACGTTAAAACGGAGGACACAAGTTAATAAAATAATTCATTGCAGCAATCGATGATTCTGAAATTTTTATTTTTTTAAAGTGAGCTGGAATACGGCAAGGAATGCACGTTTTTCATCATATCTTATTCATACCGCAAAGCTACGATAGGGTCGAGTTTTGATGCTTTATAAGCCGGGTATAGTCCGGCGGCCAATCCAACAAATGAACAAACGAATATTCCTGCGATTACCCAACCCCACGGAACTACGAAACCGGTATGCAGCAATATCGCCACTACGTTGCCAACCAATATGCCTGCAATGATACCGGCGAAAGCGCCCATCAGGCTGATGAGAACAGATTCAAACAGGAATTGTGCCCGTATATCCCTGGCTCTTCCGCCAAGGGCTTTGGCCAGGCCGATCTCCTTGGTTCGTTCATTTACTGCCACAAGCATAATGTTCATTAAACCAATGGCTGCGCCGATAAGCGTGATAAAGGCAATGCCGATCGTTCCCTTTTCAAGAAAGCCAAGGTTTGTGAGGAGGGCTTCTGCGATGCTGTCACTTTTATCGATGAAAAAATTATCGGCATCTGCAACGGCCAGTTTACGAATGGGCCTGAATGTGCCCTTGGCTTCACCGGTTGCCACATCCATGAGTTTAAGATCGTTCACCATTACAGCAAGCGTAAAGCTGTTATTCTGGGTAGAATGCAGCCTGCGTATATTATTAACCGGTGTTATGATGATCTTACTGGTATTGAAAAATGCGCTGGAACTTTTTTCTTCGAGCACCGCGATGATCCTGTACGGTATATGATCTACACTAATAAGCGCATCAACTGCTTTGGCACTGTTATCAGGAAAAAGTTTTGCCGCTACCCCACTGCCGATCATACAAATATTTCGCCCCGTTTGTATTTCCGATTCGGTGAAATTCCTGCCATACTCAATTTTATATCCATTGAGGTCGAGGTAATTTTCATCGCCACCAAAAATGTTTACATCCGGATTTGTTTTTCGCTGGTTGGTATTTACAACAACCGATGATGGCCCCCGAAGGGCTATTCCCACTTTAGCAGATGGAAAGGTATATCGCTCTTTAAATTCACGGGCCTCATCATAACTGATGGGAATGCCCATATTTGATTTTCTCTCCTTCCCCGATTTTGTAGACTTCGTGGCCGATTGACGACCGCCACCAAATTTTATATTCCTGTCACGAAACCTGATGCTGAAAGAATTGGCACCCATGGTAGAGAAACTCGAAGTCAGGCTGTTGCTGGCCGCAGAGATTGCAGTAATTATGAGGATAAGTGCAAAAATGCCCAGGGCTATGATCACCACAGTGATGCCTGTACGCAGTTTATTGCCCTTGATATTTTTCCATGAAAGCGATAAGGAATCCCTGTAAGTCATACCCAATCAAATTGAGCATAAAGATAACGAAGCTTAGCGGCGCTTAGTAAATAGTTTTTATAAACGGTATATCCGATCAATGATACATCCAACCCAACAGCAGTTCAGGATAAATACCGAGGGCCAGTATCAGCAATACCGTAATGATCAAAACCAGTTTGAATCCCATCCTAATATCACTGGTTTGAATCACATCCTGGGTAGCTTCTTTAAAATACATGGCCTGGATGATGCGGAAATAATAATAGGCACTTACGGCTGCAAATAGCACTGCTACGATCACCAGCCAGAAATGATGGCCATTTTGCACAGCCGCCATCAGCATATAAAATTTACTTTGAAAGCCTGCCGTTAATGGTATACCAGTGAGGGATAGTAAAAATATGGTAGCGCAAAAGGCCAATAAAGGTTGTTTTTTAGATAAGCCGTTGAAGCCATCGATCGTATAATCTTCCATTTTAATGAGAATGGCAAAGAGGCCAATAGTGGCGAGGCTATAAGCCGCGGTATACAACAAAAGCCCTTCCCTTGCTTTTTCATTAAGGGCAAACAAAGCCAATAACATGAAGCCGGCCTGTGCAATACTCGAATAGGCCAGCATACGTTTTACGCTTTGCTGAAAAACAGCCGTAATGTTGCCGATCAGCAGGGTGGCAACAGTGATCACCAGGATCAGTGTTTGCCACTGTGATTGCATGCGACCGAAAGCATTTTCAAATAATCGTGCAAAGGCAAAGAAACCGGCAACCTTTACGATCGTGCTCATAAAAGAAGTGAAAACAGTGGGTGCTCCATCGTACACATCGGGCGTCCAGAAATGAAAAGGTGCGGCTGATACTTTGAACGACATCGAAACGATGAGCATCACCAGACCAACTGCGATCATCACCGGTAATTTGCCGGTACCAAGCTGTATATTATTGATAAAGAAAGAACCGGCAGAATTACCGCCATAAATGAATGCAATGCCCATGAGCATGATGCCGGTTGAGAATGCGCCCATGAGGAAATATTTCAACGCAGCTTCATTGCTTTTCAGGTTTCGTTTATCACTACCCGTGAGTATGTACAGTGGAATAGAAATGATCTCGATGCCAATAAATAGGAATAATAAGGTATTAAATGTGGCCGCAAGTGACACACCACAGAGTACAAAAAAGATCAACCCGAAATATTCGCCAACATGTGAACCCACTTTTTCAACATCACGGCCACTGAGCAGGAAATAGATCATCGTACAAGCCAGCACCACAGCGATGAATGCCAGGTTATAGCTGTTGATCAGCAGCATGTCGTGGGTGTCGATCGTAAAGAACGAACGGCCCGAATTGAGTTCAAGTGCATTTACCACGAAAAGCAACACGATACCGGCCAGTGCCAGGTATTTAGGAGTAGCCTTACTCTTGATAAAAGCACCGGAAAACATCATGACGATTCCCCAGGCAGCAGAAAATATAATTGCGTTCATAATTGGTTTCTACAAATATTTTAACCGGTTTCACTTCTTCGCGTATCCCAAACCGGTATCTTAATCAAATCTTATTATATTAATTGAACAACTTCACCAGTTCTGTAGCTGCATTTTTCGTAAGGTCAATCACCGGTTGCGGGTAAACGCCCGAAACAAAAATGATGCATACGATCAGCCCAAGTACCAGTTTCTCATTCCAGGCAATATCCTGTACCGATGCAGTAGCCGGAACGATTTCGCCATAAAATATTTTCTGGATCATGTTCAGCGTGTACACAGCCGATAGTATGATTCCTATTCCGGCAGCAGCCGTCATCCATCCACTATATTGATACAACCCGCTGAACATAAGGAATTCACCTGCAAATGCATTCGTCAGCGGCAGGGCAATATTGGCCAGGGCTATGATCACCAGCATGATGGTGAGAACAGGAGCTTTCGTAGCTACACCGCCCAATTGCGATATTTGCTTGATACCCGTTTTCTTTTCCAGCAGGTCTACCACGATCCACAACCCGATGATGTTGATGCCATGATTGAACATCTGCAGCATCATCCCCTGTACACTGAAAATATTCATCGCAAAAATGGAAGCACACATTAACCCGATGTGGGCAATGGATGAATAAGCCACTAATTTTTTAAGATTATCCTGCACCATGGCGAGGCAACTGGCATAGATGATCCCTATCACCGAAAGGGCCACCACGATATGTGTATACTTTGTACTTGCTTCAGGAAAAATTGGAATGAGCCAACGTAACACGGCAAATAATCCCATTTTGACCATGATACCACTGAGCACCATCGTTACACCGGTTGGCGCCTGGTCGTATGTATCGGGTTGCCAGGTATGAAAAGGAAAGATCGGCATCTTGATGGCAAAGGCCACGAAGAATAACCAGAATAACCAGTTTTGATCTGCCCATGTAAGATTTGCTTTATAAAAAGCCGTCATGGCAAATGAATGAGAAACAACGGTTCCATCTTCAAAAACCCGTCCACTGGTTTGAAGGTATACATAAATGATCCCTGTTAACATCAACAAAGATCCCGTGAACGTATAGACGAAGAATTTAAAAGTAGTCTGGATACGCTTTTCACCACCCCAGATGCTGCATAAAAAGTAAACGGGTATCAATGCCAGTTCCCAGAAAAAATAAAATAACAATGCATCCTTGGCACAGAAAACGCCCATCAGCCCGCATTGGGTCAGTAACATCAACCCGTAAAAAACAGATGATCTTTTATACGTATTCCGGTAAGTGGCGAGGAATATAATTGGAAAAGAAAGTGCCGTGAGGAAAGTGAGCATCCTGCCATAACCATCCAGCCCTATATTAAAGCTATTGCCTATGTATTTAAGCCAGATATAATTAACCTGGTTGTATGAACCATATTGGGTATTGTCGGTATAAAACAAGGTTACAATAGAAACAGACAATACCAGTAAAGAGCCCAATAATGCGATCGCTTTGGCAGCCTGTTCTTTTTTAGCAAAAAAACAAGCAACGCCGGCCAGCAATGGCAGCCAGATCAGTAATTCCGGAAATGTAATATAAGTACCCAACATTGATTATTTTTTTCTTGTGCAGCGCTGTTTACATCAGCAATGCTTTATTTACATGAACAATTGTATAATGAATAATAACAAAATGCCGATGACCATCAACAATACATACGCCCCAACCTGGCCACTCTGCAACCAACGCAATTGGCGGCTTCCATAATTTACGGCTTTGCCGGCACCATTCACCAATCCATCAATTCCTTTTTTCTCGATCACATTGTTGAGGAATACTGATAAGGATCTTAGCGGGTTCACAATCACAGATTGATAGATCTCATCTACATACCATTTATTTTCCAGTACCCTGCCTAATCCTTTCGACTCATTTTCGGGCTGGTAATTTTTAAACCTGAACCACGCAAAGAAGATCGATACCAACACCAATACAGTTGATAATCCCATCAACATATATTCTGTGTTGTGATCAAGATGATGTTCAACTGACTTCACTACGGTTGATAGATACGCTGCCAGTTCATGATGACCACCCAGCACTTCAGGCACACCAATATACCCGCCGATCACGCTTAAGATGGCGAGGATGATCAATGGAATGGTCATCGCAGCAGGACTTTCATGCAGGTGATGTTCCTGTTCATGGGTTCCCCTGAATTTACCAGTGAATGTGATGATGTATAACCTGAACATATAAAAGGCAGTGAGCAAGGCTGTGAACAATGCAATACCATATAATATTTTACCATGACCAAAAGCTCCGGCCAGTATTTCGTCTTTGGAGAAAAAGCCCGAGAAGCCCGGTATACCTGCAATAGCCAGGCAACCGATGAAAAAAGTAATGCTGGTAATTTTCATGTGCTTGTGCAGTCCGCCCATTTTGCGGATATCCTGTTCACCACCCATGGCGTGAATCACGCTGCCACTGCCAAGGAACATCAGTGCTTTAAAGAATGCATGCGTTAATACATGGAAAACCGCGGCGACATAATTTCCGGTTCCCAATGCAAGGAACATGAAACCAAGCTGACTAACGGTAGAGTATGCCAGCACTTTCTTAATATCGTTTTGCTTGATGGCAATCGTGGCAGCCAATAATGCTGTTGCCATACCTATTACAATGATCACCGTTTGTGTAATTGGCGCAAGCGAGAATAAGGCATTGCTCCTGGCGATCATATAAATACCTGCCGTTACCATGGTTGCCGCATGGATCAAAGCACTCACCGGGGTTGGACCCGCCATCGCATCCGGGAGCCAGGTATATAAAGGGATCTGCGCACTTTTACCAGTAGCTCCCACAAACATCAGCAAAGTAATTCCGGTAATATCGGTAGCGCTTAAACGAGCCAGGCTGGCTGCGCTGAAAACGGTATCATAATGAACACTTCCCAGCCGGGCAATCAACCAGAATATAGCGAGCAGGAATCCAAGATCGCCAATGCGGTTCATGATAAAAGCCTTCTTGGCAGCATCGGTATAATTATTATTCTTGTACCAATACCCGATGAGCAGGTACGAACACAACCCTACGCCTTCCCATCCAATGAACATGATCACGAAGTTGGATCCCAATACCAACAGGAGCATGGAAAAAACAAACAAGTTGAGATATGCAAAATATTTGGCAAAATCCTTTGAATCTTCATCATGCATGTACGCAGTTGAATACACATGGATGAGAAAGCCTACACCGGTAATGATCAGCAGGAATAAGGCTGATAAAGCATCAAACTTCAGGTCGAACCCAATGTTCAATCCGCCTACATTGATAAAATCGAAATAATGCAATACTTCTGCATGCCCGCTTTTTACCTGCATGAAAACCATCACGCTGATGATAAAAGAAGCCAGTACCACGCCACTGCCGATGATACCTGACATGCCTTTTGATAATTGTTTTCTTCCGAGGCCGTTCACGACAAACCCGATCAGCGGGAGAATGGGAATCAGCCAGGCTATTTGCAAAACATTATTCATAATACGTTTCTGAACGAGCTGCTACCGTTAACCTGTAAACGAAAACAGGTTGCGGTCACCAGGCATCGTTAGTTCTTTAATCTGTTTAAAAAATTTACATCCACCGAATGCGTGTTACGATACATCATTACTATGATGGCCAGGCCAACGCTTACTTCTGCAGCAGCCACCACCATAATGAAAAACACAAATACCTGTGCATCGCTGGCTGCATTTGGCAGCACGTTGGCAGCAGGACTGATCGCGTGCATCTTTGAAAAAGCCACCAGTAACAGGTTCACCGCATTCAGCATCAGTTCCACACACATGAAAATGATGATGGCATTGCGACGCACCAGCACACCGATGATGCCGATCGTAAATAAGGTAACCGCTAAGGCGATGTATGCTTTAATATCCATGTTTTATAATTTCACATAAACACCTACACCCAGTGTAGATGATGCTGGTTCAATTGAAAGTATATCTTTTAATTTCTTTCTCACAACGCCATTGAAAATATCAACGGCTTTATAAGATGCTGCCTTGGTTAGTAACTTTGTTATAACACCCGTTGCAATAGATCCGAGGGCCGGGTACAATAAACTTTTTACAGTTTTATCTGAGAATTTATTGTCAGCAGTCAATCCCCTGATGGTACTATAAGCTGTTACGGCCGTGCCTGCCACCGACAACACTTTAAACACCACCAATCCCGTTTTATAGGTCTTGTATAATTTCATCACATCGTCTACCCCTTTGGATTGAAATATATCGCCGAGGATTTGCACACCTTTTAATTTCTCACCAAGGATACCAACTTTATTCACCTGGAAATTGCCCAGACTGAATACCGGGTTAAATCCTTTTTTCACTGATAATATCTTGGTTTTCCCAAGGATATCTTCGAGTTTAAAAGGAATGTCTTCAAGTTTAACCTGCGCCTGCGTACGGGTAATGCTCCCAACCAGCAAAATGCCACAGGCTATAATGTTGAAAATATTTTTCATCTCTTCTGATTAATCTTTTTTACCTAATACAACAGCACCGATCATGGCACTGAGGAATAATACACTGCTCAATTCAAAAGGCAATACATAATTCGTGAAAAGGGTTTTGCCCAATTCTTTGATAAGTCCTGCATCACCAACTTTCATCTGCACCAGTTGATGGCTATCAATTTTCATCAATGCTGAAAGCAATACCAGCAGCAAAGACCCACCCGATATGATACCGATCAATTGTAACCGGTAATTCTTCACCGGTTCTGTATCGGCATTCAGGTTCATCAGCATCACCACAAACAGGAAAAGCACCATGATGGCGCCAGCATATACAATGATGTTTACGATGGCAAGAAACTGTGCATTGAGTAAAATGTAATGACCCGATATGGCAAAGAAAACAACAATAAGCCAGAGCACGCTATGCACGGGGCTTTTACTGGTTATCATCATAATGGCACTTCCAGCAGCCATTACTGATAGTAAAATAAACAGCAGTGTAGTAATATTCATTTTTATCAATCTGCATGTTCCCGGGTTAAAGAGATCATGCTGTTTTTTATGTTAACCCTAATCTTTACTTTATGTTATGCCTTGTTGACAGCCCTGTTACCCAACGCCTTTTTATAGGCTTCAGGGTCTTCTTTGGGATGCGGAATCAACAGGTCGTTCTTTCCATAAATAAATTGCTTACGCTGGTAATCAGCCGGCGTAAAAGTTTCGCTCATGTAAATGGCATCCTTCGGACAAGCCTCTTCACATAATCCGCAAAAAATACAACGCAACATGTTTATTTCATACTTGGCGGCATATTTCTCTTCACGGTATAAATGTTCTTCTCCAGGTTGGCGTTCTGCTGCTTCCATGGTGATGGCTTCTGCAGGGCAGGCCACTGCGCACAATCCGCATGCAGTGCAATTCTCACGCCCCTCTTCATCCCTGTTCAATATCTGTAACCCGCGAAATACGGGGCTGAAAGGCCTTTTCTGCTCAGGGTAATTAATAGTGGGCTTCTTTTTAAAAATATGACTGAACGTAATGAGCATGCCCTTGAAAATTGCCGGCAGATACATTCGCTCCATAAGGCTCATCGGCCTTCTGTCTACTACTTTTACTCTGTTGGTTAATGCCTGCATATATATTATAAAATGGTTTGCAAAAATAATGTTTTAAAATCCTGCTGCTATTTATTAAAATATAAAATGAATGCGCCTGTTGCCAGCATGTTGAACAAGGCCAATGGAATTAAAATCCTCCATCCCAGGTGCATCAGCTGATCGTACCTGAACCTCGGGATCGTCCAACGCACCCACATGAACAGGAAGATAAAGAACGAAACTTTCATCATCAATGCAATGATACCGAAGATGGCATTGAATGCGGCACCATGCTGTGATTCATCTACAAACGGTATATCGTACCCGCCGAAGAATAAGGTAGCCATGATTACGCTGCTGATGAACATATTGATGTATTCTGAAAATAGGTAAAACCCAAGCTTCATGGATGAATACTCTGTATGATAACCACCGATAAGCTCATTCTCTGCTTCGGGCAGATCGAAAGGTGTACGGTTACATTCTGCAAAAGCACAGATGAGGAAGATAAGGAAACCCAGGGGTTGCTTCAGGATATTCCATCCGAGCAATCCGCCCCAGCCACCCTGTTGCTGCTGCACCACCATTTCTTTGAGGCTAAGCGTTCCCGTTACCATCAGCAAAGCGATCAGGGAAATGCCCATCGCCAGTTCGTAACTGATGATCTGTGAAGCGGCCCTTAAACCACCCAACAGGGAGAATTTATTATTACTTGCCCAGGATCCTACCATGATACCATATACACCAAGACTTACGACACCAAACACATACAATATCCCAATGTTGATATCTGCGATCTGTAAACTGATATCCCGTCCAAACATGTGTACGGTATCACCCCAGGGAATCACCGCACTGGTCATTACGGCCGTAAGCATCGCCAAAGCAGGCCCCATGATAAAAAGGAATTTGGAAGAAAAATTCGGGATGATCTCTTCTTTAAAGAACAATTTCAATCCATCTGCAAGCGGTTGCAGTAGACCAAACGGGCCTGCACGATTGGGACCACGCCTGTCTTGCAGGATGGCAGCCACTTTACGTTCGGCAAAAGTTGTGTACATGGCAATAACAAGCGATACCATCACCACCACAACGATCAGTGCCAGTTTTTCAATGATTAATGCGAGGTCTACTGCTAAAAACATAATCTTTTATAAAATCCGCAACCGCCGGATTTATTTTTAATGAACAATGATATTCTCTCTTCGTTTAGTCTTTGTCGGTATTCGGCCCTGAACCCCACTGGCTCTTCTCTCCATTTCCAATCACATGCTGTCCTGCCTTTTTAAAATCACCCGAAATGGCCGGGCGATCTATCTCACTCAAATGAATGTTCGGGTTATTTACTTCACTCACATTGTGAATGTTCATAAGCAATTTTGGTTCCACGCCATGCATTACTTTTTGAACGGTTTCTGCGGGCATGTCCAATGTTTTATATTTATTGGTATTGATCACAGAGTGACGGCTGATGGTAGTTAACCCTTCGATAATCCAATCACTTGTATTCTTTTTATCAAAGCGGCAGGTATTGCAGATCCATCCGGTTTTGCCATCATAGCTCTGCACTTCACCCCATTCATCCTTGCGGGCCGTTACCCTGAACACTTCATCGCCGCGAAGCCATAGCGTTGCTTTTCCACAACATTCAGGATTTTCACAGTTGCGATGTGCATCTACCGGCTTGGTAAACCAAACCCTGTTTTTGAAACGGAATGTTTTATCAGTTAAAGCACCCACCGGGCATACATCGATCATGTTTCCGCTGAAATCATTGTCGATGGCTTTTGAAATATATGTTGAGATGGCTGCATGATCACCACGGTCAACGATACCGTGTACACGCTTATTGGTTATCTGGTCAGCTACATACGTACAACGATAACAAAGAATGCAACGGGTCATGTGCAATTGTATGTAAGGACCAATGTCTTCTCTTTTAAATGTGCGACGGGCAAACTGGTAACGGGTTCCTTCTTTGCCGTGTTCGTAACCCAGGTCCTGCAGGTGACATTCACCGGCCTGGTCGCATATGGGACAATCGAGCGGGTGATTGATCAACAAAAATTCCACCACGCCATTGCGTGCATCGGTTACTTTTTCGCTGGTGATATTTTTTACCACCATCCCATCCATCACGGTAGTGCGGCAGCTCGCCACCAACTTTGGCATCGGCCTT
>ERZ795056.4473-NODE-4473-length-14444-cov-17.781708_pt1 | contig 14444 bp, 10 predicted proteins | sample MGYA00375140_ERZ795056 | MGnify/ENA primary metagenome ERZ795056 (study PRJEB30185, sample SAMN05720227) | activated sludge metagenome | isolation source: Anaerobic digester | place: USA | collected 2015-03-09 ...
GGGTCGAAGGCGTCGCGCAGGCCGTCACCGATGAAGTTCAGCGAGAACAGCGTGATGACCATCGTGACGGCGGGGACCATCAGCATCCACGGATAGGAGAATTCGCGCTGGCCCTCGGAGATGAGGCGGCCGAGCGAAGTCAGCGGCTCGTTCACGCCGAGGCCGATGAAGGAGAGGAAGCTCTCCTGCAGGATCACCACCGGCATGGTGAGCGTGACATAGACCGCCACGGGGCCGAGCAGGTTGGGCAGGATGTGGCGGACGATCAGCCCCATGGGCTTCACGCCAGCAGCGCGGGCGGCCTCAACAAATTCTTTCTGCTTCAGGGCGAGCGTCTGGCCGCGAACGATGCGCGCCATGGTCATCCATTCGACGGCGCCGATGGCGAGGAAGATCAGGAAGATCGAGCGGCCGAAGACGACGGTGACTAGGATAACGAAGAAGATGAAGGGGACGGCATAGAGTACGTCGACGATGCGCATCATGAACTGATCGACGCGGCCGCCGGCAAAGCCCGCGATTGCGCCCCAGGCGACGCCGATGACGAGGCTGACCATGGTGGCGATGAAGCCTACGGCGAGCGAGATCTGCAGCCCGGTGATGACGCGGGCGACCATGTCGCGACCGTAGATGTCGGTGCCCAGCCAATGCATGTTTTCAAGCGTCGGGCCGATGCGCAGACGATCCTGGTACTGCATGTCGAACGGGTGCGGCCAGACGAACGGGCCGATGACGGCGATGAGCGTGAGCAGCGCCAGCACGATGATGCCGGCCATGGCGGCCTTGTTGGCGAGCAGGCGGCGGCGTGAGTCGTCCCATAGGGAGCGACCTTTGACGGCGGCCTTGTTGAGCAGTTCGGCGTTTTGGCCGGGGGCGGCGGTCATGATCATTCGAACCGCACCTTCGGATCGAGGATGGCGTAGAGGATGTCGGCGATCAGGTTGAGTACGATGATCAGGCCGCCATAGAGGATCACCGCGCCCATGACGCGGGTGTAGTCGCGGGTAACGGCGCCTTCGATGAAGGACGAACCGACCCCGGGCAGGCCGAAGACGCTTTCGATGACGACGGAGCCCGTGATGACGCCGACGATGGCGGGGCCGAGATAGCTGACAACGGGCAGGATGGCCGATGGCAGGGCGTGGCGCACCATGATGCGGAACTCGCTGAGGCCTTTGGCTCTGGCCGTGCGTATGCTGTTGGAGCGGAGGACCTCGATCATCGAGGCGCGCATCAGGCGCGAGATGATGGCGATCTGCGGCAGGGCTAGCGTCAGCACGGGCAGGAAGGTGTTGTAGAAATTCATCCGGCCCAGATCGAGGCCGCCAGCCGCGAACCAGTGCAGCCAGACGCCAAAAATCAGTGAGAGCAATGGGCCGGTGACGAAGGTGGGGATGGATATCCCGATCATGGCGACACTCATCGCCGAATAGTCGATCGCAGAGTTCTGTCGCATGGCGGCGAGCACGCCCAGCATGACGCCGAAGAACAGGCCTATCGTGATCGCCAGCCCGCCAATGGTCAGCGAAACCGGAAGGCCTTCGCCCAGCAGTTCGGACACCGACTTGTCGTGTATCTGCATGGAGGGGCCGAGATCGCCGCGCACGACCTTGCCGACATATTCGAGATACTGGTCTGCCAGCGGCTTATCGAGGCCGAGCTGGGCCTTGAGGTTGGCTTCCACGGCGGGGGTGAGCTTGCGCTCGGTCGAGTACGGGTTGCCGGGGGCGGCCCGCATCATGAAAAAGGCCACGGTGATGATGGCCAGCATGGTGGGGATGGCCGCAAGCACGCGACGGCCGGTGTAGGCCCACGGAATCCGGGACAACAGGCGGGCAACAGCCGATGAGGATCGGGCGGACGAACGAGACTGATCAGGCGTCAGGGGTTACGTCCTCCGCAACAGCGGGCTTATATGAGGCGCATAGCAGCCCGGCGCGCAAGAAGGCAAATTAGTCGCGGCTGACCGGGCTCAGGGAGTGGACATGGCTGACATACGGGACGTTACCGGCAGTTTTTCAGTGGCGCCGCAGATCGAGCTGGACGAATTCGCCGGGTTGGCCGCCATGGGCTTCACGCATGTCATCAACAATCGCCCGGATGGCGAGGCGCCCGGCCAGCCCGGCTCTGCCGAGGCGGAAGCAGCCGCGAAGGCTGCAGGCATGACCTATGTTCACGCCCCGTTCGTCGGCCAGCCGACGGCGGATGCGGTGAAAGCTGTTATGCAGGCCAAGGGCCGGACGCTGGCCTTCTGCCGGTCGGGCACGCGATCGGTAACAGCATGGGCTTTCGCGCAGGCAGGCGAGGGCGCTCCCACCGATGCGATTATCGGGGCGGCGGAGAATGCGGGTTACAATCTGGCCCCGGCGGCGGGACTGCTGAAGCAGCTCGGAGCGAAGTAATCGTGGCTGGTATCCCCTTCGTTCGCGATCTCACGTTCAAGTATGGCGAGGTCGCGCGCGTTTCCCCGCGCATACGTCGCGTGATCGCGGAGAACCCGGGGCCGTTCACGTTTCTGGGCACCGGTGTTTACATCGTCGGCAAAGGCGAAGTCGCCGTGATCGACCCGGGCCCTGTGATCGATGCACACTTCGAGGCGATCAAGGCGGCGGTGGCCGGTGAGCGGATCACGCACGTTTTCACGACGCACACGCACCTCGATCATTCGCCGCTGGCGCATCCGCTGGCGACGTGGGCGGGGTGCAAGGTCTATGGCAGGCCTGATCCCAACGTGGCGCACGTCGAGGTCTCGCTGGATGAAGACGGCGAGGCAGGGTTCAAGCCGGATGTTCTGGTGAATGATGGTGATGTGTTCAGCGGGCCAGACTGGACGCTGGAGGCGATCACCACGCCCGGGCATATGTCGAACCATGTCTGCTATGCGCTGAAGGAAGAAGCCGCGCTGTTTTCAGGCGACCACATCATGGGGTGGTCGACGACCGTGATCTCTCCGCCTGACGGGAATATGCGGCAGTACTTCGCCAGTCTGGACAAGATCAGGGCGCGCGGATTCTCAACGCTGTGGCCGACGCATGGGCCGCCTGTGACCGACGTCGCGCCGTTCATCGATGCTTACGCGACGCACAGGCGCGCGCGGGAAGCGGCGATCCTGGAGCGGATACGGGCAGGCGATACGCTGATCCCCGACATGGTGAAGGTGATCTACAAGGACGTCGACAAGCGGCTGCATGCGCCGGCGGCGCATTCCGTGTTGGCGCACGTGATCCAGCTGGTGGAAGAGGGGCGTGTGATAGCGGATGGCCCGCTTACATTGGCCGCCCACTACCGGCCTGCGGGTTGATACCGGCTGCTAGCGCTCCATCACGGGCGGCGACCATGCGCTTGCGCCAGTGTTCGGCTGAGCGATATGGCGAAGCTGCTGGATGACGGTCATGGCGCGCTGGTCACCGATGATACCGCCGAGCGCCCTTGCGATCTGGAATTCGGAAGCGCCGCCTGCGTTCGTCTGCATCATCGAGCTGGTGAGCAGGTCGAAGGGCGAGGAGCGATGGATGTTCATCCGGATGTCCATTCCGTCTTCGGGCTTGAAGCCTGCAAGCGTGCGGGCTTCCTCGATCGCGGCGATGAGGTCGCCGGTCTTGTCGACGAGGCCGATCTTCTGCGCGTCTTCACCTGACCAGACGCGGCCGCGCGCGATCTCCTGCACCTTCTGCAGCGGTAGCTTGCGGCCTTCCGCCACAATGCCGGTGAAGCGGTCATAGGTGGCCTGCAGGCCTTCGAGCAGGCGCGTGCGCTGGGTAGGCGTGAGCTTTTCCGTGGAATAGGCGGAGGTGTACTCGCCGCCGACGCTCACCGAATCCGGATTGATGCCGAACTGGCGCAACCCGTCCGCGATCGCGAATTTTCCGCCGAAGACGCCGATCGAGCCAGTGATGGTGGAGCGGCTGGCGATGATCGCGTCAGCACTGGCCGCCGAATAATAGCCGCCGGAAGCCGCCATCGAGCCCATCGACACGACAACCTTCTTGCCGGACGCTTGGACCTTCTTGACCGCGCTCCAGATCTGGTCGGATGCGGTGGCCGAGCCGCCGCCGCTGTCGATACGGAAGACGACGGCGTTGACGGAATCATCGGCCGCAACATCAAGCAGCTGCTTGGCCACGCGGTCTGATGCGAAGACCGGCGTGCCGAGCGACAGCACGTCCACCGGGCCGCCGCCGCCCGTCACGATGTCGCCTTCGCCGCCGACGATGGCGATCACGGCTTTCCCGTTGCCATAGGCAGGGTGATATTCGTCTATCGGCAGCAGTTTTCCGCCGGCAAGTTTCTCCGCCGCGCTGGCTGCTTCTTCGGGATAGCCGAGGCGATCGACGAGTTTGAGGTCGACAGCTTGCTGGGCCTGATAGGGGCTGGCCTCCATCAGCGCGCGAAGTATCGCGGGGTCGATCTTGCGGTCGGCTGCGATGTCGGCAAGCGAATGGGTCCAGACGCTGGTGGCCAGCGCGGTCATCGCGGTGGCGTTCGGCGCGGAGTAGCCCTTCGCCTTGTAGATTTCGGCGGCGCCCTTGAATTCATAGAACTGCTCGATCTCGGCGGAGACCTTCAGTTTCTCCATCGCGCCGCCAAGGAACATGGTTTCGAAGGTGATGCCCGGCGCCTCGAACGTCGTGCCCGGCTGGAGCCAGATCTCGTTGGCGGCGGAAATGGCGCGGTAGGCCGAGGGGCCGGACGCCAGGAAGCCCTGGCTGTGGGCGATAATGAACTTGTCCTTGGCGCGCAGGCGGAGGAAGGCGCTGCGCAGCTCTTCGGCGCGTGAGGAGCCGAGGTTCATCTCGGCGGCGCGGACGAAGACGCCCTTGATATCCGGATCATCCGCCGCCGCGTTCAGTCGGAGGAGGGTTTCGACAAAGGACGTGCCGGAAAAGATCGAATTGAGGGCGTCGGCGGCAGGCTGGTCGACGGAGCCTTCGCGCAGGTCTATTTCCAGAACGGCATTGCGCACCCGCGGCGGCTCGCCCGACGGGACGAACGACATGATCAGGACAAGCGGAATCAGAACAAAGAACACGACCAGGGCGGCCAGGCCGCCAAGGAAGGTCAGAAGGAAGGTTCTCATACCGTCGTCTCCGGGCCGGAAAATACCCGGCGGACAAGACTTAACGGCAAAAACGGGGCGGCGAAACCGGCCCCGGTCAACCTTCGTTTCTGGGTGGGAGCGTTCCTGGTCGGAGTAGCTGGATTCGAACCAACGACCTCTTGCTCCCGAAGCAAGCGCTCTACCAGGCTGAGCTATACTCCGACGGAGCGGGGCCTATAGCGGCTTTCAGATACGGGCGCAACGGCTCAAAATGAAGGAAAAGAGGTTAGCCCCGCGCCGGGCTAACCGGGTTTAAACTGCGTCAAAACAGGGCTAATTCCGGTAGTTGCTTTCGTCGCGCGAAACGCATAACTCTCCGCACCTCCCTGCACTGGGGCGTCGCCAAGTGGTAAGGCAGCGGTTTTTGGTACCGCCATTCCGGGGTTCGAATCCCTGCGCCCCAGCCAGGGAGGTTTCACCCTTCCCCGGCAATTTCCCACGTACCGACTTCGACCCAGAAAAAAGCTGGATCGGATCAGCGTGTTGCGAGCGTTTTTTCGCTCCGCACGGGACATCGGTCTAGACCAGCCTCCGAAAGGTTCGCCTCGCCGGAGTTGAGCTTTGTTGGACCTTTGTTGGCGCCTCAGAAGAGGTAACAACATGTCTAAGCCTCTCACCCAACCCGCATTGAAGCGCTGAAACCGCGCTCCAAAGTCTACAAGGTCTTCGATGGCGGGGGCCTCCACATCCTCGTGACGCCGTCGGGCCGTCTGTACTGGCGCTTCCAATCCCGCTTCGACAAAGCCCAGAAGACGCTGGCGCTTGGCGTCCGCCGCTCCGACGTTCTGGCCACGTTGCGAAAGGTGGAGGAGCGCGGCGCCTTGGAAACCGCGTACCGGCTTCTGCAATACATCAGCGCCGTTTTCCGCTTCTCGGATGACGACTCTATCAGCGACCCAACCCCGATGCTTAAGAGCCGGCTCAAGCCCCGACCGCCGGTCAAACACTTCAAGGCGCTGAGGGCCGCTCAGATAGGGCCGTTCCTCAACGCATTGGACGCCAGCACGTGCGAGACGGAAACGCGCTGGGCGATGCTTCTCACGATCCTGACGGCCGCGCGGACCATGGAAGTGATCGGCGCACGGTGGGAGGAATTCGAAGATTTGAAGTATCCCGGCCGTGCGCTGTGGCGCGTGCCTGCAGCGCCGGACTGCTGGACGCCTTCAGGAATTTCTACGGACCGACGATGAATGCATTTGACGCCGCCGAAAGGAATGGCCGGGCGGATGCGCTTCTGGATGAGTTGCAGGCCTTGTTCAAAGGCCAGAACAAGAGCTCTAACCCGGGCACAACTTCAATCCCGGCAACATTCCTGCGGGTCGCCGTTCGCGTCGATTGAGACACCCGGGCGCGTGGCGTTTTGCAAATTGTCGGGGCGCTGGCAAGCGTGCCAGCACCCCGACAACAGCGTCTCGATAGAGGCTACGGAAGTTCGAACACCCAGATGTTCGATGTCCGCATCGTCGGGTTCTTGATCTCCGGAAGCATGTTCACATAGGCGGTGCTGCGAACAGCGCCGCTGCCTGTGACAACCGCGATGTACTGCTTGCCGTTGACCTCATAGCTGATCGGATTGGAGTTCGGCACATCGCCAAGGCGTGTGCTCCACACCCGTTTTCCGGTCGCCTGGTCATAGGCCGCGAATGTCCGGTCCATCGATCCAGCGAAGATCAGGCCTCCGGCGGTTGGCAGCGTGCTCGTCAGGATCGGCACGCGCTCGCGCGTGACCCAAAGCTGCTTCTTCGTCTGCAGATCAACTGCCACCAGGCGGCCATACAGCCCGTCACTGTTGGGCATGGGCCGGTTATTGGTGCGGACGCCCGTGGAGAGAAGTCCACGCTGTCCTTCCGGAAGCGGCACAAGGTCCATGCACGCTTCGATCAGCGGCACGAACAGCACGCCGGTCGTGGGGTTGAAGCCGGACGGGTTGAAGTTCTTCGAGCCCGCGGCGCTGGGGCAGATCATCTTCGTCTTGCCATCGCCCGGGATCAGGTCCGGGTCGACCGTCTTGTGGCCGGTTTTGGGATCGACGTGGGTGATATAGTTCTGCATGCCCAGATCGATCGAGAACAGGTATTTCCCGGTCGCCGGATCGAGTGCGTCGTGCAACGCCGCCTTGCCGGCGGTGACCAGCACGCGCCGCGCCTTGGCGCCTGTTCCGATGGTCATGATCTGGCGCTCATAGGCCCAGTCCAGATCCATCTGGTCATTCTCCAGATGCTGGTAGTGCCAGACAAGTTTGCCGGTGTCCGGGTTCAGCGCGATCGTGGTGTTGGTATAGAGCGCGTCATTGTTGGCGCCCGGAACGCGATCACGCAGCGGCTTGGTGTCATAGGTCGGGGCAGGGCCGAAGAAGACGAGATTGGTCTCCTTGTCATAGCTGCCCGGCGTCCAGATCGTGCCACCCGTACGCGCCTCGTAAGGCATGTTGTTCCAGGTGTCGTAGTTCGGCTCGCCCGGTTTCGGAATGGGGTTGAAGCGCCAGGCTTCCTTGCCGGTCTTGGCGTCGAGCGCCACGATTACGGGTTTGGGTCCACGCGTTCCGAAGATCACCTTGCCCTTGGCGACGATGGGGCCGCCCGACATGGTGAAAGTCGATCCGCCGACACCCGTGTTCCAGACCACGGCCCCGGTTTTCATGTTCAGCGCGACGATATGAGCATCGGACGTCGGCATGAATACAAGCGAGTCATAGATCGCGATCGACTTCTTCGGCGTAGGCGTCACATCCTTGGGCAGGCGATAGGTGTATTGCCACAGGATATCGCCGGTCACGGCGTCCACGGCCTGCAGGACGTCCTTGAAGGCATGAACGAACATCACGCCGTCATGCACCAGCGGCGTGTTCTGGTTCGGGCCAGGCGGCAAGGACAGCGACCAGCTGAGACGCAGCTTGCTGACATTGCCCTTGTTGATCTGCTTGAGCGGGCTGAAACCCTGCGCATCGCGGGTGCGCCGCCCGTCGAGCCATGATCCGGCCGGGGGCGAGGAAAGCATCTGCTCCGTCACCGGCGTGATCTTGGCAAGCGGGCTCGGCTTGGCTGTCGGGTTCGGCGGCAGCTTCACGCCGGCGGAGATCATGCCGAGATTGGCCGTCGTCGACGGCAGCGTCATGGTCTTCTGCGCTGCGATGGAGACGGGCGTTCCGGCCGGTATCGTGTTTTTCGACAGCAGGTAGGCGATCACGTTGAGGTATTCTTCCTCGCTCAGCGATCCGGGTTGCGCGGTCGGCATCGTATCCTGCACGTAGTGGAACAGGTCCTCGACGCTCTTGCCCGCCCAGCGCAGCAGGAACTCGTCACCGCGCAGCATGGGCCCGAATTCGCCGTCATCGAGCCCTTCGCCATGGCAGGCGACGCACTGGCGTTCGTAGATCGTCTTTCCGGTTGCGGCCTGTGCGGCCGAATAGCTGGGGCTTTCCTGCGCCGTCGCGCTCATGCACATGGCCAGGGCCGAAGCCGCGGCGAGCGCGCTGCGAGGCGCCAATCCGATGGCCGCGGACAGAATTGTGGCGCGTCGATTCGAGTTCGACATTGTCTGTTCTCCTCCCTCTATCTCCGGCGTGGATCGCCGGTAGATGTCCCATCGCGCCGCAGTTTGAGGCTGCAGGGCAGGGTGTTTGTCACACTTCTCCGTCGTTCCCCCGAAAAGTCGCTGTGGTCTTCGCCGGACAGCAACAACACGGCAACGTTGCCCGATCAGTCTGCTGCGGGACCGGTTTTGCAAGTCTCAGGTCGCAGGCTGCGGTTTCGCTGGGCGTCACATTGGGGTGAGGGAAGCGGAGGCATTGTAAATTGTATAACCGGGCCTCCGCCTTAGGCCATTTGCCCGGTGTCGCGCGCCGTAACGCAGACAATGTTTGCATTCCTGCTCATTTACCGGCTTTACAGCTTGTTTTTTGAAGGCCTTGCGCGCCGGCCCATGAAGCGCGAACTCCAGATTGTAGATAAGCAAAGGTCGCCGTTACACTCACGGCGTGATCATAGGAGCTGTATGTGACCGACACTGAGAAAGCCAATGAACTGAACGACCTCAGGATGTCGGACAAGGGCCGCCCGCTTTTCGAAGCGGTGAAGCGTCATATCGCCGAGAACGTCGCCCCGATTCTCGAGGAGTTCGACGAGCTTGATAACCAGAAGACCGACCGCTGGTCCTGGCATCCGCGTCAGCTCGAACTACTCGATGGCGCCAAGAAAAAAGCCAAGGCCGCCGGCCTCTGGAACTTCTTCCTGCCCAACGCCGAAACCGGCGAGGGCCTCTCCAATCTCGACTACGCCTACATCGCCGCCGAACTCGGAAAATACCACCTCGCCTCCGAGTCGCTGAACTGCTCGGCGCCCGATACCGGCAACATGGAAGTGCTCGAGCGTGTCGGCACGCCCGCGCAGAAGAAGCAGTGGCTGGAGCCGCTTCTCAACGGCGAAATCCGCTCCGCCTACGCCATGACCGAGCCGAACGTCGCCTCGTCCGACGCCAAGAACATCTCCACCTCCGCCGTGCTCGAAGGCAATGAGTGGGTCATCAACGGCGAGAAGTACTACATCTCGAACGCCGGCGACCCGCGCTGCAAGATCATGATCACCATGGTCAAGACCAGCCCGGACGCCCCGACCCACCTGCAGCAGTCGCAGATCCTCGTGCCGATGGACACGCCCGGCGTGAAGGTCCTCGGACCGATGCACGTCTTCGGCGCCGACCACGCGCCACGCGGTCACATGCACATCAAGTTCACCAACGTCCGCGTGCCCAAGGAAAACATCCTGCTCGGCGAAGGCCGCGGCTTCGAGATCAGCCAGGTCCGCCTCGGGCCGGGCCGCATCCACCACTGCATGCGCACCATCGGCAAGGCGGAAGCCGCGCTGGAAATGATGATCAAGCGCGGCCTGTCGCGCGAAGCCTTCGGCCAGCCACTCATCAAGCTCGGCAAGAACCCGGAAGTTGTGTCCCGCGCCCGCTATGACATCGAGCAGATGCGCCTGATGGTGCTGAAAGCCGCCAAGGCGATGGACGTTCTCGGCAATAAGGAGGCCCGCGTCTGGGTGTCGATGGTGAAATCCATGATCCCGGAAATCACCTGCCGCATCATCGACGAGGCGATCCAGGTCCACGGCGCCACCGGCATTTCGCAATGGACGCCGCTCGCTGAACTCTACGCCGACGTCCGCCACCTGCGCTTTGCGGACGGCCCGGACGAAGTCCACCACATGGTCGTCGGCCGTCACGAGATCCGGAAATACGAGCCGGGCAAGAACGCTCCCTGATACGATACACTGTATCGCGACGGCCGGGGGAAGGCGTCCTCCGGCCAACGCCGACAAGGAGAATCAACAGGACATTCATACTCCTGTGTGATACCGGCCCCATATGATTAAGCTGCTGCGCAACAAGATCAGGATGGTGAGGGTCATGATGACCTTCTTCGCTTTCCTGTTTGCGTTCAGCCCATCTCTCGAAGCCTATGCTTGCGCGGCCGAAGGTTGCGATCCCGCCTGTGCTGAACGCTCCGACGCTAGCCAGCTTGTCGACGCCGACACTTCAGGCGCAGACGATTGCGTCGACAATCAGTGCATCTGCGTGGTGGGCCATTGCAGCCATGCAGCTGTCTCTGTCGCCCCGATCCACGTCGCGACTGTCTTCACGGTGAAGTCCGATCGCGTTGAGATGGGGAACGAGCAGCCCGTCTTTGTATCCACCACAACGCCAGAACGTCCTCCCCGTATCTGATGAATTTGCTGCGCGCAGCGCGGCGTCCTTCATCAGATCCCGAGGAGACTTTCCATGTCGATCAAGCGCGCCCATCTGGGCGTTGTAGCGGCCATCGCGGTTGCTGCTGGCGCAGGCTTTCTCGCCGCGCGTGCATTCACGTCAGACCCGACAGCTGCGCCGGAGCCTAGACATGCCGCCGAAGAAGAAGGCGAGCATGTCGAAGGTTTTGTCGCGTTAGCTCCGGCCGAAGCGCCTGCCGCGGGCGTTGCGCTTGCCAGGGTCGAACGTGGCGGCGGCATAGATCTGCTCCTGCCGGGCCGGGTGTCCCTTGCTATAAACGCTCAAAGCGTGGTCGCAGCGCCCCTTGATGGCATGATCGTCGAGATCCACGTGACGGTCGGCGCGGCTGTTGCGCGTGGCGCTCTCATAGCTTCGATCCGCAGCCCCGAAGGCGGCGCGATCCGTGCGCAGGTCGATACCGCCAGGGCAAAACTGGAAGCAGCAGAGGCGCTCAACGCCCGCAATCAGAACCTCTTCGAGCAGGGCGTCATCCCGCGTCAGGAATGGGAAGCAACGCGCGCCGCCACGCTGACAGCGCAGGCAGACCTGCGCGCCGCCGAATCCCAGGCCGGCGCCATGGGCGCACCAAGCGCCACCGGCGTCGCCACAATCCGCAGCCCGATCGCCGGCGTCGTCACACGCATAGCCGTCACGCCCGGATCAGTTCTCGACGACGGCATGGAGATCGCCACCGTCGGCGATCCGTCGCGAACCGAACTGGTCTTCGACGTTCCGCCCGCCAGCATTGATCTGATCAAGACAGGCGCTCCCATCGAAGCAAACTGGACCGGCGGAAACGTCATCGCGGGCGAGATCACGGGCGTTGCGCCAAGTCTGTCCACCAGTGGCGGCACGGTCAGGGCGCGCATCATCGGCGCGGCGCCCCCGCCGGGCACGGTGGTGTCAGGGCGCCTGATCGGCGGAGCAGGCGATATGCTCACTGTTCCCAGCGAAGCGGTCCAGACAGTTGAAGGCGCTGCCTCCGTATTCGTGGTGGAAGGCCAGGGCTTCCGCGCCCGTCCTGTCGTCCCGGGGCGCGCCAGCAACGGACGCACCGAGATCCTCAGCGGCCTGCAAGGTGACGAACAGATCGCAGGCAAGGGCGCGTTCCTCCTGAAGGCCGAGCTTGGCAAGGGCGAAGCGGAGCACGATCACTGATGTTGAATCGCATCATCGACCTGTCCGTTCGCGGCAGGTGGCTTGTTCTGCTGCTTGTGCTGGTCCTCTCCATTTTTGGCGCACGCGAACTTCTGCGCTTGCCCATCGACGCCGTGCCCGACATTACGAACCGGCAGGTGCAGATCAACACGATCGCGCCCGCGCTTGGCCCTGAAGAGGTCGAAAGCCAGGTTACCTATCCGCTGGAAACCGCGCTCGCCGGTCTTCCGGGCCTCACCGAAACGCGCTCCCTGTCGCGCCACGGCTTCTCGCAGATCACTGCGGTCTTCACCGATGCGACGGACATATACTTCGCCCGCAACCTGGTGAACGAGCGCCTGCAATCGGCGCGTCAGGAATTGCCGGAAGGCCTGTCGCCCACAACTGGTCCGGTCGTTACGGGCCTCGGCGAGGTCTATATCTGGACCGTCGAGTTCGCAGATGCCATCGCACGTGACGGCATCACCTATGTCACGCCAGAGGGTGAGCGCCTGACCACGGAGCTGGAGAAGGCGACCTACCTTCGCACGGTGCAGGACTGGATCATCGCGCCACAACTGCGCAGCGTGAAAGGAGTCGCTGGCGTTGATGTGCTTGGCGGCTATGTGAAGGAATACGCGGTCCACCCGGACCCGGCGAAGCTTGCAGCCTATGGCGTGGGGCTCGTCCAGCTGGTCGATGCACTTGAGCACGCCAATCGCATCGCCGGCGCGGGCTATGTCAGTCGTGCTGGCGAGGCTTATGTTGTCCGTGCTGACGCCCGTCTCCGCAACATGGAAGAACTGGCGCAAACACCGATCCTGATGCGTGCCGGCCAAGTCGTCCGCGTTATGGATGTGGCGGTCGTGGAATCCGGCCGCGCCCCGCGTCTTGGCTCGGCCAGCGCCAACGGCCGGGAAGTCGTCGTCGGTACTGCGTTGATGCTGCAGGGCGAGAACAGCCGGGATGTTGCAAAGCGCGTCGGTGAAAGGCTGGAACAAATCGGCGCCAGCCTTCCGGCTAATGTCATCGTCCGCCCCGCGCTTGATCGCACGAAACTCGTCGAAGCCACGATCGAGACCGTCGAGCACAACCTGGTGCTCGGCGCACTGCTTGTCATCGCCGTGCTGTTTGTTGCGCTGGGCAACATTCGTGCGGCGTTCATCACCGCGATGGTGATCCCGCTGTCATTCCTGTTCGCCGCGTCGGCCATGAACCAGTTTCACATCAGTGCAAACCTGATGAGTCTCGGCGCACTGGATTTCGGCCTGATCGTCGATGGCGCCGTCGTCGTGATCGAGAACACGCTGAGACGCCTCGCGATCCGGCGACAGGAGGCCGGGCAAAAGCTATCGGCTAAGGAACGCCTAGAAGTCGCCGCCAGCGCGGCGCGGGAAATGGTGCGGCCGGCCGCGTTCGGCCAGGCGATCATCCTTCTGGTCTATGCCCCGTTGCTGGCGTTCGAAGGCGTCGAGGGCAAGATGTTCACGCCCATGGCGGCGACCGTAATGCTGGCACTTCTCGGCGCGTTCATTCTCTCTTTCACCTTCGTTCCGGCCATGGCTGCGCTGCTGGTCCGCGATCCGCAGGCTGGCCACGAAGATACCCGGTCAGAGCGGGTCGCGCGCAAAGCCTACACGCCGCTGCTGCGCTGGGCAGTTGCGCATCCAGCAGCCATGGCGGGTTCAGCCGTGGCCGCACTGGTGGCTGGCGTTTTCGCCTTCCTGGCGCTCGGGCGGGAATTCGCGCCGACGCTGGATGAAGGCGATGTTCTGGTTCAGGCGCTCCGCATTCCGTCGACCTCGCTGGAGCAAAGTCAGGAGATGCAGTTCCGCGTCGAGCGAACACTCAAGGCCATGCCGGAAGTCGATCTGGTCTTCACGCGCACGGGCACGGCCGAAATTGCGTCCGATCCGATGCCTCCCAGCATTTCCGACACCTTTGTCATGCTGAAACCGAGAGAGGCGTGGCCCGACCGCCGTCTGTCCAAAACCGATCTTGTCGCCCGCATGGAACAGGAACTCGGCAAGCTTCTGGGCAACAGTTACGAGTTCACGCAACCGATCCAGATGCGCTTCAACGAGCTGATCGCCGGCGTGAGGTCGGATGTCGCCGTGAAGGTCTATGGCGACGACTTCGAGGCCATGCTCGCATCCGCTGAAAAGGCGGCGGCTGTCCTGCGCTCCATCCCCGGCGCAGCGGACGTCCGCGTCGAACAGGTATCCGGTCAGCCGACCATAACAGCCGTGGTGGATCGCACAGCCGCAGCCGCGCAGGGCGTGCACGCCAGCGACGCCGCAGATGCGCTTGCCATCGCCCTCGGCGGCCGCAAAGCCGGCATGGTGCTGGAAGGCGATCGTCGCTTCGATGTTGTGGTGCGGCTCGCAGACGATATCCGCAACGACCCCGCCGTCATGCAACAACTGCCTGTCATGCAGGAGGA
>ERZ795056.4476-NODE-4476-length-14435-cov-8.348679_pt1 | contig 14435 bp, 13 predicted proteins | sample MGYA00375140_ERZ795056 | MGnify/ENA primary metagenome ERZ795056 (study PRJEB30185, sample SAMN05720227) | activated sludge metagenome | isolation source: Anaerobic digester | place: USA | collected 2015-03-09 ...
TGGTGGATGGAGGATTTGCCTTCCGCAGATTGGGTGCATCCGGTGGGTGATCCGTTTAACCGGAGCAATTTCCGGATCGAAACGGTGCCGGATCCGAACAGAGCAAAATCAGATCAGGACAAAATGCTGGACGGCTGGTTTGATGTTCACATGCCGGATCTGAATCAACGAAATCCTCTTTTGGCAACTTATCTCATTCAGAATTCACTATGGTGGATTGCAGAAACCGGAATCGACGGCATACGGATGGATACTTATCCATATAACGACAAAGACTATATGACCCGTTGGTGCGACGACATTCTCAAAGAATTTCCAAAGTTTAGTCTGGTTGGGGAAGTCTGGGTCGATCAACCTTCTCTGGAATCGTATTTTACCAAAGGAGCCAAAAACCAAGATGGGTACAAGGCTGGTTTGCCAACGGTAACCGATTTCCCTCTCTATTTTGCCATCACCAAAGGTTTGCAGGAAAAAGGAACCTGGGACAATGGCCTGCAGAAAGTATACACGGTTCTCAGTCAGGACTTTCTTTACAAAGATCCTTCGAAGCATTTGGTTTTTGTCGATAATCACGATTTATCCCGGTTTATAACCACGCAGAAAGGAGATGATAAAAAGTTCCGTCAGGGAATTGCGATGGCATTGACACTTCGGGGAGTGCCGCAATTGTATTATGGAGGAGAAATCGGGATGACCGGAGACGCCGTAGCACATTCCAATGTACGGCACGATTTTCCAGGCGGATGGGCCGGTGATTCGCTCAATCTTTTTCTGGAACAAAACCGGAAGGGTCATGTGGACTCCGTCTTTCGTTTTCACCAGAATCTACTTCAGTGGAGGAAAACTTCGGAAGCTGTAGCGAAAGGAAAATTCACCCACTATTTGCCAGACAGCAATGTGTACACCTATTTCCGGACGACAGCCAATCAAACCGTGATGGTGGTGGTAAATGGCAGCGACAAGCCGAAAGCATTGAATGTAAAACGATTCAAAGAACTGGAGGGCAAAGCTGGACCTTTTAAAGAAATAATCAGCAGTCAGTCAATGATATTGACAGACGACAAACTACGGATTCCGGCAAACGGTGTCTGGATACTGGAGCAGAGAAAGAATCCATAAAGGAATCCATAAACCTGTACATGCATTTTTTATCGGACCGTCTGTAAAAGGACGGTCCGATTTTTTTTGTCCTTACCGCATTCTCGAATAGTTGAGAATCAGAATGGAGCAATCGGCATAAAGTCGGGCCAGTTGCTCTTTCGGAAGGGATTTGGTTAAGGCATTCATGCGGTCGAAAACCAGTACCGCTGCATTGTCGTAACCCGCTGTTTTGAGGACGTAGTCATAATGGGCAGTCCAGTTCATCAATCCTCTGTTCGGGTCATTGGCTGGCGCTGCCGGATCAGATCCATTTACCCAATTGGCAGAAGCAAGTCCATATGATGCCATCAGGTATGTGATATCGGCATACAATCTGGAGTACGTCTCCCGTGCCAGACCTGCCTTCAGTGTGATCATCCGGTCTTTCAGGTAAGTGGATACCTTCGAATTGTCGGCATTTGCTGCCTGGTAATGATCCTTCCAGTTTGACACACCTCGGCCGGGATCGGATGGGAGTTTTGAATCCTGGCCATCGAGCCAGTTGGTTTGGGCATTTGCATGAAATGCGTACAGAAGGACAATGGACACAATGATTTTTTTCATTTTCTGGAAATTTTAATCTGGCGGCAAGTTGTTATCCCGACGCTTTCCTGAAAATCGTTAGATGTAACGATTTATTCTCCTTGTTCGGAACTCTGAAATTCTTATTGTGATCTGAACCTTGTTCTGGATCCGGATAGATGAATGGTGTTGAATTCTGAATAAGAATGAGTTGCAGACGGCAACCTGATGTCCCTGTACTTTTGAAAAACGGTTCTGGTTTCCGGCCAGGGATATCTGCTTAGACAAGGTGACCTCTTGCCGCCAATCAGTATCAAGTGGAGAATAAAGCGGAATTCAGGAGAGACCATCTAAAATCGGGAAAAACTGAGCCATTCTATTTTTTTTTGATTTCCGGAAAGGCCTTATTTGACCGTTCGTTTCCGACCAGGACATCCAATCTATTTTTGACAACACTCAAACCAATGGTGAAAAACACAACCAGAATGTGGATTCCGGCAATGCTTCTCATGCTGCTTGCCTGCCAGATAGCAACTGCCGGTATTTTTGAAAAAAGCCTTCTGAAAAAACGCCGTAAAGGTGGAAGAGGAGGAGGAAGTGATCTGGAGTTCTTCAAAGACAATCTTGACATCTTCATCGGGCCTTCATTTAATATGGCATCCGGACCCTTTGCGGGAAGCCCTGTAAGCCTTCTTAAATCAACCAATACCAGCTACTTGTATTCAGATTCGCCATCTAAATACCTCTTTTTTTTCATGGCAGGAGCTCAATACCGTTTTTTTCTAAACCCAAAAAGTGAAGGATTTCAGTCCTTCCTTTCTTTTGGTGCCGGCCTGATGTACCAGAAACGTGGATACTCCCACACTCTGCAGATGATCAACAAGTCCATTACATTGTATGAGGATAAAATTGTGTTGCTGGAAAAGTATCGTGCACATTATGTGAGCGTTCCCCTTTCTGTCCGCATAGGCAAGCAGGTGTTTGGCGAGGTTGGAGTGACGGCCGATATTCTGGCTTCCGGGACCCTGGCTCGTGAAATGGAACGAGGGACATCGGGTGATTCAATATTCGCCTATTATTATTCTACTTTCTACAAAAACGATTACAAAACATCATCAGTTCAACCAAAGGTCAGTCTCGGATACATGTTTAGTGCTGGATATGAATTCACCGAAAATTTTGGAATGCGATTGTTTGGGACCCTCTCCAATAAGTATTTCATCAAAGGTCCTGACCTGAGTAATTTTCAGTTTTCTATCCAGTTTGTCGGAACTCTTAACTAAACATCTATGAAGATTCATATGAAATTCTCTCTTCTTACAGCTGCTGTGGTTTTCCTCATATTGGGGGGATGTTCAAAATCGAAAATTGAAATTCCGGATTCGAGTACCAGACTGGATCCTTCAACAGACATTGAGGGTGTATTGAAATCGCTCCAGTTAACATCGGATTTTTTCGATGAAGATCCGCCATTGCCTTCCGACACTAGCGACAACCGGAACTGGTATTTAGTTGGGATTCAGGATACGTCTTCTGTGTATGAAGGAGCTCCTGTCACTCTGAAATTTGCTGTAAAAGGCGTTCCACCTTCTTACCAGGTGAGACAACTGTACCTGGAAATGCCACCTGCTACCGGACACTGGCTGATCAAACAGGCAGGAACTGCCAGTATTACATTTACGATTCCAAGTCTTGTGAGACCAGGAAATCTGAACATGGTGGTTTCAGCCAAACTTGTCAAGTATTCGGGAGGTGTTGCCCAGGATTCATTTTATACGGCCAAAATAAAACAGTTAGTGCGTTTTCTGGAGCCTGAAGGCTGCAGTTTTGAACTCCAGGGTAAAAACAAACAAGGTTTGATCTATCGGAAAATAAATCTGGGTGATAAAGCTGGTACACTGAAAGTGAAGTTTCTTTCCATGGATTCCTCTACTTCAAACAAAACCTCTGACCGGTTTGACCTGAAATACAATGCGGCTTACATACTGAGTTCGTCCAATACCAAAGTTCCGGCAGCCTATATTCCGGCGTGTACAGGTTTGGCAGCCGGAGCACAAAGGAAGCAAGGTTGGAGGGAATATTCCTATGAATATGATCCGGTGAATGGAACAAAGGCTGAGTTGTTTATTCAGAGTAATTGCAGTGACACCACCAAGGGAGTCAGTTGGGAATTTAAGATGGAATGTCCGCAGTAAACCGCTGATTGAATTCAACTGTGACTTTTCTGCTATATAAAGTCCTTCTGGCTTAAGGGAATTTCCGTTCGCCTTATTTCCATTTACCCTGCAGCTGCTTCAGTTTATCCTGGAGGTTGACTTCAGGTTCAGGCTCTTTCTTTTTGCCTGGATTCGGTCCATTTTCTTCTTTCATGGAAAGTGAAATCCGCTTCCTTGCTATGTCCACTTCCACGACCCGGACCGTTACTTTCTGACCCAGCTTTACCACTTCATTCGGATCTTTCACAAAGCGGTTGGCGAGTTGGCTGGTGTGCACCAATCCATCCTGATGAACACCAATGTCAACAAAAGCTCCAAACGCAGTAATGTTGGTTATAATTCCGGGAAGCGACATTCCAGGGCGCAGATCACTGATTTTTTCGATGCCGTCCTGAAACTGAAATACCTCAAATTTTTCCCGTGGATCCAGTCCCGGGCGGGCAAGTTCGGACACGATATCTTTGAGTGTTGGCAATCCGACGTCTCCGTTGATATACTTCTTAACGTCAATTTTCTGGCGAATTTCCGCATTGGAAATCAGGTCAGCGGGAGTGCACCAAAGATCTTTGGCCATTTGATTAACCAGTTCATACCTTTCAGGATGAACTGCAGATGCATCCAGCGGATTTTTTGCAGACCGTATCCGAAGAAAGCCTGCACATTGTTCAAATGCTTTTTCACCCATACGTGGTACTTTTTTTAGTGCAGCCCTGGAAGGAAAAGGACCATTCTGATTCCTGTAATCAACGATATTCTGAGCCAGAACCGGACCCAGACCCGAAACATAACTAAGCAACTGCTTACTGGCAGTATTCACCTCCACTCCTACTCCGTTCACACTGCGCATCACAACATCATCCAGACATGATTTCAGCAACTTCTGATCCACATCATGCTGGTATTGCCCCACTCCGATTGATTTGGGATCAATCTTAACCAACTCGGCCATCGGATCCATCAGTCGGCGACCAATCGAAACAGCACCACGGACCGTAATGTCCTGATCCGGAAACTCTTCTCTGGCCACTTCAGAAGCAGAATAGATCGAGGCCCCGCTTTCATTCACCATTACCACAGCGACAGAGGATGGCAGGCCAATTCGTTTCACAAACTCTTCCGTTTCACGACCCGCTGTTCCGTTTCCGATGGCAATGGCTTCCATATTGAATTTCTCCACCAGATACTGAATGGTTTTTCCTGCCTGCGTTGTCTGACGTTGTGGCTCGTGTGGATAAATAGCCTCGAAATGAATGAGTTTGCCCTGGGCGTCCAGACAAACTACTTTGCAACCCGTCCTGAAACCAGGATCTATGGCCAGTGTACGCTTTTGCCCGAGTGGTGCCGACATAAGTAACTGTCTTACATTTTCGGCAAAAATCCGGATGGCTTCCACATCGGCTCTTTCTTTGCTTTCCAGTCTGAATTCCGTTTCAAGAGAAGGCTTCATCAAACGTTTAAAACAATCTTTGGCCGCCAGACTCACCTGTTTTCCGGCTGCATTTCCCGATTTCACCCAACGTCTCTGAATCCGGTCGTTGGCCTGTTCTTCATCGGGGGAAATATCCAGACTTAGAATCTGTTCAGCTTCGGCCCGGCGTATTGCCAGAATCCGGTGACTGGGTGCCTGAGAAAGAGGTTCGGTCCATTCGAAATAATCACGGTATTTCTGGCCCTCCGCCTCTTTTCCGGGATAGACTTTGGCGATGATCACAGCTGTCTTTTTAAACACGCTCCGGATTTCCTGCCTTGTTTCCGCATCTTCATTGATGGTTTCGGCGATGATATCCCTTGCACCAGCCAGAGCTTCATCAATACTGGCGACTCCTTTTTCAGCTGAAATGAATCTTTCCGCTTCATTGTCAACTGAAAATCCATCTTGTTCCAGCAATCGAAGCGCCAATGGTTCGAGTCCTTTTTCCCGAGCGATGGTGGCTCTTGTTTTGCGTTTGGGTTTGTAAGGAAGATAAAGATCTTCCACTTCCGATAAAAGGACGGCACCTCCAATTTTTGCTCTTAGTTCAGGGGTTAATTTCCCCTGCTCTTCAATGCTTTTCAAAACAAACTCTTTGCGTTTCCTTAGCTCTTCGAGTTGTTCCAACCTATCTCGAATTGCGGCGATCTGTACTTCATCCAGACTGCCTGTCACTTCTTTCCGGTACCTTGCAATAAAGGGAACAGTGGCTCCTTCAGAGAGTAATTTATCAACCGCAGAAATTTGCTGGGGAGTCAGGTTTAGTTCAGAGGCCACTTGCTGGCGAATTGCAGGATTTTCCGTTATCATGGTGCAAAAGAAGAAACCACAACCCACTTTAAGAAACGGGATTCGCGAATAATGCCAGAACATAGGGCCATTCAAATATTCAAAAACCTATCCAACGGCATACTAAGAAACCAGGATTTTACTTTTATTTGGATTTCAGTTCGATATAAAACATGAAAATTTTACCACTGTTAACCGCATCTTTTTTGCTCAGTCTGGCTTCTTTACAGGCCCAGTCGCTAAGCCGGCAAAACTTTAACACAGCTTCCGGCAATTCGAATACCCTCACATACACAATGGGGGATGTGGTGGTTTTGCAATCAACCAATCTTGGTGTGGGTAGCCAGCCTGGAGAAGGCATTACAACTGCTACCGAAGACAATATTCTGGCTAGTCCTCATCAACTTTATCCCAATCCATTTCAGACGGAAATCGTTGTTCAATTGGGAAATTTCCTTCAATCGGCGACCATTGAGATTCACGATTTCACGGGACGTCTGTTGCAAACTGTAATCATAAAAGAAAATGTCCAGACACTTGACCTTCACTCGTTGCCGGACGGGATGTACTTTGCTGAAATCATCATTGGTAAAACATCCACTATTCATAAAATCATCAAAACGACTCTCTAATACATTCCAATCTGCGTTCATACATGAAAAAGCTTTTTACTTCCATCGCACTGGCCGTTTCATTGTCAGCTGTATCATTTGCACAAACCAATGTTCCTCAGTTGATTAATTTCCAGGCAGTGGCAAGGGACAACAATGGTTCACCCATTGTAAGCCAGTCAGTTCTGGTAAGATTAACTCTGCGGGAAGGGTCTGGTTCCGGTACTGCCCTTTATTGTGCTACTCACCAGGCAACGACCAATGCATATGGTTCTTTCTCGATCAGTCTAAACCGGAATGCTCTCGGTACAGGTTGCAATGGTGCGGGAACTACAGCGTTTGAAAATCTGAACTGGCTCAGCGGTTCCAAATGGATGCAGATCGAATACCAGGCGCCTGGTGGTAGTTTTGTTGATCTGGGTGCTGCAGAAATGGCTTCCTCCCCTTTCTCTCTTTCATCCGGAACAGCTGAAAAAGTAAAAGGGATGGAACTGACAGGTGCCTCAAACGGACAGGTACTCCGGTTTGATGCGAATCAATTGAAATGGGTGCCTTCGACCATAACAGCTACTGATAACCAGACTCTTTCCTTAAACGGAACACAGCTTAGCATTAGCAACGGTAATTCGGTCACGCTTCCGGCAGCGGCACAATCTGATTGGACCAATACTGCTGGCAATATTTACAACAACAATGCCGGTAATGTTGGAATCGGAACCGTGCCAACTTCAATTTATAAACTGGATGTCAACGGAAACACCCGTTTTCGGCTCCCCGGGGGCACTGTTTTCACTCAATTGGATGGTGGTTCTTTGTTTCTTCGGGATGTCAGTTCAACTGCCAGTCGCCTGAGTCTGATCACAGATGGAAAGGATGCATTTTCGGCCTATTACAACGGTAACCCGGTTGCCGATTTTGGACGGTCAATCACCAGCAATTCCGGCTATCTTGATCTGCGAAATAATTTCAACCAATACACGACACGAATCCTGACCAGTGCAACCAATGCAGCAGGACGAATCGACTTATATGAAGGTTCAACACAGGCTGTTGTAATTTCGAACACATCGGTAAGTGGTGGTTTCGTTCAAACCAACGGATCAAACGGGCTTACGAATGTTCGCCTTTCCAGCCTGAGCGGGTATCCCAACAATGGTTTTTTAAGTATTGCCAATGATGCAGGAACCGGAAAAGCTGGGATTTATGTGGATGCATCCGGTCAGGGAACTGTTTTTGGGGATGTTAAGAATTTCAGGATGGATCATCCTACCGATCCGGCAAAGGAAATCTGGTATGCGTCAGTAGAAGGACCGGAAGCGGCTGCCTATGCCAGAGGAACTGCCACATTGGTGGATGGTGAAGTGACGGTAACCTTTGACGAACATTTTCAGCTGGTTGGAAACGCTCAGACCATGACAGTTTCCCTCACACCGCTGTCAGCCGATTCAAAAGGTCTGGCTGTGGTGGAGAAAACCGCTACAGGATTCAAGGTGAAAGAATTAATGAAAGGCACTGGAAACTACTCATTTGACTGGGAAGTAAAGGCTGTTCGTAAAGGATATGAAAACTACCGGGTGATCCGGGACAAAAAGGAGACACTCCAAAACGATGTCGCTCCGCTAAAAGAAGAAACCAAATAGAGTTTTGCTGCATTGAAAAAAAACCTCGCCAATTCCGGTGAGGTTTTTTTTTCGTATGTAACTCTTAATCTTATGTTGATTCTGCCTGGAATGTCATTGTTTTGATCTCCAATCTATAACATTTACTGCATGACAAAGAACAGACTGATCCGTATGGACAACATCGGTATTGTTGTCGAATCACTGGATGAAGCGATTTTATTCTTCCAGGAAATCGGACTCACACTGCAAGGAAAAGCCATGATTGAAGGTGATTGGGCTGGTCGTGTTACAGGTCTCCCAACACAGCAGGTAGAAATAGCCATGATGATCACTCCTGACGCACATAGCCGGATCGAGCTTTCACGATTTATCTCTCCACCGGTTCATTCCGATCATATGACAGCACCTGTCAATTCATTGGGCTATCTAAGGGCTATGTTTACAGTGGAAGACATTGATGAACTGGTTGACCGGCTTATGAAGAAGGGTTCACAACTGGTCGGAGAAATAGTTCAGTATGAAAATATGTACCGGTTATGTTATCTGAGAAGTCCGGAAGGGATTCTGGTCGGGCTTGCTCAGGAACTGGGAAAACCATAAAGGTTCATTTGTTGAGGAGTTGATAATTTCAGCTCGGCTCAACTAATCTTCCATGCGTTCAACATTCGCCACATTTTCGTATAAATAGGAACCGCCAATGACGACATGCTTTTCATTGAAACTTTTCTGGATTACGTTGCTCATTGACAACAAAAAATTTGATGAGACTTTTTTGATGAAGTACATTGTAAATAGATGGCAGTCATGCCGATAATGAGCAGATAAACATATGATTTCAAGGACATGTGGTCGCCTGGATTCTGACTTGAGAATCGAATTCGAATTCAGCTTCAGAAATTGGCTTCAACCGCAATTTCAGGCTATTGTCTAAAATAATTGGACATGGATCAGCATTCGGGATTTCTTTCATCCGGTATTTTTTCTGATGCGATTAATCGTGTGAAATCCTCTTTCAGATAAAGTTTCCAGTCATGCTATCGGTTATTTGGAAATCACACACAAATTTCACTGTATCTTGCGGGCAAAACATCAACAACATCATACATGTCTTCTTCTATTTTGCCCGAGAACCGCTTACGCATCAGTGCGAAAGAGATTCTGGCTCTATTAAAGCCGTACAAGAAAAAGCTTGCTAAACACGAAGTGTTTATGGTAGCGATCCGGGGCTTCTATAAAAACTCCGGAATCGAAGCAGATTCTGAAACACCACAAATTTACCAGGATGCCCTTTTTGTGTATTCACCTTCGGCTCTGGTTGCTTTTCATGTCAACACCGATCCAAGAGTAAAACGGAGAAAAACACCAACCGATCTTCAGGTTCCTGTTTTGCAGGCCGGCCTATGGATGGGTTATCGGTTTGATAATTACAAAGGGAAAAAAGAAAAGTATCCGGCACTGATTCAGAAAGAAGGAACGGTAACAGTTATTCGCGATGGTTCTACCGAATCAGAAGTACTGGAATCTGGAATGGATATTCTGAAAGGTGCAGTGGGTACAACATCTCCAAACGGTTGCCAGGCTATTCAACCTGCACAGTGGGACAGTTTCTACAGTTTGGTTCGTGACCAGGCAATTTACCACAACGGACCGGAATGGCGCAAACTGGGCGTTCCATATCTGTTGCTGGATGCTATGCCTTCCTAATTTCAACGAATTTAAAAGGGGTTTCTTTCAGGCAGTTTTGTCAATAAGAAACCCCTTTTATTTTATGGCCAGTTTTGCCAGCTGAGTCGCAAAAGACATGGCCGATTCAGGCATTCTTCTCATCCACAATTCCGGTTCCACCAGCTCCAGCTCCGAAACGCAAACGGTATCGTTCAGATCCCAGACCAGATCCACACGGGCGTACATAGGTATTGGCTCAACACATTGTGTTGCCTTTTCTGCTAGAAGAATCATTTCTTCAGTAGGTTCAAAAGGGTGTAACGTCCCTCCAAAATCGTCCTGGACCCGGAAGTCGCCCAACTTTGCCTTCTTCAGGACGGCATGGCTGAACATCCCACCAAACAGGACCATTGACACCTCCCCTTTTTCCGTTATGGAATCCAGATAAGGTTGAATCAGCATCGATTCTTCTCTGATCAATTCTGAATAAATAGTCTCCAGATGTTCCGTTTGGTGAGGACGGAACCGATATGTATGTCGGGCCGCACCCGAAACGGCCGGTTTTACAATGCACTCTTTCCAACCAGTCTCAACCGCTATTGTGGTGAGACTCCTCTGATCACCGGGTTCAATAAATATTGTCGGAGGGATAGCAATTCCTTTTAGATGCAGATCTGTCAGGTAATGCTTGTCCAGATTCCATTGGATGGTGGTGACGGGGTTTACAAAGGTTGTATTATGCTGCGTTGTTTCCAACCATTTCTGAAATTCAGGAAAGCGTTCAAAATAATCCCAGGTGGTGCGAAAAACTGCAAAACGGGTGGTTTTCCAATCCATTTCCTGATTGTCCCAGTTTGTCCGTTGAACCGAAAAGCCGAGGGAATTCAGTGCTTCGGTCAGCAGGCGGTCTTCTTCAAAAATATTGGAAATGTATTCGCTTTCTGGTTTGGGATCCAGGTAGCGAGAATCGGTGAGAAGAGTAAAATCGAAGGTTTGCATGATGATTGGATGGAAAGTAAACCAACAGAAAAACGGACGGAATCCAAAGTCAGATGAGGGTGTGATGTTGCCAAAACTAGAACAGAAAGCACTAAACAATCAACAATGCGACATATCCTGTTACTGAAAAATCCAGGTCATCGATTGATGGAATATTCTGAATTCAGCATTGTGATCAGGGTGTCGGCCCTTTTCTTTTGTTCCTCCAGGAGCATGGCGTAAGCCTCATCTGCAATCTGAAGATTGGCAGCAAATCCAAACAGAGATTGTTTCTGATCTGCATTCATTTTGATTGCCGGAATGGGCTGGTTTGAAATATTCATTTGAGGGAATAACACAAAGATGAATCCCGGTTTTCCACCTCCAAAAATAGAATAGTCCGTCACTTCCATCAACCTGGGAATGGTATGTTGATACCAGATTTTATAGTCGTTTTCTTCTGCAAGAATTTCGGTTTGGTATGCGTTGTAGTACACTCCAAGTCTTTGCAATATTTCCTGGTTGCTAACCTGGCGAATTGTTCCTGAATACTTTAGCTGTTCAAATCCGGATTGGTTGATGTTGAAAAACCGGGAGTTTAACATGCCCATAATGGTGTATTTGAAAAACAACCTTCTGTTCTCCGACAGGCTGAAGTCTGAATCCTTCAGATGAATGAACGAATCAACAAAAAGTCCACGTTCGTTGTACATCCGGATTGTTTTGGACAGCTCGAGTGTATCCGATTTCAGGCTTTTCGCCAGCAATTCCATGCTTTGTTTCTCGGCTTCATTATCGGCCAGTTTTTCACGGTAGTTCTCCGCCAGAAAACCACAAAACACGGCCAGGAAAAGCATGAAGAATTCACGAATTCCGGCATTCCACAAAGGTTTTGGACCAGGATTTACCTGAGTGATTTCTTTTGAATGATCCAGCGGTTCAGACATATCGAGATAATTTGTTTACAGGTTTGGGTAATGCTCGCGAATGACTTTCTGTAATTTTATTCCGAATTCAGCAATATGATTCCGGTTGGCCTGAAGCCCGACCATATACAGTTCCCAGTTCAGAACGTAACTGTATAAAATATTCCGGATGCGGGGACTGCCATCAGGTAATGGAATGATGCCCAATGAGTCAGCACTTTGAAGCCGGACAAGATCGAAATGCTCCGTCAGTTTATCCATTTCAATGAGAGCCTGATTTGTAATGGCTTCATTGATACGCAACCGTCCAACATTGCTGTGGTACGCCAATAGCCCATCGATGATGTCTTTTTCCTTTACATTCCGAAGGGCGCCGATGTGTTTCATCTGTTCAAAGGTACCGTCATTTGGAACGAAATCCGGAAAGCCTGATGCAAAAGATAAAAGCCGGTATACTGGCCTGGAATCGGCAACCGGCGACAATCGGGTTATTTCTGTTTGCAGCTCATCCAGTTTCGAAAGAATGCTGGCATGGTGTTCAGAAATCTGTGCCAATTGAAGACTATCCCGGCTCAGATCTTCTGAAAGTGCTTTAATATACTCCAGAGTGGCCTTCTCTTCGTTTTTCTGTTCTCTGAAATCTTCTGCAAGAAAACCACAGAAAACAGCCAGAAACAACATGAGGGAATCGCGAAGGTAGTTCCCCCGGCTCTTCCTATCCGGTTCTGCATTTACAGATCTCTGCTGCTGGTTATTTTGCATTTTCTCGTTTGGTAAAACGGTATTCCTGATTGATTTCGCTGATAAGATCCATCGCCGTTTTCTTGTTCAGATCTAGCCAGAAGCAATAATAGCGAAGGCGTATCTCAAAATTGGTCACCATTGAAAGATAGGTTTCCAATTCCTGAGTATCCGATGTGAGCAACCGGATGGACGACGAGTCACCGAACATTTGCCTGTTGAAGTCAGGATCATATCTTTTTTCGTCAATGTGTTCATAAGCCTGGAGGTAACGATCCAGATACCGCATGCTGAAAAGTTTTTGCCTTTGTGCTTCCATCGACTCCGTAAGTGTGGAAGGCGGCTCATAGCTTTCAGCAGCAAAGATTTTACGTTGGTAGTAATCGCCGAGGTGATTGACCAATTCCTTGTTTTCAATCAAGCGAATGGAACCGGAATTTTTCAGTTCTGACATGGCGGTGTTATTGAACCGGGCCCTGCTGAAACGTCCCGGGTATTTGAACGCCAGATAGTAAAGCTGGTTGGTGTTGACTTTTCCTTCAATGGCGGCCTTCAGTTCCTTCCGGAGCGAATCGAGTCCACGGAAAATGATCTGGTTGTTGTCCAGGTTACGTTGACAACGGATGGTATCGTATTCCAGATTGCCTACCAGTTCCTGCATATATCCCTTCACCATGTCCTTTTCAGCCAGATCTTCCCGGTAGTTTTCGACAAAAAAGCCAAGGGTAATGGCGAGGAAAATCAGGATGAATTCTTTCACATAGTTGCCCCAGCGTGGTGGTTTGGCGGGGTTTTGAAGCGGTGTTGATTCCTGCATCTGTTTTTACTGATTAGTCGAAGTACTCGTTGCCTTTCATATCCACATAACCTGTTTTTCCGTTCATCATAGTAAACCGGGCCAGGCCGAGATCAAAATCTTCAATGGTGTTATAGTGAATGGGCGTGATTTTATAAAAGCCAACCAGGCCATTTTTCTCTACCCGGAAACGGAATCCTTGCCGGAAAAAAACCTCGTCGAACCACTCAAGACTACCCTGAAACCAAATTCCCTTTCGGTCTTCTTTTTCAACGATCCGAATGGATTCAAAAGAAGGGATTTTAAACAATCCACTTATACGATCATCGTAATTGTAGATGTTGATCTTCTTCTGATGGTTGTAAAAATAGACATCCTGAAAATCTTCCTTTCGCAACGAATCAAGCCTGATCACTTTTTCAATGATCGGGCGATGGGATTGGCTTCTGAAATATTCTACAAAATAATACCACCCTGCTGAATCCTCGACTCCACAGGTTCGGTCCCAATTCCCCGAACTTACACACGTGAAAAAATGGGGTTCTTGGCGTTTTTCCCCATACAAATCAATCAGGATTTTCTCGTTTTTGTTCGTCAGGATCAGATAACAATCGCCCATTTTCATTGCCAATCTGGCCTTTCTCCATTTCACTTTTTGCCCTTGCATAATGGTAAAGGTCTTCTGCCCTGTGTCCGCTATCACTTCAATGCGTTTAGCCTTCATTTCTTCATCTGTCATTTCCTGTGCTTTCACGTTTGAACTCAACAAAAAAAGCGAAAACAGTAGAATCAGAATTCGTTTCAAAGAATCCTGTGCGGATTGAAATGGGGATTGATATTCCAAGGTCTGATGAAAATTGATTCTGTTTGATGAATTCTAATTTGATATTTTCAGCTCATTTTGCACCAAAGGCAAAATAGCATCGATGTCTTTAATTAAATATCGGGCATACTTCAA
>ERZ795056.4477-NODE-4477-length-14434-cov-9.934488_pt1 | contig 14434 bp, 12 predicted proteins | sample MGYA00375140_ERZ795056 | MGnify/ENA primary metagenome ERZ795056 (study PRJEB30185, sample SAMN05720227) | activated sludge metagenome | isolation source: Anaerobic digester | place: USA | collected 2015-03-09 ...
GCGTTGTTCTCTCGCGATGGAAAAGCTGGCTCGGGTCCTCTTCGTCGTAGGTGCTCAGGTATAGCCGAGGGCCATCCTGAGTCGTAAACAGCGGCATCGGCCAGTCGGCCCGGTCCCAGTTTGGGTGAGAGCCGACGACCAGCCACTCGCCTTTGCGAAAGCCAAGGTCTCCCACATCAACCACCGTTACAGCATCCTCGCGGCGCAGCCCGGCAGTGTCAGCCATCGTTGGCGGCGAAGACCTCCGAGGCCCAAAAAAGTAGCCAATGATCGCAGGAGCTTTACACCGCGCAATCAGTCCCAGCCCCCAGCCCCCTCGCCGAATCAGCGGCAGCGCGATCCAGTCGCCTTCTTTGTAGTTTGGCTTCCATCTAGGCATGGACCTTCTTACTCCTTATCTTGAGTAAAGTGTTGTGCTGCCTTTAGGTACTGTTCCCGGCGCGGATTCTTGGGGCTGATAGGCCGAATCTTATCTAGCGGCGGCTTATGTTTGTCATGCAGCATTTGCTCATGTCCGCGCTGCACTCCGTACTCATCCGTCTCTAGCGTAGTCTTGTACTCAAGCTGCTCTGTATCCGCGTGGATGCGGTGCTCCTTTTCACGCCGCTTGTGGTCTTTCGTTCTCCCAGTGCGCATGATCTGCCCGGACTCTGGGTCTCTTAACAAATACGTGCCTCCCTTAGCAGAGACGGATACGCCTTCCTCAACCTCCGACGCAAGCTGGGCGGCCTTTTTCCCTTTCACTGCGGCCCGCTCGACTTTGCGCAGGTCCTCTGCGACTTCCATGGTCGCATCGCCAGCTCGCAAAGCGGAGCCAATCGTTGCGCCAGTCGCCACGTTCACCGGCAAGTCCACAAGCCCACCGCCACCAGCCTCAGCTGCGTCGTCCAGCTTCTTTTCTAGCGGCTTGTGCCACCAACTTTGTGCGGCATGTAGAGAACCCTCGGTGCTGTCGATAGCGCTGTGCCAAGCACTTCGCGCAGCCTCTTTGGCCTTCGCTGGGTCGCGTAGCGTATCAATGGCTCCCTTGGCAGCATTTGCGGCACGCTCACCAGCTTTGATGGCGGCAGTGCTCAACTCCGCAGGTTCACTGAGGGCGACGACACCGCGCTTAGCGGCGCTTACGTAGCTGTCAGCCTTGCTGACTAGGCCGATGGCTCCGTGATAACCAGCGCGCTCGCTGGGAGTCATGGCGCGGTTGTGTTCGGGGTCGATGACCACGGGGCAGTCGTGTTGGGATGGGCCTTTTAAGAGGTACAGCTTTTGATTGGTGGCTTCCTAAGGCTTGCTGCAGCGCCATCTGAGCATGGTAGGAGCCCACGCAAGTGCAGAACGGCTACGCGCTACGAGGAGTACTTCGCTTTGTAGCTTACACGACACTGGCTACTGCTTTTTTGCGCGCTTGTGATCCTCGATCTGTTCCTGCTTTTCATGCTCGGGCGTCTCCTCTACGACTTCTACGACCTCCCCAGTCATGGCGTCCACAAGCACTTCCATGATCTTTTTCGAGTCAGTGACGATATCAAAGGAGTAAACGAGCTTGCCTTTTTCCGTCTCAAGCTCGGCACTTTTGACTTTGCCAGCTACACTTTTTTGCGCAGTAGCTTTGGCCTGGGCCATGGTGATCTTTGGTAGTGGCTTTGATTTTGCGGACGCCGAACTACTGATCGAAACAGCTAGAACAAGTGCCAGAATTTTTTTCATGCGCCGATTCTGCATGAACCCAAAATCCTCCGCTCAAACTTCATCTATTCTTCATTATTCATCTGTGTATGAGTGGAGTGTTGCTTCTGGTGCAGGTGATTTGCTAGCTCAGATCGAGCACTTGCTAGATGTGGCTGGCGGAGATTTGCGTGCGCAGCTTGGCAAACCAGGTGAATATGAGCGACCGCTCAGTGACGGTGTCGGTGGTGTTGATCTGGCAAGTGTGGATGGTCGTGAACTAGAGGCTCATGCCGATGCGGGTGGCTGTGCGGTGCGGTAGAAGGATCAGTTGGCGTGTGATTGTGCTGATGGTGAGCGTCATGACTGTGTATATGCTCGTGGTCCAGGGCCTCATGGGTGTGCTGGTGGGCATGACGTTCGCGAAGCAGCAGCACAACACCAAGCGCCATCGCTCCCATCGCTCCCACATCTACTGCGCCAAGGCGGTCCCCGCACAGCACAATAGAAGCCAGTGCGCCAATGAAAGGGGCCGTGGCGAAAAATGCGGCTTCTCGCGCAGCCCCGAGCAGTCGTAGGGCATAGGCATCCAAGACTACGCTTGCACCGTAGCTTACGCTGCCTAGCAGTAGTGCGCTGACAATGATTCCGGGCTCTGGGAGTCGTGCTCCTAGCAGTAGTGCCACCAGTAGGTTTACACAGCCCGCCCCAAGCGTCTTAATGCGAACCAGCGCCACTGGATCACGAAGCGTCAACCGCTGCGTCAAGTTGTTGTCGATTGCCCAGCACAAACAAGCGCCAGCCAAAAGCAGGACGCCACTGCTGTCTGCTTGACTTGTGCCTGGCTGCAGTCGCAAAAGTGCAGCCCCCCCAAGAATCAGTGCGGCAGCAGCAGCAGCATGCCGACCTAGGTGTTCGCCAAATAGCAGCACCGCCAAAAGAATGGTGAGCGGCGCTTCTAGGTTCAGCAGCAGCGAGCCGGTCAGCGCGCCCACCCGGAGCAAGCCAAACAACATCAGCAGTGGGCCCGCAATGCCGCCGATAGCGATGATAGCGAGAAGTGGAAGCACATCGGACTTACGCAGCGGTGACTCAGCTTTTCTAGGACGCACAATGTGAAGCAAAGACAGGCTAAGCCCCGCGCCAAGATACAAAAGCCCGGCGAGTAACTGCGGACGCAGTGTTCCCAAAAGTAGCTTGGAAAGCGGTGCCGAGATCCCAAACAGCGCTGCCGCTAGCAAACCGAACATCGCGCCATATCGGGCTGGTCTCTGCATCTGCATGTCTCGGCATAGTATCATGTGCCAGTTCAACCCAGAGATCTGCTTCCTCTACCAATGGGCTCGTGGTACAGGAAGCACGCTCCGCACATGCAGCAACAGCAAACATCCCTGCTAAAGCGTTCCCTGCTCGGTTTGAGGCGCGGTCTTCAAGTCCGGCGGTTTTGTTTGATAGCGATGCTTTGGCATGTCGCAATCCTATTGAGTCTGGCGCAGATGCTCGGGGTTACGCATGCCATCGCCGATTGCTTCCAGTTGGCTGCTGATGAAGGGCACTGTGTCGACCGCTGCGCAAACGAGGAAGTGTCGGGAGATGCAGAGTGCCCGCCATTTTGTCCAACTTGTAGCTGCGCGCACGCCAGTCGTCCACTTGTACAGACGCCCCAGCCCGACCAAGTGCTGGTGCTGCTTTCACCCCCAGAGCGCCTCGATCTGCCTCTGATTATCTGGCTTTACGACAGCCCCACTGCGGCCAGTATTTTTCGTCCTCCGCGCAGCTAGCCGTCCGCGAAAACGAGCGAGCGGTCCTAAGTGCTACCCATTTTCGGTAGCGCTGCAGATCGCAATTTATCCATCTCGATCACGGAAGGAGAGAAGCAATGAGCATGCTCATTTCTGCCTTTGCGCGTTGGGATCTGCGGCGTCGTCATGGCCGCGCACTGCGCTTGGGCGTCTGCCTAACAATCAGTCTTGCCTGCTGGTGTCCTAGCCTGTGTTGCGCTTCCGCAAACTCTACGTGTGACAACATTTCCGACGCAAGCAGCGTTGCAATCTGCGCGCTTGCAGCAAGCCCAGAGCTGCGCAATCAAGAGCATGAAGTCCAAGTCCTGAGCGGCCAGCGCTTGCGGGCCCGCTCTTTACTGCCATCGCACCCAAACGTGCAAGTAAGCCTTGCGGGTCGTCGTCCACAAAGTACTTCAGGGGACGTACAAACCACGTTGAACTGGTATTTTTCGCTGTCGCAAGAAGTAGAAATTGCAGGTCAGCGCAGCGCACGGGTGCGGGTCGCAGATGCCGCAATCGCAGCTCAGCAGCGTCGTGTGCTGGTCACTGCGCAGGAGGTTGCAAGCGCAGCCCTCTCAACCTATTACAACATACTGGCGGAGACAGAGCTGGCAGTGCTTGGACGCGAAGTCGAAGTGATTGCCCAAAAGCTCGCCGCCGTTTCAGCTGCGCGCGCGCAGGCAGAACTGGGCGCTGCCATAGACGCTCATATCGCACAGGCCGAGGCCACTCGACTTTCATCCCTGCGATATGAAGCAGAGCGACGAGTTTCCGACTTAAGACAGAAGCTGGCGCTACAGCTTGGGCAAGCTGAAATCGGGACACTGCAAGGATCACTAGACCGAATACCGGGATTTGACAGTACTCAAGAGCAGACCGAAGTGCTGGTCACGCAAGCGCTCGCGTTGCGTGCAGACATTATGGCGGCGCGCTTAGAGCAAGAGCTACGCATGGCGCGGGTGCAGGTTCTAAATCGGGAGCGGGTGCCTAATCTTACGCTGTCATTTATCGCGCAGCGCGACGGCTTTGACGAGCAAGTGTTTGGTGGTGGGATCGCGCTACCACTGCCACTGCCTGCGCCACTTGGAACTAGCCGAGCGGGCGAGATCATTTCTGCAAATGCCCAGGCTGCGCAGGCAGGAGTTGCAGTAGAGCGACTGCAGCGGCAAGTTCGCATGGAGGTTATGCGCGCAACGGAGCAAGAGCGTAGTTATGCGATGCAAGCGGGGCTTTATCCAGCAGCACTTCTGACCCAAGCGCGAGCCGACTTGGCAGCGCTTGCAGGAGCACTCACAGCGCGCCAGCTTGCACCACAGGGCGTGCTTGTGGCGCAGCGTAGCTTGGTTGAGTTTCTGATGGGTCATGTTGAGCTTCGGCGCGGCGTAGCCCTGGCGCGAGTAGAACGCATGCGCGTAGCTGCGCAGCCGCTGGTTTTACGCACAGAAGGAGGTCATTGATGAAGCGACTCACTCTTGTCTGCCAGCTAGCAGCGCTACTGCTACTCGCAGCTTGTTTTGGCAAAGATGTCGACAAAAACTCCGCACTGCCAAGCAAGGATACTGCACTTGGCACAGCGCCACTGCAGCTACAGTCTGGACACAAGGCCGCTGCCACCGCTCCTCAGGAGGATCACAACAAGGAAACCAAAGAGAGCCCGTTACATCAAGACGAGCCCAAAGAGCACGAGCCAATTCCAAGCCGCATTCGTCTTCAATCATCAGTCCTGGCTGCTGCCAAAATTCGCACGGAAAAAGTGCTCTCAAAAGCGCTGCCGATGACACTTGAGGCACCAGGGGAAGTTGCGGCTGATCCCGACCGCTCAGTCAGAGTCACAGCGCGGGTGCCGGGTCGCATCAGCACGGTCCTATTTAAGGAAGGCTTGCGTGTTCAAACCGGTGCGCTGCTCGCCATCATTGACTCAGCTGAGCTTGCGCGTACAGCTTCCACATACACTTCCGCTGCAGCGCGCGTTTTGGCTGCGCAGAAAAACGCGGCACGGCTGGAGAGTCTGACAACCAAAGGACTGGCTGGGAACCAAGAGCTGCTAGAAGCGCAGACGCAAGCGCAGGTTCTGCAGGCAGAAGCACAAGCGGCGCGGCGGTCGCTGCTTTCGTTTGGACTAAGCGATGCTCAGCTTTCTAACATCGGAGCACGCTTCGAGCTACGTGCGCCGCTGACTGGATATGCGATGAATCGCAGTGCGGTCATCGGTCAAACCGTTCCTGCTGAGCACATTCTTTGTGACCTGATCGATCTGGACCATGCGTACTTTATTGCGCGCCTATACGAAAAAAATCTGGCTCGCGTAAGGCCAGGTCAGACGGCGGAAGTTCGACTAAATGCGTACCCAGATGCCGTTTTTGTGGGCATCGTAGAATCGGTAGGCAAGCAGCTTGATGCGACAGCTCGTACCGTGGTTACGCGCATCGCCATTACGAACAAAGATGATCTGCTCAAGGTTGGCCTGTTTGGCAAAGCGCGCATCTCTCTAGGCGATGAGCGCGAGCAAGGACGTGGACTGGTGGTTCCTCTTTCTGCGGTGACACGTATTGCAGACCGCGACGTAGTTTTTGTGCGTCAGCCCGATGAGCACTTCGAGGTTCATCCGGTCACGCTAGGCCCGTCGGCATCAGGCGAGGTGCAAGTCTTGTCAGGCTTGCGCGAGGGCGAGCAAGTTGTTACCGAAGGAGTTTTTACACTCAAAGGAGCCATCCTCAAAAGTACGTTTGAGGAGGAGGAATGACATGGAGTTTCTAAGCGCCATCGTCCATTTTTCACTGCGCAACCGTGCCGTGGTGCTAGTCGCTACGGCCCTGCTTTGTATCCTAGGTGTTCGTGCTGCGCTGCGACTGCCCATCGATGCGGTTCCGGATGTCACCAATGTTCAGGTGCAGGTGATCACGGCATCGCCTGCGCTGTCTCCAACCGAGATCGAGCAGTACGTAACGATACCTGTAGAGCGCGCGATGTCGGGCGTTCCAGGCGTCAGTGAAATTCGCTCCCTGTCGAAATACGGCGTCTCTGTGGTCACGGTTGTGTTCCGCGAAGACACGCAGCTCTACCTTGCGCGGCAGCTCGTCTCAGAGCGGATGCGCGAAGCAGAGGATGCGGTGCCCAAAGAGTACGGCAAGCCCGAGCTTGGTCCCATCTCGTCTGGACTTGGCGAAATCTATCAGTTCGTGGTGCGTGGTGAAGGGCGCACCTTGATGGAGCTAGAGGAAACACTCGACTGGTACATTGGACCACAGCTGCGTGCTGTTCCAGGTATCGTCGAGGTCAACAGCTTTGGCGGTGAGAATCGCGAGTATCAGGTGGTTCTTGATCCAAGCCGCTTACAGGCCACGGGTCTGTCCGTGCGTGAGGTGGTCGAGGCGCTTTCGCGCAGCAATCGCAACGCTGGTGGTGGTTACATCGAGCACGCGCGTGAGCAGATTGTAATCGGTACAACAGGCCTGATTCACAGCCTGGAGGATCTTAGAAGCGTCGTAATTGGTGCCACACCACAAGGTGTACCCATCACTATCTCAAACATCGGAGAGGCGCGCTTTGGTGCCAAGCTGCGACGTGGCGCGGCCACCATGGACGGGAAAAGCGAAGTGGCCATCGGCGTATCGATGATGCTGATTGGCGAAAACGCGCGCACCGTAACCCAAGCGGTAAAGGCCAAGCTTGATGCGCTGCGCCCTTCCTTACCAACAGGTGTTTACATCGAGCCGTTTTATGATCGTGCAGCGCTGGTGGAGCGTACGATTGTCACTGTCCTGCGCAACTTAACCGAAGGAGCAGTATTGGTGGTGCTGGTGCTGCTTTTTTTGCTACGGGACCTGCGCGCGGGCCTCATCGTTGCAAGCACAATTCCGCTGGCAATGCTGGGTGCGGTGCTGGTGATGAATGGCCGTGAAGCCTCAGGAAATCTGATGAGCCTAGGAGCCATTGACTTTGGGCTGATCGTAGATGGAGCTGTGATCATCGTCGAAAATGCAGTACGTCGGCTTCGCGAAGCGCGGCTTGCGCGGGGAGTGGAGCTTTCAGCAGCTGAGCGGCAACAGATTGTAAGTGATGCCACATTGGAAGTTCGCAGCGCGACCGTGTTCGGCGAAGCCATCATCGCCATCGTGTACCTGCCAATTCTCGCGCTGCAGGGCATTGAGGGAAAGCTTTTTGCCCCCATGGCGCTGACCGTACTTTACGCACTGGGCACGGCGTTTCTGCTTTCGTTAACACTGGTGCCAGTCCTGTGCAGCATCTTGCTGCGTCCTTCGTCAGCTGCGCATGAGGGCGCACTGTTTACAAAACTTCAAGAAGGCTACGCGCGCCTACTTGAACACAGCGAAAAGAGCAGTCGCAGGCGCGCGCTAACGCTTGCCGTGGGGGTGATGGTCTTGGCAATAGGAGTGGGCGCTGGCAGTCGGCTCGGCGCAGAGTTTGTGCCGCAGCTAGATGAAGGGGACCTACTGCTTGAGGTGCGGCGGCTCCCTGGGGTCGCACTGACGGAATCGGTGGCTGTGGATCTGCGCATGCAGCAAGCCCTTCTTGGGCTGCCTGAGATTGCGCATGTGGTCGCGCGTGCTGGCTCACCCGAGCTTGCAAACGATCCCATGGGCATCGAGCAGAGTGATGTGTACCTGATGCTCAAGCCGCGTACGCAGTGGCGAGCCGGGCTCACCAAAGCTGCACTGGGTGCTGAGATCACAGCGCTGCTCGAACGCGAAGTCCCCGAGGCTGCTATTTCACTTTCGCAGCCCATTCAGATGCGAACCAACGAGCTAATCGCGGGCGTTCGCTCTGATGTTGCGGCCATGGTGTATGGCCCAAACCTGGACAAACTAAAAGAGCTAGGAGAGCGAGTAGCTGCTGTGCTGCGTACGGTCAAGGGAGCCGTGGATGTGCGCGTGGAGCAGGTTGCAGGACTGCGCTACCTGCGTGTTCACCCCGACCGGTCACGGCTGGCTCGCTATGGTCTTACCGTGGAGGATTTAAATCAGCTTACGCAGACACTGGCGGTCGGTTGTCCTGCAGGAACCGTCTTGGAGGCAGAGCGCCGCTTCGATCTGATGGTGAGGCTGGATGTGAAGTACGATGGCACGCTGGATGCGCTGCGTGCGCTGCCGCTTAAAGCAACAACTGGGCAAGTAGTGCCGCTGGGAGATGTCGCAGAGCTGGTGATTGAACAGGGACCGGTGGCCGTCAATCGTGATCAGCAGTCACGTCGCTTGATCGTTGAGTTTAATGTGCGGGATCAGGATCTCGTCTCGGCAGTAGCTGCCGCACAAGCCGCGGTGGGACGTGAGATTCTGTTACCTACCGGATATCGAATCGAGTGGGGTGGACAGTTCCGACACTACCTAGAAGCGCGTGACCGCTTGGCGCTTGTGGTGCCGCTAGCGCTAGCGCTGATCTTGTTTTTGCTGTGGCTTGCTTTTGCCGCCATGCGTCCGGCACTGCTGATCTTTTTCAACATTCCGTTTGCAACGGTTGGGGGTGTTGTAGCCCTCTGGCTGCGTGACATCCCGTTTAGTATTTCGGCTGGTGTTGGCTTTATCGCGCTGTTTGGAGTCGCGGTTCTAAACGGCTTGGTACTCGTGGCGTTTAGTCGAAGGCTAGAAGCAGACGGAATGACCCCAGCAAAGGCCATCATAAAAGCTGCGCGGCTGCGCCTTCGTCCGGTGCTTACGACCGCTCTTGTGGCATCGCTGGGATTCTTGCCGATGGCGCTTTCGCAAGCACCAGGAAGCGAGGTTCAGCGTCCTCTTGCCACTGTGGTTGTAGGAGGCCTTATCACTGCTACTCTGCTTACGCTGCTGCTGTTCCCAGCCGCCTACGCGCTGGTCGCGAGACAGTCAGCGCCCAACACAAAGGATCAGTCCTCACTTACGTAGCACGCTGCTAGGCCGCGTCAGTCTAAGGGCAGTCCACTGGCGCAGCCTGCTTCAGTGTCTCTGTCATTCGCAGAGCCACGACAACGCCAGAACCAAAGGTCAGTGCAGCCACCAGCCACATCGCCGCCGCAAGTCCCAGCGCATCCGCAGTCACACCCGCCAGCACGGCACCGATGGCATAACCGAGATCTCGCCACAAGCGATACACACCTACTGAAGAGGCACGCCACACTGGATGCGCGACATCGCCAATCGCAGCCAGCAGTGTTGGGTAAACCATCGCCGTGCCAACACCAAGCAGCGCCGTGCCCAGCGCAAAGCTTGAAAAGCCAGAGGCCAGTGCCACGACACCAATGCCCACTGACTGCATCCACATCCCGGCTGCGATGAGCCACTTGCGACCCACTCGATCCGACCATGCTCCGGTAAAGAGCTGCGCCACTCCCCACGTCGCAGGATAGATTGCTGCCAGCACGCCGATTTGGCTGAGACTCATCTGCGCTGCTGCAAAAAGGATAGGGAATAGTCCCCAGGCCATACCGTCGTTTAGATTGTTGACCAGACCCGCCTGACTGATGCTCGATAAGTTTCGGTCCAGCAGCGTCGTGCGCCAGAAAACTTCGCGCTGCGTGGGCTGAGTCTCTGCGGGCTGCGCTATTTGCAGGCTCGACTCGTAAACGACGTGGTGCTTCGTCTCGCGCACAGCAAGTACCGACAGCCCAAGACCTGCAGCGATGAAGACAACGCCCAGGTAAAATGGCTGCGGCCGAAGTCCGTAGCGCGTCGCAAGCCAGCCGGTCGCAAGCGCACTGCCAGCCACTGCAAGGTATCCTGCAAACTCATTGAGCCCCATGGCTAGCCCACGTTTCTTGGCGCCCGCGAGATCAATCTTCATGATCACGGTCGTAGACCAAGTAAGCCCCTGGCTGACTCCAAGCAGGAAGTTGGCAAGCAGTATCCAGTACCAGCTTGGGGCCCACATTAGTAGCAACGGAACAGGTGTAGCAATGAGCCATCCAGCGACGAGAACTCGCTTGCGACCCACCACGTCAGACAGGCGGCCAGCCAGGTAATTCGTCAGTGCTTTGCTGATGCCAAATACGACGATAAACGACAGAATTGCTGTCCGTGCAGTCAGGTGAAATTCTTGCGCAGCAAGCGCCGGTAGGATGCTGCGCTCCATGCCAATCATGGCTCCAACAAAAGCGTTCACCACGACCAGCAGCGTAAACTGCGCTAGGTTGGGGCCGATGCCCAACCGAATCGCAGAAGCAGCGGTCGCATGTTGCGGCGAGGGGGGCAGCATGAAAACTCCATGGGCAGCTGTGCCACCCTGTGATTGGGAACCTCACGCGAGGCCGCCGCGATCTGTTCGGCTTATGTGTAGGCTCGGATGCCAACTTTCCACTCCAGATGATCAAGCGGCTGACTGAGGCTGTGCCATTCAAACGAAACCGTCTACGGTGCAAACTTAACCAACTAAGGTAGGGCCTGAGCACAGAATACGGCAAAGTATGTGCTGATGGGCTGCAAGTGCGCTTTGGGCTCGGCCTGAGCAAAGCGCCGTGGGAGTGGCCTGCTTGTGGCCTCCATGTGCGTGTGGCGCAGCGCTGGGAGTGACTGAAGTAGGCTGGGTCGCGCGTCAGCGCGCTGGTGCGCCTACTTTCGGAGTCTCTGCAGCCCATGCGACAGCAGCTGATGCTGTTAGCACCGATCGCGCTTGCCGCGCAGCACGGCTCTAGCGGCGTGCAGTTGCAGCCTATTTGTCACCACCTTGGCGTTGAGAATAACCCAGCAATGGCAGGGTCTACACAACTACCGACGAACTCAAACTTCCGAAAGCACTACCGCTCCAAGATACCGCTACTACATGCAGCACTACCGCCACGCTTGCCGCCGACTCTCATCTTTGGTACTGACGCTCGCAGTCGAAGGGCAAGCACGACCGACGAGCCCAACAGAAAGTTGATTGCAACGCTACATCCAAAGCGCTAGCTTGCAAGGGAGTGCGCCATCTTGCCTCCATCCTGCTGTTTTTTGTGCTCGTGCTTCGGGCCATTCTACCTGCGTTGCCTGTGTACGTTTGCTATGAGATGGGTGGTGAGCACGTTCTTGGGCCGTGCTGTAGCGCAGAATCTGCAAACCCGTCCGATCCGCCCTCAGTCAGCGCTCGCTGCTGTGTTCCAGAGGATCAGCCAACCGTTGATGCACAGCGTCCACCGCAGCCGCATGCGGGTCATGGACTTCAACTGCCCGCGCTGGTCGCCGTTGTTCTGGCCTTTGCGCAACCTTCGCTTCAACCGACACTTCGACTTCCGCTTGCGCGCACGGGGCCTCCGCCTCTAGGTCCGCCTCCCTCCCTCCGCAAAATCCTGCGCATCTAACCACCTCGGCGGCTTCGTTTTCTCAGACGAATCCAGCGCGTCAGCATTCCTACGTCCGCGCTACACACCTTGGGTCCATCGCAGTTGCTGTGACCTATGGCCCCTAGGCCAAAGCGCTGGCTAGCGAGGTAGAGCTACGCCGAACCTGATGCACGCTGTTGGTGGCTAAACATCTAGCTCGCGCCTTCATCAGCGGACGAGTCGTTCCCTTTTTTTAGGAGAGAGAGTCGATGACTCACATCGCACGAACTGCCCTCTGCCGAATCTTCATCAGTGCAGCGCTTGTCTGCGCTGTGACGACAGCCACTGGCACTGGTTGTAACAAGAACCACTCGCCTATCGCGGGTGAATCGGTCTCACGCTGGACGTGCCCAATGCACCCGAAAGTTGTGTCTTCAGTACCGAGAACCTGCCCGCTGTGTCGGATGAATCTTGTGCCCGCTGCCGCTGAGCCCAAGGGCGATGGCACGGCCGACGTGGGGATGCCCGACGCTGCTTTTTAGGATGCCCGACGCCAGCGTGAATCTTGTGAACTAGCAGGCAGTGGCACGCTCGCGCATGAATCGACTTTTCTGCTGTGGCGGCAGCGCGGCTTGCTACCACGGCTTGCCTAATCAACCGCGTGAGGAAATTACAATGAGACAGAAATTAAATGGACTTGCCGGATGCCTTGCTACCTGGGGGCTGATTGCGCTTGCTGCAGGCTGCATGGATCACAGCACGATGATGTTGCCGCAGGTACTGGATGTGGCGCCCTATCAGGGCAGCTGGGACTTGCTGAAGTTTGCAGACAAAAATGCAGACCCAAACATTGTCGAAGTAGACCTCGAAGCGAAGGTCGGCCAGGCTGAGTTTCTGCCTGGAAAAATGACGCCTGTCTGGACCTACAACGGCGGCACGCCAGGGCCAACGCTGGAGGTCAAGGTCGGCGACAAGGTCATCGTGCATTTCAAGAATAGCTTGCCTGAGCCGACGACGATTCACTGGCACGGCGTGCGTGTACCAAACGACATGGATGGTGTAACGCTGATGCAGCAACCGATTGCAGCCGGCGGCTCCTTTGACTACACCTTCACAGCGCAGGATGCAGGGACATTCTGGTACCACCCACATCATCGATCGGATGTGCAAGTTGAGAAGGGACTGTACGGCGCAATCGTAGTACGCGGCCCGATGGAGCCCACACTCAGCGCTGAGCGTGTCGCAATCTTGGATGATGTGTACTTGGATTCAGACGGGATGCCGATGCCCCAAGGCTCCGCTGATGAGCTGATGATTGGGAGGCAGGGGAATCTGCTGCTTGTAAACGGGAAGCCACGTCCGATCACAACACTGCGCGCGGGGGAACGGCACCGATTTCGATTCATCAACGCAGCAAATGCGCGCTACTTTCGGCTGGCACTGCCGGGCCACAAGCTGACGTTACTTGGGGTAGATGGTGGATTACTAGAAGTGCCCCGCCAGCTTGATGAGCTGATGCTGGTTCCAGGTGAGCGAGCCGATGTCGTCGTCACTGCAACGGGCAGTCCTGGTGAAGAGCTAGACATCATGACGATGCCTTACGAGCGAGGCCATGGCAGCGGCATGCTCCCCGCTGCCAAAGTAATGCAGGTTCGTTATACGGGTGAGGTTGCAACGACAACACCGATGTTGCAACCTAACTTTCGCTCCATCGATGCGCTACCTGTACCTGTTCGCTCGCGCATGTTTGTCTTGGCTGAAAATCAGCCTGCAAGTGGCGGTGGGCACAGCGGTGGTCATGGCGGCTCTGCTGGCGGCTCCCCATCGTTTACAATCAATGGCCAAGCCTTCCCAAATATCACGCCGCTGGCCGCGAAGCTGGGCGAAACCGAGCTGTGGGAAGTGATAAGTGATGAGGAGATCGACCACCCGTTTCACATCCACGGCTTCTTCTTTCAAGTGCTTTCGCGCGGAGGTATCCCTGAGCCATTTCGCGCTTGGAAAGATACCGTCAATATCAAAGGAAAACAGACACTGCAGCTTGCTGTGCGATTCGATGGCTTCGACGGTAAGTGGCTCTTTCACTGTCACATCTTGGAGCACTCTGAGAACGGCATGACCGGTGAGCTGGACATCACAAAGTAAGGAGCAGCAGGGATCTGTCAGGAAGCACGAGACTGGATCGCAGCACAAAAGCCAAGCGACTCCAAGGCTCCTAGCGAACACCGGGGACGCAGGTGTGGGGTTAGGAACTTCAACCGGGTGTTTCGGCGCAACGCGCAGGAAAGTAAAAGGGCTCTCCTAACAGAACCATGGGTCACTGCCCCACTCTGTCCGGGCCGTCTGTGACCCACGGGTATGTTAGGAGCGCCGCATGTATGCAGAAAAGGTACATCAGCAGAGCCTCCGCAGCAGAGCCTCCGCCACCACGAGCTCCGAGGAGCTGCGCGCTATCTTCGAGCTACGCCAGGCGCGCCGGGGCCGCCGAGCGCAAGCGCCGCCGCGACACCAGAAGCGGCACAGGCAGCAGCACGGGCGGCGACCGCTCCAGAGCCAGGGGGAGACGCCAGAACGGGCAGCAGCGCAAGCGGGAGCGCAGACACGGGCACGTCTGGCGGCACGGGCAACACAAGCGGCACAGGAAGCACGGGCCGCAATGACCGCAGCCGCTACGACCGAACCAAAAACGATCCGTTCTCTCGGCGCAGACCCCCACCGATAGAGGAGGACTTCGCCACCATCAACGCCAAACGGGGCGCGACCT
>ERZ795056.4478-NODE-4478-length-14433-cov-25.374044_pt1 | contig 14433 bp, 10 predicted proteins | sample MGYA00375140_ERZ795056 | MGnify/ENA primary metagenome ERZ795056 (study PRJEB30185, sample SAMN05720227) | activated sludge metagenome | isolation source: Anaerobic digester | place: USA | collected 2015-03-09 ...
CGCTGCTGCTGCCGGTGGCGGAGCAACCACGGGTGGGGAAGTCACTGGAGCCGGTGCAGGAATCGCAACAGAAGGTGTCACTGCGGCAGGTGGCGCACTAACAGGAGCTGGCACCGATGCGTTATTTCCCGACTGCAGGAAGTACATCGCGCCAACACCCAAGCCAGCAGCGACCACCAGGCCGCCAATCCACTTGCCCTTGCCACCGCCAGCTTGAGAAGCACCAACTACCGGCATTGGAACCGGCGCGACCTTCACTGGCTCCGACTTGGCAACCACAGCAGCAACGACGGCTTTGGCAGGAGCCTGCGCTACAGGCGCTTCTTTGCTCGCAACTACAGGCGCACTGGCTTGCGGCTTCTCGGCTGCTGCCTTGGCAGTGTTTGCACTTTCCGCCGTGCGCCTAGCCTCTGCAACTGCTGCACCACCTTGCTGCTGACGATGCTTGTTCTTTTTGCCTGGCCCCTGCTGACGCTGCTGCTGTTGCTGCTGCGCAGGACTTGCCGAAGACTTGGCTTCGATGATGGGCGCGGCAGCAATGACTGGCGCTGCGGCAGCCGGCTCTGCACTGGACTCTTGCGGTGCAGCAGCTGTCTCGGTAGCAGCTTCAACTTGGCTTGCAGGAGCAGTAGCGGCTACCACCTCGGTGGCTTGAGGAACCGCAGCAGCCGGGGCTACCTCAGCTTCCGAGACCACTGCGTCTGACACCGGAGCGGACTCAGCGACTGCAGCCACCGCGACTGGGGCCGCAACCACTTCGGCAACAACTACAGCCGCTGAAACTGGAGCAGCCTCGACAGCTGGAGCTACGGCCTCAGCATCTACCTGAGGTTTTACAGCATGTTCAGCTGCGACCGGCGTGGCCACTGCAGCTGGTGCGGCGGCGGCTGTTTCAACAGTAGCGGCGACCGCCGGTGGTGCCGTGTGCTCAGCAACCGCTGGCTCATCTTCTACAAACTGCGTCGGGTCGATCTCTTCGATCGGAACCCGTAGATCCCAGTTCCGCGCTTTTACACTCGCCGACTGCTGGTTTGCGCGAGCGATGAATCCGTCCAGCAGGTCATCCATGCTGTCGCGTCGTGCAGCGGTCGATTGACTACGTCCGCCTCCGCGCGCTTCCGGTGGTGGCGGTGGAGGCAGAGGCCGGGCGGTCTGCTGACCAGGGTTTTGCTTCGACATCAGTCCCTTCACTCATCTGCCTGACCGATGAGGCCAGGTGTTTCGTCAGGTGGTTGCCACTACCGACACTACAAACGAGTAGTGCAAGCAGGTTGCTGGCCGGTTGTGGGTTCGCTCAGCGTCACAGTTCAGCGCTGGACCAGCGTGCTATTGCGAGTGCATAGACTTGGCGGTTTTCCCTCGCTGACGCGCACCCTGTCAAGCCAAATGTACGACCGTGACACGGCTCTCCGCAGGCGCGCCTAGTCACAACTACACGCACCTACGTGACAGCAGATGAAACCACCATTTATGAGCTCGCTATAAAAGCAGCGCTGGTCCCAACAACCAAACTGGCCGCACGACCTGCCTTGCTAAAAAAGCTGCCGCTAGATCGCTCAATCCAGACCAAGCTCACAGGCCATAATCAAAAGCGCTGCCTTGCGCAGCAGTGGCCAAGGTCTGACTTGCTAGCGCTGGGTCGCGTCCGTATGCTGCGCGCCATGTCGAACTACGGCCCATCAGACCAGGAATCCTCGCCGCCCTCCGGATACGCCCCGCGTGAGCGCGCAAGCAAGCCTCGTCGCACCAGCGCAACCTCCGGCACCATCCACCACAGCAACAGCGAGCCCCGCGTCCGACGCGGTACCCTGCGCATCCCCAGCGACGCTGCATTTCGGATGCGAGCGGGTCATCCGTGGGTCTTCCGCGACACTCTCGGCTCGCGACCCATGCGCGACGCCCCCGGCGAGATCGTTGAGCTATTCGAAGCCGAAGGCGAGTTCATCGGACGCGGCATCTACGATCCAGAAGGACCTATCGCCGTCCGCATCGTGACCCGCGACCCCAACGAACCAGTCGATGCGCAGGCCATTTTGCGTCGCATCAGAGCGGCTCAGCAGCTCCGTGCAGCGCTGCTTCCAGGGGAAGGCACCGAGCTGACCGCCTATCGCGTCCTACACGGCGAAGGTGATTTCCTTCCCGGTGTCACCGTCGACCGCTACGGCGACTATCTGGTGATCCACCTGTTCTCTTCATCGCTAGAGCCGTTTTTGCCAGCGATCTGCGACGGACTGGAGGCGGTCCACAAGCCACAAGCCATCTACGTTCAGAAGCGCTATCGCCCGCTTGGTGGGGAAGGTCCGCGCGAGCCCGCCGAGCTTATTCGCGGCACCTTGGCCCCCGTCGAGATCGTCGTCAAAGAGTACGGCCTGCAGATCGGCGTCGATGTCACCGCACCACTTGGCACCGGACTGTTCCCAGACCTGCGGCTCGGGCGACGTGCCGTGACTGCGCTGGCCAAAGGTCGGCGCGTGATGAACCTGTTTAGCTACACCGGCGCACTCTCGCTGGCCGCCGCGCTGGGTGGAGCAACCGAGGTGGTGTCGGTAGACCTGGCCCCAAAGTCGCACGCACGCGGTCGTCGCAACCTGCAGCTAAGCCAGATGTCCGAGAGCCTGCACGAGTTTATTACCGGCGACGCACTGGCAGTCATGGCGCGCATGGCCGATCGGCAGCGACGGTTTGACATGATCATCCTGGACCCGCCGGCGTTTGCGCAAAATCGGGGGCAGACGTTCTCGGTGCAGCGCGACTATCGCGAGCTGGTGCAGGCGGCGCTGCCACTTTGCAACTCGGGAGCGCTGCTGTGCTGTGCTTCCAATGCGGCGCGCTTTACCCAGGAAGAGATGATGATCGAGATCGGCAACGGCAGCGGTCGCGCCCGTCGTCATATGCGCATCGTCGAGCAGCTTGGACTGCCTGCTGACTTCCCAGTACCGGTTGGCTTCCCCGACGGAAACTATCTAAAATTTCTGATCGGTGCAGTTCTGTAGTCGCTCCTTCCTCGATGCTCCGACGGCGCCCAGCGTGCGCTTAGGCCCCCGCCCATGACCCAAAAGCCTTTTTACTACCTTGCTGAGCTAACCTGGCCTGAAGCCCAGCGCGTGCGGGATGCTCAGGCTGTGGTTCTGCTGCCCGTCGGTGCTACCGAGGCCCATGGGCCGCACCTGCCGCTTGGCACCGATGTCTATCTGTCCGAAGCGCTGGCCAAGCGAGCGGCACAAACACTGTCGCAACAAGGTGTCACTTGCGTGATTGCTCCGTCGCTGGCTTATGCTGTGACCGAGTTTGGTGCGCCCTTTGCGGGCACCGTCTCGCTAGACCCAGACGCGGCCACCGCGCTGTATACGGCAGTCTGCGCCGGGCTTCATCGCTCGGGATTTGAGCGGGTGTGCATCGTCAACAGTCATCTGGAAGCCGCACACGTCACGGCGCTGCGAGCTGCAACTGCCGCCGTTTTTGCCAAAACGGGTCGGCGCGTAGCCTTTGCCGATAACACCGAGCGTCGCTGGGCACGCACGCTGACCGACGAGTTTAAGCGTGGCACCTGCCATGCGGGCTCCTATGAGACTTCTCTATTGCTAGCGGCCCAGCCGCAGCTGGTGCGAAGCGAAGTAGCCCGCGCCCTGCCCGAAAACGAGAGCGACTTCTTGGCTGCAGTAAAGCAAGGCGCCGGAACATTTCCCGAAGCTGGTGGTCCACAAGCCTACTTTGGCCAGCCAGCGGCAGCCTCGCTTGCGGAAGGGGAAGATTCTTACGGACGGCTGGTGGCGATGGTCGTTGCGACAATTCAGGAAGCGTGGCCTGGGCTGTTTTCGGCTACTTCTCCGGTCGAGTAAGCTGCGCAAACTTCTCGATCAGTGCTTTGGCTTCGTCGGAGACGTTCTTCGGCACGGTAATCTGCACCACTCCGTAAAGCTCGCCGCGACCGCCCTTCTTGTCGCTGGCCCCTTTGCCTTTCAGCCGTATCTTCTGACCACTAGAGGTTCCGCCCGGCAAGTTGACCTTGGCGCGGGTGCCTTCTAGCGTCGGGATCTCGACGCTGGTTCCAAGCACGGCCTCATCAATCGTCAGCGGCACATCGACCTCCAGATCTGCGCCTTTGCGACGAAACTGCGGGTGGGCCTGCACCGTGACCTTGATCAGCAGGTTGCCAGGCGTCCCGCCACTGGGGCTTGGGCGTCCCTGACCGGTCAGACGAATGCTCTCGCCGTCGTCGATGCCTGCAGGAATCCGCATGTTGATGCGACGCTCGTTGGGGGTGCCACGCTCTAGAGTGAGCGCCTTTTCACCACCCAGCGCTGCCTCGGCCAGCGTCAGCTCCAACGAGGTCTGAATGTCGGCCCCCGCGCGCGGAGTGCGAGCACTCCCAGGCATGCCCTCGCCGAATATGTCGCCAAACCCACCTGCCCCACCGCCGCGCAGCAAGTCTTCTAGATCCAGGTTGATGCCCGACGGACCGGCCCCGCCCCGCCCCGGCCCGCGTCTGGCACCAGCTCGCCCAGCGCCGCCGCCAAAGCCAGGAAAGCCACCGAATGGATTGCCACCAAAGCCGCCACCGCCGCCATAACTTCCGCCTTCGGGCATGCCGCCAGCAAACGGATTCTTGCGGATTTGGTCGTACTCACCGCGCCGCTTTTCGTCGCTGAGCGTGTCGTAGGCCTGCGAGACCTCTTTAAACTTGGCCTCCTTGGCTTTATCCCCGCCATTTACGTCCGGGTGATATTTCTTGGCCAACTTCCGGTAGGCCTTCTTGATCTCATCGGCATTGGCCGTCTCTGAGACCCCGAGCACTTTGTAAAAATCTGGCTGCGCCATGACCTGTTCTTTACACCTTCTGCTGCGTAATGCGAACCGACACCTTCTGTCATTAAAGATGTCGGTCGCTGTATCCGTCGAGGCGTTCGTGCTCAGGGTCCTATTCGTCGGAGCCCTTAGTCCCTGCCTGCCGCTACCTTCGGTTATGCGTCCTTGGTTTCCTGCTCCGACGGCGCTTGTGAAAACGCAAGGTGGCCGATGATCAGCTTGTCGTTGTCGCGATCCACATGAATGGTGTCGCCCGGCTTAAACTGCCCAGACAAGATTGCCGTCGCCAGCGGGTCTTGCAGCAGCCGCTGGATCGCTCGCTTCAGGGGCCGCGCGCCGTACGCCGGGTCGTAGCCTTCCTCGCACAGCAGGTCTATTGCCCGCTCCGAGAGGTCGAGCTTGAGGCGCTGGTTGCCAAGGAGCGTGTGCAGCCGACCCAGCTGGATGCGCACAATCTTGCCCAGGTGCTCACGGCCCAGACGGTGAAAGACGATGATGTCATCGATGCGGTTGAGGAACTCGGGCTTAAACGCCGCCCGCATGGCTCCATCAATGTTGCGCCGCACCTCGGGATCGTCCAGGTCCTCAGCCGCCTGGATGTACTGCGAGCCGATGTTGCTGGTCATCAGGACCACGGTGTTGCGAAAGTTGACCGTCCGGCCCTGACCGTCGGTCAGACGCCCATCGTCCAGCACCTGCAGCAGCACGTTAAACACGTCGGGGTGCGCCTTTTCGATCTCGTCAAACAGCACCACGCTGTAAGGCCGACGCCGCACCGCCTCGGTCAGCTGCCCGCCCTCGTCGTAGCCGACGTATCCTGGAGGCGCTCCGACAAGCCGCGCCACCGTGTGCTTCTCCATGTATTCGCTCATATCCAGCCGAATCATGTGCGTCTCGTCGTCGAACAGGAACTCGGCCAGGGCCCGCGCCAGCTCGGTCTTGCCGACGCCCGTCGGACCCAAAAAGATAAACGAGCCGATAGGCCGATTGGGGTCCTGCAGACCCGCCCGCGCCCGTCGCACCGCGCTAGAGATCGCAGCAATCGCCGGCTTCTGCCCGATGATGCGCTGACCCAGGCGGTCTTCCATGTGGACCAGGCGCTCCATCTCGCCTTCCAGCATTTTCTCGACGGGAATTCCGGTCCACTTGGCAATGATCGAGGCGATGTCTTCCTCGGTCACTTCCTCGCGCAAGAACGAGCCGGGCTTTTGCAGCTCGGCCACCTTCTTGTTCATGACCACCAGCTTCTGCTCAAGCTCGGGCAGGCGACCGTAGCGCAGCTCGGCGGCTCGGTTTAAGTCCCCTCGACGCTGCGCCAGCTCGCTCTCGGTCTTGGCTTTGTCGATTTCAGCGGTCAGCGTACGCAGCTGAAGAATGACTTCCTTCTCCTGCTGCCACTGCGCCTTGAGGCCGCCCACTTTTTCCCGCTCGTCGGCAATCTCTTGCTCAACTTCCTCCAGCCGAGCCCGCGACAGCTCATCTTTTTCTTTCGACAGCGCCTGCTGCTCAATCTGCAGGCTGACGATGCGGCGCTCGACCAGCTCAATCGGTGCCGGCATCGAGTCGATCTCCATCTTGAGCCGCGCCGAAGCCTCGTCGATAAGATCGATGGCTTTGTCGGGCAAGAAGCGATCGGCGATGTAGCGATCCGAGAGCCGCGCCGCCGCCACCAGCGCCGCATCGCGAATGCGAATGCCGTGGTGGACTTCGTACTTCTCTTTTACGCCGCGCAGGATCGAGATGGTATCGGCCACCGACGGCTCACCCACCATCACCGGCTGAAAGCGGCGCTCTAGCGCTTTGTCCTTCTCGATGTGCTTGCGGTACTCGTCCAGCGTCGTGGCTCCGACGCAGCGCAGTTCGCCTCGGGCCAGCGCCGGCTTGAGCATGTTGGCCGCATCCTGCGCACCCTCGGCAGCTCCGGCCCCAACCAGCGTATGCAGCTCGTCGATAAAGAGGATGACCTGCCCTGCCGCTTGCCCAATCTCTTTGAGGACCGCTTTTAGCCGCTCCTCAAACTCGCCACGAAACTTGGTGCCAGCAACCAGGCTGCCCAGGTCCAGCGACAGGATGCGCTTGTTTTTCAGACCCTCGGGTACGTCACCAGCGACGATGCGTAGCGCGATACCTTCGACGATGGCGGTCTTACCGACGCCAGGCTCACCGATCAACACGGGGTTGTTCTTGGTGCGCCGGGATAGGACCTGGATCGTGCGGCGAATCTCCTCGTCGCGACCGATGACCGGGTCGAGCTTGCCCTTGCGTGCCACCTCGGTCAGATCGCGGGTAAATTTCTCCAGCGCCTGGTACTTGCCCTCGGGGTCTTGATCGACCACGCGCTGCGAGCCGCGAACCTCCGACAGAGCCTGCATCAGCTTGTCATGCGTCACGCCTGCGTCTTTTAAGACCTTGGAAGCAAACCCCAGGTCCTTGACGCACAGCGCCAGCAGCAGGTGCTCGGTCGAGGTGTACTCGTCTTTGAAGCGATCGGCCTCTTTCTCTGCCGTCTCGATCAGGTCACGGGTGCGACGCGACATCCCGACCTCAATCGCACCCGACGCACGCGGCAGCTGATCGACATGCCGCTCTAGCGCATCCACCAGCCTTCGAGGGTCCAGCAGCGCCGAGTCCGCCCCGGCCCCGCGCGCCGCCATCTTGCCAAGCAGTGCGCCGGTAACGCCGCCTTCCTGATTGAGCAGCGCCAGCAATACGTGCTCTGGCAACAGCTCGGACTGACCTTTGCGACTGGCAAGCTGCTGTGCTTCCACCAGCGCTTCTCGTGTCTTGACGGTGAACTTATCAGCGCGCATGTGCTCTGGGCTCCTTCACAAGCAGGTGGGTTGGCGACTCATAGCCAGCAAGCTGGCCCCTGCGCATTTTCTTGCAGGCAAATCGCGTCTCTATCACCGACATAACCATGCAGCTCGACGTGGCAAGGCCTGGCGAAAATAACAACACGACTTATCGCGCGCGGAAATTCCATCGCTCTCATCTACCCCCGGGGCGCTTGTTGCCAAGCACAGACCTCCGCGCGCGCCCTGGCTCCCAACCAATTAGGAGTCCTGGGCCTGTCCCCAATGTAGATCGAATGTACTGCGAATCCGGCGGCGGAACGGTGGTCTATTTTCGTCGAGGGAACTGGCCCAGGAGCAACAGCTACGGCGCCTGCGGCAGCGCTAACACGGCGCTTTTTAACGACTGAATGAGCGCTTCGGACCGGGGCTCCTGCTGCTGCAGCTGCGTCAGCTCGGCAAGTGCTTGTCGGCGGTCACGCGCTGCCAGCGCCTGCACCAAGCGCTGCACCGTCGCCTGAGAGGCGCTCGACAACGGACCTGCATGCTCGGTAACCGAGGACGATGAGCTATTCGCGGTCGTGGTCTGCAGCAGCCACCAGCCACCGACACAAAGCACCAGAGCCAGACTGCCCCCAAGCAAGCCCATCCCGAGGCTGTACCACCACGAATCAGGCGTGCTGCGACTAGACTCATCCCCACGACCTCTAGCCCGGTGTGACACGACGGCCTGCGTCTGCACAAACGGAGGCGTCAGGTGGATCGCTTCGGTCGGCTCTGAAAAAGCGGCCACTCTTGACTGGGCCCCTTGAAGAACCCGCGTCTCCTGCCCGGCTGCGTTACTTGCACTTACATCGGGTCCGGCAAGCAGGGGCGGAGCGGTACCGGTCGGCAGGGTCAAAGAAGCCAGGTGCATCGTCGGATAGGAGGCAAGTGGCGGCGGCCAATCTCCGGCGTGTAGTGCGGGCTGAGTAGTCTGCGCCGCGCTTGGCTCAGTCGAATCGGTCACGCTCGGTGGCAGCTCTTCATCCAATGCTGCGGCCCAGGCCTCATCGATTGCAGACTCAAGATCCAAGACCGGTGCGACTGTCGGTAGCGGGGTAATTCGCTCAATGCCCAGCGCCGAGGCCGCCTGATCAGCCAAAAAGCCAACTGAAGGTTCGGCAGTCAGCGAGGCTGCTGCGTCTGCTGGCCGCAAAGGAAACGCGCGCGCAAACTCCCGCGCAAACGGCGAGCTGGTCTCACTGGAAGTTGCCGAAGCCTCATTTTCCGTCGGTACGGAGCGGGTCTTGCTCATCGCTGCCTCGTGCGTAAATGACTGTGCGTGGGCACAAACCGTGCCCGCCTAGCTCGCCGCGAAAAGTAGCACTGCGAGGCTGGCAATGGCGCACGCCGCGCCAGAAATTCGCCCCACTTTGCCCATCGTATCGGCTTGGCCAGACGCGCAATGTAGCAGCATCCATGGTCAATTTCGTCCTGCCGCGCCTCTGTGATGGCGGTCTTTGCCCGGGCCACTAAGCGGCTGCGCGGTCGCTCCTACATTGTCTTTTGCAGTGCCAAGTAGCCGCATTGGCGACGAGTGTTCACCATCCAAGAAATCCGTGTTTGGGCGATACCGGGTGCGTGATAGCCTATGCTGTGGTGTCAAAGCGTCCGCCGCTCCTTGGGTACAACCACAACGTCCGTCACCTTGGACGTTTGTTCCACGTTCAGACAGAAGACTCTGGGCTGTCTCGACTATGGATCACTACGCATCTCTTCTATGAAGGGACAATCCTGGCCACTGCGCGCTGCTCGTACGGCGCAGAGGACCCGGATGAAGTCGTCCAAAAGAAGATGCAAAACCAGCACAAGACCATGCTGAAAAAGCTGCGCGATGGCGCCTTTGACAGCTTGCCAGAGGTCTCGGGGCAGCCACGGGCCAGCTCGAGCGCCAGTGCTGGACATCGCGCGCTGAGTCCGGATGCCAGTGCTGGACATCGCGCAGCAGCGACCTCGGCCAGCCACGCGGCAGTTCCTAAGGAAACCGCCGCCGATGCACCGGAAGAGACCCTGCGCTGGATGGCCCCAGGAAAAGCCAAGCCACCGGCAGTGCCGCCACCACCACCACCGCCACCTCCACGGGCCAGCGCAGAGCACGCGGAGAGCGCAGCCGCACGATCACGCGGAGTCGCCTCGGGAATGATCGATACCGCGGCAGCTCGTCCGGTCACAGTTGTGCCCCCAGCCGCTGTCATCCCGCCGGGCCTGGCTACGCCGCTGCATAAAGGTGCCGCGATCCTCGAGTTCGAGGCTGATCTTCCAGAAGATGAGGAGGATCTAGCCCCAGCCATGACGATTGAGGCGGACGAGCCCGATGTGCGCGAGATCGAGACGGAAGTGCTTAGCTCGGCAACGCCACTGCCGGAGGCTCGACCCCTCGCCTCACTGCGAGATTCGCTGATGCCCGCCCAGCTGCTGGGGTCGATGGGCAAGGTTCCGGCGCTGCCGACGACAGCCAAAGGGCCAAGTCCTGCCTCTGCAACACCGCTGATTCAGGCACCACCGATCGCCAGCGGTGTCGTCGCTCGTCCCCAAGATCCTCGCCTACCGCAGCCCGCAATCTTGCGCGCACGTCCGACGGCAGAAGGCGTGTCGCTGCAGCGCCCTGCCCTGGCCACTGGTACCAAGCCGCTGGATCCGTTACGCACCACCTCGCCACGGCTGCGACCGACCAAGCCAGCCCCACTGGCCATCGCGGTGCCGCTGGTTCCAGTGCCGCAGGCGCCTACGGACGAGCGCAGTCTCGACTCTGTACTGCTGGCTTACCTGGCCCGCGACGTTCGCCGCTAGCCACCCTTGCAGGCTGCGCTATCCTGGCCGGTATGGCCCACGTTGAAATCTTCACCACTCGACTCTGCCCGTACTGCATCCGCGCCAAGTCGCTGCTAAAAAGCAAAGGGGTCGTCTATCACGAGGTCGACGTCACTGGGAATGCCGCCGCCCGTGAGCAGCTGGCAACCCGCACCGGACGCCGCACCGTGCCGCAGATCTTTATCAACGGCCGCTCCGTCGGTGGCTTCGACGATATTGCAGAGTTAAATGAGGACGGGATCCTAGACAAGATGCTGGCAGAACCAAGCCAGCCATAAGCAGATGCTGCGTCGCGGGAACAGCTAGAGCGAGACGTTTACTGGGGGATTCAGCGTCGCGGCCTCAAGCCCTTCTTCAAGCTGCTTGGGTAGGTTTGGTAGCAGCGCTTCTTTGTTCTCTAGGATGTGCTTGGGCGGCTTGCGCAGGTCCCAGACGATGCCAAACACCGACAGCAGCTTCAGAATGTAGTAGCTGAAGTCGACCTCCCACCAGAAGAAGCCTTGGTTGGCAGTGCTCTGGTAGTGGTGGTGGTTGTTGTGCCAGCCCTCGCCCATGGTCAGGATCGCCAGCACCCAGTTGTTGCGACTGTCGTCGGTGGTCTGGTAGCGACGCTTGCCCCACACATGGCTTAGCGAGTTGATGGTGAAGGTGCCGTGCCACAAAAGGACGGTGCTAATCAGCCCGCCCCACACGAAAAAGTGCCAGCCGCCCAGAAGGTACAGCAGCCCGCCAGCCAGCATCGGCGGAATTAGGAAGTGGTTGTTCAGCCACACTAGCTCTGGGTACTTGGCGAAGTCTTGGATGCGCGGCCAGTCGGTCGCATCGTACTTGTGACAAAGAATCCAGCCCTGATGAGCCCAGTACAGCCCACGCTGCACCGGCGAGTGGATGTCACGCGGCTGGTCGCTGTACTTGTGATGTGAGCGGTGATGCGCCGCCCACCACAGCACGCCTTTTTGAATCGACAGCGTGCCGAGCAGCGCCAGCACAAACTGAAAGGCGCGGCTGGTCTTGTAGGCGCGGTGCGAAAAATAGCGGTGATAGCCTGCGGTGATGCCGAACATGCGCAGGTAATAAAGGCCGATACACAGCGCGACATCGACCCAGTTCACCCCCACCCACAAGGCGGCCAGGCAGCCAAGGTGGACGGCGTAATAGGGAATGCTCGCGATCAGTGAAGCCTTGTCGTCGGCCTGGGGCGCCTGAGCCGAGGACCCCGAGATGATGTCAGCAGAAGGCGATGTTGTGGTCTGCATGCCCTTCATGCTGGAGCGGCAATGTCACCGTTTTGTCATGGCGGGGTCACATTTTCGCATCATCAGGATTTTCCGCTCCGTCGCTCAGGCGCACAGACGTTGGATAACTCGGTAACGGATGCAGTGGTCTTGCTTGCGCATCCCCGGGCAGCTTCAGCGGTGGCGCGTCTTGCAAGCGGCCTGCTAGGCTGACGCAAACATGGCGAAGTTATATGACCTGCAGCGCCGCAAGCTGCGTCGGCTGATGATGCTGGTGTCGCTGTTTGCGTTCTTTCCAAGCGCGCTCCTGCTGACGGTGGGCGTCTTGATTTTGGTCTTGGGTCACGCGACCAAAGATGTGGTCTTCGGTGTCATGACGCTGGGGCTGACAGCGACGCTGGTCGGCGGTGTTGCCGCAACCGTGATCTACGTCCGGCGCGAGTCAAGCGTGGCCCAGCTGCAGACCGAGTTTGTAAACAAGGTCTCGCATGATCTGCGCACGCCGCTGACCAGCATCCGCCTGTTTGTCGAGATGCTGCAGAGCGGTCGCCTGCGCGATCCCGAAAAAATCCAGCAAGCGCTCGACACCTTGGCTGGCGAGACCACGCGGCTGTCCGCGATGATTGACCGGCTACTCGGCTGGGCGCGTATCGAGGCGGGCAAGCGCATCTACCGCCTCGAGCTCGAATCGCCACGCACCGTTGTCGAGACCGCTCTGCGAGCCTTTGAGCCGCAGCTGCTTACCGCCACCGATGTGAAGCTAACGACCCATATTCAGGACGACCTGCCGCAGGTGCGAGTGGACTTGCCGGCGCTTAGCGAGGCGGTCCTCAACTTGCTGCAGAACGCGTTTCACTACACCGGCCCGCACAAAGTCATCGGTGTGCGCTGCGTGCGTCGGGGTCAGCAGGTGGCGATCTCGGTCACCGATAACGGCCCCGGCATTCCCAAGCACGAGCACCGACGAATCTTTGAGAAGTTTTATCGCCTCACGCGGGACGATCTGCCCCTGCAGCCGCAAGGTACGGGCCTGGGGCTGTCGATGGTCTATCACATTGTCGGCGCGCACGACGGCATGGCCACCGTCGAGAGCGAGCTAGGTCAAGGCGCCACATTTACGATCTCTCTGCCCGCGGTGCTGCCGGATTCGGCGCAGGCGCAGCCGCTTCAGAAATAACTCGGTCCGGCTGCTGAAGCGGCCCGACTCATCCAGAACGTGTAAAAGACATGCCGCCAGAAACGCTGCTTATCGTTGAAGACGACCCCGCCATTCGCAAAGCGCTGCAGATGAACCTGCACCTTGAAGGCTACCGCGTCCTGTGTGCCGAAGACGGTGAAGAGGGCCGCCGCTTGTGCCTGCATGACTCGCCGGACCTGATGCTGATCGACCTGATGTTGCCGCGACTGTCCGGCATTGACCTGATTCGCGAGCTGCGCGCCAGCGATGTCGAGTGTCCGATGCTGGTGCTGTCGGCCAAGGATCAGGAAGCGGACAAGGTGCTAGCGCTCTCGATCGGTGCCGACGACTACATCACCAAGCCCTTTGGCCTGGCCGAGCTACTGGCGCGGGTGCGAGCAGCGCTGCGACGAGGGCGACAGCAGCGACTGAAGACCCAAAAGACCCAGAGCAAGCGCGTCGCGCTCGACATTGCCGGGCGGCGGGTGCTGGTCGATGGCCAGCCGATCGAGACCACGGCCAAGGAGTTTGATCTGCTGCGCCTACTCTCGCAGCATCCCGGTCAGGTGCTGACCCGAGAGCAGATCATGGAGCGCATCTGGGGCGAGCACTTTACCCTGCGCACCATCGACAACTTCATCGCCCGCCTGCGCGGCAAGATCGAGCTCAATCCCGACGCGCCCCTGCACCTAGAGACCGTGCGCGGTGTGGGATATCGCTATAATCCCTAGTCTTTATTCCCCTTCTTTGCCTTCCGCGCTAATCGTTAAAGACTTATCCCCGCCAGCGCCTCCGATACTCACATGTAGATCGATAATCGTATCGCGAACTTTTTTCATCAGCTCATCACGCTGAGCCATCGTGAAGCCTGCTGTTGGTATCGGCTCACCAATTTTGAAATGAACCGTTGCTTTGCGCATGGTCAGACTGTTGCGACCAAGCACGATATGGCTTTTATCGATAACGATCGGCACGATCGGCACGCCCGCTTGTATGGCCATAATGAACGGGCCTTTCTTAAACGGCAGTATCTTGCCATCCGTCGAGCGCGTGCCCTCGGGATAGACCAAAATACTGGCACCGTTGCGAATCTTTTGGCACGCCTCTTCCAGGCTGCGCACCGCGGCTTCGCGATTTCGACGATCGATAAAAACCATCCCAGCAACAGTCATATACCAGCCGAGAAATGGCACCGATTGGATTACTTTTTTAGCAATAAATCGAAGATTTACCGGCGTTAATGACATCGCGGCAACGATATCAAACATACTCTGATGATTCATAATAAATATATATGGATCTTCAGGCTTAGGGGTAAATCCAGAGTGCTTTATTATTGTCGCTTGCGCGATACGCGCTAGCCCTGGACTCCAATAGTCTCGTGCCCAGGAAAGCGTAATTTTTGCACTCTTTGGCTGCAGTAAGCCGTAAACAATGGCGACTGTCATCCACATGAAGGACCACGCGGCAACGCAGCCCCACTGCACGATATTGCACAGGGTTTGTAGGAGCCAAGACATCCCGCCGATGATAGCGAGAGAGCGAAAGCACTGACAAGCGGGGGAAATGC
>ERZ795056.4481-NODE-4481-length-14418-cov-6.766135_pt1 | contig 14418 bp, 13 predicted proteins | sample MGYA00375140_ERZ795056 | MGnify/ENA primary metagenome ERZ795056 (study PRJEB30185, sample SAMN05720227) | activated sludge metagenome | isolation source: Anaerobic digester | place: USA | collected 2015-03-09 ...
GCATCTCATCTTGGATACAAGATTGGATGCTCAAACATGGTGCACGCTGCCCAGCCTGCTGAAACTGCCGCTACAGACCTCGCCCCACAGGCGTGGATCACCCGCCTGCCCACTCCCGTGCAGACTGCAACTACGGGCCCCCTCTCGGGGTTGCGCTTTGCAGTTAAAGACAACATTGACGTGCAAGGCATGCCGACCACGGCCGCCTGCCCGGCTTTTGCCTTCACACCCACAGCGCACGCCAAAGTGGTGCAGCGCTTGCTTGATGCCGGTGCATGCCTGGTGGGCAAGACCAACCTCGACCAGTTTGCCTGCGGGCTCAATGGCACGCGCTCGCCTTATGGTGCCGTGCCCAATGCCTTCAACCCCGACTATGTGTCGGGCGGATCCAGCTCGGGCTCGGCCTATGTCACCGCCACGGGGCAAGTGGATTTCGCGCTGGGCACGGACACTGCGGGCTCGGGCCGTGTGCCCGCGGGCCTCAACAATCTGGTGGGGCTCAAGCCCACCAAGGGCTTGATCAGCACACAAGGTGTCCTGCCCGCAGCGCAAAGTGTGGATTGCGTCTCTATCTTCGCGGCTGACGTGGGCCTCGCCGCGCGCGTGTTGCAAGTGGCCATGGGCTACGACGCTGCCGATCCCTATTCGCGCGCGCTCACGCTGGCAGACATGGCGCTGCCTGCGGCATTCCGCTTTGGCGTGCCGTCTTCGCTGGAGTTCTGCGGTGACGTCGCTGCAGAGGCTGCATTTGCTGACGCCATCACACGCATGCAAGCCTTGGGCGGAACAGCCGTGACCATAGACTTCACGCCGTTCGCGGATGCGGCATCACTGCTGTATGAGAGCGCGCTGGTGGCAGAACGCTATGCCGCCATTCGCACTTTCTTTGATGCGAATGAAGACGAGGTGGTGGAGCCCGTGCGCAGCATCATCGCGCGTGGCCGCGACTACAGCGCGGCCGACCTGTATGAGGCTCAAACAAAGCTGCGCGCCTTTGGGCAACAGGCTGCCACGCTGTGGCAGGGCATGGACGTGTTGCTGGTGCCCACAGCGCCCACGCAGTACACCATTGCCGCCATGCATGCGGACCCGGTGGCGCTCAATCGCAACCTGGGCGCGTACACCAACTTCGTCAACTTGCTGGACTATGCCGCGCTGTCAGTGCCCAGCAGCATGCGGTCCGACGGACTGCCCTTTGGCATCACACTGATTGGCCCCTGTGCCAGTGACTGGCAACTGGCCGAGCTTGGCCAGCGCTACCACCAGGCGACAGGCTTGACCCAGGGTGCAACCGGCAAGGCCTTGCCTGCTCCGGTTGCGATTGCAGGTCTGCAGGCCAGCGCCACCGTCAAGGTCGCTGTGGTCGGGGCCCACCTGTCGGGCATGCCACTCAACACCCAATTAACGGAGCGTGGCGCCCGCTTGCTGCGCCCAGCAGAAACAGCGCCGCATTACCGCTTCTTTGCCTTGCCCGGCACCACCCCACCCAAGCCCGGCTTGCTTCGCGTAGCCGACGGCACGGGCGGCGCCATCGCGCTGGAAATATGGGAGATGCCCGTTGCCCACTACGGCTCTTTCGTGGCCCTCATCCCCGCGCCCCTGGGCATTGGCACTTTGCAACTGGCCGACGGCGGCACCGTGCAGGGATTTGTGTGCGAGGCCCTGGCCACACAGGGCGCGCAAGACATCACCCATCTGGGTGGGTGGCGCGCGTACATCACGTCGCTGAAACGCTGACGCCAGCACAAAACGTATTCCGCCCCCTTCCTCTATTAACCCTTTCCATCACATCAGGAGAACTCCATGACCCAAGCCCACACCTTCAAGACGCCTCTGGCCACCGCTTCACGCCGCAAGTTGTTGCAAGCAGGCGTTGCCACCGCAGCGCTTGGCATTCTGGGCGCGCCAGCGATTGTGCGTGCCCAGGCTGGCCCCAAAATCCGCATTGGCTACTGGCCCATCGCGGCAGGTCTGCCGTTCTATTCGGCTGTAGAACTGGGCTACTTCAAGGAGGCAGGCCTGAATGTCGAAGTGCTCAAATTTGCAGGTGCTCAGCAAATCATGGAAGCCATGCTGTCTGACCGATGCGACGGCAGCGCTAACGGCACGGGATCGGCCAACATCGCCGTGGGAGAGATTGCGCAGCCCGGCACGTTCAAGATTTTCTGCTCGAATCCGAGCAACGCCAAGAACGTCCTGGACGAAGTGATCGTGCCCGTGGCCAGTACGGCCAAAGTCATGGCGGACCTTAAGGGCAAGCGCATTGCCAGTGGTCCCGGCATCCAAAACGTCACCCTGGCCAAGACCGTTCTGGAGCGCGGCGGCGCAGTCGGCGCCACCGTGGTCGAGCTGCCGATTGGCCAACACGTGGCAGCGATTGCCGCAGGCCAGATTGACGGTGCTTACACCCTCGAGCCCACCGGCACCATTGGCCGCCTGAATGGCACCACCCGCACGCTAGAGGCCGGTGTGATCGCCCGCTACGTGCTGGGCGACCCTATGGCCCCGTGGTTTGGTGGTTCGGCCTCGCTCACCGCCAGCTTCATCAAGCAGTACCCCGCAGAGGCCAAGAAGTTCATCACCGCCTACGGCAAAGGCGTGGCGTATGTGCGCAGCAAGTCAACCGAGGCACGCCAGTACCTCAAGGGCTATACCGCCATTGAAGGTGCACTCACCAGCGAAGTGCCGCTGGCGGCTTACACGATGTACAACGAGTTCACTCCGGCAGACGTGGCGCATTTCCAAAAGTTCTTTGACCTGTTCAGCGAGAAGGGCGTGTTCTCCAAGCGCCTGTTGGTCGACTCTATGCTCTACAAGGGTTGAGCATGACAGCGCCCACCACCACTGCTGCCGCGGCTGCAGCGCCCTGGCGGCCTCCCCAGGCGGGGCCCACCACAGCGCCACCGACAGGAACGCCGTTGATGGACCGTGCACTTCCCTTCATTGGCCCGGTGCTGTTGTTCATCATCTGGGATCTGGCCGTGAGGCTGGGCTTCATCAAGCCCATTCTGCTGCCCTCGCCCGCCGACACGGTCGCGGCCCTGGTGCAGGGCTTGGCGGGCGGCCCCCTGCTCAAGGACTTTGCCGTGACGGTGTGGCGAACGCTGCAGGCATTCGTGATCGCCGCTGTGGTGGGTGTGCCCCTTGGTGTGGTGCTGGGCAGTGCTGAGAAGGCCTACCGCAGCGTGGAATTTCTGATCGACTTTTTTCGCTCCACACCCTCATCCGCATTGATTCCGCTTTTTCTCATGATCTTCGGTGTGTCCGACGTCAACAAGGTAGCCATTGCGGCATTTGGCGCCCTGCTCATCGTCGTGTTCAACAGCGCCTATGGGGTGATCAACGCGCGCAAACAGCGGGTGATGGCAGCCAGGGTGATGGGCGCGACGCGCTGGCAAATCTTCAAGGACGTGTTGGTGTGGGAGAGCCTGCAACCGAGCTTCGTGGGGCTTCGTTCAGCAGTCTCCATGGCCTTGGTGATTGTGATCGTGGCAGAGATGTTCATTGGCGCCGACAGCGGCCTGGGCAATCGCATCATCAACTCGCAGCAAGTCATGAACGTGAAAGACATGTACGCCGCCATCCTGGCGGCCGGCGTGCTCGGCTATGCGCTGAACATTCTCTTTCTTTTGTTGGAGAGAAAAATCGTGCATTGGAGTGGAAGATGAGTGTCGTTATAAACGCCCCCGTGATCGCGGATGTTCCTTCGTCGCCCTTTGTGCCCGGACCCACCGGAACCCACATCACCATCCGTGGGTTGACCAAATATTTCGCAGGTTGGCCGCTGTACGAGAACTTCGATCTCGACATCCCCAAGCACAAAATTGTGTCGGTATTCGGCCCCAACGGTTGCGGCAAAAGCACGCTGATCAACATGATCGCCGGGCTGGTGCCCATCGACAGCGGCGAGATCCTGTTTGACGGCAAGAGCCTCAAGGACACCAAGATCGGCTACGTGTTCCAGAACTACCGCGAGGCCATGTTCCCCTGGATGCGCACCATAGACAACATTGCCTATCCGCTCAAGCTGGAAGGCAAGAGCAAGGCCGAGGTCGATCGCAGGATGGCTGAGCTGGTAGCGTCATTCGATGTCAAGTTTGACCTCAACCGTTTTCCCTACGAGCTGTCGGGCGGTCAACAGCAAACGGCATCCATCATGCGCGCACTGGCCAACAACCCCGAGGTGCTGTTTCTGGATGAACCCTTCTCGGCGCTGGATTTCGAGATGACGTTGTTCATCCGCGAAAAGCTGCAAGAGGTCTTTATGCAGACCGGCACCACGATGCTGCTGGTGTCGCACGACCTCGAAGAGGCGGTGTATCTGGCCGATCAGGTGTTGCTGTTGACCAAGCGCCCGACCAAGGTCGCAGAAATACTTCCTTATGGGGATGCGCGACCCCGTACGGTAGACACCTTGTCGGAACCCAGCTTCATCGCAACCAAAAAACTCAGCCTGGAGATCTTCCAGCGGGAGGTGCGCCGATGACCGACGCCCAAACCCTGGCCTATGTGCAAGCCAGCGCCATTGCGCTGCGCCTGCCTCTGGATACCGCACAGGCCCAGCGGGTGGCGGTGCACATGCAGCGCACTGCTGCACTGGCCCAGTTGCTGGACGACCTGCACCTGCCGCCAGAGCTGGAAAAGGCCCAGATTTACGTGCCAAAGACGCATCTACCCCTCGAATCCTCCACCTAGGTTGCCATGAACTACGACGCCACTACCGGAACCACACTGGCCAGGCAAATCGCCCGGGGTGAGCGCAGCGCGATCGAGGTGCTGGAAGACACCCTCGGCTGCATTGCAGCCACAGACGGCCGCGTCAATGCTTTCACCAGCAAGACCGTGGCCCGTGCGCGTGCTGAGGCCGCTGCGGTGGACGTGCGCAGAATGCATGGCGAGGTGCTGCCCGCACTAGCTGGCGTGCCTTTTGCCGTCAAGAATCTGTTTGACATTTCAGGTGAGGTCACTTTGGCGGGCTCCATCGTCAACAAGGGGCATGAACCGGCCAAAGAAGATGCATTTTTGGTGCAGCGCATGCGAGCAGCCGGGGCCGTGCTGGTGGGTGCGCTCAACATGGACGAATACGCCTATGGCTTCACCACCGAGAACTCGCACTACGGCCCCTGCCATAACCCCCATGACCTGACCCGCATTGCGGGCGGGTCGTCTGGCGGCTCAGGCGCGGCCGTGGCGGCGGGCCAAGTGCCCATTACCCTGGGGTCAGACACCAATGGCTCTATCCGTGTGCCCGCGTCACTGTGCGGCGTGTGGGGGCTCAAGCCCACCTTTGGCCGTCTGTCTCGCCGTGGCAGCTACCCGTTTGTGCACAGCATTGACCATCTAGGCCCCTTGGCTGATTCCGTGGGCAGCCTGGCACTGGCCTATGACGCGATGCAAAGCCCCGATCCGCTGGACCCGGGATGCCATGCGGTCGCCATCGAACCCACGGCTGCAGCGCTGCAAAAGGGCGTGCAGGGCTTGCGAATTGGGGTGTTGGGCGGCTACTTCCACGATAACGCCACCGCGCCGGCCCGGGCCGCTGTCAAAGCCGCGGCCAAGGTGCTGGGCGCGATGGATGAAGTGAAGTGGCCTGACGCTGCTTTGGGTCGCGCAGCGGCCTTCATCATCTCCGCCAGCGAGGGAGGCACCCTGCACCTGGACGACCTGCGTGCCCGAGCCCAGGACTTCGAGCCGCTGTCGGTTGACCGCTTCATTTCGGGCGCGTTGCAGCCTGCCGCCTGGTACCTGCAGGCTCAGCGCTTTCGTCGCCTCTACCGCGACAAGGTCAACGCCCTGTTTGAGCAGTGGGACGTGCTGCTGGCGCCCGCCACACCTGTGAGCGCACCCGTCATCGGCACCGAGTGGCTGGACATCAATGGCCAGCAGCAACCGTGTCGGCCGTCCATGGGGCTGTTGACCCAGCCCGTCTCCTTCGCGGGCTGCCCCGTGGTGGCTGCACCCTTTTGGCCCGAAGGCACGGGCGGCTTGCCCATTGGGGTGCAAATCATCACCGCCCCGTGGCGCGAAGACCTGGCCCTGCGCGCCGCCATGGTGCTGCAGACCGTCGGTGTGTCACACCTCAAAACCCCTGCACTGTGAATCCCATGACCCCCACTGAAACGTCCGACCTGAGCATCAACCTCCCCGAGGTCGTTGCTGAAATAAGCGCGGCCTTTGCCCGCTATGAGCACGCACTGATCACCAATGATGTGGCAGTGCTCGACGAACTGTTCTGGGACAGCCCGCACACCCTGCGTTACGGCGCCACGGAAAACCTTTACGGCTACGACGCTATTCGGGAATTTCGGGCATCACGTCCGTCTCAAGGCCTTCAGCGCGCGCTGGTGAACACCGTCATCACCGCCTATGGCCGTGACTTTGCCACTGCCAACACCGAATTCCACCGCCCTGGTAGCGATAAGACAGGTCGCCAAAGCCAGACCTGGTTGCGCACGCCTGCGGGCTGGCGCGTGGTCAGTGCGCACGTGAGCTTGTTGGCTGCGCCGCCGCCCCTTGCCTGAACCCTGCACGAATCCTGCTAGTCCTTCATTAACCCCCGAAACCGGAGAGAACCATGAGCCACCCATCCTTCAATCGCCGCGACTCCCTCAAATCCATTGCCGCCCTGGGCATGGCCGGGATCAGCCCCTTGGCCTTTGCGCAAAAGCCCTTGACGGTGGGCGTGATCTATGTCGGCCCCCGTGACGACTTTGGCTACAACCAGGCCCAGGCTGAGGCCGCTGCCGAGATCAAGAAGATGCCTGGTATCAAGGTGGTCGAAGAAGAGAACGTGCCCGAAACCGCCGCGGTACAAAAGACCATGGGCGGCATGATTGCGCAGGATGGCGCCACGCTGCTGTTCCCCACGTCGTACGGCTATTTTGACCCCCACATCCTGGCGCTGGCCGCCAAACAACCCGACGTGCGCTTCGCCCATTGCGGCGGCCTGTGGACTGAAGGCAAGCACCCCAAAAACGTGGGCAGCTTCTTTGGCTACATCGACGAATGCCAGTACCTCAACGGTGTGATCGCCGGCCACATGAGCAAGAGCGGCAAGATCGGTTTTGTGGCGGCGAAGCCCATCCCGCAAGTGCTGCGCAACATCAACGCCTTTTTGATGGGTGCGCGCTCGGTCAAGCCCGGTATCACCTGCAGCGTGATCTTCACTGGCGACTGGTCCATGGCTGTGAAAGAAGCCGAAGCCACCAACAGCCTGGCCGACCAGGGCGTGGACGTCTTCACCATGCACGTGGACGGCCCCAAGGTCATTGTGGAAACAGCAGCCAAACGCGGCAAGATGGTCTGCGGCTACCACGCCAGCCAGGCCAAGCTCGCCCCCCAGGCTTACCTGACGGGCGCCGAGTGGAACTGGCTCACTGCCTACAAAACCGTGATCGACGCCGCCAAGAGCGGCAAGCCCCATCCGAACTTTTTGCGCGGCGGCCTCAAAGACGGCTATGTCAAAACCTCGCCCTACGGCCCCACGGTAACCGACCCCGCCAAGAAAATGGCCGATGGCATCAAGGCGCAAATGATCGCTGGCAAGTTTGACATCTTCAAAGGCCCGCTCAAGGACAACAAGGGCAATGTCGTCATCGCAGCGGGCGCCACGCTCAAGCAAACCGACCTGAAGCTGGAAAGCATGAACTACCTGGTTGAAGGCGTCATCGGCTCCTTCTGAGGTGTAGAGCATCATGCGCAACACGCTCAACAACATGGCCTTGCCCGTGTTCGCCATCGTGGCGGCCCTTGGGTTGTTTGGCGTGTTCGTGGCGCTCAATGGCGTCAACCCGCTGGACGTGTGGGTGCTTTTGTTCAAGGGCGCCTTCGGGGATTGGTTCTCGTGGCAAAACACCTTGCAGCGCGCCGCGCCGTTGATGCTGACGGCCCTGTGCGTGGCCCTACCCGCGCGCGCCGGGCTGGTCATCATCGGCGGCGAAGGTGCGCTGGTGCTGGGCGGACTGGCTTGTGCCGCATTGCCCATGGTGGTGCCGCTGCCCGCCAACATCGTGGGCACAGCGGCCATATGCGCTGCCGGTGCAGCGGCTGGGGCGCTGTGGATCATGCTGGCGGGTGCCCTGCGACAGTACCGCGGCATCAACGAAACCATCAGCAGCCTGTTGCTGGCCTATGTGGCCATAGGCCTGTTCAAGCACGCGGTCGAAGGGCCATTGCGCGACCCGGCCAGTCTCAACAAGCCATCTACCTATTCACTGGCCGATGGTCTGGGCATTGGCGGCATCTCCGGGTCTGACATTCATTGGGGCCTGGTCTTGGGTGTGGTGGCCTGCGTGGGCCTGGGCATTTGGCTGCAACGCACGGCCAGCGGCTTTTCGGTGCGCGTGGTGGGCGGCAATCCGCGCGCAGCTCAACTGGTGGGTTTGCCCGCATCTCGTCTTATTTTGGCGGCCTGTGCCTTGGGCGGTGCATGTGCAGGTCTTGCAGGCTCGGTAGAAGTGGCCGCGGTACACACCAACGCCAACGCGTCATTGATTTCGGGCTACGGCTACGCGGGGATTCTGGTGGCCTTCATGGCGCGCCACAACCCCTTGGCCATCATTCCTGTCGCCATTCTGTTTGGCGGCTTTGGTGCGGCAGGCAGCCTGTTGCAGCGCCGCCTGGGTTTGCCAGACGCATCAGTGATGGTGCTTCAGGGCATGGCCTTTGTGTTGATTCTGGCCAGCGAGGCGTTGCGCGATGTGGACTGGAGGGCGGTGGCTGCGCGGCTGTGGCGCAGTGCGGGGCCTTCGGACGCGCAAGTGGCGATGGGGGACAAGGTGGCATGACTTCCTTTTCGCTTTTCGCTTTTGTACGGCCCGGCTGCGGCGCTGTGGGCTGCGGTGCTTCACTGCGCCGGTCACCGCTGCGCGGTGACTCCCCTGCGTTGCTCGATCTCGCGGCCCGTCGCGGAACTCTCTTTGCTCACTTCGTTCGCGCCGTTCAGACAACCGCGACGAGTCAGATCACGAAGCGCGCTGCGCGCGCGGCCGCAAGCTCTCCGCTACTCGGCGCCGCAGAGGCGCACCGCAGTCCACAGCGCCGCAGCCGGGCAGTGGCGGAGTTGGCATGCTCGAAATTGCGCTCGAACACCATGGGCACGTCGAGGGAGGCGGTACCCGGCAGGGGCGATCTCTGTGGCGGCGAGAAGCACAGGGTTGGGGGCGGCACGCGCAGCGTGCTTCGTCAACATGCTCGCCGCAGCTGTCTGAGCGGAGGGCGCACAGCGCACGCAGCGAGTTCTGCGGCGCGCCCCCGGCCCGCGCATCGCAGCGGAGTCGAAGCGAAGCGGAGACCGGCACAGTGTGAGCCCCTGCCGGGTACCGCCTCCCTCGACGCGAGTGCAATGCCTCAACGCGAAAGAGCAAAGCCATGACCGCAGACCAGTGGATCGCCCTGATCGCCGGCATTGGTGGCGGTGCCTTGCGCGTCGGCGTACCGTTTTTGTTTGTGAGCCTGGGGGAATGCCTGACCGAAAAATCGGGGCGCATCAACCTGGGGCTGGAGGGCGTGCTGGTGCTGTCGGCCATGACGGCATTTGGCGGCGCCTACCTCACCGGGTCACCGTGGCTCGGCGTGCTGGCGGGCGCAGTCGCGGGTGCGCTGCTGGCCACGCTGCATGGCGTGCTGTGCTCGCTGCCGCGCGTCAACGACGTGGCCACCGGCATTGCCCTCATGCTCTTGGGCACCGGGCTGGCCTTCTACTTCGGCAAGGGTCTGATCCAGCCGCAGGCGCCGCAAATTCCGGCGATTGCGCTGGGTGAGTGGAGCAGTTCACCTGCCATTCGCCAGGCCTTGCGCATCAACGCGCTCTTGCCCTTGGGCTTATTGCTGGCAGTAGGCCTGTGGTGGGGCTTTGCCCGCACCCGTGTGGGCTTGCTGGTGCGCATGGCGGGCGACTCGGCCAACGCGGCGCGAGCGCTGGGTTATTCGGTGTCGGGCATCCGCATCGCGGCCACTGCAGCGGGCGGCGCCATTGCGGGCCTGGGCGGCGCGTCGCTCACGCTGTTCTACCCCGGCAGTTGGAACGAAGGCATCTCCAGCGGCCAAGGGCTGATCGCGGTGGCGCTGGTGATCTTTGCCCGCTGGAGCCCCTTGAGATGCATTGGTGCCGCTGCACTGTTTGGCGGCGCGGGGGCTGTGGGCCCGGCGTTGCAGTCCATTGGCATTGGCTGGGGCTACCACCTGTTCAACACCGTGCCGTATGTGCTCACCTTGCTCATCCTGGTGATCACCTGCAAACCCGGCAGCGTGGTGGCGGGCAGCCCGGGTGAACTTTCTTCGAATAGCTGACAACAGCGACAAGGAAATTGACAATGAGCGGACTGGGTGGACTCAACAAATCGACGCACGGCGTGGTGGTGGGCCTGGTGCAACTGCAGCTGCCCACGGTGGTCACACCTGCCGACCTGGCCGCGCAGACCCAGCGCATATGCGATTTGGTGGCCAAGGCGCGGCGCAACCAGGGCACGATGGACCTGGTCGTGTTCCCTGAATACGCGCTGCATGGCCTGAGCATGGACACCAACCCGGCCATCATGTGCACGCTCGATGGCCCAGAAGTGGCGGCCTTCAAGCAGGCTTGCATCGCCAACAACATCTGGGGTTGCTTCTCGATCATGGAGGCCAACCCCGGCGGCAACCCTTACAACAGCGGCCTCATCATTGACGACACGGGAGCCATCCGCCTCTACTACCGCAAGCTCCATCCCTGGGTGCCGGTGGAACCTTGGGAGCCGGGTAATTTGGGCGTGCCGGTGTGTGATGGCCCCAACGGCAGCACGCTGTCGCTCATCATCTGCCACGACGGCATGTTCCCCGAGATGGCGCGCGAGGCCGCGTACAAGGGGGCCGACATTATTCTGCGCACGGCGGGCTACACCGCGCCCATACGCCAAGCCTGGCAGATCACCAACCAGGCCAATGCATTCCAGAACCTGGCCTACACGGCCAGCGTGTGCATGTGCGGCAGCGATGGCACGTTTGACTCCATGGGCGAGGGCATGTTCTGCCACTTCGACGGCACCGTCATGGTCCAGGGTGGCGGCCGGGTGGACGAGATCATCACGGCCGAATTGCGACCCGATCTGGTGCGTGAAGCTCGCACGGGCTGGGGCGTGGAGAACAACATTTACCAGCTCTACCACCGGGGCTATGTGGCGGTGAAAGGGGGCGCCCAAGACTGCCCTTACACCTACATGCATGACATGGCTGCGGGCACCTACAAGCTGCCGTGGACAGTGCAGGTGACTGACGGCACGCCCTGCGGGTTTGCCCCGCCCACTCGCAGCTACAAAGGGGCCGAAAAATGACTGCAACGCGCTTCGTCAAGGCCAACCCCTACGCCTGGCCCTGGAACGGTGACCTGCGCCCGGCCAACACGGCCTTGATCGTCATCGACATGCAGACCGACTTCTGCGGCCCGGGCGGCTATGTGGACAAGATGGGTTACGACATCTCGCTGACGCGAGCCCCGATTGCACCGCTGCAAACGCTGATGGCAGCTATGCGTGCTGAGGGTTACCACGTGATCCACACCCGCGAAGGCCACCGTCCTGATTTGAGCGACCTGCCCGCCAACAAGCGCTGGCGCTCGCAACAAATAGGCACCGACGGCGTGGGCATTGGCGATGCCGGACCCTGTGGGCGCATTTTGGTGCGCGGCGAGCCGGGTTGGGACATCATCCCCGAGCTGGCGCCCCTGCCCGGCGAGGTGATCATCGACAAACCCGGCAAGGGTTCGTTCTACGCCACCGACCTCGAGATGGTGCTGCACACGCGCGGCATCCAGAACATCATCCTGACGGGCATCACCACGGACGTGTGTGTGCACACGACGATGCGCGATGCCAATGACCGCGGCTTTGAATGCCTGCTGCTGTCGGACTGCACGGCCGCGACGGACGTGGGCAACCACAACGCGGCGCTGAAGATGATCACCATGCAAGGGGGCGTGTTTGGCGCGCATGCCACTTCTACTGATGTGTTGGAGGTGCTGGCGTGATTTGCTTTTGTGCTTGCGCTCGGCGCTCCTCGCGGGCTCGCGCTGGGCGTTGGGCACTGGGGGCTCACACTGTGTCGGTCTTCGCTGCGCTACGACTTCGCTGCGATGCTCGTGCCGGGGTCGCGCCGCAGAACTCGCTGCGCGCGCTTTGCGCGCTACGCTCAAACAGCTGCGGCGAACATGTTGACGAAGCACGCTTCGCGTGGCTCCCCCGGCCCTGCGCTTCTCGCCGCCATAGAGTGAGCCCCCAGCGCCCAGCGCCCAGCGCGAGCCTGTACAACGAGTTGATCGCCTACGTGGGTAAGCCAACGGCGTCTCTGTCAATGCGTGTGGCCTCTGGGCTGGGCGTGCCTCTGGGGCGCCGAGTAGCGCAGGGGCTGCGGCCGCGCGCGCAGCGCGCTTCGTCAACTGACTCATCGCGTCTGTCTGAACGGAGCGCGCAAAGCGCGCGAAGTGAGTTACGCGATGGGCTGCAAACCCGAGCAACGCAGGGAAGTCTCCGCGCAGCGGTGACCGCCCCAGTGAAGCGCCCAGCCCAGAGGCCACACGCATTGGCCGCGCTCTAAAGCGACAGCAAGAAGGCGAGCACAAACCCATGACAGCCCTGCACATCGACCCCATTTCTCCGCCCACGGGCGCCATGGCGCTGGAAACCTATCAACTCACCAAGCGCTTTGGCAGCTTCACCGCATTGGATAACGTCACCATGAAGGTCGCCCCCGGCACGGTGCATGCGCTGCTGGGTGAGAACGGCGCGGGCAAAAGCACCTTGGTCAAGTGCATCGCGGGATTTCATCCGCCGGATGGTGGCAGTGTCCTGACTGACGAGCGTGAGCACGACATTCCCAACCCCGTGGTGGCGCGCAGCCTGGGCATTGGCATGGTGTACCAGCACTTCACTTTGGCCCCCGGCATGACGGTGGCCGAGAACCTGCTTCTGGCGGGCGGCAAGGTACCTGGCGTGATCAACTGGGCGCACGAGCGTGCAGGGCTAGAGGCCTTCCTGGCCACCACCCCCTTCCGGCTGGACCTGGACGCTACACCGGCAGCCCTGGCTGCGGGAGAGAAGCAAAAACTGGAGTTGCTCAAACAGCTCTACCTCAAACCGCGGTTGCTGATCCTGGATGAGCCCACCTCGGTGCTCACCCCGCAAGAGGCCGACGAAGTGCTGGGCCATGTGCGCGAATTTGCGCGTAGCGGCCAGTGCACTGTGCTCATCATTACGCACAAGTTCCGGGAGGTCATGGCCTATGCCGACAGTGTCACCGTGCTGCGCCGGGGCAAAGCTGTACACCATTGCGGCGTGGGGGAGACAACGCCCAATTTGCTGGCGCAAGCGATGGTGGGCGGTGAGGCTGCGGGCGTGACGGAGCCAACTGAGAAGGCGCCAGAAGTTTTGAATCCAAAGCAAGCTGAGGCTAAAGCCGACGCCGTGACATCGCAATCATTGGTGGTTGAATCGCTGCAAGTGCAGGGGGATCGCGGCACGCTGGCTGTGCAGGGCTTAAGTCTGCAAGTGGGCGCGGGTGAGATCCTGGGCGTGGCCGGTGTGTCGGGCAATGGCCAGCGTGAACTGGTCGAGGCCCTGGTGGGCCAGCGCCCGCGCCTGGGCGGCACAGTGCAGGTCATGGGCCAGCCCTATGCCGCGCGTCGTGAAGAGAACCGGCGCCTCAAGTTGCGCAGCCTGCCCGAAGAGCCCCTGCGCAACGCCTGTGTGGGCGACCTCAGCGTGGCCGAGAACATGGCCTTGCGCGACTTTGACCAACCGCCCCTGGCCAGCTCTGCGCGCACAGGCCGCTGGTTGCGATTTGGCGCCTGGCGCGAACGTGCCCAGCAGTGGATTGCCGACTACGGCATCAAAACCCAGGGCGAAGGCGCGCCCATCCGCAGCCTGTCGGGCGGCAATGTGCAGCGAGCCGTGTTGGCGCGAGAGCTGGCGGGCGACATCAATGTGTTGATTGCGGCCAACCCCGTGTTTGGCCTGGACTTTGCGGCGGTAAAGGAAATTCACGGCCGCATCCGCCAGGTGCGCAACCGAGGCGGCGCTGTGCTGTTGATCAGCGAAGATTTGGACGAACTGCTGGAGCTCGCTGACCGCATCGTGGTCATGAGCGAGGGCCGCATCGTCCACGAAACCCCGGCGGCCGGGGCCGAGCGCCATGTGATCGGTGCTCACATGGGTGGAGGAAGCCATGCACATTGACGCTAACCCCTTCGGGTTTGATTTTGCTATTGACCACACCGCGCTGGTCATCATCGACATGCAGCGCGATTTCATCGAGCCCGGGGGCTTTGGTGAGACGCTGGGCAACGACGTGTCGCTGCTCTCGGCCATCGTGCCGGCCTGCAGCGCCGTGCTGAGCGCATGGCGCGAAGTGGGCGGCCTGGTGGTGCACACGCGTGAGTCGCACCAGCCC
>ERZ795056.4489-NODE-4489-length-14394-cov-6.941419_pt1 | contig 14394 bp, 14 predicted proteins | sample MGYA00375140_ERZ795056 | MGnify/ENA primary metagenome ERZ795056 (study PRJEB30185, sample SAMN05720227) | activated sludge metagenome | isolation source: Anaerobic digester | place: USA | collected 2015-03-09 ...
TGACCGGCATCGTCAAGGGCGTACAATTCGAGCTCGACCTCGACGTGCTCAAGAAGAGCTCGTTCGCCGCGCTCGACAAGGCGGTCAAGACTTTAAATAAGTATCCGGAGGTCCGCATCGAGATCTCCGGACATACCGACAGCACGGGCGACCCCCAGAACAGCCTGTCGGGCCGCCGCGCGCAAGCCGTCAAGCAATACCTCATCGAGCACGGCATCGACGAGAAGCGCCTCGAGACCCGCGGCGCCGGACCGGACGAGCCCATCGACAGCAACAAGACCGCTGCGGGGCGCGCCAGGAATCGGCGCATCGAATTCATGGTGCTCATCGATTGAGGCAAGGGTCATGAGACGAGCATTGCTCGCGTCCTTGCTGCTCGTCGCCTGCAAGAGCCCGCCGTCGGTGCGGGACCCCGGGCCGAACGCGCCGCCGGTCAAGCCGCAGGATCTCGACCGTGACGGGTCTTTGGACGGCATGGACGCTTGCCCGAAGCAGCCCGGCACCGCCCCGGACGGCTGCCCCGAGAAGGACCGCGACGGGGATGGCTTGATCGACAGCGTCGACAAGTGCCCCGACGAGCCCGGTACCGGGCTGCTCGGTTGCCCGCTCGCCGATACCGACGGCGACGGCCTGTTCGACCCCGAGGACGAGTGCAAGGCCGAGCCGGAGACCAAAAACGGCTACCTCGATAGCGACGGCTGCCCGGACGTCATCCCGGCCGAGCTCGCGGCCTTCACCGGCACGATCAGGGGCATTTACTTCGACCTCGACAAGGACACCATCAAGCCCAAGTCGTTCCCCCTGCTCGACCATGCGGTGGCCGTGCTGAAGGAGTTCGACCAGGTCCGCATCGAGATCAGCGGTCATCTCGACAACACCGGCTCGCCCGACTATGGCAGGCGGCTCGACAAGAATCGCGCCCACGCGGTCAAGCGATACCTCGTCGAGCACGGCATCGCCGAGGGCCGCATCGAGACCCGCGGCGCCGGACGGGACGAGCCGATCGACACCAACAAGACCGCCGCCGGGCGCGCGAACAATCGCCGCATCGAGTTCACGATCCTGATCCAGTAGCTCGTGGGCGCGCGTCGGAGCGCGGTGGTCACCGCGACTTCGGTGTATGCTGCGCCCCGCAGGGGGCCGCCATGGACGTGTATTCCGAGGACGCCGTGTTCATGTTTCACTCGCGCTCGAAGCACGTCGCGCCAGGGCAGGGCGTCGGCGAGCTGCTGCGCCTGCCCGCGTCGACCTTCGCGGCGCTGGCGGGCTTCGAGCACTGGCGACAGAAGCTGTCGAACTTCGCGCCCGCGCCCTTCGAGCTCGACGGCCTGAGCTGGGCGACGGTCGAGCACGCGTTTCAGGGCGCAAAGTTCTCGGCGGTCGATGGCGACTATTACCGCAGCTTCGCGCTGGACAGCGGCAGCGCGCTGGCCGCGGGCGACGGCGCAATGGCGAAGCAGGCTGGCGGACGGCGCGGGCGACCGATGACGCCGGCGCAGATCGCCGACTGGGAGGTGCGCAAGCACGGCGTGATGCGCCGCGCGCTCGAGGCGAAGTATCGACATAACACGGAGCACCGCGCCATCCTGCTGGCGACCTGGCCCGCGAAGCTGACCCACCGCCCGCTGCGCGCCGCGGTCACGCAGGTCGAGCACGCGCTGATGGACGTGCGCTTATTGCTGCGAGCCGAGCAGGCGGAGGGGGTGGCATGATCGTCGTCAGTCAGGCCGCGCTCCCGCTCGAGAACGAGAGCGACGACATCGCCGCGTCGACGCGCGCGGCGCTCGCGGAGGGCTTTGAATTGCTGAGCCTGCCGGTCGCGCTGATGGCCACCGAGGAGGTCACGCCGGCGCTCGCGGGGCTGGCCGCGCGGGCTCCGCGGACCCCGGCGGTGTGGGTCGGCACGATCCCCGAGGAGGCGGTGTATCGGGCCGTGTACGCGCAGCTGCGGGCGAAGAACGTGTGGCTGGTGAACGACCCCGAGGCGCACCTCGATGTCTTCGAGTTCGACCGCGCCTACCCGCGACTCGCCGACCTGACGGCGCGCACGGTGGTCATCACGGCGGTCGAGCAGGTCGCGGCGGCGGTCGCCGAGGTCGGCTTGCCGGCATTTTTGAAGGGGGCCCTGCTGTCGCGCAAACACAGCGGCTGGGCGGCCTGCGTGGCCCATGACGTCGCGGAGGCGGAGGCGCTGGCGGCCGCGCTGCTCCGGCGCCGCTACCTGTCCCGCGGGCGGGTGCTGGTGCGCGAACTGTTGCCGCTGCGGCGCTTCGAGGTGCCCGCGAGCGACTTCCCGATCGGGCGCGAATATCGGGTGTTCCTGCTCGGCGGCGAGGTGCTCGCGCACGGTTATTATTGGCCGTACACCGGCGACTGGGCGCATTTGTCGGCCGACGAGGAGGCGGCAATGTTGGCAGTCGCCCGCGCGGCGGCGTCGCGGCTGGCGACGCCGCTGGTGTCGGTCGACATCGGCCAGCTCGAGCGCGGTGACTGGGCGGTGATCGAGGTCGGAGACCCGCAGTTCTCGGGGCTGAGCTTCATTCCGCCGCGGGTGCTGTGGGCCGCCCTGGCGCGGCGGCTGGCGGCGTGGAGGTGAGGCGCACGAGGGGCTCCTATTCGTGCGCCGCGGGTGTACTGTGACGCCCGTGCGGGGGATCTTGATCGGGGCCATGGTGCTCGTGGGCTGCACCTCCGGAGGCGGGCCGGCGAGTCCGGCCGCGCCGGTCGCGGTCGCGGCGACGCCTGCAGAGATACCCGCACCCGCGGTCACGCCCGCGCCGGCACCCGGGGGGCCGCGGAGCCTCACCGATGTGGTCTGCGAGCGGGCGATTCGCTGCGGCGCGATCGGCCGCTCGCAGCTGGACGAGTGCCGCCAGGGCCCGGGTCGCAGTCGCCTGACCCTGGTGTGGGGATATGATGAGCGCTTCGACCGCGACCGACAGGTCAAGGACGGTCGCATCAAGCTCGAGACCGGGGATTCACAGGCCTGCCTCGATTTCCTGGTGCGCGCGCCGTGCGTGCCCGAGCCGGGGAGCTTCCCGAGGGGCTGCGGATACCACGGGCCCGAGCCGGTGCTGATCGCCGCGGTCGCGCCGGGCGGCGCGTGTGGCGAGTGGGCCGAGTGCATCGACGGATTTTGCACGGCCCAGACCGCCTGCGAGGGGGTTTGCAAGGCCCGCTCGCCGATCGACGGCCCCTGTGATTCCAACCAGATCTGCCGCGACGATGCATACTGCTGGGAGGGCCGCTGTCGGCCGCGGGTGGATGTCGGCGCCGAGTGCCGCGGCCACTGGCAGTGGTGCAAGGATGGCCTGATCTGCGACGGATATCGCCCAGGTAACGACGACGATCATTATCGTTCGCCCGAGACGCCCGGGCGCTGTAGCGCGGGGAAATTGCGCGGGGAGGATTGCACCCCGCCGAAGACCACCTCGCGCGAGATCTGCGTCGCGCCGCTGTACTGTGATTGGGGGTCGGATCGCCCGGTGTGCCGCGAACATCTCGGGGCGGGCGCCGAATGTCGCTGGGTCGACGCCTGTGGCGATGGGCTCGCCTGTGTCGGGCTCGTGCTCGGCGGCCGGCACCCGAGCGGTTCCCGATTTGGTGTGAGCAAGGCCGGCCGCTGCGCGCCGATGCTCGACGCGGGCGAGGCCTGCGATCCGGCGGCCTCCATCACCGGCTGCCCGGCGGCGATGGTGTGTGATCCTAAGGGGCGGGTGTGTCGCTCGACCGGCCATGCGGGCGACCCCTGCGCGTCCTCGTGGGTGACCACGCCGCAGCCCGACGACGCGCCGCCGCGTCACCCCGGCTGCTTCAGTGGCCACTATTGCGACACCCGCACGCGCACCTGCACGCCGGAGCTGGCGAAGGGGGAGCGTTGTGAGCCGGTGAAGTTCGGTGCCGAGGACAGCCCGTGTTTCCTCGGCGAGTGCGATCCGAAGACTCGTCGCTGCGCGCCGGTGTGCCCGAAGAAGTAGCCGACTCACGCGCCCTGCAGGCGAAACACCACCGACACCCCGGCGTGCACGCTGATCTTCCCGGTCGCCATGGTCTCGCCGACATGGGCCGGCGTATCGTTGTTCATTACATAGTTGCTGATCGGCGGCGCCTGCCACGGGCTCGGCGCGGCGCCCTCGTCGATCCGCAGCGGCTCGGCGATCGTCTGCCCGAGCTCGGCCGCCATCGCCGCGGCCTTCTCGCGCGCGGCCTTCACCGCCAGCACGCGGGCCTCGGCGCGCTTCTCCTGCAACAGACTGCTATGAAAGCTGACCCGGTCGATGCGATTGGCCCCGGCCGCGAGCATGTCGAACAGCAAGGCCTCGACCTTGTCGATCTCGTGCAGCGTCAGCGTCAAGCTTCGGCTGGCCTGATAGCCGATCAGGCGCTGGGCCTGCCCGTAGTTGCCGTCGTAGCGGGGCTGGAGCGAGAGCTGATCGGTCTGCACGTCGCAGGCGGGGATGCCGTGCCGGGTGACCACGTCGAGCAGGGCCGCGGCCCGCTGGCGGCTCTCGTCGCGGGCCTTGTCGAGAGTGTCGGTCTGCAGGTCGAAGGCGACCACCATCTCGAAGCGGTCCGGCGCGGTGAAGATCTCCGCGTCGCCCGAGACCGTGATCGTGCGGCTGGCCGCGAGCAGGGCCTGGCCGTCGCCGGGTTGGGCCGCGCCAGGCAGCTGCACGACGATGGGCTCGCCGCCGCGATCCCTCTGACAGCCGGCGACCGCGAGCAAGCCGACCATGAACATTGTGCCGATCCGGAGCGTGACCATGCTGCCGAGCTTAACCCCGGCCGCGCGGGTGCAACGTAAGACCGCGGTAAAACTTCCGGTCCGCGCGATCCTGCGCGAGCGAATCGCGCCAGGCCCGGGCCTCGACAGGAATGCGCACGCCGAGCAGCAGGGCCAGGTTCAGCGCGCCGATCACACCCGCGGTCCAGTACGCGCCGAAGATCAGCGGCAGCGCGGCCAGCTCGGTGACCACGGCGACATAATTCGGATGCGAGATCCAGCGATAGGGCCCGCGCCGGATCGGCGGCTCCCCGGGGATCAGCAAAATGCGCGTGTTCCAGCGGGTCCCCAAACTGCGGATCGCCCAGTAGCGCAGCGCCTGCGCGGCGGTGAACAGCAGCAACCAAAACGCCCAGCCCGGTGCCAGCGTCGGCCCGCGCAGCGCCGCCTCGAGCGGCCAGGCCAGCAGCCAGGCGCCGTGCAGCACGAAAAACGCGGGATAGTGCCGGGCCCCGAACTCCTGCGCGCCGCGCTCGCGGACCCAAACCTCGTGCTGCCGCGCGAGCCGCAACTCCGCGGCCCGCTGCACGATCACGACCGCCAGCAGCGACCACAACAACAGCGAGGCGCTCACCATCGAAACACCACGCCCTCGGCGGCGAAGCCCGGGCCGAGGCCGAGCAGCAGGCCCGCGGCGCCGGAGGGTGGTGTGCTGGCCATGAAGCGCTCGAGCACGAACAGCAGGGTCGGGCTCGACATGTTGCCGTGGTCGCGCAGGACCTCGCGCGCGAGGCTCAGTTTGTCTTGATCGACGCCGAACACTTCTTCATAGGCGGCGAGCACCCGGGTGCCGCCGGGATGCACGACGAGGTGTTCGATGTCCTGCGCGCGCAGCCCCGCGGCGGCCGCGGCGGCGGGCCAGAATGCGGGCATTGTCTGGCGCACGACCTCGGGGATGCTGTGCGAGAAGCGGACGCGCAGACCGGCGGGCTCGAGCGTCCAGCCCATGACATCGTCGCTGTGATCGATCAGGTGGCTGTGGCTGGCGAGCAGGCGCGGGCCGACGCCGTCGGGCGCGAGCACGGCCGCGGCTGCACCGTCGCCGAACAGTGCGGTGGCGATCAGGTTCGACTTGCTGCGGTCACCGTGCATGAAGGTCGCGGTGCACACCTCGGCGGTGATCAGAAGGATGGGCCGACCGAGGGCGCGCACGAGGTCGGCGGCGCGGGCGAGACCCGCGGCCCCACCCGCGCAGCCGAGGCCCCAGATCGGCAGACGGACGGCGCTGCGCGGCAGATCGAGGCGCTGCACGAGGAAGCTGTCGAGGCTCGGTGTCGAGATCCCCGTGGTCGACACGAACACGAGGCCCGCGACCTCGTCGGGTGATATGCCGGCGCGCTGCATCGCCGCGATCGCGGCGCGGGTCGAGATCTCGAGGCAGCAGTCGCGATAGACCGCATTCTTCTCGGGGAAGCCGTGCGGCGCGTCGAACCACTCGAGCGGGCTGGCGAGCTGGCGCTCGAGGATCCCCGTATTGTCGAAGGCGGGCAACAGCCGCTCGATCGCCGGGAAGTCGCGGGCGAAGAATCGTCGCGCGAAGGCTCGCGTCTCCGCCTGCGGCAGCCGATGGGGCGGCGTCGCCGTGGCGACCGCGAGCACCACCGGCGCCCCGCCCTCGCCGCCACGTGGGCCGGCGCCCGGAGAGTATGGGTCGTCGCGCATCGAACACCTGCTTTCTTTCCGGCGGTGTTCATGGGCCCGCGCCGCCCGCGTCCGGACCGGGATCCGCATTCGCCCGCGTAAGGCCTCCAGGAGGCCGTGGCGCGGGCTCCGACGGATTTCTGCGGTGCGGGCGCGGGTCGCCGCGTGCGCCGCGGTGCGGGCGAAAAATCGGTGCCTGTGCATCCCAACTGCGCTATATCGTCGCCCGGAGATCCGCACATGGGCTTTGGCCGCAATCCTTACGTTCCCAAGGCCCAGGTGGCCGAGCAAAAGGCCCAGGAGGCCCCCGACGAGACAGCCCGCGCCCGCGCATACCGCGAGGCCGCCCACGAGTGGGACCGGGCCGCCGAGCGCGAGAAGCCCGGCAAGATGCGCAGCGAATACGAGGCCAACGCGATCCGCACCCGCGAACTCGCCGAATGATGGGTGAGTGCCGGGACCTCATGACTCCGGCGTGAGGTCCCCCGGCGAGTGGCTGTCGGCGTTCCGGTTTATTTGGCGGTGTCCGGGCGCCATACGCAGGCGGCATAACCGAGGATGACGTCGCCGCTGCGGGTGGCCGTCGGCGTCGGCTGCCAGCCCGCTGCGAGGCGGGCATCGAGCAGCTCCTGGGCGGTGGGGCGATGGTCCCAGACGGCGACCGCCGTCACGCCACCGAGTCAGGTCGTGTCGTAGACGAGGTGGATCGAGTCGCGGTAGGCGTAGATGACGTCGTGGGTGTATTCGTCCTGGGTGACGATCTCGACGAGCGGCCGCGGAGGCTGCACGGTCGCCCAGTCGCGCACGACGTGGCCCAGGGTCCTGTGCCCTTCGATGCGGGTGGTGAGCTGCGCGAGTTCATCCGCGGGCAGGCCGGCGCGATCCGTCAACATGGCCGCACCGTAGCACCGGACCGGGCAGGGCGCCCACGCCCCGGGTACCGGCGACGCGAGAGTATCGCCCGCGCATTGCTTCGGGCTGACATTATCGGGGTCCGCCCCGGATGGACAGCGGGGCGCGATTGTCCGATGCTGCGCGCGCATGGTGTCTCGAACCGCCCTCCTCGTCCCCGGCCTCGCATTCGCGCTGGCCTCCTCGCTCCTGCTGCCACGGGCCGCGCACGCCGACATCGTCGCGCCCCCGGACCCCGATGGCTGCAGCGACAAGGCCAAGGGCGACGCATGTAAGGATCACGGTCAGGCCGGGACCTGTCAGCCGGATCGATGCAGCAAGCTCGACTACTCGCAGGGCACGCCGCCCTCGTCGGTGGAATACGATTGCCTCAAGTGTTTGGTCGGTGCGGCTCCGGTCACGCCGACACCCGCGGTGACCACACCGGCCACGCCTGCCACGCCCGCGACGCCCGCGACGCCCGCGACGCCCGCGACGAGCCCGAAGGCCGGGAGCGGCTGTGCGATCGCCGGGGACGGTGGTGGTCTGTCGGCGGCGCTGCTGCTGCTGCTGGCGACCGGACTTCGCCGCTCGCGGCGATCGATCGGTTCGCGCGCGCTCAGCCGCTGATCGTCGCTCGCACCTGCTGCAATGCCGACGCGGCGTGCGGGTCGTCGGTCGGCATCAGGCTCAGCGCGACCATCAGCGTATAAAGCAGGTTGCGAGCGTTGCGCTGGGCAGCATACAGCGCCGGGTCGAAGACCTTGGGCCAGGGCTCGCGCAGCGGCGCCGAGAGGGCGACGAGGAAGGCCTGAAACGGCGCACCATCGATGATGCCGCGCCGCACCAGCACGAGCACCGGCTGGGCCAGCCGCGAGTCCTCGCCGTGGTGCAGGTTGAAGCCGTGGCGGCGCACCGTGAAGCCGAGCACCGCGTCGAGGATATCGGTGGCCTGTTCGGCGCCGAGGCGCGGGTGCTGGGCGACGACCGCGAGCGCATCGGCGGTGTGCGCGGGGGCGTGGGCCCAGCCGCGACCCTCGACATATCCGCGCAGGTCGGTCTCGTGAGCGGCGTAATGCGTGAGGGCGGCGAGCAGGGCGGTGAGGCCGGTATCGTCGAGGAATGGCGTGTCGAGCTCACGACGGGCGACCAGCGCCAGGACCAGCGCGGAGAACGAGCGGCCGAAGACGGCGTCGCTCTCACCGGCGTTCGCGGTGAGCATGAGCCGGGCCTCGAGGCGCCCGGCGAGCCCACGCAAGGTGTCGGGGCCGAGCAGCTTCGTGCGCACGATCCACACCTCGAGCACGCTGGTTGCGAGGTCGTCGCGCACGGTCGGGTCGGACGCGCCGAGCAAACGCTCGAGCTCCGGCAGCAGCGCCTCGGCGCGCTGACCCTCGGGTACACGATCGCCGTCGGCGTGGATCCTTCGCCAGACGTCGAGTCGCTCCGCGGCGAGCGGTGATACCGGCGTGGATACATTCGCGTCGTCGATCGGCGCGGCCGCGGTCGCGGTGGTGGCCGGGCGTGCGGCGCAGCCGGCGAGCATCGCAGTGAGCAGGAGCGACGCAACGAGCATGGCCGACAGGCGAGGCATCGGATCCATGGTGCCAGGATCCGTGGTGAGAGGGCGTGAGATGCAGAGCCGTCGGAGTAGCGAAGAACCTGTACAAATGATCGGCGACGGTGAAACCTCGGCGTGGTGATCGCGGGTCGAATCTTGCCCCGCGGGGCTGTTAGTGAGGAGCGGGGGGTTCGAGGGGTGACGTTGGCTGCTACATCGCGTCGTGGGCGTTCCGGATATTGCCCACGGCGGATGTCCCTGCCGCATACCGACAGCCGGGGCATGGAGGATGTGTCCGTGACTGCACGGAACGATCACTGCAGCTACGGATAATTACGGGTCGGGCTCACGTCGGCGGCACTGGCGACCCCTTGAGCGGGGCGGCGGGGCACGTCATCATCCGCGCCCGCATGTCGACGCGACCCACGCTTGCAGACCGCTTCCGCTACGCCTTCGACGGGCTGATGGCTCGCGGCGCCTGGGCGCTGATCCTGTGGCACCTGGTGATCGCCCTCGCCACCGTGCTCGCGGTGTCGCTGCTGGTGGTGGTGCTGGGCGAGGTTCCGGCCGAAAAGGACGGCAGCCCGCTCGGCTTCGGGTCCGTGTACTGGCTGACGCTGATGTATGCGATCGACCCCGGCACGATCACCGGCGGCGAGGGCAGCCCTGGCTGGCGCACGCTGATGATGGGCGCGACGATCGGCGGCATCATCCTGATCGGCAGCCTGATCGGCGTGCTGGTCGCCAGCGTCACGCTGCGCTTCGAGGCGCTGCGTCGCGGCCACTCCCGCGTGCTCGAGCATGGTCACACGCTCGTGCTCGGCTGGTCGCGCCAGATCTTCACGATCGTCAGCGAGGTCGCGGCCGCCAATGTCAGCCGCAGGGGCGGTTGTATCGTCATTTACGCCGATCACGACAAGCTGTGGATGGACGAGGAGCTGCGCATCCGGGTCCGCGATACCGGTCGTACGCGCGTGGTCGTGCGCGCCGGAGATCCCACGGACCCGGGTACGCTGGATCTGGTGGCGCCGGAGCACGCACGCACGATCGTCGTGCTCGCGCCCGAGGGCGCCAGCGACGACACCCAGGTGGTGCGGGCCCTGCTCGCCGTCGGTCGCACAACGCCGGCGCCGGGCCGCAAGCAGCACGTGGTCACGGAGATCCGCGACCCGCGAAACATCGCCGTCGCGCGACTGACCGGCGAGCGTCGCATCGAGGTGCTCGAGGTCGGCGATCTCATCGCCAAGATCGCGGTGCAGACTTGCCTGCAGACCGGGCTTTCGGTCGTCTACGAGGAGCTGCTCGGCTTCGCCGGCTACGAGATCTACTTCGTCGACGCCGCGCCGCTGGTCGGCCACAGCTTCGCCCGGGCGCTGCATCAGTTCGAGGACTGCACGCTGCTCGGGCTGTGCGGCGTCGACGGCCGCGTGCAGCTCAAGCCCGCGATGGACCGCCTCATCGCCGCCGGCGAGCGCCTCATCCTCATCGCCGCCGACGACGATCGCTGCCTCGTTCGCCCGTGGTCCGGCGTCGTCGACGAGGCGAGCATCGTCGCCGCGAGCCCCTCGCCGCGCAGCCCGGAGCGCACGATGATCCTCGGCTGGAACTCACGCGGCCCGGCGATCGTGCGCGGCATCGATGCCTACGTCGCGCCCGGCTCGGCGCTGCTGGTCGTCAGCTCCGACCCCGCCGCCGTACCGGCGCTCGTCGAGCTCGCAGCCGGACTCGTCAACGTCGCGCTCGAGCACCGCGTCGGCGATATCAGCGATCGCCGCCTGCTCGACGCGCTCGACCCGCGCGCGTGGCATCACGTGATGGTCGTGCCCGACGACCGCATCGCCGTGGCCACCGAGGCGGACGCGCAGGTGCTGGTCGCCCTGCTGCACCTGCGTGACCTCGCCGAGGGGCTCCCGCGGCCGTTCTCGATCGTCAGCGAGATGCGTGACGTACGCAGCCGCGACCTCGCGGAGGTCGCCCGCGCCGACGACTTCATCATCAGCGACCGCTTCATCGGTCTGCTGCTCGCGCAGGTCGCCGAGAACGCCGACCTCGCGGCGGTGTTCGCCGACCTCTTCGACCCCGAGGGCGCCGAGATCTACCTGCGCCCGGCCAGCGACTATGTGGCGCTGGACCGCGAGCTCGACGGCCATACGCTGCTCGTCGCGGGCGCCCGTCGCGGCGAGGTCGTGCTCGGCGTGCGCATCGCCCCACCCGCAGCGCCGATCCATGGCCAGCGCAGCGGCATTTTCGTCAATCTCCGCAAATCGACGCGGATGACGCTGACACGCGACGACCAGGTGATCGTGCTCGCCGAGGCCTAAGGGAGGTAATCATTGCTGTCGTCTGTGTAGTCGAATAAACATAAAAATAGCAGCGTGTGGAGAATGTAGTGACGTCGGGCCCACACCGATCTTCGCCGCGTGGGTGAGTCCGACATCGGCCGGATCGGGGGCGCGTGGCCGATGCGCTGCGGTGGGCCGCACCCGGTGGTCGACGGGGCGAAAGTGCTGCGTGCGGTCGACCCGGGCGCCGTGAATCGCGGTAGAGTGGCGGCGATGCCGGCATCCTGGCGGACCCTGAAAGAGCTCCCCGGCGCGTGCGTGGTCCGCATCGACGAGGCGGTCGAGTGCGCCCGCCTGCTGGTCGGCGGCTACCTGTTGCTCGCGCCCCTGGGCACCCCGGCCGTCGGTCGCTATCGTGTGCATGGCCAGGAGGTCGCGGCCCGGCCCGGTCGCACCCAGCTGCGTGAGCCCGGTGATGTGCACCTCACCCTCGACCGTCGCAGCGGCACGCTGCGCCTGTTGTGGCTGCCGGTGGAGCATGTCGAGGCGGTCGCGCGTGAGCTCGGCTGGCAGGGGGCCCCGCACTGGCGCAGCGCGGCGGTCGATGACGAGGCTTTGTACGCGGCGCAGCTCCGGCTGCATGCGGCGCTCGAGGGCGAGGCTCACGGGGACGTGCGCGCGGCGCTGCGCGAGCTCGTGGTGGCGGCGCTGGAGCGCCACGGGGATCGCGGGCCGCACGCGGGGCGTGGTCTGCGGCGCGAGCTGGCGGCGGTGCGTGACCACCTGCAGGCGAACCTCGCCAGCAACGTGACGCTCGACGAGCTGGCGGCGCTCGATGGGATCAGCAAGTACCACCTGGCGCGCATGTTCACGGAGGCCTTCGGGGTCGCGCCGCACGCCTACCAGATCCTTCTGCGAGCGAACGCCGCGCGGGCGCTGCTGGACGCCGGGGTGGACATCGCGGAGGCGTCGGCGCGGGTGGGCTTCGCCGACCAGGCCCATCTGACGCGCCACTTCAAGAAGGCGTTTTCGGTGACGCCCGGGCAGTACCAGCGCGACCTCGAGGCGGGCTGCTGACAGTTCGCCGCAAGAACGTTCAATCCAGGGGCCGCCGGGGTGCCCATGTTCGGGGCCATGATCATCCGCCGTTCCAGCGAGCGCGGCCACGCCGATCACGGCTGGCTCAATTCATATCACACGTTTTCGTTCGCCGATTATCACGATCCGCGGCACATGGGCTTCGGGCCGCTGCGGGTCATCAACGAGGACCGCGTGGCCCCGGGCCAGGGCTTCCCCACGCACGCGCACCGCGACATGGAGATCCTTTCGTATGTGCTCGCGGGTGGGCTCGAGCACCGCGACAACATGGGCAACGGGTCGGTGCTGCGGCCCGGTCACGTGCAGCGCATGAGCGCGGGCAACGGGGTGCGCCACAGCGAGTTCAACGCGTCGAAGCAGGAGCCCGTGCACTTCCTGCAGATCTGGATCGAGCCGGAGTCCCGCGGGCTCAAGCCCGGCTACGAGGAGCGCGTGTTCACGGACGAGGAGCGCCGCGGCGTGCTGCGGCTGATCGCGTCGCGGGACGCCCGCGCGGGCTCGGTCCGGATCCACCAGGACCTCGACCTGTACGCGAGCCTGCTCGCACCCGAGGACCGCGTGCGCCATGTGCTGCCTGCCGGTCGCCGCGCGTGGATCCACGTGGCCCGCGGTGCGCTCGAGATCAACGGCGAGCGCCTCGCGGCTGGCGACGCGGCGGCGGTGACCGAGGCCGGTCCGCTCGAGCTGGTCGCCAGGGCCGCGAGCGAGGTGCTGGTGTTCGATATGGCGTGAGCCGGTTGTGGCCGGCCGCGGCGTGTGTGACTGTGGTGCTCGTGGCACCGGGGCACGCGTGGTGGGTCTTGATCGGCGTGATCGCGCCGTGGCTGGCGTGCACGTCGCGGGGCACCGCGGTGCCGGTCGCGGAGGAGGCGGGCGTACAAAATTCGGTGCCGGCGATCGTGACGACGACGGCCGCGCGGCCGCGGGTGCGGCTCGCGGCCGGTCTGCAACAGACCTGCGCGGTGATCGACGGACAGGTGCTGTGCTGGGGCTACAACGGCCACGGCGAGCTCGGCGACGGGACCCGCGAAGATCGGCGGGTGCCGGCGCCGGTGCTCGGGGTCAATGATGCGGTCGCGGTGGTCACCGGCTCGTGGCACGGCTGCGCGCTGCGCCAGGGCGGCACGGTGATGTGCTGGGGCGACGCGACGCGGGGCCAGGTCGGTGACGGCGAGGTCGGGACGCGCCTGGTGGCGGTCGCGGTGCCGGGGCTGACCGGGGTCTCGGCGCTGAGCGCCGCGGGCACGCAGACCTGTGCGCTCGACCATGTCGGAAAGGTCAGGTGCTGGGGCGATCGCCACGGCGACGCGGACGACGAGCAGGGCAGCGCGCGGCCGCGGGAGATCGCCGGGATCGTCGGGGCGACGGCGGTCGCGGCCGGCCAGGGTTATGGCTGCGCGGTGATCGACGGCCACGTGCGTTGCTGGGGGCAGGCTCCGTTGCCGGATGGCGCGGTCGTCGGCGCCGATGTGCCCGGGGTGAGCGGGGCGGTCGAGGTCGCGGCCGGAGATCGTCACGTGTGTGTGCGCAGCGATGCCGGTCGCGTGCAATGCTGGGGTCAGGGGCGTGAGGGCCAGCGCGGGGACGGTCTGTTCGATGCGATGCCGCAACGCTGGCATGGGCCGCATCCACCGCCGATGCCACGCACGGCGCAGACGGTGGCGACGGTGACGGGCCTCGAGGATGTCGTGCGCCTGGCGGCAGGCAGTGATTTCAGCTGTGCGCTGCGCGGCGATGGTTCGCTGCGCTGCTGGGGCGCCGATCGTGATGGCCAGCTCGGCGATGGGGGTGATGCGCCGCGGGCCACGCCGGTGGTGGTGCCCGTCGCCCCGGTCGCGGACCTGTCCCTCGGGGCAGCTCATGCTTGTGCGGTGTTACGGGCCGGGGATGTGCAGTGTTGGGGATATAACGATTCTGGCCAGGCCGACAATGCGGCGCCGGGGCGGGTGCGCGGGCCGTATGTGGCGTTCGCGGCGGATGTCCCCGGGGACAGGTCGACGGGCGGCCCGAGTGCTGCGCGGATCTCGGCGCTGGCGAGCAGCGGGCGGCATGCGTGTGTGGTTCGCGGTGGGGCGGTGGAGTGCCTCGGTGACAATCGCTTCGGGCAGCTCGGTGACGGCACATGGACGACGCGGGCC
>ERZ795056.4491-NODE-4491-length-14387-cov-8.287957_pt1 | contig 14387 bp, 13 predicted proteins | sample MGYA00375140_ERZ795056 | MGnify/ENA primary metagenome ERZ795056 (study PRJEB30185, sample SAMN05720227) | activated sludge metagenome | isolation source: Anaerobic digester | place: USA | collected 2015-03-09 ...
TTTGTATTATTGGTCAGGTTTACACCAATATCCCAGCGGAAATCTTTGGTTTCAATGGGTGCGCCATTTACGCTTAATTCCCATCCTTTGTTCTGAATTTCGCCGGCATTGGTACGTACACTATTAAAACCGGATGCCGTAGATACGAGAATGGGAACGATTAGGTCCTTACTGTTAATCTGGTAATAGGTTGCATCTACACTCAGCCGGTTGTTAAAGAACCGCAATTCACCCCCGATTTCACGGTTTTGGGTAAATTCAGGTTTCAGGTTGGGGTCGCCCCTTTCATTATTTCGGCTCCAGGGTATTACCCCGCCAATTGGCTGACCGAATGCATTGGAATAATAAGTATTGGTAAGATAAGGGCTTGGCGCGCCAATACCGATCTGGCTGAAACTAGCCCTGAACTTACCATAGGTAAACCAATCGGGCAGGTTCAGGTGCTGGCTGAATACATAAGATAAGCTTACAGATGGATAAAAGAAAGAGTTGTTTCCCGGAGGCAGGTTACTTACCTGGTCGTTCCGGATTGTAGCATTCAAAAACAGGAAGTTATCCCAGCTGAGGGTGGCATCTCCATAAAAACTTACGCTGCGCTCTTCTTCAATGCGCTGGTTGCTGCTGCGTACCTTGGCATTGTTCAGGCTGAGCAAATCAGGTATATCAAGTTCGGCTCCTTCGGCAGCTACATAGGAATACGTACGGTCGCGCACCTCATTTCCTGCCCTGAAAACCGTATTAAACTTATCGCTCCACTGTTTGGTGGCTGTAATAATCAGGTTGCTGTTGAGAACACGGTTGTTTATACGGTATTCGCCTACCGATCCCAAAGCCCCGCTTACGCCCAGCAAACCACCATCCGACAGGGCAAATTCGCCTGCAATACCTTTAGGCCCTGGTTTGGTGGTACGCCTCGCATCTGAAGTGTTATCCATACCAAAACGATAATTGATATTCAGCCAGGTGGTAGGGTCATATACAATATTACCGTTGGCAATAATGCGGTCCACATTATCCTCAAACAGGTTGTAGTAGGCCCCGTAAATAGGATTGTTATTGGTTCCATACACTTTCATGGTGCCATCTTCATTCTGGTAGTCCTTAACATTCCACCGGGGGCTCCAGTAAGAAGTACTTTCCCCAAAACGGTCGGCATTGTACCGGGTACCACCGCTGTTGGTGTACAATATGGTGGGGTTAAAACGAAGTTTATTGCTCAGCTTGAATTGAGCGCCTATTCTTGCGTTGATGCTGGTAAAGTCGGTATTGGGCAACACCCCGCTGTGATAATTATAGGAGAGGCTGCTGCTCAGCAATGCATTTTCGGTACCCCCATTCAGGGTTACCGTATTACGGGTTTGGTAACCACTTTCATAAGCCTGCTTGTAATGGTGGTACAGTTTGTCGGGATGTGTAGGGTCAACAGCCTTAGCCTCCGCAACCGTGGTACCCCACGAAGGCCAGAAACTTGCAGGATTGTATCCCTGCAGCGTTTGACCGGTTGATGGATTGGTATAACTTTCCGAATACCAGCCCTGTGTATAGGTATCCTGCACTTCAGGGAATTTATTTACCTCTTCCATACCAAATGTGGTAGAAAAACCTACCCGCATTTTACCGGCCTTTGCACTTTTGGTGGAAATAATAACCACCCCGTTTGCAGCACCAATACCATAAAGGGCGGTAGCAGCACCTCCACGCAAAATAGAAAGGCTTTCAATATCATCGGGGTTAATATCGGCAGCCCGGTTAGTCATACCACGCAATGATGCCGCGGCATTTTCACTATAGGTGCCATTGTCCATAATAATACCGTCAATTACAAAAAGAGGCTGATTGTTGGCAGATGGATCGAGGCCTTTAACTCCGCGGATTAAAATACGGGCGCCCTGACCGGGGCCTCCGCCTGTGCTGTTTACCTGTACCCCGGCAACCCGGCCCTGTAAGGCATTTACCACGTTCAGTTGCTTACTTTCAAGCAGCTCTTTATTGCTCAGCTCCTGGGTTGCATAGCCAAGCGCCTTCTTTTTTTGTTTTACACCAAAGGCAGTAACAACTACTTCGCTCATGGCTGTACCTGGTTTCAAAACGGCATCGGCACCCGGGGCTATTTCCAGGTCTTCATATCCTATAGCTGAAACAATCAGCTTTACACCGGGGCGGTCGGGTACGCTGATGCTGTAAATACCCCCCTCATCGGCCGATACCCCTCCCTGTGAGCCTTTTACAGTAACCGAGGCAAAAGGAACGGGTTGCCCGCCTTCATTGGTTACTTTTCCTTTAACAGTGTTGCGGTTTTGTGCAAGCAACGGGGAAAAAGTTGCAAGTAAAAACCAGCCGGCCAATATCAGCCGTAGTGTTTTTTTCATAGCAGTTAGTTTTAATTTGAGCAAAAAATGGTTTCGAATACGGAAAAATAGAAATTTTTCAGGAATTCAGACACATAAAATCCGGAATTCGTTGCATTTTCATGACATTTTTATTGATCCTGCTAAATTCAACACATTGCGTTTTATTGCAATTATTTGCATGAACATTCTCCCAAAATCGGAAGTGCCTGTTGAACTTTTTCAGGCGTATTTTTGTAGATTATCATAACACAATTAATCACCTAAAATCTTCATTTTATGGCATTTACCTTATCTCCGCTCCCCTACGCTACCAATGCACTGGAGCCTTTTTTCGACACAGCAACCATGGAAATCCATCATGGAAAGCACCACAACGCATATGTTACCAACCTGAATGCCGCTGTTGCCGGCACTGACAATGAAGGAAAATCACTGGAAGAGCTCGTAGCCAATGCCGGGGCTATTGGTGGTCCGGTACGCAACAATGGCGGTGGGCATTGGAACCATACTTTCTTTTGGGAACAACTTGCACTAAACGAAGGCGGAAAACCATCAGGCGACCTTGCAGCAGCAATAGATGCCAAATGGGGCAGCTTTGATGCTTTTAAAGATGAATTTAAAAAAGCAGGTATTGGCCGCTTTGGCAGCGGTTGGGCATGGTTGATTATAAAAGACGGCGCATTGGCCATCAGCAGCACCCCCAACCAGGATAACCCTTTAATGGATGTGGCCGAAGTAAAAGGCACCCCAATTCTGGGTCTTGATGTATGGGAACATGCTTATTACCTGAAATACCAGAACAAGCGCCCCGATTTTATTGATGCCTTCTGGAACGTGGTAAACTGGGATAAAGTAGCCGAACGCTACGCAGCGGCTAAATAAGTTTTTTTGAACCACAAGGGCACCAAGCCACAAGGGTTCACAGGGAATTCGGTTAAAATAAGGGCTATTTTCTTTGTGTTACTTCGTGCCTCTGTGTCTTTGTGGTTTAATATTTAAAATTTTCTTTGAACGACAAGGGCACCAAGCCACAAGGGTTCACAGGGAATGCGGTTAAAATAATGGCTATTTTCTTTGTGTTACTTTGTGCCTCTGTGTCTTTGTGGTTTAATATTTAAAAAAAAATTTGAACCACAGCGGCAACAAGCCACAAGGGTTCACAGGGAATTCGGTTAAAATAAGGGCTATTTTCTTTGTGTTACTTCGTGCCTCTGTGTCTTTGTGGTTTAATATTTAAAATTTTCTTTGAACGACAAGGGCACCAAGCCACAAGGGTTCACAGGGAATGCGGTTAAAATAATGGCTATTTTCTTTGTGTTACTTTGTGCCTCTGTGTCTTTGTGGTTTAATATTTAAAAATTTTTTGAACCACAGCGGCACCAAGCCACAAGGGTTCACATGGAATGGGTTAGAAAATGGCTATTTTCTTTGTGTTACTTTGTGCCCTTGTGTCATAATGTTTCAATATTTAAAGATTGATAAATTGACGAATTTCATTCCCATTTTTCCACTTGGTATAGTTGTTTTTCCAGGCGAATTGCTGAACCTGCACATTTTTGAACCAAGGTATAAACAACTTATCACAGAATGCTATGCCGAAAACAAACCATTCGGCATTCCGGCGGTAGTGGGCGATAAAGTTGGCGACTTTGGCACCCTCGTAAGTATTACCGAGGTTAAAGAAGTGTACGAAGATGGCAAAATGGATATACGCACCCGGGGCGAAAAGGTTTTCCGCATGCTTGAACTCGTAAAGGAAATTCCGGATAAGCTATTCAGCGGGGCTATTGTAACCTACCCCGAAAACGAAAACCGCTCCACCACCCGGCTAATGCCCAACATCATCGCTTCTATTTACGAGCTGCACCGCCTGCTGAATATTGAGAAAAAGTTTGCCAAACCCGATCATGAACTCTCAAGCTACGATGTAGCACACCATGCCGGTCTTACGTTTGAACAGGAACTTGAATTGCTGCAACTGATGCGCGAAGATCAGCGGCAGGAATACCTTAAACGGCACCTGCAATCGGTAATTCCGATTGTAAATGAAATGGAAACCCTGAAGGAAAGGGTAAAGCTGAACGGGCATTTCAGGGAATTGAAGAGTTGGGGCCTTTAGCTATTTTAGATTTAATATTGTTGATTTAATATTTCAGTTAGCGAGGAATTCAACCTTTTTTTAATCTCTACCCATTACAAAAAGATTTGATCGGCAACCATTGATAGTATACAAAATTCTTTCAAAACCCCCACTTAAATGAAGCTCACAATCAAACTACTGGTACCTTGTATTTTCTTTATTTCCATTTTATCCTTTGGTCAGAAAAAAGGAAGTTTTTCTTTAGAAACCAACTATGGTTTGCAAGCTAATTTTTTTGTGAATACATACGATGAAAATACACCTTTTAAAGCATCATTTCTCAAAAAAAATGTTATCGGTTCCATTGGGGGAATAACTTTACAATACCATTTTAATAAAAAATCGGCCATTTCACTTGCCTATGACCGTTCGGCAAATACTAAAGAAATTAATTATAAAGAGATAGTTAATGGTGTAGAATATTTTATAGATGATTTCCATATAAGGCACACCAACCATTTTTATCAGTTGGGTTATGAGCATTCTATTTCCACAAAAAAAACCAAATGGATACTTGCTGTGGGGCTTGTTTATGCCAGAATGCAACAACAAGAAATTGATATTAGCGCAATACCAAGAGGAATATACATACTAGAGAGAAATTACAAATCTTACGGACTTGAGGAAGGTGGTGTTTATATAGGCATTCAGCATTCCTGGCCCATCGATAAGCATTTCGAATTAGGTATTAGGTCCAAAGTATTTTACCTGATTTCGGTAAATACCCTTGAAGCCATTACGTTAACCCCAACACTTACCTATACTTTTCACAAAAAAGGTAATTATTGAGGCGGGGTAAATCGCTTGATTACCAAATATCCCAGTAGGGCGCCAAGGGCATCGGCTAGTATATCCACCACATCAAAACTCCTGTTTTCAACAAAATCTCTTTGTACAAATTCCATGGCCACCCCATAAGCAATGGTTCCCAATACCACGATTGCATCAAAGGTAGTACCGCGGTTTTTCCGGGTTTTTAGCCATAAGGCACATAAAATGGCAAAAAGCCCGATATGCACCAATTTGTCAAAATAGGGGATACTAACAAGGTTGGTTTTGGGCAGCGCATCACCCGGAATTACCAGCAAATAGGTGGTAAGGGCAAACCAAACAGATGCCAAAAATTTCCAGGTATATTGCTGAAGACGGGTTGGCATAGGGAAAAACCTTCCGGGTGGTTGCTTAATAGGAGCTTTTGAATCTAAATGCCTATTTGGGTTGTGGCTGAATGGTTTGCAGCAAACTGTCGTACCGCACCTGCAACGCTTTCTTCTCCATCCGCACTTCAGCACCCTGGCTCCAGTAATAAAAGTTCAGTAAAATACTGCTCATCAGCAGGATCACGAAAACGGCAATAGCCCCACGCAGCCATTTCACCGAACGAGGGGCAGCCGTCACCTCGCGGGACGAAATTTGTTTTTTCTCTTCCAAATTATGGGGGAGTTGTTTAGGAAACGAGTTCGCTGTAAGCAGCAGCATCCATCAGGGCTTCTACATCGGCGGTATTGTCCACTTCCATTTTAATCATCCATCCTGCGCCATAGGGATCGTTGTTCACGGCTTCGGGGGTATTGTTCAGGCTGTCATTTACCTCGAGTATTTTTCCGGCAACAGGCAAAAACAGGTCACTAACCGTTTTTACGGCTTCCACGGTACCAAATACAGCGTTTTCTTCAAGATGCTGGCCAACAGTGGTAACATCTACATACACAATATCGCCCAATTCGCCCTGCGCGAAATCGGTAATACCTACTGTAGCTACATTTCCATCGAGGCTGATCCATTCGTGGTCCTTGGTATAGCGGAGATTGTCGGGAAAATTCATAACGGCTCTTTTTATTTTTTTAATGAGGAAGGAAGCAAAGATTTGGAAAAATACGCTTTAAAAAAAACAGAATTCACGAAATGTTTATTCCCTATCTTGACCGCCATGCTGAAACGTAGTATCGGGAGATGGGAAATGGTGCTCCTGTTTATAAACGGGGTAATAGGGGCGGGCATTTTCGGGCTGCCTTCCAAAGTTTTTCAAATGGCCGGCGTGTACAGTATCCTTGCCCTGCTGCTCTGTATGGTGGCGGTTTTTGTGATTGTATTATGTTTTGCCGAAGTAAGCAGCCGTTTTCACGAAACCGGCGGCCCTTATCTCTATGCGCTATCATCCTTTGGCCCGCTACCGGCCTTTTTAACCGGTTGGCTGCTGCTGATTACCCGGTTTATTACCTACGCGGCGCTCATTAACCTGCTGGTTACCTACCTCGGGGTATTTTCCGAATGGTTTACACAGCCTGTTCCAAGAGTGGTTTGCATAACCGGCCTAACCCTTTTACTGGCTGGCATTAACCATTTGGGTATCCGCAATACTACCCGAACCAATAATATCCTCACAATCGGCAAGCTGCTTCCATTGCTGCTTTTTATTGGCGCAGGATTGTTTTTTATTGACCCCGAGCGGCTGATATGGGAAAATGCACCGGGTTTCAGGGACCTTTCCTCCACCGTTTTGCTGCTTGTGTTTGCTTTTGGCGGGTTTGAATCGGTGCTGGTAAATGCGGGTGAGGTAAAAGAGCCGGGGCGCAACCTGCCTTTTGCCTTGTTGGTGGCTACCCTTTGCATTGCCACCATTTATATTTTCATTTTGGTAGTAAGCATTGGTACCCTTCCCGATCTTGCCCATTCAGACAAGCCGCTTGCCGCTGCTGCCGGGCTTTTTATGGGAAAATGGGGAGCACTGCTGATTGGGGCCGGGGCTGTGGTATCCATTACCGGTACGCTGAATGCCATCATGCTGGTAGGTTCACGGTTACCCTATGCCTTTAGTGTGCAGGGTCAGTTTCCGGCATTTTTTCAAAAAGTGCATATAAAATACGCCACGCCCGTTTGGTCGCTGTGGATATTTGCCGGGGTTACCCTGGTTGTTTCGCTGAGCCAGGATTTTATAGCGGCCGCCACCATAAGCGCCATCACCCGCGTAATGATTTACGGGATAATTTGTATTGCCCTGTTGCGGCTTCGCAAAAAAGATACCGGCGCTGAAACCTACCTGAAGCTTCGGTATGGTAAGGCCCTTGCCTGGATAGCACTGCCTATTGTTGCCTGGCTGCTCAGCAGCAGTAAACAACAAGAGATTATTTCAATAGCTATTGCCCTGGGGGTTGGGCTGGGGATTTATGGGTTGGTGATAGTGAAAAAGAAGACTTAAAGGAATTAATGATTTCATTGCTTCGCGACCATGTAATGTTTGCCCAAAACCTTACCCAAAAACTCTGTAATCGAAAATTTAGTATGAATTTTGTGAATTTAATCGAAAATTTAGTATTAATTTTGTGAATTGAATCGAAAAAATTGATTTAAATTTGTGATTTAAACTTTTGCGACAGTACAATAATGATCGAAAATTCAATTCACAGGCATTTGGTAAACCGGGTAAAGGAGCGGCTATTTAAAGGGAAAGCCATTTTGCTTTTTGGCCCGAGGCAAGTAGGTAAAAGTACGTTCTGTGAAAGAATTTTACAGGAATTAAACCAACCATGGTTATACCTGAATGGCGATGAATCGGATATCCGGAATGAGCTAACCGAGACCACTTCCACCCGGCTTAAGAGCATTTTTGGACCCCATAAAATTGTATTTATTGATGAAGCCCAGCGGATTCCTGATATCGGGCTAACCTTGAAACTTATTACAGACCAAATAAAAGATGTACAGGTAATTGCCACAGGATCCTCCGCATTTGAATTGGCAAACCAGGCCAATGAACCCCTGACTGGCCGCAAATATGAATTCTTCCTTTATCCCATAAGTTTTGGCGAAATGGTTGACCATCATGGTTTACTCACCGAAAAACGCTTGTTGGAACAAAGGATGGTGTATGGCTATTATCCGGAAATGGTAACCAAGCCCGGGGAAGAAAAGGAATTACTGAAACTGCTTGCGGGAAGCTATTTGTACAAAGATCTGCTGATGCTGGAACAGGTAAAAAAGCCGGTATTGATTGAAAAACTATTGAAGGCGCTCGCTTTACAATTGGGCAGTGAAGTAAATTACCATGAACTAAGCCAGCTGGTAGGTGCAGATAAAAACACAGTCGAAAAATACATCGACCTGCTTGAAAAAGCCTTTGTGGTATTCAGGTTGCCGGCATACAACCGGAATGTTCGAACTGAACTAAAGAAGGGAAAAAAGGTATATTTCTATGATTGTGGCATACGCAATGCCATCCTTGGCAATTTCAATGGGTTAGCCAACCGTACCGATACCGGAGCGCTTTGGGAGAATTATTTTATTATGGAGCGTATTAAATACATGGCTTACCAGGGCATTGATGCCAAATACTATTTCTGGCGAACCATTACCCAACAGGAAATTGATTTTGTGGAAGAAGCTGAAGGAAACATGATGGCTATAGAATGCAAATGGAACGAAAGGGCCAAAGCCAGTTTCCCGTTAACTTTTAAAGATGCATATCCTGGGGCTGACTTGCAAATAGCAACACCACAGAATTTTGAACGGCTGTTGGGATTTGAATAACAATCTTTAATTTTACCCTATCGGTTCGGCAGTAAAAATATTACCTTATTATACTTATGATGACTACCGCTTATGGGAAGGCAAATGATGTCATCTACCTCTTTACCTCCGGCCACAAAAATACATTCACTTTTATATTTGTAAACCACCCGGTATCTCCATCTGCCAAACCAACCGGTGAAAAAATATTCTCCATTGTATAATCCTTTGCTTCAATAGCCGTCAGCATTTTTGCCCATGTTACCCGGTTAGCAGTAACGGCACCCTTGCCTGTGTTATTGTACTCTGCATACAAAACAGTCTTCTCATTTTCAGGATTTCCCCAGCTGTTCCAGCCTTCAGGTGCAATTTGTTCGGGCAGGGTGCAACCGATAAAGGCGGTTTTGGAAAAAGCGCGCCATGGCCGGCCGAAATACAACTTCGTTACAGAAGAATCAGCAATAACATTGCAACTTAAAAACACAAAACCAAATTTTTTCCATTGCGGCGTACTTGCTGCTGTGATATAGGAGTCTGATTTTCCCCTTATGGTACAATTTTGAAAAACGGCGGTGGATGGGCCAAATATAAAATCGGTGGTGCCTTCAATATGGCAGTTCACAAACAACTGCCTTGAGTTTTCTCCCGCTGCGTAAATGGTATCCTGATCGCCCAGAAACCGGCAGTTGATAAACACGGCTTTATCGGCATCTACATACAAAGCTACTGCCTGCCCAACGCGGCCGGCTGTATTGGCAAAAGTGATATTCTCGGCACGAAAGCGGTTGCCTGAAATTCTGGCGGTGTAAGAAGTAAAGGTGGTAAGCTTTCCCCGTCCGGAATAATCATTAAAAGTGATGATGGTTTTCTCTGCACTTTCGCCAATAAAAGTTACATCAGTATTGTTGGCAGGCAGTTCAATCTTCTCGTTGTACACGCCGTTTTTTATGTAAAGGGTTATGGGCGCCAGGGGAAATACCCGCATGGCATCAATGGCATCCTGGATGTATTTGTAATCGCCGCTGCCATCTTTGGCTACTGTAAATACATATTTGTACTGCTGCGGATTGGTGGTTTGTGCTTGTACATGATTAACACAAAAAACTGAATACAAAATCAGGATGTTATAAAATATTCTTGTGGCCATAAATCATCGCTATTTTGAGGTTAAAATCCCGGGAACTATTACACCAGGGTTGTTGGCCTGTGCAGGCTGGCGAATTACTCAAACTGCACAGCATTTTTGGGTACATCAGCCATAATTTCCGTATTTTTTAAGGTAATCAGCACACCTGTTTTTGCCAGGTTGATGGCCTGCGTTCGGTTGCCCGAAATGCTCCAAACCTTTTCCCTGCCTGCAAGATACCCCAGCCCTGAAACCTTGAAACCTTTTACATTATCCAACTTGATTACTGCATCATCAGCCGTTGAATTAAAACGAATATTCTCGAATGAAATCGCAGCCGCGTCAATCAACTCTGCGCCAATTTTAGAATTAAGTGTACAGTTTTTGATGGTGATGCCACTCACCGGCATTTCGGGCAAACCGCGGATAAAAATTCCTTTTCTGGCACCATTGCAAACGATGTTTTCGAAAACCATATTCCTGAAAACAGGCGTTGCTTCGCTTAATTCGGGACTTGTATTCCGTACCCCATCGGTGGCAAACGTAACAGCATAAAACAAGTCAAAAAAGATTGCTTCGTCCACGATATCCTTCATGGCAAGATCTCTTGCAAAAATATTTTCCACCACGCCACCGCGGCCGCGGGCCGATTTAAAGCGCAGTCCTTTATCCGTGCCCATAAAGGTACAGTTGTAAATATAAATATTTCTTGCCCCGCCACTCATTTCGCTGCCAATTACCACACCACCATGACCTTTATAAATGGTATTATTCCGGATAATCCCATTTTGGGTTGGCATGCCACGTTTGCGGCCATCCTCATCTTTACCCGATTTAATGCAGATAGCATCATCGCCCACATCAAGTACGCTGTTTTCAATAATAAAATTGCTGCAGGATTCTATATCCATACCATCACCGTTCTGCGCATATTCGGGATTTTTAACTTTTACGTTATTGATCACAAGGTCTTCACACATCAGCGGATGCAGGCACCATGCAGCCGAGTTTTGAAAAATTATTCCTTCAAGCAAAACCCTTTTACAATTGGTAAAAACCACCAGGTTTGGCCTCAGAAAATCCTTCATATCTTCAAAGGAGGATAAAGGTTTTCCGGGAGCAAGCAACATACTTCGTCCTTCATCTCTTGCTTTCAGGAACTGTGCGCTTGGATACCAGGAGCTGCTATCCTTGTTCAATACGCCACCCGAGGCCACTTTAGCTTTCCATTCGCCCGGTGTAAGTTGTCCTTTGCCAACAGCCCTCCACACATCCCCGTTTCCGTCAATAATCCCCTGCCCCGTAATGGCAATATTTTCCAGGTTTTTGCCCCACACAGGCGATTGATTGCGGGCAGCGGGTTTTCCTTCATAGCTTCCTTCTACCAAAGCGTATTGGCTTTTATCGGTGGTAAACAGCAACAGCGCCCCATTTTGCAAATGCAGGTTTACATTGCTTTTCATTTCCACCGGTCCGGTTATCCAAAGGCCTGCCGGAACCATTACCACACCACCACCGCCTTTATTGCAGGCAGTAATGGCGTTGTTGATGCTTTCGGTATTCAGCCTGTTACCATCAGCAACAGCGCCATATTTCCTTATATCGAACGTGTCTGTTTTAAAGGATGTTCTTTTTACCTGCGGAAGATTATCCCAACTATATTGGGAAAACAATAGCGCCGGAAACAAACCGGCTAACAACAAAAAAGTAATCTTCACTATCCTTTTTCTCATCTGAAACATTTTAGGAGATACCAATAAACTTAAACCAATCAAAGAAAACGCATTTCCCCAAGCCATGCTTCACAAAGTGTGGTTCAGAACGCAATTGATCCCGGATTATTCTTCAGTTTGATGACCTGCGCCCCCTGGAGAAAAATATGCAGCAAAAAAGAAACGCCTTTTTTTGGCAACGCCAAAAACAATATCAGGCTTGTTATTGGCACTTACTGCTTTATCATCAAAGGCATGCACAAAAAAGCCGGTGAAGAACTGGCTGTTACCAACAAATGCATACTGTATTGATTAATAAGTGCTTGTAAGGCATTTGGCCCGGGTAAATTATTGCGGCTACCCATATGCGCATATTTACCCAAATCATCAACAGGCGAAATGACCATCATAAAATCCGGTCGAAAGGAAAACTGATCGGGCGAACCGCCAATGGAGGAAATATCATTTGGAAATTGCCTTTAATATTTTGAAGATGAAAGGATCCACCATTTATTTTTCCTGATACGAAATATAATTTTCCCATTGCCAGGGGGTATAAATATCGCCAATGGCAAATTCAAGCAAGGCCTTAAAAATGCTTTCACCATTGTCATTATTGGTCATAATAACAATAGCAACCTTTTGATCGGGATAGCAAATGGAGTAATGGCCCCATCCGTCGTCGTGACCTTCTTTAAAAAATGCCCGGCCATAAGGGGTATGAAAAACGCCTACACCGAGCCCATAGCCAAGTCTGATGCTATCATTATCCGGAACATCTACCGTTGCCATTGGACCAAACTGCCTTTTCGAACGGATGCGCACCTGCGTTTGGGTCATTTGAGAGAAACCCTCGCCGGTTAGTCCTTTGCCGCTGATAAAGGCGGTATAAAATTTATTAAAGTCATCCAGTGTGGTGGTCATCGAACCTCCCGCACTTGCTTCCTGCCATTTCATCAGTTCGTATGGAACACCTGCACTATTATGCCCGTAGCAAATTTGGCTGTCAAATTTCGCCTGCCACACCTGGCTGGTATAATGCATGCCCAATGGTTGAAAAACCCTTTGCTGAGAAAGGGTCTCGTAGTCAATGCCGGTAATCTGTTCCAGAACAAACTGTAACAGGTATAATCCTTCGCCCGAATAACTGTAACGGGTTCCGGGATCAAACCGGAATTTTAGCTTCCCGTCTGCCTCAAACCATCGCCAATTGGGGAAGCCTGTGGTATGGGTAAGGCACATTCTGCCGGTAATCAGGCGGTATCGCTCATCACCTTTAAGGTCATGGTAACCACGCTTCCATCCTTTGATGGTATATTCGGGAAGCGGTTTACCAAGGTATTCCACCAATGGCCGGTCAAGGTCAAATTTCTTTTCCTGTGCCAATTGCATGGCAACATAGGCAAAAACCATTTTTGCAAATGATGCGGCATACATTTGGGAGGAAGGGAGAAATGGTTTTTGCGCGGGCACATCTGCAAGTCCAAAGGTTTTGGAAAAAACAACCTGGTTATCATTAAATACCGAAATGGCCGTACCACATACATTTGCCTTTTTCATAACCGCAGAAACAAACGTACTGAGGCTGTCGGCAGAAAGCAGGGAACCATCAATTCTGCGGATATACTGACCATGACCTGTATGTACAAAAAGCAACAGTATGATGAAATGGAGTGCGTGTGATTTCATTCCTGTTAATGGTAAAAATTTCGATAAATGTATGGGTTGTATTTTATGAATCGCCTTAATTTACCAGGAACATCCTTTTTATCGGGGTCATAAATAGCCAATGCATTGCAGGAAACGGAATTTTGCAGAAAGAGTTTACCTTACATGGTGGCTTTAAACGAACCTTTGTACTTACCTTTTTACCCCTGCTTCGGGAACCGCTGAATAAGCCTGCTTCACCCCCCCAAGGTCAATCAAAAAATCCTGCAGCACCACCCCCGGATCCACGCAATATATTTTTAAAGTGTGGGCCCCCTTTTCCTGCATGGAAAGCTGCAGTTTTCTTTCGGCCCGGTTTCTTAGTACGTTCTGCTTCCATTCTTGCCCTGCATAGGTGCATCAAGGGTAATTATGGTAAACGATTCCCAATTACCCGTGAGTTTTGAAACGTCCAGCTTTTTCGATTGAATCAGCCCATCAATTACAGGAGAATAACCAATAGTTCCTGCAATGATCAAATAGTTGTTTTGGCCATTGTCAGGAGAACGACTGTTGGTTTTTTCATACAGCTATATCTGTGGCAGAACTGGTAAAGCTAACCTTAAATGGGAACGGCTTAAACTGTACTATGCCGAATCCGGTTGTTAACCAGGATAGATTTGATTTGGAAAGCCTGTGCAGGTGACATTCATCACTGCCAGCGCCCATTCCAATGGGTAGTTTGGTACCATGACGGCATCCTTAAAAAGCCATTGGGAAAGCATTTATTCCACTAAAAAACCGGAAGAGGTTAGCTGGACGGAAGAAGTGCCTTCTCATTCGTTGCAGGTGATTCAGCTAATGCAACTGCCGAAAACGGCACATATTGCAGACATAGGTGGTGG
>ERZ795056.4492-NODE-4492-length-14386-cov-5.475194_pt1 | contig 14386 bp, 14 predicted proteins | sample MGYA00375140_ERZ795056 | MGnify/ENA primary metagenome ERZ795056 (study PRJEB30185, sample SAMN05720227) | activated sludge metagenome | isolation source: Anaerobic digester | place: USA | collected 2015-03-09 ...
ACGGTGGTGTCGTGCGGCTCGCAGTTCGAGATCGTGCAGCGGCTCGGCGAGGGCGGCATGAGCAAGGTCTACAAGGCCTTCGACCGGCTGATGAACCGCTACGTGGCGCTGAAGGTGATGAAGAACGATGTGCCCGAGTGGGCGCACCGGCACTTTCGCCGCGAGGCCCGCATGTGCGCGGGCTTCATGCACACCAATCTCGTGCACGTCAGCCAGGTCGGGACCACCGAGGAGTTCGACCTGCTGTGGTTCGCGATGGAGTACCTGCGCGGCAAGGATGTCGGCTGGTTCGTCGATAGCGGGACCTCGATGTCGATCCCGGTGATCTGCGAGATCTTCGCCCAGGTGCTGGACGCGCTGCGTTATGTGCATCTGCGGCGGATCGTGCACTGCGACATCAAGCCCTCGAACATCTTCGTCACCCGCGACTCGCACGACCCGCTGCTGCGCATCGTCAAGGTCCTCGACTTCGGCGTCGCCCGCGACCTCAGCGACCTGTCCTCGCACAGCACCGGCCACGTGATGGGCGACCCCCGCTACATCGCCCCGGAGCAGACGATCCCCGGCAACTACATCGACCATCGCGCCGATCTGTACGCGCTGGGCATGACCTTCTTCGAGCTGGTCACCGGCGGTCGCCACCCCTTCGAGGACCTGTTCGACCAGCACCCGCGCCAGCTGCTGATCGCCCACCGCGAGCGCGAGCCGCTGCCGGTCAGCAGCTACCTGTCGGACTCGGTGCCGGCCGCGAAGGCGCGGGCGCTCGACGCGTTCTTCGCCAAGGCGTGCGGCAAGCAGGCTCATCATCGGTTCGCGGACGCGATGTCGATGAAGGAAGCCCTCAACGAGCTCGCCAAGTTCGGTTGAGCTGTGTGATCGGCCAGGCCGATGTCCGCGTCCCGAACTGTGATCACGCCCGTGCTGCCCGGCGACGATCCGGCGGCGATCGAGCGCGCGGGTGAATTGCTGCGGGCGGGGGCGCTGGTGGCGTTCCCGACCGAGACGGTTTATGGCCTCGGCGCCGATGCATTGAATGCGGACGCGGTGCGGCGGATCTTCGCGGCCAAGGAGCGGCCCGCGGACAACCCGTTGATCGTGCACGTCGCCGATGTCGCCGCTGCGCGGGCGCTGGTCCGCGAGTTCCCGCCGCTCGCCGAGCGGGCCGCGGCGGCGCTGTGGCCGGGGCCGCTGACGCTGGTGTTGCCACGCGCGGCGATCGTGCCGGACGTGACGACCGCGGGGCAGGACACGGTGGCCGTGCGGGTGCCGGCGCATCCGGTCGCGCTGGCGCTGCTGCGGGCCTGCCAGCGCCCGCTCGCGGCGCCCTCGGCCAATCGCTCGGGCCGCCCGAGTCCGACGCTGGCGAGCCACGTGAGCGCCGACCTCGACGGCCGGGTCGCGCTGATCCTCGACGGTGGACCGACGGCGTATGGCCTCGAGTCCACCGTGCTCGACCTGTGTCATGCGCGGCCGCTGCTGCTGCGTCGCGGCGGGGTGAGCCGCGAGCAGCTGGTGGCGCTGCTCGGGTCGGTCGACGTCGTCGAGGCCGGTGACGCCGCGGCGATCGCCCGCTCGCCGGGATTGCGCCACCGTCACTATGCGCCGCGCGCCCGCGTCGAGCTGGTGGCAGAGGGCGCGGGCGAGGCCGCGGCGGCGCGGGCTCTGGCGGGTGGCGAGCGGGTGGCGTTGATCTGCCGACGGGTGGTCGTCAGCGCGGCGATCGTGCGGCGCTTGCCGGTCGCGCTCGAGGGCTTCGCGCAGGCGCTGTTCGCAACGCTGCGTGCGCTCGATGACGAGGGCGTCGATCGCATCGTCGTCGAGTCGGTGCCCGAGACCGGCATCGGCGCGGCGATCATGGATCGGCTGCGGCGCGCTGCTGCGGGTTGAGACCCCGGGGAGAAGCAGTTGCTCAGGGCACGTGCGCGAGCCGTTTGCGGCGCACGTAGTCGGAGACGTGTTCGCCGTAGCGCTCGCCGAGGAAGGGCAGCAGGTAGTCGCTGCCGCGGATCGTGCCGCGGCAGTGGCGGGTGCCGCAGCGGCAGTTGAAGGGCTCGAGGCCGTCGGCGAAGAAGGTCGCGTAGTCGAGGGTGATCTGCATGCCGCGCTCGATCGGGCGCCGGGCGGCGAGGTTCAGGCCGTCGAACCAGGCGTTGGGGTCGCAGCTGTGGTTCAGCGGCTTCCACTCGTCGGGGTTGTCGCTCCACATCGCCCAGACCTCGTCGCTGATCGGGTAGGCGTACTCGCCGAACCAGCGGCGCCGCTCGGCGTCCCAGGTGCGCTCGACGTGGCGGCGGCTGACGAGGTGCACCGGCCGCTCCTCGTGGACCTCGATCACCTCGCCGACGGCGATGTCCTGGGTGGCGTAGAGGCCGTAGCCCTCGCCCTGGACGTAGCGCAGGGCCCAGCGGCGGGTGCGGGTCCGCTGGCGCACGAGCGCGGCGGCGATGATGATGTCGAGGAAGCCGCGGTGGCCGGCGGGGTCGTGGGCGAGAATGACATCGGCGCTGCCGGGGTCGCTCGCGGGGTAGAAGATCCCGCAGTTGGGGTTGATCTCCAGCATGTAGAGGCGGCCGTCGGGGTCCATGCGAATGTCGCAGCGACCGTAACCGCAGCCGCCGAGGCCGAGGAACTGCTTGCGCGACATGTCTTGCAGGCGCGCGGCGAGCTCCCGGTCGCGCACCGGCTCCCAGGTCATCTGCGCGTAGTCGACCCACTTGAGGTCGTAGTGCTTGAAGGTCTCGCCGGGCGGGAAGCGAAATTCGGCGGGCACGAACGCGACCGGGTTGCGCGGGTCCTCGGGGTTCTCGGCGACCAGGACGGTGAACTCGCGGCCGGCGATGAACTCCTCGATCAGCACGCCGCCGAACTCGTCGAGCAGGCGTCGGGACTGGACGATCAGCTGCTCGCGGTCGGCGACGCGGGCGTCGCGGGTCATGCCGATGCTGCCGTAGCTGTTGGGGTGTTTGACGATCAGCGGGAAGCGCAGGGCGTTGGCCGCGAGCGCGGCGGTGGCCAGGTCGGGCGCGAACATGAAGTTCGGGGTGGCGACTCCGAACTGATGGCACACCAGCTTCATGGCCTCGCGCGAGGGCTCGAAGAAGCCGCTGTTGGCCCCGGTGAAGGCGGCGCCGAGGCGCTCGAGGGTCTGCACGACCTCGATGCCGGCGCGGTCCTCGTCCCAGGCGCCGTCGCAGAGGTTGATGAAGACGTCGAAACTTCCGCGCTTGACCAGCTCGCGGACCTCGCGGACGGCGCTGGCCTTGTGGATCAGGTGGTACTCGCAGTCGTGGTCCGGCAGCCACGGCGAGGGGTCGTTCGAGTACGAGGTGTCCGTCATGGACTCGGCCGAGTGGAGCACGCAGATCCGCACAAAAATTGTCTACGCCCGCGGCCCCGCGCACGTCAAGGGCGCGGGTCTTTGCTAAGTTGATGGCGCGTGAACCTCGCCCTCAGCGTCACCCTCGGCCTCTTGTTCCTCATCACGGCCTTCGCGTCGGTGTTCCTGATGTTTCACCTGTGGGGCTACCCCTTCGACAAGGCGACGCGGACCAGCGCCGCGCCGCCGGCGTTGATGCGGCTGCACCGGGTGCTGGGCTTCGTGTACCTCGGCCTCTATGGGGTGATGATGTCGGAGATGCTGCCGCGGCTGTGGCAGTACCAGGTCGAGCTGCCGCCGCGCACGGTGGTGCACCTGCTGCTCGGGTTTTTGATCGGCTTGGTGCTGATCATCAAGATCTCGATCATCCGGTTCTTTCGTCACCTCGAGGAGTGGATGCCGGTGCTCGGGGTGATCCTGCTGGCGTGCACGGTGCTGCTGTCGGGGTTGTCGCTGCCGTTCGCGCTGCGGGAGTTCGGCCTGGCCCGCTCGGCGGTCGGCGGCGGGGTGTACAGCGAGGAGAACCGCGATCGGGTCGCGCGGCTGCTGCCGCAGGCGGAGCTGCCCGAGGACGCGCCGATCGCCGAGCTGGCGACGGTGAAGTCGCTGTCGGCCGGCCGCGACGTGCTGGCCGGCAAGTGCGTGATCTGCCACGACCTCAAGACGATCCTCGTGCAGCCGCGCTCGCCGTCCGGCTGGTGGAAGACGGTCGAGCGCATGGCGATCAAGCCGAGCTTCTCGGCGCCGCTGACCGACGAGGAGATGTATGAAGTCACGGCCTACTTGATCGCCATCAGCGGCGACCTGCAGCGCTCGGTCAAGGAGCGGCGCAAGGAGGAGACCGAGAAGCGGGCCGCGGTCGCCGACGTCAAGGAGGAGGCCAAGAGCGCCGCGGTCGCCGGCGGCACGGGGGGCTTGCCGGCCTTCGACGAGGCCGCGGGCCTGAAGACCTACGAGACGCTGTGCTCGCAGTGTCATGACCTCGCCGATGTCGAGGCCAAGCCGCCGCAGACCGCCGAGGACGTCAAGAACCTGATCCTGCGCATGATCTCGGAGAATGGGATGGAGGCGCCGAAGGAGGACCTGGACCTCGTGTATTTGCACATGGTCAAGCGCTTCGCGAAGGGCCAGGCCGGCTGAGGATCGGGAGTTTCTGGGGCCAAAGCGGGCTCAGGCATGAAGAAGCTCACATTCGCGCCCGGTCGCGAATATGAAGAAGCGGGCCGCTCGCGCGTAAGTTCCGCGCCTCATGAAAGTTCAGCACCCGTTTATTTCTTCGGCCGCGCTCGTCGCGGTTTGCCTCGGCTCTGTCTCGCTCGTCGCCTGTAAGGACGGCGACGCCGACACGCTCGCGACCACGAACGCGACCATGACGGCGACCATGACCGCGACCGAGGGCAACAGCGACAGCACGCCGACCGGCGACACCAGCGACAGCACGCCGACCGGCGATGCGACGGGTGACCCGACCGGCGACCCGACGGGTGACCCGACGGGCGACCCGACGGGCGACCCGATGGACGGCCCGCACGCGCTCGGCACGATCGTGCTGGGCGAGACCCATCCCGCGGCCGGCGGCAAGACGACACCCTTCGTCAGCGCATTCTTCATCCCCGACGCCGAGGGCACCGGCGACGGTGCGGCCTGCACCGAGAGCGTGGCGGGCTGTCAGCTCGCGCTGGTCCCCGACTGCAACGACACCTGCGACGTGGGCGAGTTCTGCAGCTTCGATGCCGGCTGCAAGGCGACCTGCCAGAAGATCTGCGACGCGTCGTGCGCCGCGGGCGAGGTGTGTTACTTCCCGGCCCCGGACACGACCGGCTGCAAGAAGCTCGAGACCTTCGATGCCGGGGCGCTGACCTTCATCAACACGCCGATCCCGATCACGCTGTTCCCGCCCTACGCGTTCATGAGCGACGCCAGCGCCTCGCCGTTCGCGCCCGGCGGCAGCGCCTCGATCCAGGCGTCCGGGGCCAGCGACGCCGGCTTCGAGAAGTTCGACAAGAGCTTCACGGGCACCGACTTCATGCAGACCAGCCCGAAGCTGGACACGCTCGGCTTCGCCGAGGTGTTCGGCGACGGCCCGCTGCCGGTGAAGTGGAACCCGGGCACCGGCCAGGTGACGATCACCGCGACCGTGCAGAGCCCGGACTTCAAGTTCGGCACCGTGACCTGCAAGGCCGACGACGCTAGCGGCGGCTTCGACATCCCGCGCGAGGCGCTCAAGGCGGCGGTCGACGGCGGCGACATCTCGAACCTGACTGTGTCGGTCCAGCGCCAGCGCACCGACTGGCACAAGGATCTGACGACCAAGGGCGAGCTCACGGGCGCGACGGTGCAGCCGGTCGGCTATCTGCAGATCATCACCAGCTCGACCGAGACCCACTCGTTCATGGGCTGCGCGCCGGGCGAGGCGGTCTGCAACAACGTGTGTGTCGACGTGCAGTTCGACAACGCCAACTGCGGCGGCTGCGGCGACGCCTGCGCGGCGACCGACAGCTGTGAGAGCGGCACCTGCAACGGCGAGACGGCGTGCAACGCCTGCGCGCTCGATTCGCAGACCGGCGCGTGCAAGGCCGAGAACGACGCCTGCGCGGCCAACCCGACCTGCAAGACCTTCGAGGCTTGTTACAACAAGTGCCAGACGCAGGACTGCGTCGACACCTGCGCGATGGGCCTGACGCAGGAGGACATCGACCTCTACAACGCGCAGATCTTCTGCGTGTGCGAGGATGCCTGCGTGGGCGAGTGCGACGGCCTTTGCGGCTGAGCTGAGGGTGGCCGGCGGGCGGGACGGGTGGCCCACATACGGGCCAGTTCGGACCGCCCGCGGCGGCCAAGTGGTGGAAACCACATGGGTGGGGCCAGGGCACGCGGCGCGCAATGCTGCGGCCATGGCTGTGATGCGAACTACCCCCAAAACTTCTGACAACCACGGCGCCGGCGAGACCCGGACGATCATCGGCAAGGCGATCGACGCGATCGTTCAGCGCTTCGGCAAGGGCGCGATCATGGCGCTGGGCGGCGACCCTGGCGACCGCCCGCGCTACGAGACCATCTCGACCGGCTCGCTCAACCTCGACAAGGCGCTCGGCATCGGCGGTCTGCCGCGCGGGCGCATCATCGAGATCTACGGGCCGGAGTCGTCGGGCAAGACCACGCTGACCCTGCACACGCTGGCCGAGGCCCAGAAGGCGGGCCTGGTCTGCGCCTTCATCGACGCCGAGCACGCGCTCGACGTGAAGTACGCGGCGCGCCTCGGGGTCAAGCTCGAGGACATCCTGATCTCGCAGCCGGACTGCGGCGAGCAGGCGCTCGACATCGTCGACACTCTGGCGCGCACCGGCGGGGTCGGCCTGATCGTCGTCGACTCGGTCGCGGCCCTGATCCCGCGCGCCGAGCTCGAGGGTGACATGGGCGACCAGCACCTCGGCCTGCAGGCGCGGCTGATGAGCCAGGCGATGCGCAAGATCGCCGGGGTCTGCCACGGCACCGGGACGACGGTTGTGTTCATCAATCAGCTGCGCCAGAAGATCGGGGTGACCTTCGGATCGCCGGAGACGACCACCGGCGGCAACGCGCTCAAGTACTTCGCCAGCGTGCGCCTCGATATCCGCAGGATCGCCACGGTCAAGGACGGCGAGGAGGCGGTGGCCACGCGGGCGCGCGTCAAGGTCGTCAAGAACAAGTGCGCGCCGCCCTTCACCGAGGCGCAGTTCGAGGTGGCCTTCGGCACCGGCATCAATCGCAACGCGGAGATCCTCGACTGGGCGCTCGAGCGCGGCGTCATCGTCAAGGCGGGGAGCTGGTTCTCGCTGGGGGACCAGCGTATCGGTCAAGGGCGCGCCAACTCGCTCGAGTGGCTGGCGCAGCACCCGGTCGAGCGCGAGGACCTGCTGCAGCGGGCGATGGCCGACCTCAGCGTGATGCCGGTGGCGCCGGTGATCGAGGCGATGGCGGCCTGAGCTCGCGCTTCGGCACGGGTCGTCGAACACCCGTCACGATCGATGTCAGCAACCCCCGACCGCGACGGCCGGGGATTGCAGCAGCACCTCGGGCGGGGCCCAGGGCTGCTCGGGCGGGAAGGCGAGGGTGATGTCGATGGCGAGGCTGTCCGGGCAGGCGTTCGCCCAGGTCGCCGTGCCGGTGCCGGAGGTCGCCATGATCGGCTCGCCGGGGAAACCCGTGAAGGCGAGGCAGTCGGCCGCGCCCTGGTGGATCAGGGCGGTCTTGACCCGCCAGGTGGCGGGCAGGGCCACGTCGTACTCGAGCGGGCCCATGTCCTGGGGCGCGACGAATATGATCGTCGCGCACCAGTCCTGCTCGAGGTTGGCCTTGCGCACGCTCAGGTGGTTCTGCTCGCCGGCGATGTAATTCGCCGCGTATTCGCCGGTCGGCGGCGGATCGAAGTCGGTGGTGCCGACCCCGGTCTCGCCCGGGCCGGTCACACCGGTGGTGGTGGCGACGCTGTCCGTGGCGCCGCTCATGCCTGTCATGCCGGCGGTCTCGGGGTCGACGGTGTCGCCGGTCCCGGTGGTCGGCCCGGGGTCGCTCGCGGTGCCCGGGGTGGTGGCAGAGGTGATGCTCGTCGGGCTCGTGCCAGTGGCAGGGTCACGCTCGCTGTCCGTGCCGCAGGCGAGGAGCAGCGCCGCGGCGGTGACGCAGCGCCAGAGGTCGAGGCGGGGCATGCCGCGACGATGCGCGCGAGGGACGGATCCTGTCCAGGGGGGAACCACGTGCTTGCGGCCCGTGGGCGCTCGCCGGGGTGGGGCGCGCTCGCTCAGCGGTTGATGAAGTCGATGATGTCGTGGGTCTGTCCGCGCAGCACGCTGCCGGTCTGTTTGCCGCGCAGCTTGCGACGCAGCAGGACCTCGAGGGCGCCGTGCACGGCGCCGAGGGTGAAGGTCAATTCCCGGGTGGAGCCCTGGGGCTCGCCAGCGGAGCAGATGGTCTCGCGGAGATAGACACGGATCAACTCCGAGCCGTCCGGGGCGGCGAGTTGCTCGATTTTGTCGACGGCGCACAGGCGCGTGCCCTCGAGGCCGATCGCCTTGTTGAGCGCGAGCTGGGCCTCGGTGAGCGAGGTGTCGTTGGTACCGAAGCCGAGGGACGTGGCCAGCGCCATGCCGCGTTGGCGGCCGGCGGCCTTCAGGGAGATGGCGGCGGCCATGTTGCCGAGGGCCTCTTCCATGCCGACGACGACGCTCTTGAAACAAATGATGCTGCTGAAGTCCAGCAGCTCGGGGCGTAAAGGCGTTGAAGACATCAGATCTCTCCGGTGAGGGGGTCGATTCATGGGAATGGGCGGGGCAGGAGCGCCACGCCGGTGGGAGGGCGATCGAGGGCGGAGCTGCAATGGCAGCACCTCGCGGCGGGGCGGCGAAGCGCTGCAGTGGTGGGTGGAGGCGGCTCAGGCCTTCTTTTGGGTGACGCAGCGCTCGATCAGCTTGCGACTCATGCCGGTGAACAGGCTGAGGCGCTCGAGGCGCTCCTCGCCGTAGGCGAGGTTGATGATCATGAGGTCGAGGTCGAGGATGCGGACGACGCTCTGGGCATAGTCGGCCTGCTGGGCCTTGTCGGCGATCTTCTGCTCGATGAGCTCGATGGCGGCGGCGCGCAGGAAGCTGACGACGGCCTCGACCCAGTGGGGGCTGACGCCGACGCGGACGTGGACCAGGCCGATCTTCCAGCGATTCTCGAGATAGGTGTCGCCGTAGTCGCCGGCGAACAGCTCGGTCATCCAGCGATTGTGGGTGGCCTTGAGCGCGTCGACCCGGCCGGCGATCAGGGCCGCGGTCTCCGGGGTTTGCTCGAGCTTCTTGTAGAAGGTGTCTGTGATCGCATGGCCGCTCTCGGCGAAGATCGGGGCCAGCGCGCCGAGGTTGGCGGCGTCGGCGTCGGAGAAGCCGATGAATTGCTTGAGCTCTTGGAACACCTGGGGATTACTCATGAAGATTCTCTTTCTGGGCCCCGAGTAGGGGGCGCAGGAGGACGAGCAGCTTGTGGGCGGCGCTGGCGGTGTTACGGCGCCACGCACGATCGCGCGGGACCTGGACGACGAGGAACAAGCGAGGGCGGGCCTCGGGGTCCAGCGGGCGGACCACGAGGTATCCGCTCGCTGGATCCGAGAGCGTGAATTCATCGACTCGCCGCAATCCCAGGTCGCGGACGGCACGCACGGCGATGTCGCTGAACAGGCTGGTCAGGACCGCCACCAACTCCGAGCGCAGGCGTTCGCCGGCGGAGGCGATCAGCAGGCCGTCCTCGGTGCATACGAGCGACAGCGAATAGTGGCCGAGAGCGTTCAGTCCGCGCAGGAGTTTGGTGACCTCGTGCTCGACGGCGAGCGGCATGATCTCAGCCGAGGAGGCGGCCGATCTCTTTGCCCGCGCGGGTGATGTCGAGGAAGATCAGGCCGAGCTTGGCGGTCTCGGCGGCGAGCACCATCAGCACCGACTCGGGGCCGCTGCGGGTGAGGATCGTGTAACCCTCGGTGCCGCGGATCATGACCAGGTTGAAGGTGCCGCGCTTGAGCTCGCGGACGATGCGCTCGCTCATGCCGAGCAGCGCCGCGCTCATGGCGGCGACGCGGTCGTCCTCGATGTCCGACTTGAGCGCCGAGGCGATCATGAGTCCGTCGTTGTCGATGACCGCGGCGGCCTCGACGTCGGGCGTGGTGGTCGAGAGGGTCCTGAGGAGCTTGCTGATCTGTTCGGTGCGGTTCATGGCTGTTACTCGTGCTTTCTTGCGGCGCAGCCGCGCGGATGGGGCTCAAAAACGGATCAAGACTGGCGCAGACGCTGCACCAGGGCGCGGAGGTTTTGTTGGACGACGCGGTCGTCCGGGCGCAGCGCGAGCGCCTGCGTCAGCAGGTCGTGGGCCGGCTTGTATTCGCCGCGGCGCACGCGATCGCGGCCGCGCTCGACGAGCTCGTAGAAGTCGTTGCTCGCGGCGCTCGGGGGGACTGCTGCCGCCGCCGCGTCGCCGCTGATGCGCTCGAGCTGGCCGCTGGCGATCGCTGCGAGCAGCGGATCGATGAGGGGGCACAGCGCCCCATCCTGGGAGCGCAGGGCCTCGGCGACGCTGCGGTGGCCGTCGAATTGCCCGACCGTGGCGTCGATCGGGCCGCCGGTGGCGTGCCACGGCCGGGCGGCGGGGGCACGAAGTATTTGCGGGGCGAGGCGGTTCCACTCGTCGCGCATCCGGTAGGCGTCCATCATGGCGAATGTGGGGTTGGTGACGGCGGGGCCCTCGGTACCCGAGGGCTCGCCGCGGACGATCGAGAAGTGTCCGCCGCGGTGAAACAGCAGCTCACGCAGGGCGTCGTGGCCGCGCAGCGAGCCACAGCGGGCGGAGCTGAGCTGGCCCTTGGTCATGGTGACGACGCCGCGTTTGGTGATGGTCAGCCAGCCGTTGATGGCCTCGTATTGGACGAGGAAGAGCAGGGAGGCGAGGCTGATCTCGAACAGATCTCCGGCCAGGATCTCGACGCCTCGGGTCCGAGTATCCTCGGTGTCCCGCGGGGCAGGCAGGGCTGCGACCGTCGAGCTTTGACTATCAAGCACTACCCGATCGACCATAATGCAGTGCTGTTTTTAACGCTACTGAAAAATGCGGGAGACGATTGCGCTCATGTGTTCGCATTAACAGTGTAGTCCGGGCGGTCGCCCTGTAAGCCGGCATTGCACACCAGGGCCGGCCGATCCGGCGGCGGGGCGGGCTGCGTCGATGTGGGCTCGGGCGGCGAATGTGACGCGCGAATGTGGGCTCGAAACGATGTTATATGCGCGCTTTCAGGGTGATGAGATGGACTCCCATGATTGGCGCGAGCGGCGGCGGCGGCGGAGATCGACGCGGAGGCCCCGATATACAGCGTATTGGTGGCACGATCGGCGCCGGCGCCGAATGAACGGTGTAAGCCGCGCCGCGGCCGGGTGGCGAGTTACAGCCGCGCCGCGGCGCGATAAAAGGCCGGCCGCAATTGCACGATCGCCTGGTTTTGCCGGGTCGGATGGACGCGATTGCTGAGCAGCACGCCGATCCACGGGCCGCGCCCGTCCGCCGGCTGCGGGTCGAGCCACACACTGGTGCCGGTGTAACCGAGGTGGCCGGCGGCGGCCGACGACAGCGCGGCGCCGGTGGAGCCGCTGCCGTCCGGGTTCGGGCTGTCCCAGCCGAGCCGCCTTGTCGAACCCGGCACGCCGCTGCGGTGCTCGAGGAAGGTGCGACGCCACCTGTCTTCAAGGCCAGGTATCTCGCCGAGCAGCCAGGCGCGCGCGACCTCGAGGACCGCGCCGGCGTCGCCGAACAGCCCGGCGTGTCCGGCGACGCCGTTCATGACGAAGGCGTTGTCGTCGTGGACCTCGTAATGCGCCGCGCTCGCGGGGCGTCGACAGGCAAACCAGCTCGGCTCGCCCCCGGGGTGCAGCGTGGGGTCGTAGACCTCGGTGGGGACCACGAGACCCTGCTGGGCCGACGTGGGTCCGCGAGCGCCCTGCAGGCGATGAAAGCCGAGGCGAGGCACGACGCCGGTATCGAGGCCCAGCGGCCAGGCGACGCGGTCGGCGAAGCAGCGGTCGAGCGGGGCGTCGAACAGGCGCTCCAGCCAGGCGCCGAGGATCATAAATCCGAGGTCACTATATAAGGTTTGTTGCCCTGGCGCCGCGAGCGGCGGGGTGTCACAGACCAGCTCCAGCAGGCGGTCGGCCGGGCCGCGGCGGCCGAGCACGGCGAAGTACTCGCGGTGCGCCTCGAGGCCGGCGCTGTGGCCGAGCAGCTGCGCGAGCGTCGCGCCCGGGCAGGCGCGTGACCACGGCGCCGGAACCGGGGTATCGAGCGCGACGCGGCCCTCGGAGACGGCGATCGCGGCGAGGGTGGTGGTCGCGAGGACCTTGGTCAGCGAGGCGAGGTCGTAGATCGAGCCGCGATGGGCCCCGCGGTAGCGCTCCGGTGAGGCCTCGTGGGTGGCGTGGTGGCCGTGGGCCTCGTGATAGAGGACCGCGCCGTCGCGCCAGACCAGCGCGACGCAGCCGGGGAAGCAGCCGTCCTGGACGGCGGTCTCGAGCAAGGTGAAGAGGTCTTGCTGGGGGTCGCGAGAGGTCACGCGGCGGAGCTTGCCCGAGCCGGGCAGGCCTTGCTATGCCCGCGCGGCCATGACCGTGCAGCAGCAATCTCTCGAGGCGGCGCGTCGGCGCCTGATCGTCGCGCTGGATGTGGCGGACGGCGAGGCGGCGCTCGCGGCCGCCAGCCGCCTCGTCGGCCATGTCGGCATGATCAAGGTGGGCCTCGAGCTGTTCGTCGCCGAGGGCCCCGATGTGGTCCGCCGCCTGCGGGCCGCATTCCCCGGGCTCGAGGTGTTCCTCGATCTCAAGCTGCACGACATCCCCAATACGATGCGCGGGGCGATCCGCAGCGCACGGGCGCTGGGCGCCCGCTTCATCACCGTGCACGCGGGCTCGGGCATTGCGCACTTGCGCGCATGCGTCGAGGAGGCCGGTGAATCGCTCGGTGTGCTCGCGGTGACCGTGCTGACCTCGCAGGACGAGGCCGCGTGCGCCGAGGCGGGGCACACCAGATCGCCGGCCGAGCTGGTGGCGATCCGGGCCGCGGCGGCGCGAGCGGCGGGCTGCGCCGGTTTGGTGTGCAGTGGTCAGGAGCTGGCGAGGGTGCGGACGATCGCCGGGGATCTGGCCTGCGTGGTCCCCGGGATCCGTCCGGCCGGCGGCGAGCTCGGGGATCAGAAGCGGGTGATGACGCCGCACGACGCGATCGTCGCCGGGGCCGGGTACCTCGTGGTCGGGCGGCCGATCCTCGGCGCGACGGATCCGGTGGCCGCGGCCGACGCGATCGTCGCCGAGATGGGCTCGGCCCTCGCCGAGTGAGGATGTCTCGCCGCCTGAACCGTGTTTGGCGGAGGTGATTGCGCAGTTGCGCGATTGCTGCGAAACGTGATGCCCTGATCGCCGATGACCCAGGAATCGCGTCCTTCCCTATATGAGCGGCTCGGCGGCGTTTATGCGATCGCCGTCGTGGTCGACGACTTCATCGACCGCATCATGGTCGACGCCCGTCTGAACGCCAATCCGCTGGTCGACGCGGCCCATCACCGGGTGACACCGCAGGGCTTCAAGTACCTGGTCACCGAGATGGTCTGCTGGGCGACCGGCGGTCCGCAGCGCTACAGCGGTCGCAGCATGCGGGACTCGCACGCGCATTTGAAGATTACCGCCGACGAGTGGGTGGCCTTCAGCGAGGACTTCGACCTGACGCTCGCGAAGTTCAACGTGCCCGCGGCCGAATGTGAGGAGCTGCGGGCGATCGTCGGCAGCACCCGTGGCGACATCGTCATCGAGGACGTCGCCCCGGCGGTTTGATCGCTGGTGATCGGTCGTGTGATCAACCGATGACGGGTAGGGGGTCGGCGACCAGCAGCGGGCAGCCGGTGCGGGCGCGGACTTCCTCGACTTCGGTGCCGGCGGCGATCTCGGCGAGCAGCAGGCCCTGGGGGGTGACGCGGAAGTAGCCGAGGTCGGTGGCGATCTCGTGGACCACGCCCTTGCCGGTCAGCGGCAGGCTGCACTGGCGGACCAGCTTGGGCTCGCCATCCTTGTTGTTGTGCTCCATGCAGACGATGACGCGGCGGGCCCCGGCGACGAGGTCCATCGCGCCGCCCATGCCCTTGACCTTCTTGCCGGGGATCATCCAGTTGGCGAGGTCGCCGCGCTCGCTGACCTCCATCGCGCCGAGGATGCAGAGGTCGATATGGCCGCCGCGGATCATGGCGAAGCTCTCGTGGCTGCCGAAGAAGGATGCGCCGGGCACGAAGGTGACGGTCTGCTTGCCGGCGTTGATCAGGTCGGGGTCGACCTCGTCGTCGGTCGGGAATGGCCCGAGGCCGAGCATGCCGTTCTCGCTCTGCAGCACGACATCGACGCCGGGCGGGATGTAGTTGGCGACGAGGGTCGGCATGCCGATGCCGAGGTTGACGTAGAAGCCGTCGCGCAGCTCCCT
>ERZ795056.4493-NODE-4493-length-14385-cov-5.420377_pt1 | contig 14385 bp, 8 predicted proteins | sample MGYA00375140_ERZ795056 | MGnify/ENA primary metagenome ERZ795056 (study PRJEB30185, sample SAMN05720227) | activated sludge metagenome | isolation source: Anaerobic digester | place: USA | collected 2015-03-09 ...
AAGCTCTCCAGAAAGGCTTGTGAGCTCCATGTTCCGCCTTCCGCTTTTTATTATACCTTCTTTTTCCCTGTCTTTATGCTCTGTATTATTGGCCCTAAAATTAGGCTTGTTACTTTTTGCCTCAATCACGTTGACAAGCCAATCTGGAATCTCAGCCAGCGGGAAGTCAGTTGGCGACTTTATCCAGCGGTAGCGCCTTCCAGTTTTATGTATAGAAGGTGGGGCCTTTGCATAGGCACCTTCGCCCTGGATATCTATGCCCGGCCTTAGATCTGTGATCTTTTGGACATGCCTGTCTTTAGTCTTGAAGTAGTAGTGGTAGCCTCCGCCTTCTCTTCCAGTTTTAACAAGGGGCGTAATCAGGTTATAGTCCTTAGGCTTGATGCTGTTCAATGAGTCAAGGCCACCCTTATCTATATCGATGTCCATAACTGCGATGCCGCTGATATCACTGCATACTATCCCTATGTCCGCGTTAGGCCATTTCCTAAACCAATCTTCTACCTCTTCTTCAGTTGCCATTTTCTTTTCGTATGCCTTCCACTCTATCAGGGGTATTTTGTTCATCGTTTTAACCGGGATAGCGTTCCACCCCAGAGAACGGTAGTAAGTTGCCCAGGAAGTAATAGGGCTATCAATCAAGGGCATTGGCCCTATTTTTAGGGCCAAATCGTCATCTCGGGCTTCACTCATCTGAGGCCCTCTTGAAAGGCCTGGCATACTCATTTGCTATTAGTATCTCAAGGGGCCGTGCAAGCCTTTCATCGACCCTCACAATCTGGACTTTTTTGAAAGGTCCGTTTGGCAGGGCCATGCTGTCAAGAAAGAGGGGTATGTCCCCCAGCAGCTCAACATATTGGCCTTAATTTTAGGGCCAGGCAGCCCTTCAATGCAGTTATTTACGGTAGCAGTAATCCAATTCACCTACTGTACCCTACCGCTCGAACCAGTAAATCCACTGATTCTGGTGACTAAGCGCATTTTTTCGCTTATCACATTTGAAGCCTTGAGCATAGGGCCTATTGGCCTTAATATCAGACCTCAAAATTTTCAACCAATGCACCACCATAGTGTGGCCGAGGTGTACCTTCTCCTCAACCTCTTTAGCGGTGAACGGCGTTATACCAGATTTGATCACATCTAGAATAGACGTGTCCATTCTTGTATTTGACATATTTACCGGTGCAGTTCAAGAAGGAGCTTATTTATAATTATCGTGCATGAAAACAAAGCATGCGGTATTCCTGATTGCAAATTTATTAGCCGTGAGAAATCAAATACATTAACTTATAGTCGTGGTTTGAATCACTAGATGGGCGCCAAGGTGGTTTTTTTTGACAGGTAATCTACTTTTTCCCTAAATATGGAAATTACTGAAAAATAGAGTTAGATTAATAATTTATACATACGGATGTTTTTTTTTCACTAATTATACTTGCAGGACCAGAGCTAATTTTAAGGCCAAATAATCCTACTATCTATAAAAAATCATATGTATGACGGTATTGTTAATATTAATGAAAATATACAAACTTCCTTTAGGATTAATTTTTTAAAACAAATATTAACTTTCAATGTCTGACATGGTTATATTCCCCACCGAAAAAGGTTTATACTAGTTTAACATAATAAATTATAAAAACGGGATTAAAATGGATAATACTCTGAATCCAGAAATAAAGCAAAAAGCAATAGAAAATTTGATTTTATTAATTTTAGGTAGTGTAGATAAAGAAATGTCTCAATTACATTTACAAAAAGAAGTATTCTTATTATGGAATTTCCACCCTTTAATAAAAAAATATATTGGATTCATTAAACATTTTAGGGGACCTTTTTCAAGGGAGATTCAAGAATCTATATTTTCCCCATTATATCTAGAAAACGATTGGGAATATAATAATCCTTCAAAAAATGACGAATATAGTGGAGGGCATATCCGTCTAACCAAAAAAGGTAAAGAGGATTATTCTAAGCTAATTAATAGTATTAGGGAAAACTCAAAGGAGACAAAAGATCCAGATTTACTACAGTTGCTTTCGGGGATAAAATTAGTGAGAATGTTATACGATAAACTATCTTCAGAGGAACTTCTTTTATTGATTTATTACACTTATCCAGAGTATATACAGAAATCAGAAGTTTTTAATCAAATAAATTCCGACAGAATAAGAATATTTACTAAATTATTAAAAGAAGGTGTTATTGATAAAGATAGATTCGACGACTTACTTTCGACAGAGGTATTCTTATGATCGAATGCGTAGTTTCTGATTCAAGCTTTTTCAGTTGTTTTTCTAAAGATTTGAATAACAAAGATATTTTGTATCATATTATCAATCTTTATCAATTTATTATTGGAACTGAATTGCATAGGGAGATATCGACTCACTTATCGGATGAAGATAAATTCTTCACAAATGTTAGTCATTTTGATTACGAATATGATTATCATAGTTTAATTTTACCTTTTTTAACAAGAAATCAGAAACATTTAAAAGATGGAGAATATGAAGCTATAGGAATATCTTATTTCATAAAAACTGAAGGAGATATATTGGGATTGAAATTAAAATATTTAATTATAGATGAGAGTAAAGGTAGAAATTTTGTATCTAAATATTTTCCTCTTTTAGTAGATAATCTAGTTGGAACAATTGGTTTTATTCGTGATTGTTGTCTCAAAGATAAAAAAATATCTTGTAAATCTGCACTAAGTATTTTGTATTGTATAAAGAAAAAAGTTGAAATCTATTTAGAAAAAGGTGGCAAAAGGCCATGTAGTATGGATTCAAAGAGTTATGCTGAAATACTCTTACCGATAATAAAAATAATTGAAGGAGACCCAGAGAATGGCTGAAACTAGTGAATATGATCCCCATATTTCTATTAATACTTCCATACAAGCCAAAGATTCTGAGTATTATTACGCTAAAGAGATTGAATTGGAACATTTAAATAAGAAGGCCCTAACACCCCTAAAAATACTAGAAGGGAAAAGAATTTCCGAAAATGCAGTGAACAATATTAATAAGAATCTAGAATTGCCTATTTATGAAAGCTCAGTTTATCTAGTGAGATATTCAAGTTGGAAAAATTTTTTTTCTTTAGTTGAAGAAGAAGATGAAAAAAAGATTTCAGGTTTAAATTCCATGATGGGGTTGCGTGTTAATCTATGGAAATCTAGCTTGTTCACTTTTTCATTTGTTTTTTCTAAGAATCCTTTTATTGCTAATGTTTTTTCTGTAACAGAAAAAGATAATTTTGGGATCAAGAAAAAAGTTTTTAAGCAGTTGCCCCCACTCAGCGAAGATGGATACATATCTTTCTTGGATTATTTACATACTGTTTCTAAAGCTTTTATTTTAGCTCCAGACATAATACTTAGGACTTCTAAAGATTCAATAAATATTGATTCCTACTTGAGTTTCGTGGACATTACGGTTAAATCGTTGTCTAATAAAAATAAGAAACCTATATTCGTGCCGTTACAAGTTCGATTAAGTAGGAAACACCTAAATAAAATTTTAAATCATTACAAAAAACAAGGATATGTAAATATATGGCTTAATCTAAACGCAAGTCAGATAGGGGGAACATATTTTGCTCATATAAGAACTGTAATCCAACTAATTGAAGATATATTTGGATTAAATAATGTTACATTATATTATTCTCATATTAAAAAAGAAATAGAACCTAATATCTCTGATGAAAGAGTAACGAGTTCAGACATCTTACCTCAATTCTTTTGTGCCGATTTTATTGGAGTTAATCGAGAACCTTATCGGGTAATCACAGAACCTGAAAAGCTTGAGGAAAAAATATTAAAGAGGATAGAAAAGGGCGAATTCAAAAGTATTGAAGAATACAAAAAGGCACAGCAATTAAATAAAACAAGAATTTTTGATTCTTCAAGTTATTATTATTATAACGTGCCAAAACATCCTTTCAATATGCCTAAAAGTGAACAAGATACTTTAATTAATTACCCAGATATCAATAAATTATACAATAGTTATTTGCTAAATATTGAAGTTGAGAATGTAAAAACTGTTGTAAACGATGAGAAAAAATTAAAACCTTATATTAAACAAAAAGAAGCCATTCAGAATAATGGAGATATTTTATTTAGTATAACTAAAAATATTCAAACTTCTCAAAAGAAACAAAAAGGATTGGAAGACTTTCTTTAGTTTCTTTTCTTTCTCTAATGATTCTTTTAACACTTCTTCCCATTTGGTTCTCATCAATCAGATCTTTATTTCTCAGCAAATCACTCATTATGCCATTCAAATACATTTTTCGTGCTGTTGAAAAACCCATAGAATATTGATTGGATAACTTGTACTAACCGATACAAAAGTCGGCATATTTTTTTTACTACAGGTTATGTTTAAAATAAAACACAAATGTATAATTACTTCGCATAATAACACTTATGCGCAAATGTATCAAAGACAAATTTCAATAATTCCTGAAATAGTTTTATCTCTTTTGTCTTGTCTTCCTGGCAAGAGCCCTATCTTCCAGATTGGCATAATGAAACTTTTGCCTTCAAAGTTTTAATTTTATAATATTCCTCAGCAAACCCTGCTCTCCAGTTCTTTCTTTCCTTTGTCTGTTATCTCTAGCCTCTTTGACCTGCCATCGATGTGGGAAATTAGGTACCTTCTTGATATAAGGCCAGATAAATTTCTTTTTATAGTCGGCCTTGTGATCCTAAGGGCCTTGCATGCATCAGTGTAAGTGGGCCTTGATCCAGATGCATTCTTATCATTTACAAATTTTAATATCCTTTCCATGTTATGATTAATTCTTTCTCCGGATATTTTTGTTATTCTGGAGGTTTCTTTCTCGAGCACACACCTGCTTTTTACGTCAATTAGATCTAGATCAACACAGAGGATAAATACCGAGCATTTAATCAGGGCGAGCTCCTTCAGTGACTTGACAAAAAGAATCGTGTTAACAAAATCAGAATAGGCCTCAAGGTACTCAATATCTTCTATAAGCACAACGCTTTTGCGGGGGATTTCCCCTATGCTATTGTCAATTGAACTGTAGTCAGGCTTGATAGTCCCGGGCCTTTTTTGATTGTTAATCCAGTAGAATTTGAAATCTGAATCAATATTTTCTCTGACATCTTCTTCAGGCTGTGAAGATACTATAATCCCGGAATAACCGCAGGCAACTAGGCTATTAAAAGCATCAATTGCAGTTTTCCCATCCAACCAATTGGCGAGATAAACATTTCCATCTCTTATCTCATACTTTAAGCGCCTTCTTTTTTCATTTTCGTCACTTTTTCTCTTTTCTGTCATGTCCCTTGCAACTGTCAGGATTTCATTCCTGCCTCCGATAAAGATACTTTTGCTCCTGCAATGGACGAATATGTTTCTGCCGTCTTTATTAATAAGGTCCAGAGAGAACTCAAAATAGGGCTTCTCGGATATTCCATCAATCCTTTTTTCGATAATCCTGGCCTGCTCTTCTGTCATAACGTCTTTATAGGACATTTTTACTAGGTCTTCCTTCCCATACCCAAGCATTCGGCAGGCATCATTATTGGCCTCGATGAATCTTCCTTCCATGTCAGTTAGGATAATTGGAATGTCAACATTTTCAAAAAGAATCCTGCATTTTCTTTCAGCGTCATCAAGCTTTTGTTTGAGCAAAGTCCAGCTGGAGAAATCAATGCCCATGCTAGTTATTTCCCCTTCGCTACCTTCGACTGCAGAAGCAAAGTTGATCCAGTATAAGGATAAAGGAATGCCATTGGCATTAACTCTTGATTTTGAGAAGGCAATCGGATCCTTCATTTCAAACGAAAAACAATTCTCTGGGCCATAGAGGAGCTTAAGATCTTCTCCCGTCATCTTGTTGCCAGCCTTAAGGCCTAGGTATATTTGGCAGTTATAATTGCAGTAGCGGATGTTCAAATCCGAATCATACTTTAAAACAAAAAACGATGGGGAAAAATCCTGGCCACCCTCTACAGGGAAGTCTTTGAATGGGGAAGGACTAAGAAAGGACATGATTACCTCAGCATTTCTAAATGATATGTAATGGTTTTCACATTTATAAGAATATGGAAAAAAATAGGGAAAATAGGGAAAAATATTCCCTTTCCATTGAGAAATTCACGAAAAAACAATAAGGGCCTTTACATGTGTCACGTGTTTTTTCTATATCGTTATATAATGTGTAAAGTCGATAATTTTTGGATTAAGGTGATCGACATGAAAAATACAAACATAATTTTTGCTGCAATAGCAGTAATATTCTCTCTGTTGCTACTTGGGTGCATAAATCAGAAAACTCCTACACCAACTCCCCCCACGATATGTGAAGACGTTACTATTTCATATGCTTGGGACCTATCCCTAGCAACGTTACCTGAAATATCTGCTGACAAGTCCAAAAACTTGGTAATAGAAGTAACTAATAATTCAACAGATAAGAAGATTAATCTGTACTTAGTTGTCAATGCAAAATCTCCTGCAACAAACATAAAATTCAAAGAAACAACAACGGGAACTGTAGGCACGATGAGCCTAACAACAATCTCCAAAGAAATTGGACCAAAAGGAAAAGAAAAGTGGCAAATAGAAGTAATACCCAACAATGAAGCTCCTGGAGAATATCAATTGGTAGTAAAGCCAAATGGAACAACATGTGCAAACATAGATCCTCAAAAATTTAGAGTTTTAGCAAAATCCTAAATCTTATTTTTTATTATTACCTTTTTTTTAACTATATTTTCCTTTCTTAATTGCCCCACGATCGCTCAAAACTTTACATATGTTACATGTTTTTTCCATATCGTTATATAATATGTAAAGTTGATAATTGAACATTAATAACAAAGGTGTATTTATGGCATACAATAGGAAGATAACAATTATCAAAAATTTAAATTCAGCTATGAATTTAGCGTCAAAAGACGATGGGGAAAATAACAAAAACAGTGGAAACGTCACGGAGGAGAGGAAATGAAGAAGGCGCTTCTAGTCTCCATGATGCTTCTCTTTTCCATGTTCGCACCGTTTGACTTCTCCGGCCTTGATTTTAATTTTGCCTTCGCCGAGGAGGGCACACCCAAGAACAGCCCACCAGTAGCAGTCAACGACTTCTATAAGACAGAAATGAACACGCAGCTTACCGTTGCTGCGCCGGGAGTTCTTGAGAACGACTCGGACCCGGAAGGCAACATGCTTCTTTCAGCAAAGCTGACGGATCCAGCAAATGGGATGGTCGTGATGGGAATAGATGGGAAGTTCATATACGTTCCTAAAAATGATTTCACCGGAACTGACAGCTTCACATACACAGTATATGATGGGATTGATGCTAGCTCAACAGCAACAGTCACAATAACTGTAGGTAAAGCAGCAGAGCCCCAAGTTGAAAAGAAGGAGGAAACAACTACCCCAAAAAACAGCTCTCCTATCGCAGTTGATGACTACTATATAACTGCAATTAATACCCAGCTTGCTGTTGTTGCACCGGGGATAATCCAAAACGATTCTGACCCAGATGGCGACTTTCTTTTAGTTGCAATTTCAAAAAGCCCTTCAAATGGATCTTTATCCCTTGGCACAGATGGCAGCTTCACATACATGCCAAATGCAGATTTTAGCGGCACAGACAGCTTCACATACTCTTTGCATGATGGTAACGAGGGAAGCTCTAAAGCCGTAGTAACAATTACTGTGGCCTCGGCCCAAGAAAAAAATGAATCTAAAGAGAAAGACAAAAACAATGAAGATAACAGTCTCGACAATACAAAAAAAGACAAGGACGTAAATGAGTCAGAAGAAGATCTAATAGTTAGAACGTTGTCCCTTCCAGGAGGCATTACATATACTCCGTGGAATGATACTGGAATTAAACCTTATGGCCAGTATTTCATCAATAAAGACGAATATGTTAATCCTAAGACTGGTGAATTAATAATTCGTACAACTGATTTCTCCCTCCCTGCAAGAGGATTAGACATCATAATCACAAGGGTATACCAGACATTCTTTGGAGATGCAAGTGAAGACGCTTACACAGCCACAAACTTTGGGAATGCCACACGTCTTGACTATCCTTGGATAAGTAGTAAGTACCTCCACCTGGAAGGTGGCCAGCAGTACTTAATAGAATGGGATGGTGATACCTTTGAATACCATAAACAGGGCGTCCACTTCATCTTGACAAAAAATGGCGACAACACATACACACTGAAAAGGTCGAGTGGAATAAAGTACCAGTTCGACACCTCAAAGAAGCTCACAAGAATTGAAGATTCAAACGGCGATTACCTCTTATTCACATATGATGGAAACAACATGATAGACAAGATAACGGATACACTTGGGAGGGAAGCGGAGTTTACTTACACTAACGGCAGAGTAACATCTATTACTTTGGAAGGAAGAACAGTAACATATACCTATACAGACAACAAATTGACCAAAGTTACAGACCCATTGGGTAGAGAAACTGAGTATGAGTATAACTCTTCATACAGCAACGCAGATTGGCTTATAACAAAAGTCATATATCCAACAGGTGGATTTACAGAATACAATTATGACGTCAAATCTTTTAGTTCAACGTTTTATGCTGATACTACCGATTGTAGTGTGGGATATGCTGGAAATGAGTACGATTCATGGAGTTCTGTTAGGAATGCTACAACTGGAAACTATAGGTATTATACAACAACCGAATCAATGAATGGTGTTGGCTACTGGTATTTCTCACACCCTACAATGAGAAGGACTTTTTATGAATTTGATACTTCAAGCTTGCCTGACATCTCAGCTATAACCTCTGTAGTTATGACAATTTATGGTTATGGAGTAAATACCAACTATCAGTCGGGTATAAGTATTCAAAAAGGAACTCAGGCAAACAGCCCTGCCGATCTTGCAGATTATGATGCTTTTAGTGGAAGTGAATATGGCAGAACAAATAACTGGTATGTGGAGTATCCAGGATCAAATGTAAATACAATTACATTTAATTCAACTGGAATAAGTGAAATAAATAAAGAAGGCGTAACAAAGTTATGTGCCAGACTTTCAATAGATTATGACAACACCCCCCCGCCTTACAATATAGAAAGACGCTCAAGTGCATATTTTGCTGACTATTCCGGAACTTCGTATGACCCTAAACTTGTAATTAACTATAATTTATACTGTGTGTCATCTCAAAAAATATATGAGTCAGAAAGCAGTCTCTCATCCGAAAATCAATTTTCATATACGATTTCAAATGACAGAGTGACTCAAAATGTCGCGACAGTAAAGGATGGTAGCAGTGTCACAAAGAGCACAACAACCCTAGTCTTCGCAGAAGACGGCACAACTACCTCAAAGACCGTCAAGGACGCAAGCGCCGTCCAACTCTATAAAATAGGTTACACCTACAACTCAAACCTTGAAACTACACAGGAAAATGTCTACCGTGGGAACACAGCATCAATCACATACACAAAGAAGTACAACTACGACAACTGGGGAAACCTTGTATACTACGAGGATCCAATGCCTACACCAAACAAGTACTACTATTCATTCGTAAACACAAACTATGAGAACAGCTTCAGGGACTTCTCAGGCTCTACGGTCTCAGGATTTTCAAATAGCTTTTACACAGAAAACTCTGTAGTTTCTGAAGATATCCACTCTCTTTTATGCGGCAAGGCATTCAACAACAACGGCACGAATATTGAAAGCTATTATAGATACGACTCGAAGGGAAATCTCACAAATTCAAAGAACAAGCACAACAGTGGCTGGATTTATGTTGCAAACTCCTATGATTCATACGGGAACATCACATCGACTACAGACCCTATGAGCCACGTAATCAACTTCGAGTATGACGATGATTATAATTATGCGTATCTCACAAGAACTTATGCGTCAGTCGGAGGGATAACTCACCAAACAACTTATGATTACAATTTCTCGACAGGTGACATCACTAGCCAAACCGATGGAGAGGGAAACACCACATACTACACCTACGATTCCCTTGGCAGGATAACTGAACTAGAATATCCTGATACAAAGACGAAGAAGGCTGTATATGACGATGTCAACAACATCGTTACCACCTATGATGAGAAGAATCACTATGCAAAGCAGTACTTTGATGGCCTTGGAAGGAAAGAGAAGACCGAAACTTACATGAATAGCTCACTCTACCAGACAGCTACATCAACTTACAACTACCTTGGGCTTGTGAGCAGCACAACAGATCCCCTTAACAGGACAACTTCATTCACATACGATGCACTTGGAAGAATAACAAGTACAACGCTCCCTGATGGCAACAGTTCCAGCAGGGAATATAACGATATTGCAAACACACTTTTGGTGACATACGAGAACGGTAACACAAAGAAGCTCTTCTACGACAATCTTGGAAGGCTTGTCAAGCTTGAGGAGTATCCTGAAAGCGGTACAACCTATTCGACAAACTACTACTATGACGGGCTCTCTAATCTTACACAGAAGGTGCTCCAAAATGGCTACACTGAAACATACGTATATGACGACCTAGGAAGGCTCACTAGAACAAACTATCCCGACTCTACATATGAGGAGATTAATTATGACGACGCCAGAAACATCACCTCAACTAGAGATAGAAAAGCAAATATTGTTACATACACTTATGATGAGCTAAATAGACTCATAAGGAAGTCGAATGCGGACTCCACATCAGTTAAGTATACCTACGACAAGCGCTCCCTCTTAATCAAAGAGGAGGCTAACTTCTCTGCTGTCAGTGGAGCAGGTGGTGGTGGAGGCGGATCACCAATCATGGAGGCAAACATTTCAAATGAAAGTAGCCCCTACAATTTTGATGCCAAACTCGCAGCAAATAAAGAGATTATTTCAAAAAGAACTGAAACCTCAAAGACATTTGGCAATGACGATGGTACATATACCTCAGTATTCCACGTAAAATCCATACACTTTAAGAATAAGTGGAATGATTGGGAGGAAATTGATGCAAGAATAGTAAAGAAAAATGGAAAATACAAAGTAGCAAAAAATAAGTTTGATCTGACCTATGCAGACAATAATCTTTATTCCATCTCTAACAGTTCCAACAATATTAACTTCATCCCAACTGAAGTTAGAATAAATGGTGAAACAATTATCATTGACTCAACGAAAATAAACTGGAATTTAATAGATGATTATCATGTAGAAGGAAAGATAACTGATAACATTTACTTATGGATACAATCTCACGAGGCATTCATAAGGCATGCAATCAAAACTGACAGGCAGGTTCAAGACTTCGAGGCAGTATATCTTGTTTCTATCTCAGGGTATAGTTGTGAAAATCAAATTGAATCAAAGTATGGAAAGAACTATTACAAACCTGATGAAAAGGGGAATCTATACTTCAAAGATTCAGAGGGAAATAAGCTAAGTATACCTCAGCCCGTGATGTGGAACGACGAGAATTCAAGTAGTGCAATAATGCATGAGCTATGGGAAGAAAATGGTAAACTATACTACAAAAAGTATGCAACCGAAGAGGGAAAGAAGTGGCTTTTAAATCAGAAAGGCGTAATATATCTCGATAGTAGTTCTACTTTCTATGCAGATATCTCTGATTGTTTAGTTCAGTACAGTGGGACTTGGTCAGATTCATGGAGTTCCGTTCGAAATGCAACTAGTGGAAATGGAAGAAATTATACTGTGACCACTTCAATGAACGGTATTGGCTACTGGTATTTCTCATACCCAACGATGAGAAGGACTTTTTATGAATTTGATACTTCAAGTTTGCCGGATAATTCTCAAATAGATTCTGTAGTCATGACAATTTATGGTTATGGAGTAAATACCAACTATCAGTCGGGTATAAGTATTCAAAAAGGAACTCAGGCAAACAGCCCTGCCGATCTTGCAGATTATGATGCTTTTAGTGGAAGTGAATATGGCAGAACAAATAACTGGTATGTGGAGTATCCAGGATCAAATGTAAATACAATTACATTTAATTCAACTGGAATAAGTGAAATAAATAAAGAAGGCGTAACAAAGTTATGTGCCAGACTTTCAATAGATTATGACAACACCCCCCCGCCTTACAATATAGAAAGACGCTCAAGTGCATATTTTGCTGACTATTCCGGAACTTCGTATGACCCTAAACTTGTAATTAACTATACGCCTAATCAAGCTCCGGGAAAACCGGTCGTAACTTCTGTTGATGGTACTATAAAACCTCCACAAGCAAATGGGTATAATACATCCGACCCTGATGGAAATAATCTTACCCATAGATGGAGAGTTGAGGACATGTCTAGCAATACATTATTCAACTCCGGCTGGTTTGAAAGTCCAAACGATATTAATGGGACAGATTTTACAGGACTTACTCTTGGTAATACTTACAAAGCATATCTCGAGTCAAACGATTCAGAGTTAGTTACCTCATCAGACCCATATGAATTTGCATATACTGGAAAAATCCCTTTAAAATCCACAATAACCAGTATAGGGAATCAACAATTCAATAACTCTTACATTACCCAAAATCCACCTCTTGCATATGGATTTAATTCATCGGACTTAGATGGGGACAATCTATTGCACAGGTGGAGAGTTGTCAAAGGTGAAACAATTGTTCCAGAAGGATTTGAAACTGAGAAATACAAGCGGCCTATCGCGATTTCTAACTCTGGCTCTAGTCTTACCAATTACCAGATAAAGATTACCCTTACTAGTTCAAACTTTGACTTCTCAAAAACAAACTCTAATGGAGAGGACATACGATTCTCAGATGATAGCAATACTACTACCTTAAACTATTGGATAGAAAAATGGGATGCAATAAATCAGCAGGCAGTGTTATGGGTAAAAGTACCTTCAATTCCAAGTGGTTCAAGTAATATATTTGTTTATTATGGATCTCAAACATTGCAAAGTGAAAGTAATGGTACCAACACTTTCCTTTTCTTTGATGATTTTACGGGTAGCTCTCTAAATTCTTCAAAATGGGAAATAGATGCTGTTGGCACAATAGATGAAACTGTTAATAATGAAATAATACTTACCGGAGGAAGATCTTCAAGTAGTACTTATTGGATATACAACACTACTGATACCGGAAATCAGCATAGGGCCAAAATTAACGGTTCCCAGTTTATAATTCCTAGCCAATGCACGATTGAGTGGAATGGGAAAGCAATTTCTGGGGATATGGCCCAAACAGGAATAGGCCTTATAAAATCGACAGACAATACTGTTAGAGCATACCTAGCAATCAGCGATGGAAGTGGGGGCAATGGTTGTGCCCCTTCTTTATGGGGATTTGTCGAAGGAACAACAGGTTCTGGAACAATAACCGTAGGACAATATAAAAATTTTCGATTGATAAAAAATGGCTCAGCCATCACAGGATACCAAAAAGACACCTCTTCTGAAAGCTGGACACAAATGCTGACAGGAACATCTTCAAATATTGATCGAATGGCCATTACTCAAGGAACATATGGGGGATATACCTACGAGCAAATGGCTCTTGACAATATAAAGGTCAGAGAATACTCCTCAGCAGAACCAACGATTGTTGTAGGATCCCAGAAAACTCTTGATGCTGAAATTGTTTACTTTAATTCAGAGTGGTTTGATAATCCCAATGATATTAATGGGACTGAACTTAAAGGGCTTATATCTGATAAAGATTACAAGGCATACCTGGATGTCAATGATTCAGTTAACGTTGTTAGCTCAGACCCTTTTATTTTTACATTAGAATCCTCTGAACCCCAATTTACAAACACATATGAAACATCAATCACATACACCTACGACTCCCGCGGAAGGCTTACATCAGAGACTAGCGACATAAACGGCTCAACATACACAACATCCTTTAGCTACGACGATGCATCAAACATCACATCGATCACATACCCATCAACAAACAGCTACAGCTATACATATGACGATGTGAACAGAATCACAGCCCTCACAGGCTATGCAAGCTTCGCATACACCGCCACTAACATGATAGACACTATTTCATACCAGAATGGTGTCACGACGGACTATACTTATGATGTCAGGGACAGGCCGACAGGTATTGCCATCGGCAGCCTTGAAACTTTGAACTACACATATGATCCTTCAGGAAACGTACTCAAAATGAACGATTGGGAGTACGAGTATGACGGCCTCAACAGGCTAGAGGCAGCGACATCGGTCTTTGACCTTGACTATACATACGATGCACTTGGAAACAGGACCCAGCAGACAGAAAATACGGTCACTACCTCTTACACCTACAATACTCTTATGAGGCTCACTGCAAAGACTGTTGGAGGTGAAGCAACATACTTCACATACG
>ERZ795056.4494-NODE-4494-length-14384-cov-6.110266_pt1 | contig 14384 bp, 14 predicted proteins | sample MGYA00375140_ERZ795056 | MGnify/ENA primary metagenome ERZ795056 (study PRJEB30185, sample SAMN05720227) | activated sludge metagenome | isolation source: Anaerobic digester | place: USA | collected 2015-03-09 ...
AGGGACGGGGAGGGATTGAAGAGAAGGAGGACCACGAAGAAGGGGGAAGATGGTCAACCCCGAAAGACACGAAATGCACAAAAGGGTGGGAGGGACAGAGGATTTGAACAGAAGGTGGTGAGGGGAGATTGGCTATTGGAGATTGGGGAGAGCGGATGAGGGCGTGTCCTAATCGTACTCGTAATCTTAATCGTAATCGGCCGTGGTAGTGAGGAGAGGATGGACGTGGTGAACCCGGAGAGTTGAACGTTCAACGCTCAACATCCAGCGATGAATCTATGACGGCCAGCAGCAAAGGCTGACACGTCCTTGAGTGGTGGGCGAGTTGAGGGAAGGCGTGAGAGGGAGAGAGGTGCGGAATGATCTTGCTTAGCCTCATTCAGAATATCGCCTTGCTGGTTACGCTGGCGGCCGTTCATCAAGTGATCGTCGCACGGTTGAATCATGGCCGTGTCATTCCCCAGGTGTTGACGGGTTTGCTGTTCGGTGGTGTGGGGCTTGTGGGCATGATGACGCCCCTGCACTTCATGCCGGGCGTCATTTTCGATGGGCGGTCGATCATCCTGAGCGTCGCGGGGTTGTTTGGCGGGCCGATCGTCGCCGTGATCGCGGCAACCATGTGTGCAGCCTATCGGCTCTGGCTGGGTGGGGCCGGTGCGTGGGTGGGTGTCAGCGTGATTGTCGAAGCGTCGGCGCTGGGCGTTGTCTTCCACTACCTGCGGCGGCGTGCGGATCAACCCATGAGTCCCCTGTGGTTGTGGTTCTTCGGTTTGTTGGTGCACGCGGGCATGATGCTGTTGATGTTGGCGCTGCCGGGTGGGGCGGGGCGCGGGGTGATCAGGAATGTCGGATTGCCGGTGCTTTCGCTATATCCCCTGGCGACGATGTTGATCTGCCTCCTGTTGCAGGACTATGAGAAGCAGCGGATTGACAAGGCTGCTCTTCGGGCAAGCCGGGCTCAACTTGTGGAGTCCAATCAGCTCATGAGGGCCGTGCTCGATCACACACGCATGATGGAGGTGTATCTGGATGAACGATTCAACTTCATCTGGGTTAATCGCGCTTATGCGGAAGCGTGCCGGCACGAGCCATCCTTCTTTCCGGGCAAGAACCATTTTGAGCTCTACCCGAACGCGGAGAATCAGGAGATATTCCAGCGGGTGGTGGATACGGGCGAGCCGTTCTCCGTGGCGGCGAAGCCTTTCGTGTTTCCCGACCAGCCGGAGCGGGGCGTGACGTACTGGGACTGGAGTCTCATACCGATCAAGGCTGCCGCCGGGACGGTGACAGGACTGGTTTTCAGCCTGGTGGAGGTCACGGATCGCATTCAGGCACAGCGGACTTTGAAGGCAAACGAGGAACGACATCGGGCGTTCGTGAATGCGTCGGTCGATATGGCGTTCATGAAGGATGAAGCGTTTCGCTACGTGATGGTGAACGAGGCCAACCGGGAGTTCTTCGGGAAGGCAGAGAGCGAGATTATTGGGAAGACGGACTTTGAGCTGATGCCGGAGGAAATGGCGCGCAACTGCCGGCGTACGGATGAGCAGGCGTTGAGGGAGGGTCGTGTCGTGGTGAGTACGGAGGCGGTCGAGAAACGGGTTTATGAAACCCGCAAATTCCCCGTTTCGCTCGGAGGTGTGGCCGGTGTGGGCGGCTTTATCCGTGACATTACGGAGCAGACGAGGGCATCCGAGCGGGTGAAGCAGCAGTTGGACGAATTGCGGCGGTGGCAATCGGTGACGGTGGGGCGCGAGGAGCGGATTGCGGAGTTGAAGCGAGAGGTGAACGGGCTGGCAGAGCGGTTGGGAGAAAAGCCGCGCTACGAAGGCTGAAGTTGTTATGGATGAGCATATGAGAAGGACCGCGCGCAGGCGTGGCTTCAAATGGTTCTTGCCCGTGCTGTTCGCCGTGGTGGTGCTTGGGGTGGTGGTGGGTTGGGTGGCCTACCGGGCCGACCGGCAGATGCGAGCCGATCTCCTGCGCGAGGCGCGGATGGTGGCCCGGGCTGTGAACCTTGATCGTGTGGCCATATTGACGGGGCGGACGCGGACCTCACCTCCTCCGATTACCAGAGGATCAAGGAGCAGTTGACGGTGGTTCGGGGCGCGAACCCGCGATGCCGTTTTCTCTACTTGATGGGTCACAAGTCCGACGGCACGATCAACATACTGGTCGACTCCGAGCCGCCTGAGTCCGACGACTACTCGCCTCCGGGCCAGACATACGATGAAGCCTCGGCCGAACTCCGCGCGCTCTTCGTGAGGCCGGAGGAGCGTGTCCAAGGACCTCACGCTGTGACAGGCCGACAGTCGGCCTCGACAATCGGCAGACGAACACCAGTCCCCATGTTCATCCCCCTTGGCACGTTACCTGCAATATAGCTCGGTGAGACGGGAGCAGCGTTTCAGAGCAGCAGGGAGCAGAAATGCAGTTCACATCGGCAAACACAGGCTCGTATTCATCTTGGATGTCGCTCCAATCTGAGAATGAACATTCTCAGGCTGAGACGGTATGTTCTCAAAGTGAGACGAATTGGCTGTTTGGGGTACCACTCCAATGACTGTCAGGCAAAAAACTTTGCTGCTGATTGGCGGGGTGCAATTGGTGGCCCTTGGCCTCTTCTGGTGGGGCTCTTCGTCGATCATCATGCGTCGCTTCGCGGGTCTCGAGCAAGAGTTCACGCGGGAGCACATCAGGAGGGTGCAGGAAGCGTTCGAGTCGCAACTCAGCCGGATGGATACAACGGCGCGTGACTGGGCGTGGTGGGATGACACTTACAGGTTCGTGAAGGATGGCAATGAGCCATACAAGACATCGAACTTGACCGATGCAACGCTTGCGGGAATCGGTGTCAATCTGTTTGCCTTTGTGGATGTTATCGGACGCTACATCTACATCACCGAATTCGATTCCGCAGCGTCGAAGATGATTCCCATCCCGGCGGACGACAGAGGAGTCCTCGATCAGAAGAGGGACATTCTCGATCCGCAGGATCCGTCCGGAAAGGTGAAGGGTCTTCTTGTGCTCCCGGACGGGGTGATGATGGTGGTCGCGCGCCACATTCTGACGAGCGACGGGGAGGGGCCATCCCGTGGGCAGTTGGTCATGGGGCGATGGGTGGGGGCAGAGACCGAGCGCGAGATGCGTCTTCTGACGCATCTTGCTGTCAAGATTCTGCCGGCGAACGAATCCACGTTACGGGTCATGTCGGGTGAGGGCGATCTGGAGAGGGATGCTGATGTTGCGGTGCGCGTTGCCGACGATGCGCACATGGAGGGATATGTCGTGCTGCATGATCTTGCGGGTGAGCCGGCATTGCTGTTGGAGATCCGGGTGCCGCGCCCTGTGTATGCGCTGGCACTTCAAACACGTGATGAGTACCTGCTGGCGCTTCTTGGGGTGACGCTGGTGCTGTTCCTGGTTACGACGGGCGTCATTGGGCGGTTTGTCATTGAGCGGTTGGCGCGGCTGGGTTCGGATGTCGGTGCGATTGCGGCTGCGGGTGATTCCCGGGCACGGCTGAACGTGACGGGAAACGATGAGATATCGAGCCTCGCGGACGACGTGAACCAGATGCTGGCGTCGTTGGCAGAGTCTGAAAGCGAGGTCCGCAAGGCGAAGGAGGACTGGGAGCGCACGTTCAATGCGGTGCCGGACCTGATCTGCATTATCAACAATGAACATCAGATTGTGAGGCTCAACCAAGCGATGGCCGACCGGCTTGGCGTGCGGATGGAAGCGGCGGTTGGGAAGAAGTGCCATGAAATTGTTCATGGGTGCGACGCGCTGCTCAATGGTTGTCCGCACCAGATGCTGCTCGGCGACAAGCGGGAGCATTCCGTTGAGCTGCGCGAGGTTCGTCTGAACGGTGACTTCCATGTTACGGCCTCGCCCGTTACCAACGCCCGTGGGGAACTTCTGGGCTGTGTGCACGTGGCGCGCGATGTTACGGCGCAACGACAGGCTGAACGACAGATCCAGAAGTTGAATGCGGAGTTGGAAGATCGGGTGGCGCAGCGTACGGCGCAGCTCGAGGCGGCCAACAAGGAACTTGAAGCCTTCGCCTATTCCATTTCGCACGACTTGCGGGCGCCGCTGCGCAGCATAGATGGGTTCAGCCAAGCAGTGCTCGAGGATGCCTCCGACGTCGTTCCCGAAGAGGTCATGGACAACCTCAAGCGAGTGCGCGCTGCAGCGCAGCGGATGGGGCGTCTGATCGATGGTTTGCTGATGCTGTCCCGCCTGACACGGCGCGAGTTACATGTCGAGAAGGTGGACCTCGGCGGTCTGGTGAGATTGATTCTGCAGGACTATCAGAAGAACGAGCCGACACGGGATGTGTCGATCGTGGTGCAGGACGGTGTGCAGGCGCAGGGCGACCCGGAACTGCTGCGGATCGTGTTGCAGAACCTTGTGGACAACGCGTGGAAGTTCACCGGTAGGCAGGAGCGGGCGATGATCGAGTTCGGGGAAGATCAACGGGACGGCCGGCGCATCTTCTTCGTTCGCGATGATGGGGCGGGGTTTGACATGCAGTATGCGAGCAAGCTGTTCGGTGCATTCCAGCGGCTTCATGCACCGTCCGAATTCGAGGGTACGGGGTTGGGGCTGGCAACGGTCCAGCGCATTATTCACCGGCATGGTGGGAGTGTGTGGGCCGAGGCCGAAGTAGGCAAGGGCGCTACATTCTACTTCACGCTATGAAGAAGAAGCTTTACGGCGCGGGTGGGGAAGGCCGAGGATGGGACGGGCGACCATGAGTGACAAGACAAAGGATGTTATCCTTCTGGTCGAGGACAACCCGGACGATCGGGATCTGACGATCCGGGCGTTGCGCAAGAATCGCGTGGTCAACGAAATTGTCGTGGCCCGCGATGGCTCGGAAGCCTTGGTCTGGCTCTTCGACGAGAAACGTGCGGCGGCGGGCCACGCCAGCCTGCCCACCATGATACTGCTCGACCTCAAACTCCCCAAGGTCAACGGGCTCGAAGTTCTTGCAGCCATTCGCGAGAACGACCGGACCAGGAATCTGCCCGTGGTCGTGCTGACTTCCTCCGATGAAGAGCGCGACATGGGCGAGAGCCAGAGGCTGGGTGCGACCTATATCCGCAAGTCGGTGGACTTTACCGAGTTTCGTGAGGTCATCAGGCGGGTGATCAAGGAATGGCCCGTGCAGGTGGATGAGGTTGACGGGAGCGTCAAGAAATGAGCGAGACACTTCGCATCCTGATCGTGGAAGACTCCGAGGACGATGCGCTCCTCGAGATGCAGGAATTGAAGCGGGCGGGATATTCTCCGGTCTATGAACGCGTTGATACGCGCGAGGCGATGATCGCGGCTTTACCGAAGAATCCGTGGGATATTGTCATCGCGGACTACTCGATGCCGAATTTCAGCGGGCTTGCGGCCATCCAGCTTGTCCGAGAGCTGGGACTGGACCTTCCTGTCATCATCGTCTCCGGCGCCATCGGCGAGGAGACAGCGGTAGCTGCGATGAAAGCCGGTGCGTCGGACTACGTGATGAAAGGCAACCTCGTGCGACTGGCCCCCGCGATCCGGAGGGAGTTGCGTGATGTGCAGGAACGGATAGATCGTCGAAAGGCCGAATCCGCGCTCCGGCGGACCGAGGAGGAACTCAGTGAGGCGCAGAGGAGCCTCGTGCAGTCGGAGAAACTGGCGGCACTTGGACGATTCTCGTCGGGCATCGCGCACGAGGTGAAGAATCCGCTGGGCATCATCCTGGGTGGTATCGAGTTTCTGGAAGTCAAGATGAAGCGTTCGGGCGAGGATACGCGGACGGCCCTTCAGAAGATGAAGGAAGCCGCGATGCGCGCGGCAGATATTGTCGACCAAGTCCTGAAATTTGCCAAACCGTCAGCCCTGCGCTTGGCCCTCACCGATCCGGTCGAGATGGTGAAGGAAGCCCTCTCGTTGTTCCAGTTCAGCGACAAGGCCAAGAATGTGCAGGTGGAGACGTCGTTTTGCGCGGAGCCGTTGTGGCTGGAGATCGACAAGAACCAGATCCAGCAGGTGTTGTTCAACCTGCTGTCCAACGCCGTCGATGCCATGTCCGACGGCGGGACGATTCGCGTGGAGGTGTCGCGCCTAAAGGCGGCCGAGCAGGGTTTCTGCCGGATCGATGTGATCGACAAGGGTCAGGGCATCACATCGCAGGATATGGGCCGAATCTTCGAGCCCTTTTTTACCACGAAGAGAGACCGCAAGGGGACGGGGTTGGGGCTGTCGTTGGCGAAGTCGATAGTCGAGCATCACAAAGGCGTGTTGAAGCTGGAGAGCGAGGCCGGGCAGGGGACGCGCGCGAGCGTGATTCTTCCGCTGGCGACGAAATCGTGACGGCACTACGTGGGAGGTCGTTATGTGGTTGCGCAGAAAGAAGACGATACTGATCGTGGATGACGAAGAGGACTTCGGCTTCTTCGTGAAGGCCAACCTGGAGGCGCGAGGCAGTTACCGGGTCCGGATCGCCACATCCAGCGAGCAGGGCATCGAACTGGCACTGCGATACAAGCCCGTGGCCATCCTGCTGGACATCATGATGCCGAGAGTGGACGGGTTCCAGACGCTCAAGCGGTTGAAGGAGCAGGATAGAACGATGTTCATCCCGGTGATCATGCTCACGGCGAAGCACGACGATGAATCCAGGATTTCGGCGGCGGGGTTGTACTGCGATGGCTACCTGACAAAGCCGGTGAAGATTGACGACTTGGTGGCGCGGCTCGACAAGGTGTTGGGGATGAGGGAGTCGGCCTGATGCGGGAAGTGGGGATTGCAGGGGTTGGCGCAGGATGTAGGTGGGGAGGGGGCGACGGATGGGCGTTCCTCTAAAAGTGCTGGTGGTGGAGGATTCGGAGAACGATGCGTTGCTCGTCTTGAACGAGCTGAAACGCAGCGGATTTGATCCGCATTCGAAGAGGGTGGAGACGGCGGACATGCTGCAGAGCGCCCTCCGGGAGAAGCCGTGGGACGTGGTGATTTCCGACTACTCGTTGCCCGGGTTCACGGGCATGGCGGCACTGCGCATGATCAGGGACGGCGGAAACGATCTGCCGGTAATTCTTGTATCCGGAGCGATCGGCGAAGCGTTGGCGGTGGATGCGATGAGGGCGGGCGCCAACGACTATGTCATGAAGGACAATCTCGTGCGGCTGGGACCGGCGGTCCAGCGCGAGTTGAGGGAAGCCGAAGGCCGGCGCCAGCGTCGCGCGTTGGAGCAGCGACTTCGGTTCACGCAATTCTCCGTGGATCATGCTGCCGAATGCATTCTGTGGATTCGTCCGGACGCGAGCTTTGCCAGTGTGAATGACGCGGTGTGTGCGGCGCTGGGCTATACGCGGGACGAATTGCTACAGATGAAGATGGGGGACATTGACGTCCGATTTCGCGAGGACGCATGGGCCGCGCACTGGCTGAACCTCCGGGAGCTGGGAACGCTGACGTTTGAATCCATGCATCTCACCCACGATGGACGCTCGATCCCCGTGGAAATCAACGCCAACTACCTGGTTATGGATGGCGAGGAGTTCAACGTGGCCTTTGTACGCGACATCAGCGAGCGCAAGGAGATGGAAGGCAAATTACGCGAAGCGGAGAGGTTGCAGTTGATCGGGCACCTGGTGCTGGGGGTGGCTCACGAGGTCAGGAATCCGCTCAATTGCATCATGGCTGTTGCGGAGGCCTTGCAGGAGGAACTTGGGGAAAGTCCGTCGTACAAGCTCTATGTACGTCACATCCGGGAGCAGGTGGATCGTCTGGCTGAGCTTGTCCGTGACCTGCTCGACATGGGTAAGCCCCTGGACCCCGAACGCATGCATCGCGACTCACTGCCGAACGTCCTGAGTTTGGCATTGGCGCTATGGAAGGAAGGTTGGAGGGGTGGGCCGGTGGCGGTGACGTTTGAGCAGCCGGACCCGGCGGAGGGTCTCGATGTTGTGGCGGACAGTGCGCGGTTGCAGCAGGTATTCATCAACCTGCTGGACAATGCCGCGCAGCATGCCCCCGAGGGTTCGGAGATTGGCGTCGAGGTGGGAGCGGGTTCCGACGGCATGCTTTCCGTTCGCATCAGCGACGAGGGGGGCGGCATGCCCAACGACGTGCTGCAGCGCATTCCTGAACCTTTCTTTACAACGCGAAAAGGCGGCACGGGGCTTGGGCTGTGCATCGTTCAGCGGGTCATCAGAGATCACGGCGGTGATGTGGTGTTTCGAAACAACAGTCCGCGGCCAGGGTGCACGGTGGAGGTTCGGTTGCCGCAAGCCAGTTGAAGAGGAAGATGAACATGAAAACCAACATTCTTCTGGTGGATGATGAACCTGCGACGCAGTTCGGGTTCACCCGTTATCTCACCAAGGCGGGGTATGACATCCGTTGTGTCTCCACGTTGGCGGAAGCCCGGGACGAGATATCCAACAAGAGGTATGATGCGATCCTGCTGGATATGAACCTGCCGGATGGCAACGGGATCGATTGGGTGAGTGAGTTGAGGCAGACGCAGCCCACGCTGGCGATTGTGGTCATCACGGGACACGGCGACATTCCCGTGGCAGTGGAGGCCATGCGGCGTGGTGCTGACCAGTTCCTGACCAAGCCCGTGAACATGAAGGATCTGGAAGTCTACCTTCGCAAGGGGCTTGAACTCCAGACGCTGCGTCGCGGACAGATAGCCCGTCACCGATTGGCGAAGACCCGCGAACCCTATTTTGGCCACAGTGCGCCGGTCAAGAAGATGCTGGATCTCGCGACGGCGGCGTCGAAGAACAACTCCCCGGTGTTGTTGTTTGGCGAGACCGGCGCGGGAAAGGGAGTGCTCGCAAGATGGATCTATGAGCAAGGCGTGAGGGAGCAGGCCCCGTATGTCGAAGTGAACTGCTCCAGTCTGCGCGGTGAGCTGCTGGCCAGCGAGCTCTTTGGTCATGCCAAGGGCGCTTTCACATCGGCCGTGGACGACAAGCAGGGATTGATCGACGTGGCAGACGGCGGCGTACTCTTCCTCGATGAGATCGGCGACATGGACATCACCGTGCAGGCGCAATTCCTGAAGGTGATTGAGGAGAAACACTACCGGCGAGTGGGCGAGGTGAAGACGCGCGCCAGCGATTTCCGCCTGATCTGCGCGACGAATCACGATCTGGAGACGCAGAGCCGCGAAGGCAAGTTCCGGCGCGATCTTTATTATCGCATCAATATGTTCCCGATCGAAGTTCCGGCGCTGCGCGAAATCCGGGAGGATATTCCGGGTTTGGTCCGGTATCTGCTCAAGACCATCGCCTCCCATGACGTGGAAGTTTCACCCGAGGTGATGAACCTGCTGGTGGGTTATGGGTGGCCGGGAAACGTCAGAGAATTGCGCAACGTGCTGGAGCGGGCTCTTCTTCTTGCGCGTGGCAGTCCACTGGCGCTCTCACATTTTCCGGGCATCGGGCTGAATGCCGGATACATGCCGCCCGACAGCCTGAATCTCGCGCGGCAGGAAGAGATCAGGATCCGCGCCGCCATGCAGAAATTCGACGGCGACACCAAGAAGGCTGCCGCCGCGCTGGGCATTTCCCGGGCAACGATCTACCGCCGACTGAAAGAGATGAAGATCGCAGAGCCCGTAAAGGACTAGCTTCCCGATACGTCCTTCTCATCCGGAGACTCCCTGTCTCATTGTGTCGTCCGCCTCCAGTAACGCGCTGTTTGCAACATGCTGTAAATCAACATGTTACATGATTACTCGCATCTGGCACGCGGTAAGCATACCAACAGGCAGCAGAGGGAGGGGTGTATGCAGGGGGCTTCAAGTTCAGGTGGCGAGAAGAAGCGTGCGGAAGGGCAGTTGAGTATCAGTTCCGTCGGGGTGCGTCTTCACTTCGACATCGCGCTGGTTCTGATCACCATCATTCCCCTGCTGGTGTTCATTTTTCTCGTGATGGGAGGTTACGTCACGTTCAAACCGGGTCGGGGTGTCTATGAACCCGTGGCTGTGCTGCTCATTGCGCTGGTGGGTCTCGGCTATGCATTGCTGATGCGTTACCCGATCACGATGATGAAACTCCGAAGGTATGTGGAGGACATGGCCGCCGGTGTCTTTCCGGAGTCGGTGCATCTTGAACAAGAAGAGACGGACCTGCGGTCGATCGAGGCCGGCATGAACAGGATCCTCGAGCGGCTCAAGGCCAAGGTTGATGCGATGGCCATGGAGCAGGCGAAGCTCGAGAAGCAACTTTGCAAGGCGCAGAAGCTCGAATCCATCGGGGCGTTGGCGTCGGGCATTGCGCACGAGATCAACACGCCGATTCAGTTTGTCGGCGACAACACCCGTTTTCTTTCCGATGCCTGCGCGGGTCTCTTGAAGCTGCTTGAGATACAGCGAAGGTTGAACGCGGTGGCCCCGTCGGAATACGGCAGCGTGCTGGCGGAGATACAGAAGGTGGAGAGTGAGATCGATTTGCCGTTCCTGGAGGCGGAGATTCCAACGGCCATCAGTCAGTCACTGGACGGGTTGTCCCACGTGGCAGAGATATCGCGGGCACTGAAGGATTTCGCACGCGTGGTGAGCGACGACGAGATGAAGGCGACCGATCTGAACCGCGCGATTCAGAGTTCCGTGACGCTGACGCGCAACGAATGGAAATACGTGGCCGAACTGACGTGCGACCTCGATCCTGCGCTGCCGCTGGTTCCCTGCTTTGCCGGGGACATCAAGCAGGTACTGATCAATTTGATTGTCAATGCGGCCCACGCCGTGGGGGAAGTGGTGGGAGATGGGAGCCGGGGTAAGGGGCAGATCGCCATTCGTGCACGCTGCGAGGCGGGTGCGGCTGTGGTGTCGATCCGCGACAGTGGCCCGGGCATTCCTGAGGCGGTCCGTAATCGGATATTCGAGCCATTCTTCACAACGAAGAAGGGTGGGAAGGGATCGGGGCAGGGGTTGGCCATAGCGAGTTCGCTGATCGTTGGCCGGCACGGGGGACAGCTTTCGTTTGACACGGAATTGGGCAAAGGGACGGAGTTCACGATTCGTCTTCCCATCCGGAGTGGGGCGCCCGTGTGCTGTGATGCAGGCGGAGGCGTGCGATGAGTCTGTCGGCCCGCCATAGAGTGCTCTTTGTTGATGACGATCCCAGTGTGCTTGCGGGGGCCAGGCGGGTTATGCATGATCTGCGCCAACAATGGGAGTTTCTCAGCGCCGCCAGTGGTCAGGAAGCCCTTAGCCTGTTGGAGCAGGCGCCGTGCGACTTGATCATCACGGATATGCAGATGCCCGGCATGGACGGTGTCGAGCTGCTGTCGCAGGTGCTTTCCCGGTTCCCCTCCACGGTTCGCTTTGCGTTGTCGGGTTATGCCGATCGCGCGATCCTGCTCAAGTCGGTTGGGCTGTCGCATCAATTTCTGGCCAAGCCCTGTCCCGCGGAGTCCTTGAAGCGGGCCATCTCGCACACACTGCAATTCAAGAAGTACCTGCCTGGCACGCATGAGCAGGCGATGGTTTCGGCGACGGAAACGCTGCCGGTATTGCCGGATACGTTCAGGGCTTTCCAGAAAGCGCTCCGCGTTTCGCGTGCCGATGTGGAGGGCGTGGCGACCGTGGTTGCGTCCGACGTTTGCCTGGCAGCCAAGGTGTTGCACCTGGCGAGTTGGGCATCGCTGGATTTTCGCGAAAGTGCGCGGAATATCCGTCAGGCCGTGGGCGTGCTGGGAACGGAACTTCTGCACAGTGTGTTGTTCTCTGCCCATGCATTCAGGGCGATGGACGCGGATACAGCCAGCCTGTTTCCTGTCAGTAATTGGAACCAGCATGCGACGGCCGTGGCGGCACTGTCGGTGCAGATTGCGAGGGAAGGCGGAGCGAGTGCGGAAGGAGTTCAGGAGGCCGGCACAGCGGGGCTTCTGCATGACATTGGACGACGCATATTGATGGGGGGCTATCCAGCGACTTACGCGGGGATCTGTGCGGCAAGTTGTGCCGACGAGACCTCCATCACGCAGACAGAGAGCGAGGTGCTGGGCGTTACCCACGCGGAATTGGGTGCGGCGTTGATGGTGCTTTGGGGTGTGCCGAGTCATGTGGCGGATGCGGTGGCTTTTCATCATGAGCCGGAGCGGTGTCCCGGTGAAGATTCCATCGTATTGCGTGCGGTGTGCGAGGCGGAGCGACTAGTTGCGGAAGAGGGCGATGCCGGTGAGGGGTGTACAAGGGCCGAGGTGTGTGTGCCGGCAGGAGGTGTGTCATGATCGAAACATGTTTCAAAACCGAAGAGACGCGTGTCGAGACCCGAGCTGATGGACAGAAGGTTCTTCAGCTTCTCCTTGTCGACGATGATGCAGGCTTCAGGCAGGGCATGCGTCGGCTGCTGCACGGCATGCGGGATCGTCTGGCCTGCACGGTTCTGGAGGCGCCGGACGGCATGCATGCGATGGATCTGTTGCGGCGGGAGCGCGTGGACTGTGTATTGCTGGACAATCGCATGCCGGGTGGAAATGGCTTGGAGTGGCTGGGCAGGATGTTGGATGGTCACGAGAATCTGCCGGTGGTGATGGTGACCGGGGAGGGGGATGAGGAGACCGCGGTTGCGGCCCTGAAGAGTGGAGCAATGGACTACCTCGTGAAGGGCTCGATCACCCCCGAGACGCTTTATCGGTCTGTCATGAACGCGGTGGAGAAGATTCGCATGAGGCTGGCCATTGAGGAGCAGCGACAGGCGTTGCTCCAAGCCGAACGCGAACGCGTGATGATTCAGAGCATCGGGGCGGCTTGCCATCACCTCGGTCAACCGGCCACGACGCTCACCTGTTGCCTCGAACTCTTGAAGGTGCATTGTGCGCAGCCCGAAGCCAAGTCGATGCTCAATGAATGCGCAAAGGCAGCCGAAGAACTTGGCGAGATCATCCATCAACTTCAGCATGTGTGTGAATACAGAACCGTCGCGTATCACCCGGATACGACCGCGTCATCCGATGGCTCCAGCACGAGGCCGGATGACGCCATCATCGACATAACCGCCTGAGTGGAAACTCGCCGTCATCCCCCGATTCGTCAGTGTGTTCCTCTGTCTTCTTTCGCCCGTCTCAGGATGCAAATTCCCATCGCATTGTGATGATGATAATGGAGACCGCAATAGTCACAACACTCTGATTAGCAATATGTTGTGAATTACACCATGCTTCGGCATGGCGTGTGCATAAGGGTGTGTTGGAGACGGGAGATGCACATGAGCAACAGAGCGACAGGACGGGCAATGAAGAGAGCGGTGGTGGTGACGCTCGTGCTGCTTCTGTCGGTCTCCGGTGCTTGGGCGGGAGCGGCCAAGCCGGCCAAGAAGTCATGGTTCAAGCGGGCATTTGAGCGACCTACGTGGGACGAGGTGGCGGCGCAATGTGTCACCCCCCAAGACGTTTGCAGACTGGTTGAGCGGTATGTGGTGTATCGGACAGAAGACGTGGACACGTGGTACTCGGCGAAGGAAACATGGGCAGCGGGCCGTGGCGATTGCGAGGACTTTGCAGTAGTGATCGAGCAGCTTTGTCACGACCTTGGCTTTGACGTGTCGGTTGCGCTCTACTTTCCGGCCGGTGGTCGCGGCGAGGGTCATGCGGTGGCGGTGGGCACGTGGCAGGGCCAGCTCTGGATGTCCAGCCTGGGTTCGTATGAGAAGGTGGACTCCATGGATGAGGTAAGGGAGCGGGTTGCCCGCATGATGGAGTGTGATGACGAAGAGGTCTGGTCTTCCCGTCTGAATCACGAGGACGTACAGCGCTTTGTAGCCCGCAGCACGGTGGGTGGAGCGGGCACGGCCGTGGCGGGTTGGTAGGCCGCACTGGCTTTTCTTCCTCTATTCTCGTCTACTTCAATCTTTTCCGGACTGGCGGTAATACGCTTAACGCCCAATGTTTTCGGGCGTATTGTATATATACCGCGGCGATTCCAGCCTTTGGTTGCGAGAAAACGAAGAATGCGTGCCGGAATTACAACATTACCGGGGAGGTTTGTTTCCACGCGATCAGTCTGCCTTGCCTTGGCAGCGTTGGTTGTATCGGCGAGCACGGCTTCCGCCCAGGTTGTCGAAATTGTCCAGACGTTCTTCGTCCCGATCACAGAGGAGCAGTGCTATTCCGCGATGCGGGCGATTTCTGTCGGAAGTTACGTGGAACTGGCTCCCACCAATGTGATGTTCAGTGCGTGGGGTTTGGTGCCCAGCGAGACCAACACGGTCATCTTCTTTGATCAATGGGAAGATGGTTACGAGGGGAACATCACGAGCCCGACCCAGGCGACGACGGAAGTCTGGGGAGATGGCAATGCGGGCAATGGCATACCTCCCGGCTTCGCGCAGGATTATGTCAACGCGGGCGACTACATCTCGCTGACCAACACGATGAGA
>ERZ795056.4495-NODE-4495-length-14383-cov-4.775684_pt1 | contig 14383 bp, 10 predicted proteins | sample MGYA00375140_ERZ795056 | MGnify/ENA primary metagenome ERZ795056 (study PRJEB30185, sample SAMN05720227) | activated sludge metagenome | isolation source: Anaerobic digester | place: USA | collected 2015-03-09 ...
TTCTTTAAATCGCTGCAATCCTTCCCTGCTATCCTCAAAAATTTTTTCTCCATCTTTTATTATAGCAATCTTTGTACATAATTCTTCAGCTATTTGAAGGATGTGCGTTGACATAAAAATAGTAACTCCTTCCGCTATTTTTTTCTTTAATAATTGTTTTACAATAAACGCCGATTGCGGGTCTAATCCAACCATCGGTTCATCAATAACAATTAATTGCGGGTCATGTAATAGTGCCGATGCAATTGCAATTCTTTGCTTCATTCCTTGTGAATAGTCTTCAGTCCTTTTATCAATCCAGTTATCAATTTTCAATATTGAAACCAGTTCTTCAATTTTGGTTTTCAACTCTTTTTTAGGAATATTATAGAGTCCCCCGCTGAAGTAAAGAAATTCTTTCCCTGTAAGTTTATCATAAAGAAAAGGTTGATCCGGGACGTAACCGATAATCTTTTTCCCTTCAAGTGAACTATCCGTTAGATTGATGCTGTTTAATGACATTTCACCTGAAGTCGGTTTTAGTAAACCCACAATCATTTTAATAGTTGTCGTTTTACCTGCTCCGTTAGGACCCAGAAAACCGTAAAACTCTCCTGCATCTAACTTAATTGAAAGATTTTTAACCGCAGTAAAACCACCGTAATTTTTTTTGATATTGTTAAGTATCAGCAAATCAATTCCTTTATAATGCTGTGAATAAACTATACATATTTTTTACAGTTTAAATATAACAATAGCCGGATAATTACTTCTTGCTCCCTCTTTGGATAAAAGTCGAATACAAAATTTCCGTTATTCCTAACAAAAAAAGCATGGAACTTTTTATCATTCCATGCTTTAATTATGACTTAATTGTAACTCTGCCGGTTGATTACATACTGAGCCAGTAAGTGAATTTAATCATAAAAATATTGTCCGGCTGCTGTTCCATCAACTTATTGAAATTGTTCGAGAATTGAAACTGTCCGTTCTCTTCATAGTCGGAACGGGTTTGAGTCCAGACAAGATAAAGCACCGAACCGGACATATATTCCCATCTTAAAACAGCGTTACCGCGAAGCGACTTAAAATTAAAATCGGGATTACCAATATCAATTGGCTGGGCGGGACCATCACCATCAGGATCAGCCATATAGTTTTCTTTGTCAAATGTTGAACCTTCTTCTCCATAAACAAGGAAATCGTAACTTGATCCTCTTTTTAATTCCTTGAAGTTTTCGTAATCCCCGGAAGAGATCAAAGGCTGGAGATATAGTTGCAGACTTAACCTGGGATTGAATATCCAGTTTAATCTTATTCCTGCACCAAAAGTATTCTGCTTCATATTTGCAAAAATATATCTGCTGCCATAAGTATTTACTGCATACGGATCATCCGCAGAAGTTACCCACTGGGCATTTTCATTATTATATGAATAAAACGGGCTTATTGTAAAAGAAACATTTGAAGAGGGATGAACTTCCAAATTAATTCCCGATTCATAATTTTTTGCATTTCCCGATAAATAAGTATAACCATACAACCCGGCTACAACTGGTTTCCTGTTATCGCTGTTAATATCAATGTTTACCTGGTAGCCATGAGGTATTTTCATTAACGGCCCACCTCTTGTTTTTCTATTATTCATCGTAGCAGGATTATACGCAAGATTCCAATTGATGTTGTAATAGTTCAAAAACTCAAAATATCCGAAATTAAATATTCCATGCCAATTAATATTACCATCAAAATCGTTATTCCTAAAAACGACCAATCCTGTTTCAACATAACGATAATACTCGGTAGGATCTTTCCATGAGTAACCTGCCCCAATATGAGTATTGATTTGGTCAGTCCGCCATAAAAAGCCTGCATCGTTAACATCGAAGCCGGGAGAAATCAAGCCGAAAGCCGTATTAACAAAGAAGTTTCCTTTCTGCCTGTTAAGGTAGAACCGCATTGCATAACCGCTTAATGATGTTGCTGAACTATCAACACTATAACTATTGGCATCGGGTCTTTGAAAGTAGTGCCTCGGATCTCTCTGTACGGAAGCAATTCTTTCACTATTTCCGGTAATATGTGATGCCCCAACCCAGCCAGTAAAAACCCAGGTTTTTGAAGAATCCAAAAAAGTCCAGCCGTCAATTCCAAACGTATATCCCCCGTTATTTAATTCCGAACGTAACCTATCCTCTTTAAAATCTCTTGTTGTTATCGTGGAAATGAAACCGAGTCCCTGAAAACCTTCATCAAATTCTTTTTGAGCTCTGAAAATACCGTAATATGCAAGGGGTTCAATTTCCAATTTTTCTTTAATACCGTTAGTCTGATATTGAGCAAATTCACGTTGAGTAACGGCGTGTACCGTCCCGACATTCCATCCGCCATTGAGTTTCCCGGACAATTTAGTGGCTCCCAGGATATGTGTTCCGGAAGGATAGTCCGAATAATCGTTATCCGGTAAACTTCCAGACGGCGTTTTTCCTATTCGACGACTATAAAAGAATTTCGGATTACTCCAATTAAATCCCCAATAATTTCTTGCCCCCCCATAACCGAAATCGAAAATACTTGAACCTTCAACAAAGAATGGTCTCTTTTCCGAAAAATATGTTTCTGCATCACTCAGGTTTATGACTGCAGGATCAATTTCAACCTGTCCGAAATCCGGATTAATTGTAGCATTTAAAGTAAGGTTGGAACCGATACCCATTTTAATATCTGCGCCAATACCTGAGGAATAATTTGAGCCGTTGTTAAATGGGTTGTCGGAATCAGGATGTGTATATTCTGCTTTGGTGGTAATGTATGGTAGGATTTCAAGATTAGTACCTCTTTTAATATTTTCCATACCTGTAAGCAAAGCGAAACGAGAAACAAAACCGCTTTCATTTTTAGGAACGTATACATAATAAGCTCTTTCGTTTTTTCTGGAGATAAATCTGCAGAAATTAACGCCCCATTGATTAACACTCTCATCCTTAAAACGAAGTTGTGAAAATGGGAGTTTAAATTCAGCTATCCACCCATTCTCAACAATTCTAACTTCACCTACCCAGATACCATCCCATGAGTTATCGTTCCAATCATCGTTATATAGTATACCATCAGAATACGCACCTGCAGCATTTAAAGCAAAGTAGTAACCACTTCTTTTATCGTTATATGGGTCTAAATATATTGTAAATTTATCCGATTCAATATTATCATCACGACGAGCCAATCTTGCTACAATAGAATCCGGTGCAGAATCAAACATCATCGCACTGATATAAATTGCATTTTCATCAAATAGAATCCTTACTTCTGTTTTTTCTGTTGCATCTTGTCCTTCATTCGGGTCTCGCTGTTTGAAACCGGAAATGACTTCGCTGTATTTCCAGGCTTCTTCATTAAGAACACCATCTATCTTAATTGGTTGTTCTGATTTAACAGCTTTAACGTCATGTCTTTTAAATGGATTACCCGATACTGATAGTGTCAACAGATAAAACGAAAAAAGAACAAGATGTAAGATTTTTATCATAATGCTTCCTAAATTTTACAGTTAGACTTAACAATAAAAGATTTTGTTGGGGAAAATGTATCGGGGATTAATAAAAAATCCCCTATTTCGTTTTATGGGTTGATATAAGTGATAAGCGGTTGAAGAATAGGTGTATTATTAGGCATACAATTTCACTTTAGTTTTTGAAGATAGTGTTATGTATTTTTGCCAAGGATTTTATGATATTTATTTGAATTTTAATCATATAAAATTCGCATCTATTTTGCGATTTTTACATTAATACAGATAGCTTTAAGAAGTTTGGATAATTATCTATCGACAGGAAAGAACAATTGTTGGGAAAAACAAGTATATATAGTGTTATAAAAAAAAACGGATTGATTGACAGGTTTTTGTTCTATATAGGACAACTATTTTTCGGTTATTTAAGAAAGTTTAATAAAGGAAAAAATTCTAATGCTCTTTTGATAGTTTCATTACATAACCTTGGTGATACCGTATTTACAATTCCTGCTATAAATAACATCGTAAAGCATTATGCTGGATATAATATCTACATTATCTGTTATAATGAATCAAAACCTATCTACAAAATCAAATTCAGTTCATACCAATTCATTACTATCAACCGGAATGAAATACTATTAAAAGGTCGTATATGTACAAAAAACATGATTTATAAAATTAACAATACACGACCGAAGATAATCTTTGATATTACCGGAACAATTACTTCCGCAAGTTTAATCTGCTTCTCAAAACCAGAAAAGATCTATGGACTTAAGAGCTATTATTCTACAAGGTTTACAGAAGGTTTATATGATAAATTAACTGAAATACGTTCAACCCCTCATTTAATGAACACCTACTTGGATGTTGTGCTATTAGCTATAAAACCAGATGATTTAGTTATTGAAAAACAGTTCGATAACGAAAGAAAAAAATTGCAAAGTATATTTATCCATCCATTTGCTTCACGTAAAGCTAAAGAATGGGATTACGATAAGTTCATTGAATTAGCCTTACTGCTTAATAAAAAGTATTCTTTGCGATTTATCTTTCAAAAAAATACAATTACAAGAGATATATTGAAAAAACTTGATAATAGTAATCTTCAATATATAAAAACAGAAACATTAGATGATCTTATCAAAGAACTGTATTCGTGCGATTTAATGATTTCTAATGATACAGGTCCAATTCAAATTGCTGCATTACTGGATAAGTGTACTTTTTCAATTTATGGACCAACCAATCCGGTTTATTCAGTTCCGTTAGCAGGGAATCATGAGTATATTAATAAGTTAATTGAGTGTTCACCCACAGAGAAACAAATATGTGATACGCATGGAGGTCTATATTGTACGCATTTCAGTTGTTTAGCTGAGCTATCAGTTGAAGAAGTATATAGAAAACTAATCCTTTTTATTGAAAGTGCATTTGATTAGTTCTAATAATAATTATTTTTTGTCAATTGTTTAACATTTTTTATAGATAATCATGGTAAATACTTTTAAGCATATACTTTGGGATTGAAAAGAAATGGCAATAAATCATTCGTTTTTAGAATAGAAAAAAAATGATAACAGCTAAATTGATTAAAACAATTAGGAATAAGTACGAGTGGTTTTACTTGATGACAATGCTAGTAATGGTTTTATTCTCAATTCATGCAACAAAATACCTTATTGCTATCAATTTATTTATTTTTGTTTTAATAACCCTGTTATCGGAATACCGATCATGGCTATTATTAATAGTATTGACTGCGTTATTGTCTTTTACTAGTGCATTTAGTACTGAATTAAGATTTATTATTCAATTATCGAGTTATAGTATAGTGGTTGTTCTTGTCATAATTGAGTGTTTTAACCAGAACTCTTATTTAGTAAAAGTTCCGAATGAAATCTTAATATTTATTACGTTCTATTTATTATGGATGCTTTTAACAACTATTCTCTCGGACTATAAATCAATCGGTTTTTCTCAAATTCTCAGACAGATTGCTTTTTTTATCCTGGTTTATTTAATATATCAACTAACAAACTCCCTAAAGAGTGTAAAAATTATTATTTCTTCTATTTTTCTTATCACAATTATATATCTCTTTTTTATAGGTAATTTATTCGTTGATTCCGGCTTTGACATTGTTCAAATGACAATCGAGTTTGTCTACAGCGAAGAAAACTTTATAAATAGAAACACTTACGGAGGATTTCTAATTATCGCATCCTCAATTCTTTTTCCATTCACCATGCAAAAAAATATTGAGTGGAGAGTATATTCAATTCTCTTTTTACTGATTCTCTGGTCTACTTTAATCATCACAAGTTCGAGAGGCGCAATTCTATCTTGTATAATAGGAGTATTGTTCAGCATCTACTACTTAAGAAGAAGATGGATAAGTTGGATAATGCTATCTGTCTCTGTTATTGCACTTTTTGTATTTACCGCTCCACCGGATTCATTAATTGGTCAATACTTCAGATTAGAATCAGTTTATACTGGTAGAGATTTTATATTTCAGACTATTAGCGGAGTTATTAAAAATAATTTTTGGGTTGGAGCCGGACCGGGAGGTACAAAGTATGAATTATACAATAATATGCCTTTTCTACTCGGTAGCTATGAAGAAATCTGGATGAAAGCACATTATGAGAGAATTGAAATCGGACATGCTCACAACTTTTATCTTTTCTTTTTTTCAGATATGGGAATATTCGGTTTCTTATTATCGTTAATGTTGCCATTTATTTTCCTTAAGCGTTCATTAAATTTAATTAAGAAACTTCAAAACATTGATACAGTTTACTATCCTCTTTCTATCGGTTTAACTGCTACCGGAATCGGTTTTTTTGTAAGAGGAATCTTTGAATGGAGTGGGATTTTAAGTTATGGCACAATATTTATTGATTTACCTTTTTGGTTAATCTACATTCTTATTGTCGTTATTTCAGAGAATACTGAATTAATTTCTAAACAAAATAAAGTTATTTCTGATTCGTATTAAAAAAGTTATATGTTAAGAATATTATTACTTGCCTCACCAAACTCTTCGCATACATTAAAAATTGCTAATTCCCTGGCTGATTCCGGAATATCTGTATTTGTTTTTGGTTTTGGAGATAGGTCATTAACTAATATTTATGATAAGCGAGTAACTGTTAAAACAATTGAGGTGAAAGAATCAATCGTTAACGGTAGTTCCACTATTCTTAAACTGTATTATCTACTCTATTACCCGCTGCTAAAGAAGACAATTAAAGAATTTAAACCGGACATACTCCATGCAAATTACGCTACAAGTTATGGATTCTTGGGAATGCTTACCTCTTTTACTCCTTTTATTGTATCTGTTTGGGGAACAGATGTTTTCGAATTCCCTAAAAAGAATCCATTCTTTAAATACATATTAAAAAGGATTTTCAACTCGGCTGATAAACTTATTTCTACCAGTTACATAATGGCTAATGAAATTAAAAAGTATACTCAAAAAACTATTTCGGTAATTCCTTTCGGAATTGATACGGAAAAATTCAAACCGGTTGAAAAAGAAAAGAGTGATATTGTCAAAATAGGAGTTATCAAATCTTTAGAGCGGTTCTATGGAATAGAGTATTTGATACATGCTGTGAAAATATTATTAGATAAAGGAATTACTAATATCCGTCTTTTTATTATTGGAAAAGGAAGCCTTGAAACTGAATTAAAGGAATTATCCAAAGAACTTGGGTTAAATGATTATATTCTTTTCACTGGTGCAAAACAATATTCGGAAATCGAAAATTATCACAACATGCTTGATATTGGTGTCTATGTCTCTGTAGCAGAAAGTTTTGGAGTTTCCCAGTTAGAATCACTTTCATGCGGAGTACCGGTTATAGCTTCAAATGTTGGTGGAATTCCGGAAGTCGTAATTGATGGAGAAACCGGTTTTTTAGTACCACCTAAAAATCCAGAAAAAACTGCTGACGCAATTATAAAGTTGGTTTTAAATAGAAACCTCAGAGACGAAATGGGAAAAAAAGGAAGAGAATTTGTAATTGCTAAGTATAGCTGGAACGATTGTATTGATAAATTAATTTCAGAGTATAAATCATTGATGAGTTCTGAACTATATTAGCTAATCTCCAACTCTATTTAATAGCCGCGCCTATGACTATATATCGCTTCTTCTCCGGAATGAATCGTTCAAAGATACCATCCAACCTACTGAGAATACTTCTCTGAAACTCGTTTCTTCCGAACGCTCCACAAAAACCAGTGGTTATATATTCAACTTTACTATAGGATAAAAACATTTCATCTAACTCGTCCAATTTCAAATAATTCCAATTACCTCCCCACTTAACATATTTTTTTCTAAAAAATTTATGTACAATTGATGCTTCAAGATTTTCGGCAAATAGTAAAACGCCACCCGGTTTTAATGCTTTATTAATCTCATCTAAAGTCTTTTTCTTTAATTCGTCATTATGATTTCTACTAATACCCCCGAGTATCGACTTAAATATTACAACATCAAAATAGTCTATATACGGTATATCAAGGGCGTTTACTTTTTTATAAGAGATTTTCCCTGTGAGGTTATGCTTCCTATGGAAAATGACAGTTTCTTCACCGGGGATTTCCAAATCGCTGCAAACTACTTCATTACCTTTCATTGCAAGCCAAAGGGAAAGTCCCCCTTTATTACTCCCCAATTCTAAACATTTCAATCTATTTTTATTATCAATAAACCGGGACCAAAACTTTAATGAGCGCCCCCAATTAACTACATCCCATCCAATAATGTCTTTTACAGAAAGGTTTGTAGGACTACCATCTTTCGGGTTCATAATTTTTGAAATCATTTTTGCTTTAAGTAAAACATGACTAAAGATTTTAATTATCCTCCACTTAACTTATCAATACCCCGTAAAAGTATAAAGGCTTCAGCTGCTTCAGAATGTATGACTGTTCCCCACCTTTGGGCAATCAGTTCAATCCCTTTTAATGAACGGGGATGCGGATATTCTTTCAATTCATCTTCATAACACTTAATGAGTTCCAATTTTTTCTCTAAAAATGCGCTGATATCAACATAATAATTCGGATTAAAAAGGCTTTCTGAAGCAGGTAATCCCCATTCTGAAGCTGAAATCGTTTCAAACGAAAAAAGCTTTATTGGGAAGATATTACTGGCTGGTCTAAATGCATTAATGACTGCCTGAAAAGTAACTTTGTGATCATAATTCACATCGCCCATGTGGTGCGTATAAACATAATCCGGATTTATTTTAGCAGCAAAGGATTCTATTTCGTGAATAATCTTAATAATAGGAACCGCATCAAGTTTTTGGTCAAGGAAACCGCTAACGTGTAAACCTGCTGCTCCCAGGGTGTCGGCAGCTTTTTCAGCGCAACTAAATCTCTTCTTTACAGATTTTTCTATATTGTCATTTTCTCTTTTTCTTGAGGAATGCCCATCCGTTAGAATATGAATAAAAACATTATCTCCTTTAGTTACATGTTTTATTAACGTACCGCCCAGTCCTAAAATTTCGTCATCCGGGTGTGCCGCAATTACAAGTACATTCATTTATTCTCCATTTAATAGTTACATTACGTTCCCTTTATTGCTTATTACAATAAAAGGGGTTTTTAAGAGGATTAATAAATCAGACCAAAAATTTGCTCTTCTGTAGTATTCAATTTCCATTGGTATTCTTGTTTCGGGTGTTAACTCTCCCCTCCCATTTATTTGCGATATTCCGGTTACACCCGGTTTGAATTTAAATATTTTTTTTAATTGTACATCATAATCTTTTGTCAATACGGGTACTTCCGGGCGCGGACCAACAACAGTCATACTCCCTTCAAGTACATTGAAAAAATTCGGTAACTCATCAATACTTGTTTTCCGGAGAATCCTTCCAACCTTTGTTATTCGGTCATCATTTTTCTGAGTAATCTCCGGACCCAATCTATCAGCATTCACAACCATTGAACGAAGTTTATACATGCTAAACAATTTTTCATCTTTACCTGTTCTTGGTTGAATAAAGAATGCCGGTCCTTTCGATTCAACCTTAATCGCAACAATAGCAATAAAAAGGATTGGACTTGTAAATAAAAGCACCGTGAAACTGAATAAAATATCAACAACTCTTTTAAGTAATGAATTAGGCTTCCCCATCTTACCTTTTATACTTATTGATTAAATCAAGAACTGCATCAATTACTCTATTTATCTGTTCGTCATTCATACCTGGCCAAATAGGTAATGAAACTTGTCGTTGATAAACATACTCGGAATTCGGATAATTCTCCGGTAATAATTTAAAATTATCCCTATAAAATGGATGCCTGTAAAGCGGAATAAAATGAACACTGCATCCAATTCCTTTTTCTTTCATTTTATTAACAAAGTCAGCTCTTGAAATATTAAGAGCATCAATGTTCAGTAAAATTGAGTAGAGATGCCAGGCACTTTTTCTATCAGGTTTAATGCACGGTACCTGGATAAGTTCGTTACACTTAAACGCATTGTTATACTTTTCAGCAATGACAACTCTTTTTTGATAATTTGATTCAAGTTTTTTCAATTGAGCCAAACCTAACCCGGCTTGAATGTCAGTAAAATTATACTTATATCCCGGTGCAATAACTTCGTAATACCATGAACCATTTTCAGTATATCGATTCCAAACATCTGCACTAATACCATGCAATCTCATTATTGAGCAACGCTTTGCTAATTCAGGATCATTCGAACAAATCATTCCTCCTTCACCTGTGGAAAGAGTTTTAGTTGCATAAAAACTGAAACAAGTTACATCACCGATGGTACCAATTTTTCGGTTTTTGTATAAAGCCGGTAACGAGTGCGCAGCATCTTCAAGAACTTTAATACCTTTTGAAGAGGCGATTTCCATAATCTCATCCATATCACATGGTAGTCCGCCGTAATGTACCGGTATTATTACTTTTGTTTTAGGTGAAATATGTTTTTCAATTTCGTCAATACTGATGTTTATCGTTTGGGGGTCTATATCAACAATTATTGGTGTAGCATGAAAGTAACAAACAATCTCAGCAGTTGCAGTGAATGTAACCGCTGGAAGTATTATTTCATCGTTTTTTGTAACTCCTAATGCTTCAAGAGAAAGATGGGCGGCAGCGGTCCATGAACTAACAACAACTGCATGTTGAGTACCGATATAGTTTTTAAATTCTTCTTCAAATTTTTTAGTCTTCGGTCCGGATGTAAGCCACCCTGATTTTATTGCTTCAGTAACCTCTTTAATTTCGGTTTCATCGGTTACTATTTTATGAAACTGAATAAAGTCATCTTTTGTCATAGTTAATACTAATTGAATATGTTTTAATATTTAGTAAACACTCTACCATTATTATACATTTTAATAGAAAATCGCATAAGCAACTTATCTAAGTCTAATGCTAATTTCAATACAATTAAACAGATAAAGTGCTATAATTTTTTTATTACAACTTCAATAGAGAATTCACCTTTCGGATTTTTTTGAGATCATCGTATAAATAAAGTTAAATTTTCCTGTCATAGTTTTGAATTCATCAGGATTAATTATTATCAAGGACAGTAAAAACAAAACCAAATGAATAACAACCCCGGTAATATTCAACAAAAGAGTAGTTTTATCAAATGCCATCAGTAAAACCTGAACAATAATAAAAAGTAATGAATTCAGGACTACATAGAAAAGGAAGGAAAAAAGTAATTCTCCTTTCCCTTTTAATTTGATTACCTTATTAATTATTAAGTATCCAAAAAGAAACATTAAGGTATAACAAATTGACGTAGCTATTGCTAATCCATCCTGCTGGTAAATTTTAACCAAGTAAGCGTTGAGAACTATTTTTACAGTAAAGATTATAACAATACTAACCAGTAGTTCTTTTATCAGTTCCAAACTAAAGACAAGTTTATTTATAATGCCGTAACAAGAATAAAAGACTAAACTAAAAGCATAAATAATCAAAACTCTGGTTGTCAGCTCAGTTCCTATGCTATCAAATTTACCTCTTTGAAAGATTAATTCAATAATACTGCCCCCGTAACATATAAATAAAAATGCACATGGAATAAAAACCATGAATATCATTTTCAAGCTTAAATTCAAATGTCCATTAAGCATCTTGTAATCTTTCTTACCTACCAGTTCAGAAAAAACCGGGAAAATAGCAGTTGATAAAGCAAAAGAGAAAATCGAGATAGGTAACGAGAAAAGTGTTGTTGCATAATTTAATGCTGCAATTCCGCCTACTTCTACATCACTCCAAAAATATCTATCGATAAAAACATAAAGCTGGTTAAGTGTTTCTATGATCACAATGAAAAAGAACGTCTTCGACAACATCCCGGTTGTTAAATTGACAGCAGTATTTTTTTTCCATGTCTTCTGTAAATCACTCCAGGTTAGTACTGAAAGATAAACAACCTGTAATAATACACCGATGAAATACCCAATAGGTATAGAGAGTACCCCTATATATTTACTGAAAAGCAATACAGAAGCAATGATAACAAAATTCGGGAATAGAGTGGAGATGGTTGTACTTCTGAAATCAAAATGAGATTGCTTATATGCCGATAATACAGAAAAAACGGCATTAAATGGAATTGTAAGACAACTCCAGAAATAAACATCCAAAGCAATTTCAAAAAATTTATCATCATTTAGATTTACAATGCTTCCAATTACCTGGGATGCGAACAGAAGAAGGATTATTGTTAAAATAACAGAAAAGGAAAAGAACAAAACAATCGTTTTTATAAGAAAAGAATCGGCATTTTCGAGGCTTTCGATCTTCAGTTTTTGATATGCTGGAATTATGTAATTCTGGGCTAAAAAAAATACAGCAGAATTTATAGTAATAGGAAGGACAACTCCTACCAGGTAGATATCAAATTCCTTTTCAAGTCCAAAGCTGTCGGCATAAATAATTTCCCTAAGGAAACCGAACCCTCTACCAAGAATACCTATAAAAGTAATTAAGAATGATGCCCCGGCAATAGTAGATGTAAATCTGCGGGACATTAACTTAGCTTTAATTTACTTTGCAATTGTTTCTTGAAATATTCAAGAGTAATTCGTAATCCCTCTTGACGATTTATTCTCGGCTCCCAACCAAGAATTTTCTTTGCTTTCGTAATATCGGGTTGCCTAATTTTCGGGTCATCTTCCGGAAGCGGCTTTGAGATAATCTTACTCGAAGAACCTGTGGCTTTTATTACTTCCTCCGCAAACTGCAAAATTGTAATCTCATCCGGGTTACCGATGTTAACGGGTTCTATTTCATTCGACATTAAAAGTTTAAATATTCCATCAACAAGATCATCTACAAAACAAAAACTCCGTGTTTGCGATCCATCACCGAATATTGTAACGTCTTCACCCCTTAATGCCTGTCCTACAAATGTTGGTAAAGCTCTACCGTCATCCAATCGCATCCTCGGTCCGTAAGTATTAAAAATTCTTACGATTCGTGTATCGATACCATGATAGCGGTTATAAGCCATAGTAATAGCTTCTGCAAATCTTTTTGCTTCGTCGTAAACTCCGCGGGGACCAATTGGATTTACATTACCCCAATACTCTTCATTTTGAGGATGTACATCGGGGTCACCATACACTTCTGAAGTTGATGCTAATAAGAAACGCGCCTTCTTTTCTTTTGCCAATCCAAGTACTTTATGCGTACCGAGCGAACCAACTTTCAAAGTTTGTATTGGTAGTTGCAAATAGTCGATTGGGCTTGCGGGTGATGCAAAGTGCAAAATGTAATCGATTCTGCCGGGAACAAAGATATAGTTAGTAACATCATGTTTAATCAACTGGAAGTTTTCATTACCAAAAAGATGGGAAATGTTTTCGGGATTCCCGGTAATAAAGTTATCTATACAAATGACTTTGAAGTTTTCTGATAATAATCTATCGCATAGATGGGAGCCTAAAAATCCGGCACCTCCAGTTATAATCGCTGTTGGTTTATACATTTTCTTCTTTTCTAATTTTTAAATACTTGAATAGTTTTTTTTGTTCTAACAATGTAATCAGGGACATAGCTAAGAAAATGAAAATCCCCCCGAATACAGTAGAAAACACAACTTTAGGGGCGGATTTACCAAGGGGTGGTATTGCTTTATCGAGTATCTCCACTGTTGGCAAGTCCCTGTTTTCCTGGATTTTTTCTTTATAATACTGCTGTTGAAGTAATAAATAAACTTCATTTAAGATTCTGACTTCTCTATAAATACTTGAAAGTTTTAATCCAAGTTCAGGGGCATCTTTAAATGCAACCATAAAATCATTACTACGTGATTCAATTTTATTGTATTGCTGTTTTAGTTCTTCCAGTTTTGTTTTCAATCCTAAAACCGTACTGCTATTTTCATTAAGATTTTGAGAAAGCATTCCAAGGTTAATTTCTGTATTGATTATTTCACCCTTTAACTTCGCTGCTGTTTCAATTGATACTTTTAATTGATCCGAGAGAGAAACTGTTTTATTTACTTGTTGAAATTCCATCAACTCTTTCTCTGCTGAATCAAGTTTTGCTTTTGTAATCGTTATTTGCTCTTCTATATAGATTCTTGCTTTTTTTGATTTCGAAGCCAGTTTATCACGATTGATATAATCCAATGCTTCTGCATATGTATTCGATAATTCAGCAGATAGTATTCTTATTGAATCTTTTTCCGAACTTAAACCACCGAACCAAGAAGTTGTAACAGGCACCGAGAGTTTTATTATTCCTTCTTTAGTAACTTCTGTAGTTAGCATCAATGAAAGTTTATTGACTGCCGCATCAAAACTTTTAGCTTGAAGGAAAGCCATTAAATTCAATTTTTTAACAACATACTCGGCG
>ERZ795056.4496-NODE-4496-length-14383-cov-4.648800_pt1 | contig 14383 bp, 11 predicted proteins | sample MGYA00375140_ERZ795056 | MGnify/ENA primary metagenome ERZ795056 (study PRJEB30185, sample SAMN05720227) | activated sludge metagenome | isolation source: Anaerobic digester | place: USA | collected 2015-03-09 ...
CTGCTTATTACAAAAGACTTACATCAGAACTTCCTGAGGTTCGTCTTGCAGCGGCTCAGGTTTGGAGTACCTGGGAGGCTTCCACATCTAAACTCATTCCAAGTGCCTCCTTTGTTGAGGAATACGAGGATCCACAAAAGGCACTGCCTTTTGCGCGTATTGAGGCTCATTATTTTATCAATAAAGCGTTTTTTCCGACTTCAAATTATTTACTAAACGAAATCCAAAAAAACCTTAAATTGACACCTTGTCGGATCATTCATGGACGTTACGATGTGGTTTGTCCTGTAAAGAATGCTTGGGATTTACATCACGTTATGCCCCAAAGTGAGTTGCGAATTGTGCATCAAGCGGGTCATTCGGCGCTAGAGCCTGGTATAACTTCTGAATTGGTTCAAGCCACAGAGGATTTTAAAAAGCTGTACTCATAAGTTCTCTGGCATTTTCTAAACTTGAAGATGTGATTTTTTCTCCACTTAACAAGCGTGCGATTTCTTGAATGCGCTCTTCGCCAGAAAGTTCGCTGACTTCCATTTGCACATTTCCTGATTTTTGTTTTTTATGAATATTAAAATGTGTATGAGCATAAACGGCTACCTGAGGTAAATGCGTAACACAAATAACCTGCTGTCCCTTTGCAATTTGACTGAGTTTTAAACCAACCTTGTGTGCTGTTTCTCCAGAAACTCCCGTATCCACTTCGTCAAACAAATAGGTCCGAGGTTGATCATTCAGTCCGATGACTTTTTTTAGAGACAACAAAATACGACTTAACTCACCACCACTGGCCACTTTACCAAGGGGGCGCGGTTGATCTTTTGAAGACGATTGTATTAAAAACTGAACTTCAGAAAATCCTGTAGGGTTCATGCTTTCAATAATTTGTACGTCGATAGAGAATTGAACTCCCTTCATGTTCAAATCCCGAAGTTCTTTGTTTACTTTTTCAGAAAGCTCTTGTGATGAAGTCAGTCTACGAGCGTGTAGTTTTTTTCCGACAGATTTAAGTTCGATCTCAAAAACTTTTAGATTGTTTTCAGAATTTAAAATGGACTCTTCAATGTTTTTGATTTCGCCAATTTCAGATTTAATTTTTTCTAGAGATTGAAGAATTTGAGTCGACGTCGCTCCAAATTTCTTTTGAGCTTTGCGAAGATCGCTCAGTCGAGATTCAATTTCCTCCATCCTTTCTGCTGAAAAATCTGTATTTCCAAAACTTCGACTTAAATTAAACAGACTCTCACCCAGAATTGACTTGGCCTCTTCAAGTTTTTCAACAAACTGCTGAACTTCAGGTGACGAAGGATTGAGTTCATAGGCGCGCTTGATCAGGCTTTTTAAACGATCAAAAACAGAGTCTTCAGAACTATCAAGAGTTAGTTCTGCGCCCTCAACGAAATCACTCATTTTGTGAAAGCTTTTTAGGTTTTTATATTCTGACTCTAATTTTTCTTCTTCACCAGGGGCTAATTCGAGCCTTTCAATTTCATTTTTTTGAAATTCCAAATAATCCAATCTTTGCGAAGAGCCGGGTATTCCAGATTTTAGCAGTTGAATTTTTTTTTCTAAATCACGGTGTTGTCTATAAATCTTTTCATATTGAGATCGTAGTTTTCCATTTTCCGCAAATATATCTAAAATATCCAAATGATAAGACTTTGAAGTTAAATTTTTATTTTCATGTTGACCTGTCATTTCGATCAAGGGGGCGTGACCAGCCACCTCAATCAGTGGTGAAACAATCGATCTTAGGTCGGTTAAAGAACTCAATTGCCCATTAATGTATACACGAGAGCGATCATCATTACGAATCAATCGACGGATTAAAAGTTGGCTTTCTTCAGTAGAAATTCCCATTTCTTTAAGGCGCGATAAGATATCCTGTCGCTCAGAAACATCAAATAAACCTTCTACGATGGCTTGGTCATGCCCCGTACGCACCATTTGAGATGAGGTTTTGTCTCCCATTAGAAGAGCTAAACTCTTTAATAAAACAGACTTACCAGCTCCGGTTTCTCCGCTGAGAATATTTAAGCCGTTTTTAAATATCACATGGATATTTTCTATAATCGCAAATTGTGAAACTTTAAGTTCAATAAGCATGGTGTACCTCTTAACGATCTCCGAACTTTAATTTCTCACGCAATAATGAAAAGAAATCATAATTTTTACTGCGTAAAGAAAGATGGTTGTTTTTACTTCGATTGATTTTAACTTGATCATTTGGAGAAAGAAGAAGCGCTTTTTGACCATCCACAATGAGTTGTGCTTTGGGGGTGGTTTTCTCGATTTTAAAACTGAGCTGACAGGAATCTGCAAAGATAAGAGGTCGAGAGGTTAAGCTGTGCGGAGAAATGGGAGTTACTAAAATAACCGGAGCGTGGGCGTCTGAAATGGGGCCGCCAGCAGATAAGCTGTAGGCCGTTGATCCAGAGGGTGTGGAGATGATAAGACCATCGGCGCGAACTTGACTGACAAAGACATCATTTGAAAAAATACTGACATTGATGAGTTGGCTTTGAGAGCCTCGTTCAATAACAATATCATTCAGGGCAGACCATTTTTCTTTAGCTGAAGTCTCGACTTCGATCATAGAGCGAGGGTCTATAAAAAGTTTTCCTTTTAAGGCCTCTTCTAAGACATGAAAACATTCAGTAGCAGTGTTCGGAGTTAAAAATCCCAAAGACCCCATGTTGAAACCTAATATTGGGACTTGAAACGTATTAAAAATTCGGACAGCTCTTAAATAAGAACCATCTCCACCTAAAACAACAACCATTGAAATTTCTTTAAGATCTTTGTTTGAAGTGATGAGTTGAGTATTTTTAAGGACTTTTTGTTCTGGCGCTGTATAGACTTCACAATTTTTGTCTTTTAACCATAGAGCCAAATCTTCACCCAATCGAACAGCTTCTTTTTTGGCGATACGATAGACAATGGCAATTTTTCTTTTTTTTAGTTTAAATGGAATCATCTTGAATTAAACCAATCCTTCTCTTCTGAGAAGAGCCTTTGGATCAGGTTCGCGTCCTCGAAACTTTTTATAAAGTTCCATAGGGTGTTCTGTACCCCCTCGGCTGAGGATATGTTCTTTAAAGCGCAAAGAAACCTCCTGATTAAATATTCCATACTCCTTAAAATACTCAAAGGCATCGGCGTCTAAGACTTCGGCCCATTTGTAGGAGTAATATCCTGCAGAGTAACCACCAGCAAAAATATGACCAAAAGAGCACGAGCGATTAACCCCCTCTACAGGTGGAAAAATCTGAGTTTCGGACGTGGATTTAAGTTCGAAAGAGGTCACGTCTTGAATGGTTTTTGGATCTGCTGAATGCCAAGCCAAGTCTAAATAAGAAAAAGCGAGTTGTCGAAGACTCATCCAGCCGACTTGAAATTTTGTAGAGTCTTTTATTTTTTTAATATATTCTTGGGGCATGGGAGCCTTCGTTTGATAGTGAGTCGCAAAAAGATCTAGACTTTCTTTTTCATCCACCCAGTTTTCAAAAATTTGAGAGGGAAGCTCTACAAAATCCCAATAGACATTGGCTCCAGCCAGAGTGGAGTATGTGGCATCGGATAAAAGCATATGTAAAGCATGACCAAACTCATGGAATAAAGTTTTAACTTCATCATAGTTTAACAATGAGGGTTTGGTTGCTGTTGGTTTTGTAAAATTACAGACGATCGAAACATGGGGCCGTTGGATTTTTCCAAACTCTAATCCCTGATTTCGAAAAGTTGTGGCCCAGGCTCCACTTTGTTTAGATTCTCGTGGAAAAAAGTCTGTATAAAATAAACCCATAAATTTTTGCGTGGGTTTATCATAGGCTTCATAGACTTCGACATCAGGATGATAAACGGGCAATTTAGAATTCTTTTTAAATTCTAAATTATACAGTTTTTCAGCGTGCAAAAAAACTCCCTGAATTACGTTTTCAAGTTTAAAATAAGGGCGAAGCTCTTCATCATTGAAAGAGAATAATTTTTCTTTAAGTTTTTCAGAGTAATAACTAAAGTCCCAAGGTTTTAGATCTGAGATTTGATCAAGTTGAAGCGCCAATTCTTTGACCTGAATAAGATCTTTTTGTGCTGCTGGCTTAGAATGAACAAAAAGTTGATCTAAGAATTTTTTTACTTGTTCTGGTTTTTCTGCCATGCGCTCTTCCAGAACATAGGTGGCATGATTTTCATATCCCAGAATTTTAGCACGTTGATCTTTCAGATTAACAAGCTTGAGAATAATATCTTGATTGTCGTACTCATCTCGATAGGAAATCGCACCATAGGCCTTCCACATTTTTTCTCGTAGTTGGCGATCTTTGCCATAGGTCATAAAGGGAATAAAACTTGGTCCTTGAAGAGTAAAAATCCACCCACTGGACTTTCCTTTTTCTTTAGCCAATTGAGCGGCGGCCTCGATGCTAGACTCAGGGATTCCTTCGACTGATTTTGAATCTTCGATATATAATTCAAAAGCGTTCATAGACTTGAGTTGATTTTGAGAAAACTGGGGACTTAATTTAGAAAGCTCTTGATCGATATTTTTCAGGACTTCCTTTTGTGAAGGAGTAAGCTCTGCTCCATTGCGAATAAAATTTTTATAGGTATCTTCTAATAGTTTTTGTTGTTCCCCGGTTAAGTTTTTTATTTTTCCAGATTTTACATCCAAATAAACAGATTTAACTTTTTCAAAAAGCCGAGCATCCATAAGTAAATCTGAAGAGAACTCCGATAAACGTGGATAAATTTTTTGGGCCAAGGCATGGATTTCATCATTTCCGTGAGCTGATTTGAGATTGGAGAATATGCCGGCCGCTCGATTTAAAAGTTCAGAGCATGTTTCGATGGCAACAAGCGAATTTTCAAAGCTTGGCGGTTCGGTATTGGTGGCAATTTTTTCTAAATTGTTTTTAGCAAGAGTTATGGCTTGCTCGATGGCGGGTAAAAAATGCTCGAGTTTGATAAGGTCAAAGGGTGTGGCATTTTCAAAGGTTTTAAATTCAGTCAGTAATGGGTTTGTTGAGTTGTGTAGATTTAGTTCTGTCATAATTTCCCCTTTTCAGTTGATAATTCACAAAACTACAGGGGAAACCAAAGTTTTGTCAAAAAAGAGCTTTGTTTTACTAAATCCTGAAAGTGTAAATGGCTCACGAGAGATCTTTGATGCACCATGTTGCGATTTATTCCTTCAGACATTTTTATTGAATAATTTTCGGTCAGATAGAATGGGCTTGCCTAAGTTAAGGCTCATAGATACCAACTTAACATATTAAAAAGTACGGCATTAGAGAACTTCATCAAAAAATCTAAAAGAAAAGGGTTTTAATTATGCGTATGTACTTCATTTCGTCTTTAATTTTTTTAATGTTCGTGACCTCTGTTCAAGCAAATACTTGTACCCCACTTTTTCAAGGTCCGTCTGCGAGTCATCCTTTTCAGGAAAAAGTGAGTATTGATCCTAAATTAAACATTCTATATCTTCAGCTGATCCGTAGAGTTCATGCGGACTTTCAACAACTTCCTGTTTCTTTTCATCCCAAGTATTTTCCGCTCATTCTAAATGAATTAAATCATAGACAAAAAGCCGAGCTAACAAACTTTCTTCAATTTCTTTCTGATAATAGTACGATTCAAGAAGTGCCTTGGAACCAATTTATACTTGGCCCACTTTTTGAGAACTATGTAAATCAAATTAATGAACTTCGAGAAAAACATAAACTAGCCGTTGGAATGAGTTTAGCGCTTCATGATGGTACAAAACAAAAATATGGTACAGAAAAATATTCTTATCATATTAAAAAATTAAGGGCTATTGCCAAACGTTTTGGTTTTGGACCTAAAAATTCTATATTTGGCTTAAAGCTGGGGACAGTTCTGTGGTTGCATGATGCTCCAGAAGATAAAAATTTAAAATTTACAGTGATCACAAGTCTATTGGGGACAGAAACTACCTATGGGGTTTGGGGTATGACGAATATTCCTAAAAGTGCCGAACATCGAGAGCTTTCAAAAAAATGTAAAGCTAAAAAAGGTGAAACGAAGAACTGCAGCGAAGAAGAATTGCGTATTCTCGCAAAATTAGATGAGGAAAATAAAATTAAAACACTTGAGCGGACTGAAAAACACAAACTTTCTCGAATCGGGAAATTGATTGATCGAACGGGAAATGTCGAAGAGTCTTTAATGGGTTATAGATTAGGCAGACCCAGCCCCACCTATGATAAATACGTCAAAGAATGGCCCTTATTTAAAAAATATTTATATAGAACAGGTGAAGCCGATGAATTATGGATCCATCTTGAAAAACTTCTTACGGATGAGGATTATGCCCAAAAATACATTTGGGCAAGATTCACAAGAGGTGACATTGGGACTTAGTTTCTAACACAGATTCCAATGCGCGAGCCTCCAGCTGTAACTTGACATCCGTAGCCATACCCACAGGAGTTAGGTTGATCCACTATGCACGAGTTTAATACGCCGTTATAGCAGTTTTTACTGCTGGCATTGGCTGGGCTTTGCACGCTGGACATGATAGGAACATTTGTCCAATTGTTATTTGAGTTCAAAGAGGCATAAAAGGCGATATTCCAATAGGGTTGCACATATACATTTTGAACGCACCCTAATCCATTAGAAGAGTTATAAACTGGTAAATATCCTGAGGGACAATCACAAAATTGACCATAATAGTTGTAGGAATAGGTGCCATAATAATATTGATTGTAATAGGAGTTATACCCACCATATTGGGAATAAGACGTAGGATAGGGCTGCCATCCCTGTTGATTATAGACAGAAGTATCGCAGGCTTGATTTAAACAGGTGTTGTTTAAAGGGGTTGTCGCAGGTCGACCCTCGTCTTTTTTATCGCAAGCTGACGCAAAAATAAAACCTGCTAAAATAGTAAGTTTAAGTAAACTTATTGAGAGTTGTTTTCGATTTGCCATATTGCACCGCCATTTCTAAAGTTTTTATATTCTAAGCAAGGTCTGTATCAAGAATCGGACCAACTTGAGATTGTATTTGTTTCAAGCTGAAACAAAAAGACTGTCTAAGTTTTGATCAATGGGCGGATTTTTGTTTGCCAGTGATTTTTGTTTGCCTGCAGAATGAGCTCGGCGTACTTTCATGTGGTTTAGCTTTTTGAGGAGTGTATGAAAAAGTTGATTAAGGGAATTGTTGAATTTAGAACCAAGCTTCAACCCAGCTACCGTGAGACTTTTGCTCGGCTGGCCTTGGGGCAGGCCCCAGATGTTCTATTTATTGGTTGTTCAGATAGCCGTGTTGCGGTGAATGTTTTTGCATCTACGGACCCAGGGGATCTCTTCGTCGTGCGCAATGTGGGTAATATGGTGCCCCCTTGTGATTGCCATGGTCAATCTACAGCTGATGAGTCAGAAGCTGCAGCGATTGAGTTTGCTCTTGAAACATTAAAGGTGTCACATCATTATATGTGGACACTCCGAGTGTGGTGCGATGAGAGCCCTAGCCCAGGGGCGAGAGCAAGTACCCTCCCAAAATCTTCGATCTTGGTTACGCCATGGTGAGCTGGGTTTACGGGATTTAAGTTCAAAAAGTGAACTTGGAAAAGATCTTTCTCCTCACAATCGCCTTTCGCAGTTTAATGTACTTCGACAAATAGAAAATCTTAAAACGTATCCGATCATTCAGGAGCGGCTTCGCGCAGGAACACTCAAGCTTCATGGTTGGTGGTTTGAGTTAAGTCAAGCTGATGTCTATGCCTATGAAGAATCTAGGGGTCAGTTTATACTTTTTGATGAAGAAGAAGCGCAAAGAATTCTTTCCAGCCTAGAGAGTTAGAATACAAATGGATGAAAAAAATCGGATCAGGTTGCTAGCTCACCCTTTAGATCCTCTAAGAATTTCGTTAAAACCTCTGCTCTTTTCGCGGCTTCAGCCTTGCCTTTTTGGGTTTTCATGGTTGAAGGAAGTTTTAAGAGCTTTAAATGAAAATGATCAATGGTAAATTTTTTATCATCCAAATTTCGGTTTTCTGCAAAGGGGTCCTCCGAGCAAAAAAGTTTGGACCCCATGAGCCCAGCGACATAAAAAGTGCGAGCTAATCCAATAGCCCCCAGTGATTCTATTCTATCGGCATCTTGGATAATCTCTGCTTCCGATGTTTGGGTTTGAATATTCGCTGAAAAAGAATGCGCCTCAATACAATGTTTTACGCCATCTAATTTTTCATGTGGAAATCCTAGACTTAAGAGAATTGTCTCAGCTTTTATTGCAGAGTCTTTTGATGACTGAGAGCGTTTGTGATCATTTTTGGGGTAATTGACAATATCATGAAAATAACAAGCAGCAAGAATAACGAGCTTGTCATCACTAGAAGATGAAAAGTTATTTGCGAGTTTCCACATCCTTTGAAAGTGACTGATATCATGTGAACCATCCGATAAGGGATGTTCGCGAAGATAATTCTCAAAGACAGCCTTCCAGACTTCTAAGTTATTCATTATGAATTATATTAGTTATGTTCATGGTATTTCAAAAGGCAGTATGCATTATCAAATTAATTTGATAATACATCTCTCTCTACTGGAAATTTTCTATTCGTTGGCGCAAAAATTTAATTTGGAGGCTCAGAAAAGATAGTTTTTTTTAATTCGTTCAAATTTAAATAGAATGTATCTTGGTTATAAAAAAGGTAATTAAATTCTTCAGATAATAATTTAATAGCGCTGAGATCATCCAATTTTATTCGACTTTCGTAGTTTTTATAAAACCCCATTTTTGTAAAATTCATCGACCCTCGATACAGATAATTTCGGCAAAAAAATTAAGATTTGGCTCATGATTATAACAAGGTCGAGCCAAATCTATTGAAAAACAAGAGATTTGGCTGGGTATCGAAAATTAGGGATAAATCCAGTCACCGACTTACTGCCCACCTTGTGATTTTATAATTTACTTTTGCCATTTTTGCTACCTCGACAAAGGCGGACTCATGTATTCGTGTACAAAGATTTCTTTCCGCGTAAATTGAAAACACTTTAATTTTATCAACTCGTTTTCAATCCATATAATAGTTCAAAAAACTGTAGACTCCGAGCCCTTAAAGTAATGTCCTCTCCTTGTTTTGACTATTGATGAGTACTCCCTATCTGTTTCAACCAATTAGTCTGAGTTCTACATACGTTAGTACATGTAAATTAAAAATTAATATGCAAAATCATATAATTTTGATTTAATATAGAATATGAGGTGAAAAATGAAAATTAAGTTATATACTTTAGTCGCATGTATATCAATGTACGGCCTACATTCATTTGCAGGACAACCATCAGAGAGTCGTTTCATAACAAAGGACCAAGTTTGGAAGAAACAAATGGCTTCTATGGTTCCTGGTTTGCTAGAGGCCTTTGCAAATAAGAAGTCAGGAAATATCGAAGAATCGGATGTTCAAAGTATGGGATTTATGAGCAAAGAGGATTTTGATAAGCAAATGGCATTTGCAGAGCAATCTGAAGATTGTCTAAATAAGCTAAGCACAACAAATGCAAATTCTTACGTACCTGTAAGATATGTGGGTGATTCTTCTGAATTGATCATTCATATCGATGGCACAAAAGTTCAACTTTATACTCCCAATGGCATGGTGGAAATTCATGGAACTAATTGTAAAGCTGTTGATGGAACGAAGACTGTGGTAGATGGTCTCATTAAAATTGCACAAAGAGCTGTAAAAGTAAATGAACGCAAGCGCATCAGTGAAACTGAAACTCATAAGATTGAGCAATCAAAGAGAGTTGTAGAAATGCTTCAGTCGTGCGGCCAGGTTGATTCGAAATTTGAAGATTTTGCGAAGAAGACATTGAAGGATTCCTACAATACTGACTTTAAAGTAGCCTCGGCTGCATCCAAGTCTCCAAAAGAAAAAAACAATAGTCGACGGTAGATATTTATCGGTAGAAATCTTGAGATTTGGTTACTGGATAAGAGCTTTTTTGGGGATTTATACAAAGTTCGGTTCTCCACTCCTCATCGTATAAGGCAATGAGTCAAAAAAGATAAGCATAATTAAAAGTTTTCGTTAAGATTGGTTTACCACAACTAATTTTAAAGAAAGGTCTCTTAATTATGCCTGTTAGTAATCTAACTGAATTTTTCCTTTCCAAGGAACTAAAATTTATTAATTCTTCTCCATATCGAAACGGCTTTTTGTGGGAAGTAATTAAATATCGTAGTGAATTTGAAATTTGCCCTAAATGCGGCAGCCAATCAAATACTCGTTGTGGCAAGGTATCGGTCACTGTTCGCGAAGCACCACTGCGTGATAAGCCTTTATGGCTGAAAATTAATAAGCATAGATACTTTTGCAAATCCTGTCGAAAACCATTCACAGAACCGGTAAATTGTGTTTGGCCCAAAAGAAGAACAACTCACCAATTTAGAAAAGCTATTGCCAATGATTGTGAAAATTTTGAAAACTTAAGTCGAGTTAGAGAACGTCACCGTTGTTCAAATGGATTTATTTATAAAATACACTACGAATTATTAAAAACAAAATTAAACGAACTCAAAGGAATAAGTTGGCCAACAGTTTTAGGAATCGACGAACACTTTTTCTCTCGAAGAAATGGCTATACGGAGTTCACAACTGTATTTACTGATCTTCAGAAAAGAAGACTCTTTGAAATGTGCTTGGGTAAGGATAAGAAATCAATAATTGAACAAGTAAAACATATTCCAGGAAGGGACCAAGTAAAAGTTGTTGTAATAGATATGTCCAATGGTTATCGAAGTTTAGTGAAAGAGTTTTTCCCCAATGCAGTTATTGTTGCGGATAAATTTCATATGTTGAGATTAATTACTCCAGCCTTACTTAAAAAAAGAAAGGAAATTTATGGCCACAGGCAGGATCTTCAGCAACGAAGATTGCTTTTAAAAAATCGAGAAGATTTAGATTATTTTGTAAGATCAGACATAGATAAATATTTATCATTGCACCCAGAACTAAATGAACTCTATAGAATTAAAGAACGATTAAGAGAAGTCTATCGCTGTAAAGGGTACAAGAAGGCAAAGGTAAACTTGGAACGACTGATAGACCAAATGAAGTCCTCAAAAACAGAGGCCGTTCAGAGATTGAAAAACACACTAATAAAATGGAAAGAAGAGGTATTAAGTTATTTTGAAAATAAATGGACAAATGGATTTACTGAAGCTATCAACGGAACCGCAAAGGCCATACAGCGAAGGGCTCGCGGATATAAAAACTTTGTAAACTATCGATTGAAAACTTTAAATGCTTGTTTTTATTGATTTGCGCTTTGTGATATACGGTGAAGTGAGAAGAGCCCTTGTTTTTATTGATTTGCGCTTTGTGATATACGGTGAAGTGAGAAGAGCCCAATTTTAATCGGAAAGTGGCGGAGAGAGTGGGATTCGAACCCACGAGACCCTTGCGAGCCTTCCAGTTTTCAAGACTGGTGTATTCAACCGCTCTACCATCTCTCCGTCGACCTTTTTAGTTCGGCGAAAAGAATTGATCAATGATTTTCACAACTAATGCAGTGCAACCCTCAAGAATAAATCAAACTGAAACCTACGCGGTGATTTTTGTTTTTCCACCCATATAGGGCTGAAGGACTTTAGGAATCAGAACACTTCCATCTTCTTGCTGATAATTTTCTAAAATGGCGACAAGTGTTCGACCCACAGCCAGTCCACTGCCATTTAAGGTGTGAACAAACTGTGGTTTGCCACCATCCTTGGGCTTAAAGCGAATATTCGCTCGGCGAGCCTGGAAGTCTTCAAAGTTTGTGCAAGAACTGATTTCACGATAGGCATTTTGCCCAGGAAGCCATACTTCTAAATCATAGGTTTTGGCAGACCCAAATCCCATATCCCCCGTTGAAAGTAAAACACGACGATAAGGTAACTCCAAAGCCTCTAAGATACTTTCTGCATGACTCGTAAGGCTCTCTAATGCCTCATACGAAGCTTCAGGGTGAGTGAACTGCATGAGTTCCACTTTATTAAATTGGTGCTGACGAATCAGTCCCTTTGTGTCTCTACCGTAACTACCGGCCTCGGATCGAAAGCAAGGGCTATAAGCACAAAATTTTTGAGGGAGCAACTCCTCACCTAAAAGCTCTTGGGCATAATAATTTGTGACGGGGACCTCTGCCGTAGGAATTAAAAAATAATCCGTAGAGGCGAGTTGGAAAAGATCTTCTTTAAACTTGGGCAACTGTCCTGTGCCCAATAAAGAGCTGCTATTCACAATAAAGGGAGGAATCATTTCTGTGTACCCAAATTTTTCAGAGTGAGTGTCCATCATGAATTGCATCAGTGAACGTTCTAAACGCGCTCCAAGAGATTTTAAAAAAGAAAATCGAGCCCCTGTTGTTTTACCAGCACGTTCGAAATCAATAATGCCCAATTTTTCGCCCAACTCCCAATGCTCCTTGGGCTTAAAGCTGAAATGGGGTAGAACTCCGACTTTTTTCAGTTCAACATTATCCTTTTCAGATTTTCCAACCGGTACAGAAGAGTGCGGCTTATTTGGTAAAGTGTACAAAATGTCCTGAACAATTTGATCCATTTCAGAGGCCTCGGCCTCCATGGATTTCACTTTAGCAGAAAGTTCTCCCATTTCAGAGATCATTTGAGTGGCATCTTGACCCTGTCGCTTGAGCTGAGCTACCTGTTGGCTCAATTTATTTTGTTGAGCTTTTTGAGATTCGGCTTGAGTGATGAGCTCTTTTCTTTTTTTTGCCAACTCCATAAGTTCATCCAGGGAGCTGATTGGAAAATTTCGATGAACGAGGCCCTGTCGATAGCTGTTATAAAAAGAAGGATCCTGCTTATTCTCAAGTTGTTTTAAATCAATCATATAATATTACCTTTTTTTGCCTCAACTAGGGGGCCACCAGGATATACATTCGTAATAGGGCCCCAATCAAGATAACGATGAGATCAAAGATTAAAATCTGTGTAATAGACCACCGTGACAAGAGTTTGTAGACCACTCCAAGGGTCATAAGAGTTATAAAAATTAATATGAAGTTTCCATAGGAGAAAAGAACTTGTCCTATAAAACCGAAAGTGAGCCCTATAAATAAGCCCGAAACTAATATTGCAAAATTTCGAATAATACTAAAGAACGATTGTGTGGCCTCACGTTCTAGATGATCCCCCATCGTTTTCATTTTTTCAACCAAACCCATTTCCCCTCCCCCTTATTATCTTTCTAAAGCAGATATTGTTTCTTCAATTTGAACTCTATCCGGTGCGTTCGGTGATAGGTCCAAATATTTATAAAACGCATTTATTGCCATCGAGATTTCGCCCTTTGCATGATATAAAGCCCCTTGCTCTTTATAAAGATCCGCATAGCCGCTTTCCTTTGAATAGGCAATTTTTAGCATGTTTTCTGCAATATCAAAGGATCCAGAAAGTCGATAACATCGAGCGGCCTTGATATAAACCGCCGTAGGCGTGACGTCCAGAGATATTGCCTTAGAGTAAATTGCGGCGCATTCAGAATAGTTTTTTCTAGCTTCATATATTTCACCAAGTAAAAGATAGGGTTCAGCCAATTTTGGATTATTTTTCTTTTCCAAGTTGGCACTCACTTCGGCATCATCAAGTTTGCCTAGATCAAAGGCAGCACGACCATAATAATAATTGATCCTGGGAAAGTGAGGATTCTGATCTCTCACTTTAATAAATTGCGACAAAGCTTTTTCAAGTTGCCCTGATTCAAAGTAAAGAACTCCAATTTGAAATAGGGGTTCAACATCTGAAGAGTCAATAATGGCAGCCTGATAGAGTGCTTTGATAGCCTCATTATTATTGCCTAATATACGTAGGGCTTTTCCAAGACCCAAAAAACCCTCTGTAGATTTTTCATCAAGACTGACTATTTGACGGTAAAGATTAAGCGCATCGCGATAGCGTTCTTGAGACATTAAGAGCTTAGCTAATTCAAGCCTATAAAAGAGTGTGAATGGATAGTTTGTTATCAACTCATTGAGGGCTTGAATTCCGAAATCTGTGCCAAATTCATGAGAAGCAATTTTAACTCTTAAGACCTGAACTTCTGGGTTGGTGCGATCTAACTCGATGGCTCTTAGCAGATAGGATTTGGCCTCTTTTAATGCAGACTCTTTGCGTTCAGATTCTTCTTTGGTAATGCCCAAGATGCCTTGAGACAGATTCAAATTGGCTTCAGAGATAATAAGGTATGTATCAATGTCTTGGTCAAAAGCTTTTTTAGAAAGTTGAGCATAAGTAATGCTCATGGGCCAGTTGAATTTTCGAAACTCAAGAAGTGCCATACCTTTAAAAACTTCATAATTATTTGGAGCAATGGCTACGGCTTTTTTTAAGACGTCAGAGGCGT
>ERZ795056.4497-NODE-4497-length-14378-cov-59.968861_pt1 | contig 14378 bp, 7 predicted proteins | sample MGYA00375140_ERZ795056 | MGnify/ENA primary metagenome ERZ795056 (study PRJEB30185, sample SAMN05720227) | activated sludge metagenome | isolation source: Anaerobic digester | place: USA | collected 2015-03-09 ...
TCACTCAAGCACAGCCTGATGGAAAGCGCCCGGATTGCCGGCGATACCATTCGCCCGGCGGTGGAGGCGACCATGTCCGGCATTGCGCAGGAGACAGCCACCTTGTGTCAGAAGCTCACCAGCACGGTCGAGGCGCAGCTCGACGGTGTTTCGGCCCGCTTTGAGAGCTCGGTGAGCACTGTCTCCGAAACGTGGATACGTGCGCTGGCGCGGCACGAGCAGACCGGCGATGCGCTTTACAGTCAGCTGAAGCAGAACCTCACCGCCCATACGGACACCTTCGAGAGGCAGTCCACGACTCTGTTGGCGACGGTCGAGCGCACCCATGGCGTGCTGCATGCAGATCTTGCCAGCGTCACCAGGACGCTGGCGGACGAGACAAAAGCTCTGCACGCGGGGTTGACGCAGGCCATGCAGAGCCAGCTGGATGGGCTGAGCAGCCGCTTCGAACGAACGGCCACCCAGGCAAGCGCAAGCTGGTCCGAGACGCTCGGCCGGCACGAACAGAGCAGCATCAGCATGGGGCGCGAGACGCAGGTGGCGCTCGCGGCCACCGTCGGGCACTTCGAGCAAACGTCTGCCAGCCTGTTGGCCTCGGTGGGCGCCTCTCATGCGGCGCTGCAGGAGGCCTCGGCGGCCCAGGATCTACAGCGCCTCAATGCGCTCACGGAGGCGGTGGAGTCGATGGCTTCAAGCCTGCAGAAGGGGTGGCAAGCTGCGGGCGAGCAGGCCCACAATCGCCAGCAAGGGTTGTTCGCTGCGCTGGAAGAGAGTGCCCGGCAGATTGGGGCCACGACCGCGGCCCAGGCGACCCGAACCATCGAAGAAGTTGCACACCTGATGCAGACCGCGTCCGAGGCCCCCAAAGCGGCTGCAGAGGTGATTGCCCAGCTACGTCAGGAACTTTCCGCCAGCATGGCGCGTGACAACACGATGCTCCAGGAGCGCACCCGCATCATGGAGACGCTGGGCACCCTGCTGGATGCCATCACGCACGCTTCCACCGATCAGCGGCAGGCCATTGACGCCCTGGTCGGCACGTCCGCAGAGCTGCTGGAACGTGTTGGAACCCGGTTCGAATCGCGGATGGAGGCGGAAGCGGGGCGGATGAACGGCATCGCGGCGCAGATTGAGCTGGGTGCGGTCGAGGTGTCGAGCCTGAGTGAAGCCTTTGGGCATGGGGTTCATCTGTTCAGTGAATCCAACGAGAAGTTGATGGATGCACTGGGGCGCATCGAGGAGGCCCTGTCGGCGTCAACGGCCAGGAGCGATGAGCAACTCGCCTATTACGTGGCCCAGGCGCGGGAGGTCATCGACCTGAGCATCATGTCGCAGAAGCAGGTCATCGAGGATCTGCAGGGGCTGGCCGGGAGAACCGCGCCCATGGCCGGCGGGGCGTGAGCATGGACGAGATCGACGGCGGCATCGAGCACGCTGCGCCAATCTGGGCAGTATTTGGAGACCTGATGTCGGGTCTGCTCGGCGCGTTCGTACTGATCCTGGTGGGTGTGCTCGGCGTGCATTTGGAATTGGCAAGCAGCCTGGAGACCGAGGTGCAGAAGCGCAAGGTCGAGGAGCAACGCCGAGTTGCCCTGGAGCAAGCCCTGGCGGGGCCCCTGGCCTCGGGCCGGGTAACCCTGAACAACGGGCGCATCGGCATCAGCGGCAGCGTGTTCTTTGCCCTCAATTCGGATCAGCTGCAGCCGGAAGGCCGGGTGCTTCTCAAGACCCTGGCTGCGCCGCTGACGGCCTACCTCGGCACCCGTGACGAGATGCTGATGGTCAGTGGCTTCACCGATGACCGGCCGGTGCGCGACAGCAACCGCCAGTTTGAAGACAACTGGGAGCTGTCGGCCCAGCGGGCGCTGACCGTCACCCGAACGCTGATCGAGGAGGGGATCCCGTCCTCATCCATCTTTGCCGCCGCCTTCGGACCCGAGCAGCCGGTTGCGTCCAATGCCGATGCCCAGGGGCGGTCGCAGAACCGGCGGGTGGAGATGGCGCCTGTGCCTAAATCGTCGAAGGGGAGTGCAGGCACCCCCCCGGGGCCGGCGGCGGCGTCCCGTGACTGACGTCGGCGATGTTCTGCAGGCCCTGCGTCTGCAGGGCGCGGCCCGCTTCGATCCGGTCCGCTTTCGGTTCATCGAGGCCCTGGCTGGCCGCGCCGCGTCGCGCCAGGGTGAGGCCAGACGCCTGCTCGACAGCAAGCTGAGCGCCGCGCTGGAGGATTACCGGACGCGTTTCGAGCAGGCAAGTGCTGTTGCTGCCGGCGATCTCGCCCTCGCAATCAACGATCATCCCGATGCCGCTGACGAACTGAACCGCTGCCATCACGAGGGTGATTTCCGGCGCCTGAAACACACCTTGGCCAGGCTTCGCCCAGGTCAGGGCGCCCGCATGTTTGGAGAACTCCTGGACCGGCTACGCCAGTTCCCCCGCGAGGTGGCACCTGGAGCACGGCGCGAGGCTGGTGCGGAGGTGCACGAGTCTACTGATGAGCTGAGATCGGTAGCCTGCTTCCGGGACGCCTGGCTGAAACTCAGCATCAACCAGCAACTCAGCTCGGCCCTGGCCCAGGCCCCTGACAACGCAGGTCCCCTCAACTCCCACATCCTGGCGCTGCAATCCCTCGAACTGATGCGGGATACCTCGCCTGAGTACCTTCAGCACTTCATGTCGTATGTGGACGGCTTGCTCTGGCTGGAGCAGGTGGACAGCCAGAGCAAGCCGGCGCCAAAGGTGGCGCCCAGGGCGGCCACGGCGCGGGGCGAGCGCGACAAGGGGCGAAAGCCTGGGCGCACCAAGCCCGGCTGAGTGCTTGCCCCCGAAGGGGATCTGCCCGTGCCTGCGGGCCGCCCCTTGCCGCAGCCGGCTCTACTGACAGATGTCGAAATCCGCGGCCAGGCGCCAGGCCATGCCGTGGCGTACGGAGAAGGGACAGCCGGTCCTGGCGCGCACCTCATCCAGGCTGACGCCCGGTTGCAGTTCGATCAGGGTGAGTCCAACCCCCGGATTGACCTCAAACACGCAAAGCTCGGTGATGATCATATGGACCACCCCCTTGCCGGTCAGGGGCAGCGTGCAGTGGGAACGGATCTTGGGCGTGCCGTCCCGGGCGGTGTGTTCCATCAGCACGATCACACGTCCGACCCCGGAGACAAGATCCATGGCGCCACCGGGGCCCTTGACCATCTTGCCAGGCACCATCCAGTTGGCCAGGTCGCCGGTTGCCGAGACTTCCAGGCCACCGAGGATGGACAGGTCCACATGCCCGCCGCGGATCATGGCAAAGGAGTCGGCGCTCGAGAAGAAGCTGCTGCCCGGCAGGCTGGTGATGGTCTGCTTGCCGGCGTTGATGAGGTCGGGGTCGATGTCCTCGGCCGGCGGAAAGGGGCCGATGCCGAGCAGACCATTCTCCGACTGCAGGGTCACCTGCATGCCATCGGGGATGTAATTGGCGACCAGGGTCGGAATGCCGATGCCCAGGTTCACATAGTAGCCGTTGCGCAGTTCCTGGGCCGCACGCCGGGCCATGGTGTCGCGTACCGGGTCGTGCTTGCCGGGGGAGGCGGCACCCGCTGTGGTGCGGAACTCGATGCGCTTTTCGTAGGCGCTGCCCTGGATGATGCGGTCCACGTAGATGCCGGGGGTGTGGATCTGATCGGGGTCCAGCTGGCCGGGCTCGACCAGTTCCTCGACCTCGGCGATGGTCGTGCGGCCGCAGGTGGCGATCATCGGATTGAAGTTGCGCGCGGTCTTGCGAAAGACCAGGTTGCCGGCTCGGTCACCCTTCCAGGCTTTGACGATGGCCAGGTCGGCATGGATGGCGGGTTCGAGTACGTATTCGCGGCCGTCGAAGAGGCGGGTTTCCTTGCCTTCCGCGAGCCGAGTGCCGAAGGCGGTGCGGGTGAAGAAGCCGGGAATGCCGGCGCCGCCAGCCCGCAGCCTTTCGGCCAGGGTGCCCTGGGGCACCAGTTCCAGCTCCAGTTCGCCGGCCAGGACCTGGCGTTCGAACTCCTTGTTTTCGCCCACATAGGAGGCGACCACCTTCTTCACCTGACGCGTCTTGAGCAGCGGCCCCATGCCGAAGTCGTCCACCCCGGCGTTGTTGCCGACGATGGTCAGCCCGCGGGTACCGGCGCGCAACAGCGCGGCGATGAGGTTCTCCGGGATGCCGCACAAGCCGAAGCCGCCGGCGGCGATGGTCATGCCGTCGAAGAGGAGGCCGTCGAGGGCGGCGTCGCTCGTTGGGAATACCTTGTTCATTGGGTGCAGTCCCCGATGTGCTGTTGGATGTGTTCCGCTGTGGGGCGGTTGCCGGGATATCCGACCGCCGCCCCGGTCCAGGCCTTGGGGGGCCTCAGTCAGCGCGTTCGGGTACGGGCAGATGCACCCATTCCTTGTAGAAGGCTTCGATGTCCGGCTCGAAGTCATGGATCACCGGATACCACGGGGTCGGTGCCTCGACGTCGTGCAGGGTGCCGCAGGTGGGGCAGTAGTACTCCCGGTAGACCTGCCACTGGGTGTCCGGCGCCATCAGCTTGGGATAGACCTCGGTCATCGCCTCTTCGGTGTCGCGCACGTAGATCGAGGCGTGCAGCTTCCAGTTCTCCCTGTAGTCGCAGAACTCGTGGCCGCAGTCGCACTTGATGATCCATTGCTTGGTGGTGGCCGACTGCACGATGTACATGTGCGGGGCCAGGGGCAGGACGATGCGGTCCTTGAAACCGACCTTGGCCTGCAGGGCGGCGACGTATTGCTCGAAGCGGCTGTTGTCCTTGGGCATGGACAGCATGCGGAAGGTGGTCTCCCAGTCCAGCGTGCCTTCTACCAGATGGGCGACCTGTTCATTCGTGTATGACATTTCTTGCTCCTTGATTCGGGGTGTCGTTGGGACGGACGGTCACTCTTCGACCTGGACAACCGTGGTGACGTCGGGCATCAGCGAGAGATCCATGCGGTGCTTCGAGCCGTAGGTGGGCACGCCCAGCTCTTCCTCCAGCACCTGCCAGTCGGCCGGCAGGTTCCAGAAGTCCTTGAACTGCTGGGTGAACTTCTCGGACAGGGCAAAGCTGGTGGCGAACATGTGCTGCACCTGCACGGCAGCGTGCTTGTTGAGGATGCGTTCGCGTTCTTCCTTCATCCACTCGCGGGTCGGCAGGGCGCGGGCCAGGCGTTCCTTGCGGATCTCGGCACGGCGGGCCTGGGTCCGGGCCGGATCGACCGTGAACACGCCCTTGGCGTCCTGGCTGAACACCGCGCCATAGACCTTCTGGGCGTATTCCGGCAGCAGGAACTTCTGGTTGAGGTCGTTCTCGATGGCCTTCGGCTCCCGGTCGATGGGGTCGCCGAAGCCGGGGCCGCCGCGCAGGTAGTTGAGGTAGAGGTCGTGGTTGTCGTAGCAGTCTTCGGTGGTGATGCACTGCTTGTCGCGCTTGACCACGGCGGTGGCGTCCAGGTGGCGCTCGTAGTCGGGGCGGGACGGGTCGAGGTCGCCGCCGAGGGGCAGGGAGTCACCGATGGCGATGCGCTCCTTGAGGCCGGTCTTGTGGGCTTCGAAGCGGTAGCCGGTGGCCGAGGGGTAGCCGCCCATCATGCCCCAGTCGCTGTTCATGAAGCCGTTGCCCATGAAGAACATGGTCCAGTCCTGGGCGTTCCACACCATGCGCAGGGTCTCGAAGCCGCAGCCGCCGCGGTACTTGCCATAGCCGCCGGAGTTGGCCTTGACGTTGCGGCCGAGGTAGAGGAGCGGCTCGGCCATCTCCCAGATCTCGATGTCGCCCATGTCGCCTTCCGGGTTCCAGATGGCGGCGGCGTGGTTGAGGCCGTCCTTGACGGCGCAGGCGCCGGTGCCACAGGAACTGGCCTCGAAGCTGTTCACCGCGTGGATCTCGCCGTCCTGGTTGATGCCGCCGCCCTGCAGCCAGTTGGAGGTGTTGGCGTTGCCGGCGTTGACCTCCTCCAGGTAGCCGCGGCTGAAGTAGGACTGGGACAGGCCGCGCCACAGGGCGGCCCAGCCGGAGACCAGGAAGTGCCAGGCGTAGGCGTGGCCGGTGCGGCGGTCGTCCGGGTTGCACCAGGTGCCCTTGGGCAGGCGGAACTCGGTGGCGTAGTAGGCGCCGTCGTTGATGCGCTGGGTGGGCACCAGGGTCTGGCACATCATCACCCAGATCCCGGAGGTGAAGGCCACCTGGTGGGCGTTGAAGGTGTGCCAGCCCCAGCGGCTGGCGCCCTCGAAGTCGAGCCGCCACTTGCCGTCCGGCTTGATGGTCATCTCGCAGGGCGAGTGCATGATCGAGTCGAGCTTGGCGAAGGCGTTGGAGACCTGCACGTCGTCATGCTTGTAGGGCACGTCGACGAAGGACACCTTGCGGTACTTGCCGGGCAGGGTCATGGCCTTGATGCGGCTCATCAGGCCGCGGCGGCCTTCCTCGATGACCTCGTGGGAGAACTTCATGTAGGCATCCAGGCCGTCGGCGCGGATCACGTCCTCCACCAGCTCGCGGATCATGTGGCAGCCGGCGATGCGGGTCTTCTCGTCGAGGATCCAGTACTTGGGGGTGCGTACCGAGCGTTGGGATTCGTGCAGCCAGTCGCGCAGGGGCTCGTCGTTCACGCCGGTCTTGCGGCAGGTGATCATGTAGCCGTCGCCGAAGCGCTGGGTCTGGCCGGTGGACATGGAGCCGGGGGTCACCGAGCCGGTGTCGATCACGTGGGTGACGCCGCCGACCCAGCCGATCAGCTTGCCTTCCCAGAAGATCGGCACGATGGTGGCGATGTCGCAGGGGTGGACGTTGCCGATGGCGCAGTCGTTGGTGGTGAACATGTCACCGGGGTTGATCGTCGGGTTGGCCTCCCAGTTGTTCTCGATCATGTACTTGATCGCCGCGCCCATGGTGCCGACGTGGATGATGATGCCGGTGGAGGTCAGGACGCAGTCGCCGGCGGCGTTGTAGAGGGTGAAGCAGAGCTCGCCTTCCTGCTCGACGATGGGGCTGGCGGCGATCTTCTTGGCGGTTTCGCGGGCGTGCACCAGGCCGCCGCGCAGCTTGGAGAACAGCTTCTCGTAGCCGATCGGGTCGCTGTCGCGCAGTTCCAGCTTTTCCAGCCCGTTGTAATAGCCGCTGCTCTGGGTGCGTTCGATGATGGCGTCGCGGTGCTGCTTGAGGGTCAGGCCGCTGGCCAGCAGGTTGCCGATGCCGAATTCCTTGTTGCTCATCATGTTCATGATTGGTCTCCTCACTTCACTTCTTTGAGATGGAACAGGCGGTGTTTGTCGATGGTGGTTTCAAAGCCATCAGGCACGACGAAGGTGGTGGCATCGGATTCGATGATGGCGGGGCCGGTGATGTGGTTGCCGGCCTTCAGGGATTCCATCTTCCACAGGGCCGCCTCGACCCACTTCTTATGGCGGTAGAAGGGGCGGGTGCCGAGGTAGGCCTCCTGAGGTGGCGTCGGGCCGGCATCCGGGTCTTCGGGCAGAACCGGTTTCTGGGTCACGACCATGCCGCGCAGGATGGCGCCGGTGATCGAGAAGCCCAGCTCGGGCGAGCGGGCCGAGCTGGCATAGACGCGGCCATAGGTGGCCTCGAAGCTGTCGACGATCTTGTCCCAGTCCGCAGCCGTGCCGGCACTGCTCACCGGCGAGACGATCTCCAGGTCGTTGAGCTGGCCCATGTACTGCATCTTGTAGCCCGGGATCAGCATCACATCTTCGGGTTTGAAGCCGTTGATGACGAACTCGTCGATGACCTTGACCGCCAGCTCTTCCCAGGCGGCCTGCAGGGTGGTGCAGGCTGCAGCCTTCTGGGCGTCGGGGGCGAACTGGGCGACACCCAGATCCACCGACTTGTCGTAGCGGTACTCAAAGTCGGCGCAGGCGCAGCCGAAGGCCGAGAAGCCGGCCGCCCAGGCGGGCACCACCACGTCCTTGAAGCCGACGCCTTCGGTGTAGCCGTAGGTGTGCACCGGGCCGGCACCGCCGTAGGAGAAGCAGGTGAACTCGGCCGGGTTGTAGCCCTTGGCGCTGATGTTGGCGCGCAGGTATTCGGACAGGGTCAGGTCGAGCAGCTCGATGACGCCGGCGGCGGCATCTTCCACCGACAGGCCCAGCGGGTCGGCGATCTGCGCCTTGATGTGGTCGCGGGCGCGCTGCACGTCGAGCTTGATGGCGCCGCCCAGGAAGTTGTCCGGGTTGAGGTAGCCCAGCACCACGTGGCAGTCGGACACCGACACCGTGTCCAGCCCGCTCTCCGGCCAGCAGGTGCCGACCCGGTAGCCGGCGGAGTCGGGGCCAAGCTTGATCGACTTGCTGTAGGGGTCGAGGCGCACGAAGCTGCCGGCACCGGCGCCCACCGAGTCCATCGCCACCAGGGGCAGGGACAGCACCAGGCGGGCCATGTCCGGGTCGGACTTGATGGCGAAGCTCCCCTTGGTGATCAGGGCCACGTCGAAGCTGGTGCCCCCGATGTCCGAGCAGGCGATGTTCTCGTCGCCCAGGTATTCGCCGAGCAGCTTGGAGCCGATGACCCCGCCGATGGGCCCGGAGACGATGGTACGGGCCAGCTCCTTGGCCTTCCAGCTGATGGTGCCGCCGTGGGTGGCCATGACCCGCAGGTCGAACTTGGCGCCGTGCTTCTTGAAGCGGTCGCTGACCTTCTTCAGGGTCTGGCGGGAGGGCTCGGCGCCGTAGGCCTCGAGGATGGTGGTGTTCATCCGGTGGCTTTCCTTGCGCGAGGGGTAGTAATCCACCGAGGCGAACACCGGGATGTCGGACTTCAGCCGCTGCAGTTCCTCCCGCACGATGTCGCGGGCGCGCTGCTCGCTGGTCTCGTTCTTGTGGGACTGGAGCAGGCAGATGACGACGGCCTGGGCGCCGGCTTCAACCAGCTCGCGGGTGGCCTGGCGCACCTCCTCCTCACGCAGGGGAATGACGATCCGGCCCTGCACGTCGGTGCGTTCGGTGACGCCGCGGGTGCGCGACACCGGTACCAGCGGCTCGTCGTAGCGGTGGGTGTTGAGGTGGATGCGGTCCTCCAGGGCGTAGCCCAGGTAGCTCTGCAGGGCGCGGCCCATGGAGTGGATCTGTTCGAAGCCCCGGTTGCAGATGAGGCCGACATCCAGGCCCTTGCGCATCAGGATGCGGTTGAGCATGGCGGTGCCGGAATAGACGCAGGTGACCAGTTCCGGATAGACGTCATCCACTTCCCGGCCCCAGTGCGCCAGGGCATCGACCGACGAGTTGTAGATGGCCAGGGATTCGTCGCCGGGATTGCTCTGTGCCTTGCCGACCACGAAGCGCCCGTCGGCGCGGACGAAGAAGGTGTCGGTCATCGTGCCTCCGGCATCGATGCCCATCACCTGCACGTTTGACTGCTGGACTTGCATGTCGTGTCTCCTGTCATTGGTGTGTGTGGTGCGAAGCGCCACGCCTCTTTCATGGCAAAGGGCGGGCCAGGGCGCCCGTACGCAGCCGGAGAGCGAGCGGAAGGCCTTGTACTGCAAGGCTCTCCGCGATCTGGCGGGGCGCCGGACGAAGGGGCTGAAAGCGGGGTCAATCTGTCCGGAATCCCGAATCGGGCTGTCCGGTGTCCGGAATCCGGACACTTTCCGGGGCTTCTGTTGCGTCGCACAAGCCATTGATATAAAAGAAGATTTATTGACTTAATGGTGCAATGAAGCTAGCTTATCCAGAGAGGTCCGTCGTTCTTTCAACCTGCCTGCCCGAGCGCCCCATGCCCTTTTCCCACTGCGGTACCCTGATTCCCCGGATCGGTGACGACCACGTCGTCGCGACCGCCTGGGAGCGCTTCCTGCAGCATCAGTCGGTGCAGGTCGGCGGGGTGCGCAGCGTGGTGCTGAATTCCTGGCAGCGCTGCCGCTCCGAGGCGGTCAATCCGGAGAGCCGCTGTGCGCCCTCGGTGGCCCATGAGCGGGTGCATCAGTTGCTCGGGGAGCACCGGGAGCTGTGCGATGCGGCCCGTCCGGTCCTGGATGGGCTGCGGGACATCCTCCGGGAGTGTGGCTCCCTGATCATGCTCACCGACCCGGGGGGCACCATCCTTGAACTCAATGGAGAGTCACGGGCCCGCAGCGCGGGGGAGGGCGTCAACCTGGCGACGGGCGGCTGCTGGAACGAAGAGCTGATCGGGACCAATGCCATCGGCACCGCGATCGCCACGGGCATGCCGGTGCAGATCCATGCCAGTGAGCACTTCTGTGTCGACGTCAAACGATGGACCTGCGCGGCGGCGCCCATCCTCGACCCCCTGGGCCGGACCCTCCTGGGTGTGGTGGACGTGTCCGGGGTCAAGGAGACCTTCCATGGCCACAGCCTGGCCCTGGTGATGGCGGCAGCCAAACAGATCGAAGGCGAGCTGGCCCGGCGTGATGGCATCCTGCATGCGCGGCTGCTGGCCCGGGCCATGGATGACTTCATCCGCTACGGCACCGATTGCCTGATGCTCTGCGATCCCCGTGGCCGGGTGGTGCGGACCTCGGGCAGCGTGCAGGCGGCGCGGGAGCACCACGGCGTACGACTGCCCTTCGAGGTTGGCGCCCAGCTAGTGGCCCTCAACCTGGGTCTCGCCGAGGCAGACCGCCGGCGGGCCCGGCCGGCCTGGCTGCAGCCCGAATGGCTGCACCCGGTGAAGGACGGCGAAACGGTGTTGGGGACGCTGTTGGTGATTCCCCTGGGGGCCGGTGGCTACCGGGCCCCGTCGTCATCGGCGCGGGCCGCTGCGGTCGGCGATGGGGCGACGGATGCCTTTGCCGAGATCATCGGCGAGAGCGAGGTGTTGCAGGCGTCCAAGGCGCGTGCGCGGCGGATTGCGCCCCTCGATCTTCCCGTGCTCCTGCTGGGTGAGACCGGCGCCGGCAAGGAGCTCTTTGCCCGCGCCCTGCACGGGGCGGGGGGGCGGCCGGGTGGTCCCTTCGTGGCCGTCAATTGTGGTGCCCTGACGCGGGAGCTCCTGGCCAGCGAGCTCTTCGGCTACGTCGAGGGCGCCTTCACGGGCGCCCGCCGGGGCGGCCTGGCAGGAAAGTTTGAACAGGCCGATGGAGGGACGCTCTTTCTCGATGAAGTGGGCGAGATGCCCCTCGACCTGCAGCCCCACCTGCTGCGGGTGCTCCAGGATGGGCAGGTGGTACGCCTGGGGGATGTCCGTCAGCGCAAGGTGGCGGTCCGCATCGTGGCGGCCACCAACCGGGATCTCCTTACCGAAGTCGAAGCCGGGCGCTTCCGGGAGGATCTTTATCACCGGCTTTGTGCCGTGAGCCTGAGTCTGCCGGCCCTGCGGGAGCGTCCCGGTGATATCGACACCATTGTGGAACATCTCAACCGGAGCCTGGCGGCCAAGTACGGCTGCGTTCCGAAGGCGCTGGATCCGGCGGTCCGCGGGGCATTTCAATGCTATCGCTGGCCCGGCAACATCCGTGAACTCCGCAACGTGTTCGAAGCCATGTTTGCCCTCAGCGATGGTGAACACATCGATGCCGCCCAGCTGCCGCCGGCCATTGCCCGGGCACTGGCCGAGCACGCCGAAGGGCTGGGCAAGCCCTGTGCGGCAGGGGGAACGGGGCGCCTCGAGCAGGTGGAGCATCAGGCCGTGGTGGACGCCATTGCCCATGCCCACGGCAATATGTCGCTGGCGGCACGCACCCTCGGGATCTCGCGGAGTACGCTCTACGTCAAGCTGGCCGCCATCCGCGCGCGGGAGGCACGACATTAGCCTGCCCGGGGACACCAGGGCCATCGGGCAGGAAGAGCCTCCTGCCGACTTTCAGTCCAGCCAGTGCAGCAACATCGCGTAGAGTCGATCGGGCACGACCGGTTTGGGCAGGAAGTCGTTCATGCCGGCAGCCATGCAATTGGCGCGATCTTCACTGAAGACATTGGCCGTCATGGCCAGGATGGGAACAGACTGGCAACCGGGGTGCCGGCGAATGCCACGTGTGGCAGCGAGCCCGTCCATCCTGGGCATCTGCATGTCCATCAGTATCACGTCGTAGGTCTTTTCCGCTGCCATCCGCACAGCCTGCTGGCCGTCATCGGCGGTATCGACGGCCAGCCCCATGTTGGACAGAAGCTCCTCCGCCACCATCTGACACACGGGTTCGTCTTCCACCAGCAGAACACACTTGCCCGGGCTGATGACCAGCAGCCTTGCCTCGATCTGGGCCAGATCCGTCAGCCCGGTGCCCATCCCGGGTGGGGCACAATGTTTCAGCCGGGCCGTCAGCCAGAAGGTGCTGCCCTGGCCCGGCGTGCTGCTGACCCCGACTTCCCCGCCCATCAGCTCGGCGAGGCGCTGGGTGATTGCCAGGCCCAGGCCGGTGCCGCCATATTCCCGTGTCGTGGAGCTGTCTGCCTGCTCAAAGGCGTGAAAGATCTTGCCTATCGCGGCGGGTGGAATGCCGATCCCCGTGTCTTCCACCTCGAAACGCACGCTCACGCTGGTGCCGTCGTCCCCCTCAAGGCGAGCCCTCACGGTGACAGAGCCCTGCTGGGTGAACTTGATGGCATTGCCCACGTAATTGAGCAGGGCCTGGCGCAGTCGCGTGCCGTCACCGATGACACCCGGCAGACCCACAACAGTGTCCGCCTTCAGGTGGATCCCCTTGCTCGTGGCCCGGTCGTTCATGATTGACACCACGTTGTCGAGCAAGGCCTGCAGGTGGATGGGTTCCGCCCCAAGAGTCAGTTTGCCCGCTTCGATCTTCGAGAGATCCAGGATCGAATCGATGATCTCCAGCAGGTGCCCGCTGGCGGCGGCGATCTTGTTGAGGCGATCGGTCTGCTCGGGCGTCGCGCCGGACTTCTGCATCAAGTAGGCCATGCCCGTGATGGCGTTCAGCGGAGTTCGGATCTCGTGGCTCATGTTGGCCAGGAAGGTGCTCTTCGCGATGTTCGCCGCTTCGGCGGCGTTGCGCGCTGTTTCGAGCTCCTCGGTGCGCTTCTGGACGAGCTCCTCCAGGTGCGCCCGGTGCATGTCCAGCTCGTGTTCGAGTGTCTTGGTGGCGGTCACATCCGTGACAAACCCGTACCACACCGTGCCGCCATCATCACCCCGCTCCGGCATCGCATCCACGTGCAACCATTTGAGCGGCCCGTTCTCCAGTTGTATGCGGTAATCGACAAGCCAGCGTTGCATGGTGTCGGCGGACTGGTGGAGGGAGGCAAAGAACCGGTTACGGTCCTCCTCTACAAGCAGCCTGCGGATACTCGAGGCGTTGTTTTCCACGGTCTCCGAGCTGACCCCGTAGAGGCTGCGCACGGCTTCGCTGGCAAAGGGAAAGGCACCGGTTCCGTCGGGTAGTTGGTGGTACTTGAAGACCATTCCGGGGACGTGGGTCAGGATCTTGCGGACCTGCTCGGTGGCGGCCACCCGCGTCAGCAGGGATTCCTGGTCCAGGATGGCCTTGAGCAGTCCGTTGAAGGCATTGGCCAGCTTGCCGATCTCGTCGTCCCGTTCGACGGGCAAAGCCTCCCGTGGCCGATGACCCTGGCGCATCTCTTCCAGCAGTACGGCCGACTTCTCGAGTGGCCGTAGCTGGCGGCGTACCCACCACCACGCAACCCACCCGGTCAGAAGCGTCAGCACCAAGGCTGCCACCACAAGTCGCACCTGGATCTGACGTGCCACCAGAAAGGCCTCCTGGGTCGGCAGTACGGATTGCATGAGCCAGGCTGTCTGGCCAATCCTGACAGATGAAGAGAGCTCCTCCACACCGCGGGAACTGACGGCGATACCTGAGCCTTCATGGCCGGCGATGTACTTGTCGTAGATGGGGTTCACACCCGCCGCAGGGCCTGCCCCCATCACCCGGCGTTTGTCGGACGAAGCGATGTAGGTCCGGGTCCTGCTGTCCGTGATCACGAAATCCCCGGTGTGCCCGTACTTTGCGCGACTGATCTGGTCCAGGAAGTTGGGTTCGAGCAGGTTCGTGACGCCGAGCACCGCGCCACGAAAGCGCTTGTCGGCGCCTCGGATCGGGACCGCGAAGGTGATCACGGGAACACCGGTCCTGCGTCCGACCATGGGTGGCGTGATGATGGGTGTCAGCGTTGTGCGCAAGGTCTGGAAGTACGCCCGGTCCCCGTAGGCCGTTCCCACCCGCCCAAGATGGGCGGGTACGCTAGCCAGAGCGATACCTTCTGCGTCCACAATGATCACGCCCCAGTTGAAGAGCGCTTCGACACCGGCCTGAGCCTCGAGCATTGACTGGATGTGGTCGGCGTTCGCGTTTGGCACCGCCTCGAGCCGCTTCGCAAGCCGGTTCAGAATTTCATTGCGCTCGTGGAGGGAGCGATCAATCTCCGAGGCAATGATGGAGATGGTCGAGAACTGCTGGGCGGAGATCGCGGCCTCCATGTCCGA
>ERZ795056.4499-NODE-4499-length-14377-cov-38.317623_pt1 | contig 14377 bp, 11 predicted proteins | sample MGYA00375140_ERZ795056 | MGnify/ENA primary metagenome ERZ795056 (study PRJEB30185, sample SAMN05720227) | activated sludge metagenome | isolation source: Anaerobic digester | place: USA | collected 2015-03-09 ...
GCGACGACGATCTGGTCTGGGGCCTGCTGACCAGCCACGGCAAGAGCGCCGCCAACGAAAGCGTCAGCCGCCTGCACGCCTCCATCCTGATGGCCGGTCGCCACCAGGAAGCTGCATAAGCCGACTGCCCGCCAGACCACACCAACAAGCACTCAGGAGAGAGAACCATGTCGCGCACCAAGAGCATCCTGACCGAAGCCAAGCAGATCGACACCGCGGTGGAGCTGATCAAGCTCGGCGCCCGCCTGCAGGTGCTGGAGAGCGAAACCGACCTCAGCTACGAGCGCCTGCTGCGCCTGTACAAGGAGGTGGCGGGCAAGAGCCCCAGCAAGGGCCAGCTGCCGTTCTCCACCGACTGGTTCATGACCTGGCAACCCAACATCCATGCCAGCCTCTTCCTGAACATCCACGAGTACCTGAACAAGGTGGCCGCGCTCGACGAGATCGACACCGTGATCAAGGCCTACAAGCTCTACATGGAGCAGGTGGGCGCCCAGGGGCTGGAGCCGCAGCTGTCGGTGACCCGCGCCTGGCGCCTGGTGAAGTTCGTCGACAACGGCATGCTCACCATGACCAAGTGCAGCAAGTGCGGCGGCCACTTCGTCACCCATCCGCACGAGATTGCCCGCCACTACGTGTGCGGCCTGTGCAACCCGCCCGCCCGTGCCGGCAAGGGCCGCCACGCCGGTGCCATCCGTCTGCCAAGTGCGCAGGATTGCCTGGTGGATTGAATCTGCCGGCCCGCGCCGGCCTCCAGCCTGGGTCGGCGGCGGCCGATGTCCAGGCATGGGTCTGAACATGGTCACCGGCCCGCAGCCGGCGCGGTGACACCGATTTCTTGCTTGTCTCCTCCTGGCACAGTCCCTGTGTCTTCTGGGCGGGGTCCTCCGGGATCCCGCCCATTTTTCTTTCTGCGGCGCGCCGGGCGCAGCAGCGCCCGAAGGCCACGGCTTATCAGCCGACCGCGCCGGCCGGCGGCTGGCCACACTGGCGGCATGCCGGTTCTTCCCACACCCGCGGCGGCCAGGCCCTGGCCACGCCATCTGCCCTGGCCACTGCCGGCACTGGCCACCTGGCTGGCGGCCTGGGGCGTGCTGTGGCTGCTGATGCACCTGGCCTCCGGCCTGGCCTGGCCACCGGCCGTGCCCTGGCTGGTGGCGGCGGCGGTTGGCGCCGGGCTGGCCCTGGTGCCCCGGCAGGCCAGCCACTGGCGGCGCCTGTTCATGGCGGCCGGGTTTCCGGTGTCCGCCGTGCTTGGCGGTGCGGCTGCGCTGCCGGCCTGGGCCTGGCTGCTGCCCATGGGGCTGCTGCTGGCAGCCTACCCGTTGCGCGCCTGGCGCGATGCGCCGCTGTTTCCCACCCCGCCCGACGCCCTGGATGGCCTGCCTGCAGTGCTGCCGCTGGCCGACGGCGCGCGGGTGCTGGACGCCGGCTGCGGCCTGGGCCATGGCCTGCGCGCACTGCACCGGGCCTGGCCGCAGGCCCGGCTGGAAGGGGTGGAGTGGAGCTGGCCACTGCGGCTGGCGTGCGCGCTGCGGTGCCCCTGGGCCAGGGTGCGGCGGGGTGACATGTGGGCCATGTCCTGGCAGGGCTGCCAGGTGGTGTACCTGTTCCAGCGGCCCGAGAGCATGGCCCGTGCCTGGGACAAGGCCTGCGCCGACCTGGCGCCCGGCGCCTGGCTGGTGAGCCTGGCCTTTGCAGTGCCTGGCCGGCAGGCCGATCTGGTGCTTGGCCCGCCGGGCTCGCGGCAGCTGCTGGCCTACCAGGTGGGCCGCGTCGGCTCAACTCGGCCCGGCCCCTGCCGATAAACCGCTCAGGCCTTGTCAGCAGCCGCAATTCGCGGCGCGGGCCGTCCTGCACAGCGCTACACCATGTTCGTCATCATCGGTTGGGTCGTCGTTCTGGGCTGCGTGTTCGGCGTGTTCATCGCCCACGGCGGCAACATGGGTCCGATCCTGAAGGCACTGCCCTGGGAAATGGCCATGATCGGCGGCGCCACCGTGGGCGCCTTCATCGTCAACAACCAGATGGTGGTGATCAAGTCCACCCTGGCTGGCGTGGGCATGTGCTTCAAGGGCAGCAAGTACACCAAGGACCGGTACATGGAGCTGCTGGCCCTGCTGTTCGACATCCTGCAGAAGGCCCGCAAGGAGGGCCTGATGTCGATCGAGAAGGACGTGGAAGACCCGCACAACAGCCCGATCTTCCAGAAGTATCCCAACGTGGGCAACGACCACCACGTGACCGAGTTCGTCACCGACTACCTGCGCATGATGGTCTCGGGCAACCTCAATGCCCATGAGATCGAAAGCCTGATGGACAGCGAGATCGAGACCCACCACCAGGAGGCCCATGCGCCCGTGGGGGCCATCCAGCGCATCGCTGGCGGCCTGCCGGCCTTCGGCATCGTGGCCGCCGTGCTGGGCGTGGTGAAGACCATGGGCTCGGTGGGCCAGCCGCCAGCGGTGCTGGGCGCGATGATCGGCTCGGCCCTGGTGGGAACCTTCCTGGGCATCTTGCTGGCCTATGCCTTCGCCGAGCCGCTGGCCGGCCTGCTGGAGCAGAAGCTCGAAGAGAGCGCGAAGGAGCTGCAGTGCATCAAGACCACGCTGCTGGCCAGCATGCAGGGCTACGCGCCGCAGGTGGCCATCGAGTTCGGCCGCAAGGTGCTGCTGTCCACGGTGCGCCCCACCTTCAGCGAGTTGGAAGCCCACGTGAAGAAGAAGTGATGACGTTCGCCACCCCGACCGGAGCTCCAAATGGCTGGTGACGCGAAGAAGCTGCAGCCGATCATCGTCAAGAAGATCAAGAAGGGCGGCCATGCGGCGCATGGCGGGGCCTGGAAGATCGCCTATGCCGACTTCGTGACCGCGATGATGGCCTTCTTCCTGCTGATGTGGCTGCTCGGCAGCACCACCGAGGGCGACAAGAAGGGCATTGCCGACTACTTCCAGAGCCCGCTGAAGGTGGCCCTGCTCAACGGCGGCTCGGGGTCGGGCGATTCGTCGTCGGTGATCAAGGGCGGCGGGCAGGATCTCACCCGCTCGGGCGGCCAGGTCAAGCGCGGGGATGTCGAGGCACAGCGCAGCACCATCAACCTGCAGGCGCTGCGCCATGAGCAGCGCGTGGCCGAGGCCACCAAGCTGCAGGAACTGAGCGAGCAGGTGGAGAGCGAGCTCAAGAACAACCCCAAGCTGGCGCAGTTCGCCTCGCAGATCAAGCTCGACCTCACCCGTGACGGGCTGCGCATCCAGATCGTCGACGAACTCAGCCGGCCCATGTTCGACAGCGGCAGCGCGGTGGTCAAACCCTACATGCGCGAACTGCTGCGCGCCATCGGCAGCGTGCTGCTGGAGGTGCCCAACCGGCTGACGCTGGAAGGCCACACCGATGCCCAGCCCTTCGGCGACGGCTCGGGCTACAGCAACTGGGAGCTGTCGGCCGACCGGGCCAATGCCTCGCGGCGCGAGCTGGTGGCCGGCGGCCTGACCGAGGAGCGGGTGCTGCGGGTGCAGGGCCTGGCCAGCAGCCAGCCGTTCAACCGCGACGACCCGGTGGACCCGCAGAACCGCCGCATCAGCATCATCGTGATGAACCGCGACGCCGAAGACCGCTTCTACCGCCCCACCGCCGACCGGGTGGAGCCGCAGCAGCCCGAAACCGACCCCAGCATCCGGCCGCAGAAGCCCACGTTGGTGTCAAGTCCGTCGCAGACTGGCCGATAACCCGCCATCGGCCGGCCCGACACCACCCCTCCCACACCTCCCCAGCCCCAGCCCGAGGACAGACATGAGCAATCCCTCCGACCTCAAGTTCCTGGTCGTCGACGACTTCTCCACCATGCGCCGCATCGTGCGCGGCCTGCTCAAGGAAATGGGCTGCAACAACGTGGAAGAGGCCGAAGACGGTGCCATCGCCCTGCAGATGCTGAAGACCAACCGCTACGACTTCGTCGTCAGCGACATCAACATGCCCAACATGAACGGCTTCGACCTGCTCAAGGCCGTGAAGGCCGAAGAGACCCTCAAGCACATCCCGGTGCTGATGGTGACGGCCGAGGCGCGCAAGGAAGACATCCTGCTGGCCGCGCAGAGCGGTGCAGCCGGCTACGTGGTCAAGCCCTTCACCAAGGCCACGCTGGAAGAGAAGGTCACCAAGATCATGCAGAAGCTGGCGGCCACGGCCTGACGGCCCCACCCCGAGGAGCACGCCATGAAAATGGAAGACATCGCCGCCCTGGTGCCTGAGCAAGGCGTGGTGGCCTCGCCCGAGGTGTTCCAGCAGATCGGTGCCATCACCCGCATGCTGCACGACACCATGCAGCAGCTGGGCGTGATGCCCAAGCTGCAGATGGCGGCCGACGGCATCCCCGATGCGCGCAGCCGGCTGAGCTACATCGCCACCAAGACGGCCGCGGCGGCCGAGAAGGTGCTGAACTCGGTCGACCAGGCCAAGGCCGAGCATGCGGCCATCGCCGCGCAGACCCGCAGCCTGGCCGCCGCCCTGCAGGCCGACCCGGTGAAGGCCGTGGCATCGGGCGCGGTGTTCAACTTCGTCAATGACGTCGAGGCCCGCACCCGGACCATCGACAGTCACCTGACCGACATCATGATGGCGCAGGACTTCCATGACCTGACCGGCCAGGTGGTGGCCAAGGTGGTGGGCCTGGCCAACGAGCTGGAAGACAGCCTGGTGAAGCTGCTGGTGCAGGTGGTGCCGCCCGAGCAGCGCGAGAAGGTCGACGCCAGCGTGCTGCACGGCCCGGTGGTCAACCCCGAAGGCCGCACCGACGTGGTGACCAACCAGGGCGAGGTCGACGACCTGCTGGCCAGCCTGGGCTTCTGACCCCCGGCAAGCGCCGGTGACCGGGCGGCCTGCGGGCCGCCCGTTGGCGTGTCTGCGCCGGCTGCGCCGGTTCAAGTCGGGCGCCCGGCGGCCGATATGCACGGGTGTACGGACAGTGCCTTGCGTGGGCTGCCGGCATCCATCGCACCCTGGATCCCCATGAACTTCCAACACCTCACACTGGCCCGCCGACTGGGCCTGAGCTTTGCCGCCCTGGTCCTGATGTCGCTGTTCAGCAGCGGCCTGGGGCTCTACAAGTTGGCGCAGGTGCAGGATGCGCTGGACGACGTGGTGCTCGACAACAACCGCAAGGTCGAGCTGCTGACGACCATGTCGGAGCAGGTGCACGTGGTGGCGCGTGTGCTCCGCACGCTGGTGATCATCACCGAACCGTCGGAAGACGCGGCGGAACACAAGAAGATCGATGAGGCGCGCGCCCGCTACGACGCGGCCTGGGCCGAACTGGAGAAGATGCCGGCCTCGCCCGAAGGGCAGGACCTGCGCAAGTCCATCGCCGCGGCGCGCGAGGTCGCCCGCCCCTTGAACGACCAGGCCATCAAGGCCGGGATGGACAACGAGTACGACCTGGCGTCGACCCTGGTGATGAAAAAGGCCGGGCCGGCATCGGCCGCGTGGCAGGCCGCGCTGGACGCGAACATCGCCTTCCAGGCCGCCGCCAACAAGCGGGCGCATGAAGCCGCCCAAGCCGACTACGCCGCCGCCCGCTCCCTGCTGGCCGGGCTGGCGCTGCTGTCGTCGCTGGGCGCAGCCGCCCTGGCCACCCTGGTGGTGCGCAGCGTGCTGGCCGACCTGGGCGGCGAACCCGCCGACGCACGTCGCGTGGCGATGTCCATCGCCGGCGGCGACCTGAGCCTGCCCGTGCAGGTGCGGGCCGGCGACACCCGCAGCGTGATGGCGGCCATGAAGACCATGCGTGACCGTCTGGTCGAGATGGTGGGCGAGGTGCGCGGCAGCAGCGAGAGCATCGCCACCGGATCGGCCCAGATCGCCACCGGCAACGCCGACCTGAGCCAGCGCACCGAGGAGCAGGCCAGCAACCTGCAGCAGACCGCCGCCTCGATGGAGGAACTGACCAGCACGGTGAAGAACAACGCCGAGACCGCCAACCAGGCCAACCAGTTGGCCAGCGGAGCGTCGGCCGCGGCCGCCCGCGGCGGCGAGGTGGTGGGCCAGGTGGTGGCCACGATGCAGGACATCGCCGCCTCGTCGCGCAAGATCGCCGACATCATCGGCGTGATCGACGGCATCGCCTTCCAGACCAACATCCTGGCGCTGAACGCCGCGGTGGAAGCCGCCCGCGCCGGTGAGCAGGGCCGCGGCTTCGCGGTGGTGGCCAGCGAGGTGCGCAGCCTGGCCCAGCGGTCGGCCCAGGCCGCCAGGGAGATCAAGGGCCTGATCGTTAGCAGCGGCGAGAAGGTGGAACTGGGCGCCCGCCAGGCCCACGACGCCGGCGGCTCGATGGCCGAGATCGTGCGGCAGGTGCAGCAGGTCAGCCAGTTGATCGGCGAGATCTCCCAGGCCACGGCCGAGCAGTCGCGCGGCATCGGCCAGGTGGGCGACGCCGTGGGTCAGCTCGACCAGGTGACGCAGCAGAACGCGGCTCTGGTGGAGGAGAGTGCGGCCGCCGCCGAGAGCCTGCGTCAGCAGGCGGGCCGTCTGGTCGAGGTGGTGGGCGGCTTCAAGGTCTGACCGGCGCCGGCGGGCGCCGCTGCACACAGGCCGGGCCATGCCCGGCCTGTGGCGTTTGCGGGCCCGATAAGCCGGGCCGCAGCCTGCCTTTTCGGGGTGATCGCCAGGGCCCCCCGCTCCTACGATGAAGGCCATCTGTGCCGTGCCTGGAGCCCGCATGCCTGACGCTGTCCTGAATGTTTCCGCACCGCCCCTGACACTGGCTGAACTGGTCAACGAGGCGCAGCGCCTGCAGTCGGCGGGCCGCACCGACGCGGCGGTGGCGCTGTACCAGCAGTGGCTGCAGGATGGCCCGCAGCCGCTGCGCCACGTGGCCCAGTTCAACCTGGGCACGCTGCTGGGCAGCCTGCAGCGCACCGGCGAGGCCGAGGCCGCCTACCGGGCGGCGGTGGCGCTGCAGCCCGACTTTCCGCATGCCCGGTTGAACCTGGGCCACCTGCTCGAGCGTTCAGGCCAGCACGATGCCGCGCTGGACGAATGGCGCGCGGTGATTGCCGCCGCGCCCGCGGCCGACCTGCAGGTGCATGCCTGGAACAACATCGGCCGGCTGCTCGAGCAGATGCGCCACTACCCCGAGGCCGAGGCCGCGCTCAAGCAGAGCCTGCTGCTGGAGCCGGCGCAGCCCAGCGTGATCCAGCACTATGTGCACCTGCGCCAGAAGCAGTGCGCCTGGCCGGTGTACCAGCCAGTGGGCGAGGTGGGCGCCAACCGCCTGCTGCAGGGCACGTCGCTGCTGGCGATGATGGGGCTGTCCGACGACCCGGCGCTGCAATTGCTGTCGGCGGTGCGCTTCGCCGCCGAGCGCGTGCCCAAGGCAGCGCCGGTGCCATTGCACAAGACCATGCCGCCGCGCACCGGCAAGATCCGCATCGGCTACCTGTCGGGCGACCTGCACATGCATGCCGTGGGCCTGCTGACGCCCGAGCTGTTCGAGCTGCACGACCGCAGCCGCTTCGAGGTGTGGGCCTTCTGCTGGACGCCCGAGAGCGACCAGCCGCAGCGCCGGCGCATCGTGCAGGCCATGGACCACCTGGTGCGCCTGGGCGGGGTGGACGACACCACCGCGGCCAAGCTCATCGCCCAGGCCGGTATCGACGTGCTGGTCGATCTGCAGGGCCTGACCAACGGTGCGCGGCCGGCCATCCTGGGCCACCGCGCCGCGCCGGTCCAGGTCAGCTACCTCGGCCTGCCCGGCACGTCGGGCCTGCCGGGGGTGGACTGGATCCTGTGCGATCCGTATGTGCTGCCGCCCGAGCTGGAGCCCTACTGCACCGAGCGGCCGCTGCATGTGCCCCATTGCTACCAGGTCAGCGACCGGCAGCGCGCCGTGGCGCCGCGCCCGCAGCGCAGCACCTACGGCCTGCCCGACGATGCCATCGTCTACTGCTCGTTCAACAACAACCACAAGTTCACGCCCGAGGTCTTCGGCGCCTGGATGCGCATCCTGCAGCAGGTGCCCGGCAGCGTGCTGTGGCTGCTGGCCGACAACGACACCGCGCGCGAGAACATGCTGCGCCAGGCCGATGCCCATGGCCTGGCGCGTGACCGGCTGATCTTTGCGCCGCGCGTGGCGCCGCCCGAGTACCTGGCCCGCTTCCAGTGCGCCGACCTGGTGCTCGACACCTTTCCGTACAACGCCGGCACCACCGCCAGCGACGCGCTGTGGATGGGCACGCCCATCGTCACGCTGAGCGGGCGCAGCTACATCTCGCGCATGGCCGGCAGCCTGCTCACGGCAGTGGGCCTGCCCGAGCTGGCCGCCACCACGCTGGCCGATTACGAGAAGCTGGCCGTGCTGCTGGGCCGCCAGCCGGCGCGCATCGCCTCGTACAAGCGCTACCTGGCCGAACATGGCCGCACGTCGCCGCTGTTCGACATTCCGCAGCTGGTGCGCGACATCGAATCGCAGTTCGAGCGCCTGGCGCTGCAGCACCGCGCCACTGACTGACGGCCAGCCTGCCGACTGCCTGGCCTGCCATCGCGCACCTGCCTTCCGTGTCCGCCCGCGACGACCCCCACCTGGCGCCCCAGGACGCCCCGGCACCCGAGCTGCCGCCCGGGCTGGAGCAGGACGCCCTGGCGCAGGCGGTGGTGTGGCTGACGCGCTACCACGGGCATGCGCGCTCGATCGCGTCGTTGCTGGAGGGGCAGCATGTCGAGGGCCAGCTCGGCCCCGACCAGGCGGTGCGCGCGCTGCGCGAGGCGCAATGGAATGCCGCCCTGGTGCAGCGGCCGATCGGCGAATTCAGTGATCTGCTGCTGCCGGTGGTGCTGCTGCTGAAGACCGGCGACGCCGTGATCCTGCTGGCGCGCCGGGCCCAGGCCAGCGGCCCGCCGCTGTGCACCGTGCTGCTGCCCGGCCAGGCCGACGACCTGAACCCCGACGGCACGCAGGAGCTCACCGCCACCGAGCCCGAGCTGGCGGCTGAATACGCGGGCGTGGCGCTGGTGGCCACGCCACGCCAGGCGCAGTCTGCGCGCACCGGCGCTGCCAGTGCCGACGCCGCCGCCGCGCTGCGCGACCCCGGCAGCCACTGGCTGTGGGGCACGGTGCGTCGCTTCATCCCGTACTACCGCTCGGCCCTGCTGGCGGCCTTGCTCAGCAACAGCCTGATGCTGGTGACCGGCCTGGTCACCTCGGTCATCTATGACAAGGTGATCCCGCACAAGGCCTTCGTCACGCTGTGGGCGCTGGCGATTGCCGGCGGCCTGGCGCTGGTGTTCGACCTGGCGGCGCGGCAGCTGCGCGCCTACCTGATCGACCTGGCCGGCAAGAAGACCGACCTGCTGGTGGGCACGCGGCTGTTCCGCCAGAGCCTGGGGGTGCGCATGGAGCACCGGCCCGAATCGGCCGGCGCCTACAGCCACATCGTGGGCCAGATCGAGCTGGTGCGCGAGTTCTTCTCGTCGGCCACCCTGTCGGCCATCAGCGACCTGCCGTTCATCTTCATCTTCATCGCCATGACCTTCATCGTGGCCGGGCCACTGGGGTTCGTGCTGGTGGTGGGCGTGCCGCTGATCATGCTGGTGGCCTGGCTGATCCAGGGCGCGATGCGGCGGGCCACGTCGGCCAACATGCAGCAGCAGGCCGACCTGCATGGCCTGCTGGTGGAGGCGGTGGAAGGGCTGGAGGACATCAAGGCGACCGGCGCGCAGGGCCGCTTCCTGCACCACTACGAGCAATCGGCCGCAGCCGCGGTGCAGAGCCAGATCCGGTCCCGGCGCCTCAGCAGCCTGACGATGAACATGTCGATGATCAGCCAGCAGGCCATCACCCTGGTGATGCTGGTGTGGGGCGTGTACCTGATCGATGAGAAGGTGATCACCGGCGGCGCGCTGATGGGCGGGGTGATGTTCGCGATGCGGGCGGTGGCGCCGCTGTCTTCGATCGTGATGCTGGCCACGCGCTGGCAGGGCGCCCGCGCGGCCATGCTGGCGCTGGACCGGGTGATGGCGCAGCCGGTGGAGCGCGAGCCCGGGCGCGACTACATCCCGGTGCGCGGCATCGGCGGGCGCATTGCGCTCAGCGACGTCAGCTTCGCCTACCCGGCCAAGGACGGTCAGGAGGCGCCCAAGGTGCTCAAGGGCGTGACGCTGCGCTTCGAGCCGGGAGAGCGCGTGGCCATCCTGGGGCGCATCGGCAGCGGCAAGAGCACCATCCTGCGCATCATCGGCGGCCTGTACCGGCCCGGCGACGGCATGGTGGACGTGGACGGCCTCGACCTGCGCCAGCTCGACCCCGGTGACTTCCGGCTGAGCGTGGGCTATGTGCCGCAGGACTCGCGCCTGTTCAACGGCACGCTGCGCGACAACGTGCTGCTGGGCCGGCCGGGCGCCGACGCCGCACGCCTGGCCGCCGTGGCCAAGCTCACGGGCCTGGCCCGTGTGGCCGAAGGCCACCCGCTGGGCTGGGACCTGCCGGTGGGTGAATCGGGCTCGCTGCTGTCGGGCGGCCAGCGCCAGCTGGTGGCGCTGACGCGCAGCCTGATCACCGAGCCCAAGATCCTGCTGATGGACGAGCCCACCAGCTCGATGGACGCGCAGAGCGAGCTGGCCTTCCTGCGCCAATTGCATGAATCGGCGCGCGGCTGCACGCTGATCATGGTGACGCACCGCCCGGCGGTGCTGGAACTGGTGCAGCGCATCATCGTCATCGACGCCGGCAAGGTGGTGATGGACGGCCCCAAGGCCCAGGTGCTGGCCGCGCTGTCCGGCGCACGGCCGATGCCGCAGCAGGGCGCGCCGGCGGCGCCCACGAACGTGCACCGCCATCCCAGCACCCAGCCGGCCGACTCCAAGGCCGCTGTATGACGCTGCGACATGGCTGACCCGCGGCCGCTGCGCGGCGACGACATCGCCTTCCTGAGCCCGCTGCAGCAGGCCCAGCAACACGAGCCGGCCCATGCGGCCACCTGGGCGGTGTACCTGATGCTGGCCGCCCTGGTGGTGGCGGTGGTGTGGGCGGCGCTGGCCCAGGTGGACATGGTGACCCGGGCCGAGAGCCGGGTGATCCCGGTTGGTCGCGAGCAGGTCATCGCCAGCCTGGAAGGCGGCATCCTGCGCGAGCTGAAGGTGCGCGAAGGCGAGGCTGTGAGCGCCGGCCAGGCGCTGGCGCTGCTGGACCCGACCCGGGTGGAGGCACAGCAGAACGAAGGGCGCCTGAAGCGCCTGGCCCTGCTGGCCACGGTGGCACGGCTGCAGGCCGAGGCGTCGGGCAAGCCGCTGGTCTTTCCCAAGGAACTGGACGAGGTGCCCCAGGTGGTGCAGGGCGAGGCGGCGTCGTTCGAGGCGCGCCGCCGGGCGCTGAACGAGGCGGTGGGCAGCAACCAGCGCAACCAGGCCCTGCTGGAGCGCGAGGTGGCGCTGGCGCAGTCGATGTCGGCCAAGGGCCTGATGAGCGAGGTGGAGGTGATGCGCCTGCGCCGCCAGGTCAACGATCTGGCGTTGGTGACCCAGGAGCGGGTGAACCGCTTCCGCCAGGACGCCAGTGCCGAGCTGGTGAAGACGCAGACCGACCTGACCATGCTGGGCGAGCAGCAGGTGGTGCGCGACGACATGCTCAAGCGCACCACGCTCACCTCACCGGTGCGCGGCCTGGTCAAGAACATCCGCATGAATACCCTGGGCGGCGTGGTCAGCGCCGGCGCGCCGGTGATGGAGATCGTGCCGGTGGACGACCAGGTGCTGGTCGAGCTGCGCATCAAGCCGGCCGACATCGGCTGGGTGCGGGTGGGCCACCCGGTCGAGATCAAGCTGTCGGCCTATGACTTCAGCGTCTATGGCAGCCTTCATGGCACGGTGGATACGCTCAGCCCCGACGCGATGGGCGAAGGCACCAACCCTGCCACCGGGGCCGAAGCCAGCTGGTACCGTGCCCTGGTGCGTGCCGACGCCACCCAGCTGCAGGCCGCCGGCAAGCCACTGACGGTGCTGCCCGGCATGGTGGGCACGGCCGAGATCCGCACCGGCCGGCGCAGTGTGCTGAGCTTCATCCTGCGGCCGATGATGAAGGCCACCGAGGCGTTCACCGAGCGCTGAGCTCGCGCGTGGGTCGCCGGCAGGCGATCCATGGCCTGCGAAGGCTCTGCCCGCATGCTTGCGGGCAAGCACCTGCGCTGCATGCCGCCGAAATGCCGGCCAAAGCAGGCCGCATTTGAGCGATCACACCTGGGCCGGCCGGCGTCTACTGGAGCCGGACTTTGTTGCCCCCCCTGGTGCCTGCCTTGACTGCCCCCTTCCTCCTGTTTGCCCGGCCCTTGCTGGCCGGGGCCGCCATGGCGGCGCTGGCCGTTGCTGCCCAGGCAGGCTGTCTGGACGAGGAGAAGCTGGAATCGTTGCCGGCGATGTCACCGGCGTCAGCGCCGCAGGCCACTCCGGCTGCGGCCGCACCGCCCCGCGCGCTGCTGCAGCAGTTGGTGGCCGACGCGCTGGCACGCAGCAACGGCATCGGTGCGGCGCGGCTGCTGGCCGAAGCGGCCGAGCAGGACATCGGCGAGGCCCAGGCCAGCAAGAAGATGCAGGCGTTCCTGACCGGCAGCGTCAGCCCGTCACTGGAAGCCAGCAAGGGCAACAGCGGTGCCAGCCTGCAGGCCCGTGCCGGCATCACCCTGAGCCAGCTGCTGTACGACGGCGGCCGTGGAGACCGCCTCGTCGACTGGCGCCGCCAGCAGGCCGAGGCCGCCCGCCTGGGCATGCTGTCGACCCAGGAGCAGATCACGCTGGCCACCACGTCGATGGCCTTCGAGCGCAGCCGCTTCCGCATGCAGGCGGTGATCTATGGCCAGAACGTGCGCAAGATGGGCTGCCTGGTGCAGGCGCTGGAGGCCATCGTGGCGGCCGACAAGGGCCGCACCAGCGAGCTGGTGCAGGCGCGCAAGCAGCTGCAGCAGGCCGAGTTGCAGCAGGTGCAGGCCCAGAGCCAGGCGCGCCAGGTCGAAGCCAAGTTGCGCCGCGTGGTCGGCGACGGCCTGCCCGGCACCGAGGGCATGGCCACGCTGCTGCTGGCGGTGCCTGAGCTGCCCGCGGTGCTGAGCGCGGCCGAACGCTCGGTCGACATCCACCAGCTGGCGGCCAACGCCCGCGCGTTGACCGAGATCGCCCGGGTGGTGGAAGCCGGCAACAAGCCCCAGGTCAGCTGGAACGTGGGCGGCAGCGCGCTGCTGGCCGGCGGCAGCGGCGGCACCAATGCAGGCCAGCACAGCGGCAGCCTGAGCGCAGGGCTGACCCTGAGCGTGCCCCTGCTCAACCCGGCCATCGGCTACAGCACCCAGGCCGCGCGCAAGCGTGCCGAAGCCGCCAACCTGCAGCGCGCCGAGGCGCTGGAGCAGCGCCGCCAGCGCATCGTCGAGGTGCATGAGCAAGCCGGTGCCGCGTTCGACCGCCTGAAGCGGGTGGGCCTGGTGCTGCGCGACAGCGACCGGCTGCGCAACTTCACGCTGCAGCAATGGCAGCAGATGGGCCGGCGCTCGCTGTTCGACGTGATTGCCGCCGAGACAGACCACTACAACCTGCGCGTGCAGTACATCAATGCGCTGCACGACGGCCAACAGATGAACGCGATGCTGACATCCCTGGGCACCGGCCTGAGCGACTGGTTGCGATGAGAGACCACACATGAAGACACTGTGCATCGAAGGCTGGCGCGGCGTGAGCCACTCCATCGCGCTGGTCAACCAGTACCAGATGCTGGTGCTGCTGAACGACCCGGCCTGGCGCGCCGACTGGCAGCTGTACCACCGCGACCTGCGCTTCTTCCTGAAGCACTGGAACACGCGCCAGATGCCCGCCGGCTTCAGCGCCGCCGAGCAGGCTGCCATCGACGCCGTGCCGGCACCGCCCGACGGCCTGGTGCCCGACTGCCTGCTGCGCATCAGTTCACCCTTCCGGTCGGCCATCGACCCGGCACAGCGCACGCTGACCTTCATGGTCACCGAGTGCGGGCTGGTCGACGACTGCTTCGACGCCCCGCCCACCGACCCGCGCGCCTTCACCCGCGACGACAACCGCATCATCACGCCGTCGGCCTGGTCGCGTGACCGGCTGGTCGAAGGCGGCATGGACGCCGATGGCATCGTGGTGGTGCCGCATGGCGTGAAGACCGACACCTTCACCCCGCTGCTGCCGGCTGACCGGCAGGCTGGCCGCGCGGCGCTGGGCGTGGCCGACGACGAGACCCTGTTCGTCAACGTGGGCGTGGCCACCTGGAACAAGGGCCTGGACATCCTGGTCAAGGCCTTCGCCCGGGTGCGCCAGCAGCACCCGCGCGTGCGCCTGCTGCTCAAGGACCACAAGGCGCTGTACGGCATCGGCGCCGACCGCACGC
>ERZ795056.4501-NODE-4501-length-14374-cov-3.959425_pt1 | contig 14374 bp, 8 predicted proteins | sample MGYA00375140_ERZ795056 | MGnify/ENA primary metagenome ERZ795056 (study PRJEB30185, sample SAMN05720227) | activated sludge metagenome | isolation source: Anaerobic digester | place: USA | collected 2015-03-09 ...
TGAAAGACAATACACATTACAACACCCGCTTCGGAAGTTTCTCTTCAATTACCTCTCCGTTTTTTTCATAAACATAATACGCGTTGCTTTCCTGATTAACAGCTACTACCTCTTTAACAGTATTGTCTTCAAAGTAGATAGCCGCTTTATTATCACAGGCGTAGCCTGCCTTAAACTCTTTTGATTTTATGTAGCCTTGAAACCTCGGTCTACGTTCTGGCTCTGCATCATAATGCGGACTATGACTCGCCTTGATAAATCCAAGACAACTTACCTTACTTAATTCTTTCGGACGAGAGTCTGTAGTACCTTCTTCAAACCAGCACAACGAACCGGCACTACCACCTGCCAGTACAATACCTTTGTCCCACGCTTTTTTTAAAATCACATCAATACCTTGCGCTTTCCAAATGGCCATCATGTTTAAGGTATTGCCTCCGCCAACTATAATTGCATCCATGCTCAGCAATACATCTTCAAACGATTCTTTCTGATCATAGCTATTGATAAACATTTTTTGAACGAAGGGATAAACTTCGAGCGAAGCACACACTTCATACCAGCGAATGATACCTGCCTCTCCATCCGCTGATGCTGTTGGTAGATAACAAATTCTTGGTTTGGGTTTGCCTGTACGTTCAGCTACATACTTTACGAAGGGTGGATTATATCCCGCTCCGTACGCTACAATTTTTCTTCTCGTTTCTGTCATCTCTCTATTTTCAGTTTTTAAATCCAGCGGCAACATCATAGCTGCCATTGATCCTCCTGTTAATTCTATAAAATTACGTCTTTTCATTTTATCAAACTTTTATGTTCAAAGTTCTTAAATATACTTAATGATTATCTATTCTGGAGTAAGGGTTCGCTTGTACCTAAATAAATTCCAGTGTTCACTGAAATTACTTAATCACATACTTTGATATTTAATATAGAACAAACCCATTCTTCTTGATTTCGTCTTTCACAGAAATTGACTTCTCTAGTAAAGCAAACGTTTGAAAAATTATACGCGCAAGCTGACGTTTAGGTGGGTTGGAGAAATGAGTGACAGTTTACCATTGCAGTCTTTTTTTACTAACAGGTGGTCCAGTCTCGACCCAGTGTAATAGTGGGAGAGACTCATTACTACCCATCATGTCTGGTGTAATGCTTTGCTGGAATTGTTTAATCCTCATCGTTTGCCTAATCCTGAAATAGGTTTACACATTTCGTAAACTTAAACCAGAACTAGACATGAATAAACAACTCTGTTAAGGAATAACCACCACAACCTTCACCACCTCCACAACCTGCCCTTTCTTCCGCGCATAAATACTATGATCATACATCGCTTCACAACTTACAGCAGGAAGGTAATATGAACCAGCATAACTCGCAGTAAGAATGGTGTTGAAAGTGCGCACTTTGCCCGGAGCTAAATCGAAATAGGTATACACCCGGTCATCGCGAATGTCCTGATAGTCTCCGCGATCGGTCTTTGCAGTGGCTTCATCATCATTCAGTCGCAAATTATTAATCTCCCAACCTGATGGAAATATTTGTGACAAGGCCATGTTTTTATACTGACCACGAAGTCCTGGATTTTTCACCGAGACACTTACAATGAACTCCGTACCTTGTTCAAGTTTGGTTGGATCAATTACCTTTCCTTTTACATCATAATAGCTTGTAGTAAGCACCAGATTATTTTCTTCTGACTCTTCTGCTCCGCGTGCTGGTATACCTGTATTGATTACGCGCACAAATAAACTTCCACCACTTTCATTCGTGAAATTGATGGCGCTCTTCTGTATACCCGTTACTGGCAATTGAATTTGTGATAGCGGTAAGTCCGTGCTGGCGTGAACGGTCTTGCCTCCATAGGTATAAGCGAAACTTAAATTGCCCAGTTTTTCCTGCGCTACAAACAAACCTACCGACTTCAAACAGAATGCAACCGTCTGTGTACTCATCCAATAACTGCTGGAACTTAATTGAGATGAGATCTCCTTCAGCACTTCAAAACCTTTTGCTCTTTCATCTAACAAGGTAAGTGTTTCAAGGATGATTGCTTTATCACGCAAGTCGCTTCCGTATGAGTATCCCAACTCCTGGTAGGGTTTAATATTCGTGGTGAGCGTGCTTACAATTTTCTTTCCTGCTTCAGGTTGCCCTGCCCGAACATACGCAGCAGCCAATGTCCATTTTGCAGAAATAGAAATGTCAGGCATCTCACGCAATCTATTCATAGCACTCAGCTCTGCTGCTCCGCTCGCAGCTAATGTGTATAACCGATACGCTTGAATCTGATCGGTATTGTAATATGCATTTTCATTTTTTCTCCACTCCATCGCTTTGTTTTTCTGAAATTTCTTCCAACGCTTCAACATATCTGCAGGAACATAATATCCTTTGCTCTCCGCTTCAATTAAGAAATGGCCTGCATAACTGGTTCCCCAACTATCTGCATCCTGATAACCTGGCCAATATGCAAAACCACCATCGCGTGTAATGAATAGCTTAACGCGTTCGATTGCCATCTGTACATTACGTCTGGTTCTTGATTTTTCAGACTCTGTAAGTTTCTTCACCACATCTAAGTATAATTGAGGGAATGCCGCTGAAGTAGTTTGCTCAATGCATCCGTGAGGATACTCCATTAAATATTGGAGACGATAGCCAAGGTTGATTGGTGGAATGGTCGAGACTTCCAACACCGCATCATTCGTGCCGGCAACTCCGACCGGAACAACACTTCCATTCCAGGTTTTGCCTTTCTCAAGGAAGGTATCCGATACCTGGCTCACAAGAGGGTTCGGATTGCGCACTTCAATTTCAATTTCATCTGTTGATTGAATTGAACCCGATGAAGCAATCACGGTAATTTTACCTATGCCGGTTTCTGATTTTACTGCGAGATCAAAATCAACCGTAAGATCACCCGATGGCGACATGACTACATTGCGTGTCGAACCATTCGGAAGGGTGAGTGGACCTTGAGCCTTGATTTCAATCTTTACATTTTTGATTTTTTTGTCTTGCGTGAATAAGGTAATCGGAAGTTTTAAGGTTTCTTCTGGTCCCAGCACACGCGGCAAAGTTGCCAACACCATCAGCGGTTTGCGAACGGTGTTGCTTTTTCTGCTTGTCCGTATGCACCTTCATAACCCGCCACAACCATGGTTTTAACCGAACCAATGTATTGCGGCATAATGAATTTAATTTCTTTCGTTCCACCGTCTAAGGTAATCGGGCCAAAGAATTTCACCACTGCTTTAAAACGATTAGCACGTGGGTCTTCTTCCTTCGCTTTCATTTCGTCATCACCACCAATGGCAAGCAAGCGTTCAATACGTGAACCAAATGCACCCATTACATCATCAAACACATCCCATGTTTTTACACCCAATGCTTCTCTTGCATAAAAGTTTTTCCACGGCTCAGGTGTTTTAAATTTCGTGATGTCCAACAATCCTTCATCTACTACCGCCAGGGTAAACGTCATCTTCCGTTTCGATTTCTCTGAAACTTTTATCGTTACTTCTTTTCCGGGTTCTAATTCATCCGGCATCGAAATGATAGGTTCGATATGCGTGGCCGGATCTTCAATACCTATCGGGATCACACCATACATACGAATCGGTAAATCATTGATGGTTTGTGAATGCGGCTGAAGCAAGCTTACGTTCACAAAAATATTAGGCGTCATCTCTGCCGTGGCATCAATTGAAAATTGTGTATCTCCTTTTTGTGTTTCTACCCAGAAAGTATTCAGAACCCTGCTTCCATTCTCTACCGATACTAACGCGCGACCCTGACCACTGCTCGGAATGGTCAGTTTTATTTTCTCGCCAACATTGTATTTTGTCTTATCAGATGAGAAGGTAAGTTTTGTTGCACCTCCCTTATCTTCATTGCGGCTATATCGACTATAATATCCAGGCTGATCAATGTAAACGGTTTTACCTGTGCAATGTCCTGAAACCGGATCGCATACGCGGATGTAATACGTTCCCCAATCGGGAGAAGGAACGGAGAATTTCCAACTTGCTTTTCCATTGGGAGCATTCAATGTTCCGGAAGCCATCTCTTGCGCATTGTTGCCCTGAACATAGTTTGCAATATTGTCCTGCGAGTTATCCCACCACCAATACCTGTTCAAACGATACAAGGTAATTTCTGCTCCATCACGCGCCACTGGATTTCCATCAACATCCAAGAACGCAACATCAATGCGATGTGTCGTGTCGGTGTAGAGCATTCCGCTGTACGCCTCTCCCTTTGGAGTTTTCAAACCAACATACGATTCATAAGGAAAATACGGTAAGCTGAATCGATCGATGCTAAAGTTTCCGCTTTCTTCAAAAACTTTTCCTCGGAACACAGCAGTCATGAAGCCAGGGAAATTTGCTGACGATTCTAATGTCGCATTAAACGATGCTTTACCTTCAGCATCTGTTGAACCATCAAAAGCAGTTTGCGTTTCGGGAGTATAATATCCGGATGGTTCCTCAAAAGTATAATCGTTGTATTTTGGAAAAGCGGTGTTGGCTTTTAAAATGGTAAGATCAAAATTAGCATTCAGATTTTTACCAGGCGCACCGTGAAGCCACTTAACATCCAGATTACCTTTGATCGTATTGCCTGTTATTCTTTCTGTTCCAAAGTCAAGAAGAATTTTTAATCTGTTGGGTTTAACGGTTTCAATTTTTACCTGTTGATTGAAATAGGTTCCGCCTACCTTAATGCGCGCCATCCAGTTTCCGGTAGGTGCATCCGGTGACGTTGACGTTGCAAAAAGGTAGAAGCCATTTTCTGAAACCGATTTAACCTGTCGGTTGGTAACAATACCTTGTGGATTCTGTAATTCAAAAACTACCGGATGTGATGATGGCAATGTTTTATTTCTGTCCTCCAGCATAAAGCTGAGAAACAATGAATCGCCTGGCCGCCACACTCCGCGTTCTCCATAAATAAATCCTTTCAAACCTTTATCGATGTATTCGCCTGAAACATCAAAGCCACTGAGTGATAACGATTCTCCATCTGTTAAACGCATGTAACCACGCTGTGCTCCATTCTTCGCGATCACTGCAAAAGGAGTTTCCTTCGAATTAAAAATGGCTTTGCCATCCGAACCCGTTGCAACAGTTCCCAGAAGTTGTTGTTGGAAATCGTAGAACTCCAATGAAATATTAGCAAGTGGTTGCGTTGTTTTTAAATCTGTAACAATCACCATCGTGTTGTCATCATAACCACGCTTGGCAGTAATTCCAAAATCGGAGGCTAATACATTTTTCTTAATGGTACGTGATGAAGAACTGTAGTATGATGAGTTACATGGATTATCGCGCTGATCCCAATCGTAATCATCCTCATAATATTCATACTCTTCATCATAATACTCACCACCTTCATATCCCTGATTGGTGAAACCCTCCTCCTCTTCTACTTCAACCTGATTCTCAGCATCATCGTCTTCACAGATGAAGGCTGAATATGGTCTCTTAAACCCTAAGGTAATTTGATAAATAGCACCTGGCTCGGTGTTGATTAATGTTGAAAGATCAAGGGTATAGCGATTCCATTTTCCAAGATCGGTTATACCGGTGTTGTCTAACTGTACTTTTTTCTTCAGTACAACTCTACCTACACGATTCAGATCATAATTACCTTTAATATTATTGACTTGCAGAAACTGCAGAATGTTGTTTTCAAAAATCTTAGTGATGGTTAAGTCAACAGCTTTAAGATTCACTGCTTCGAAAGGTAGAATCAATCCATCCGTACTTGGCAAAATATTTCCCTTACCTACAAACCGAACCAAGGGCTTCAGTTGCTCGAAGGTTACTTCGGCAACTGAGAATGCTTTCATCTTGTAATCATTAATATTCCGAACGCCCATTTCAATGCGCAAGGTTTTTACGCCAGCCTGACGAACGGGAGGATACACCCAGATCTCATTGTCGTGAATTTCAAAATCAAGGGTAAGACTGCGATCTTCTTCAATGGTGATCAGCCCGCGCAATTCTTGTTTCTCTTTTAAGGGATCAGAAAACTGAAGTACAACATATTGATTTGGGTTTTGAACTACCTTAGCGTTCACCACTTTGAAATCGCCCAACGCTGGAATTTCAATTTCTTCTTCGCTTGATGTTTTTACTCCGAGACTTGTTCCATCAACCGACAAATTGACTTTGCTTGGTTCATCTTTCCGAGCCACATCTTCTACTACAAAATTATGTTGCTTACCTTCCGCAGTGTGAGTCCATGTTACCTTTAACTCCTTGCCCTCCTGCTTTGCCTTCACCATACCTTCAACCGCGCCATCTTCAGCAAAATCTGCTGTGTTCAAAATTCCTTCAACACGCTGACGTTTCAGTTCTGTCTTTATATAGGGTTTTACATTCTCAATGGAGACCTCATAATTCTGTGGCATTACCTGAAAACTATATTTAAACTCCGAAAGCGCTTTGCTTACCGTTATCAGTTTACCAAGCATAAAACCCACTTCATAAACCTGTCCCGATGGCAGGCGGGATTCCGGCCTAAACTCCACGGTGTTTTTATTAAGCCATACTGTTTTACCTTTCACCGAGGGACTAAAATCAAAAAGCTTCACAGAAGTTTCCTGGCCAACGGAAGCAGAGTCCACCGCATCTTTTGTGAGAATGATCCGAAAGGCAGAGTTGGATGAAACAACACCTGCTGTATAAGAGGTAATGTATTCGCCAAAGGCAGGATCCATATAACTTGATGTTTCTTTTTTGTCGGCACCTTTAGTGAAGTAGAAAATACCGAAGCCAATAATACCAACGGCCACCACAGCGATGGCGATTTTTTTCCAGGGAACGTTTTGCATAGTTGTAAGTTGTAGGATAAAGAGTATCCAATTTAGTAAACAAAGATAGACGAACAACGAATTAAGGATTGATCATGTATTTATTTAGAGGGGATTTTTTCGAAAATATTTATTGGACATATCTGGCTCCAAAGGACCATTCCTTCTATAGTAGTTTAAACATGTTAGGTTGGTTAACGCGGCAAGAGCTTCGGCTAGCTTTGAAGGTAATTTGAATGCTACACAAATAGGTGACTCCTCCAGAGTTAGGTTGTAGGGCTGTTGTTTTCTATAAAGAGGTTGCTCCTCTGGAGCAGGACTTTTGTGAAATTTATAAGGTGAGATCATCATGATTACCATTTTGATTTCAATGACAATGGATCAGACAATTCTCTCTATATATAAGCAGCTCCGCAGGAGCATCGTGTCTATGGCAATTAAACATGGTAAGTTTGTTAGCTCCAGAGGAGCTTCCTGAAATTTCTGCAGACTTTTTGAATGTTATGCAAGAAGGTTGCTCCGCTGGAGCACTACATGGTGCATAACTATTGCTCAGCCTTCCCTCTTCTCTCCATCACTTCTCTCCACGTAGTTAGAATAATACCTTCATCCCGAAGAAACTTCTTGAAGGCCGGGTCTTGCATGGCCAGCAAGTCTCCTTTTCGAATGATTCCAGAATTGGTTATGTGTTGAAAAACTTCTGTCGGAGCCGTGCAATGCATAATGACCATGGTTAAACCTGGCTTCAGTTCGCCAATGGTTTTAATGTATTGAGATGTAGAAAACTTTTGCAGAGCGGCATCACTGATGTTTTTATCGGTTGGGTATTTCCATTCATAACTAGCATTGTGAAGATCGTCCAGCACGGGTAGGCCCGCACTCCAGATCATTTGTCCGGCTTGAGTTAACTGATTTAAAAATTCGGCAGAGGCCATCATCTGTTTTCCGATCATCGTGTTATGACCACCCGGAAACATGACCGGTATTTTATTTTCGATGCCTACTTTAATGTAGCGTTGTAAAAACTCAGGAGTGGCAAACAAGGTACCCATGTGCGAATCCATGTGTGTGGGTTCAAAGCCCATGGTGCGAGCCCGTTCAAGCTGAGAGCGAATCTCCATTTCAACTTCATCAGACTTGGCATTTTTTACTACTTCTTCCACGGATGGCCAAAATGCTCCTTCATTATCCACAAGACCTGGCGTTGCTTTCTTTCCCGACAAAGGTGCCCAACGATAATCAGTCCACTCCGAAGTTAAAGTAAGATGGAGGCCTGCATCAACTTTTGGATGTTGCTTAAGGTAATGAACGAATCCAGGAACCCACGGACAGGGCATCATCACACTCACTGAGTTGGCCACACCTTTTTCCATCGCCTGAATTACTCCCTCGTTCGAATCCAGTGACATACCACCATCATCAACATGAAGAATCAATACCTTAGCTCCTTTCGGGAATCCTAATTTTTCGGCATAGGTTTGTTGGGCATTTGAGGTGTTGAGTACAAAAAGTAAAAACACGCAGGCAAGCAAAGTTTTGATGATGCTCATGGTAAGGTTGAATTATAAAGAATAAAGTTAGACTATTTTCGAATTGAACTAATGCATGCAAGTTTGCTCAACTCAGAATTTAAAATATATTTGCCAACCCAATTGGGGGATTAGCTCAGCTGGCTAGAGCGCTTCCATGGCATGGAAGAGGTCATCGGTTCGACTCCGATATTCTCCACAAAGTCCGCATCTACTGCGGACTTTTTTGTTATGAGCTATTTGGTTTAGAGTCGATACTCTGACTCACTCGATAAGTATGATTTAGGCTAATCAGAATCTGTTGGAAGAAAATTAATTTACTACTCAGGCAAATAAAAAAAAGCATCCCTTTCAGGATACTTTTTCTAATTAACCTCAAACTAAAACTTACTGAATGATATAGGTACTTATTGAATGTGGTAAACTTGTTGAAGGGGCGGCCATGCCATCCATCCATAGTTTAAAATCTAATTTCTCATCACTAAGATTAAGTACTACCACCACAATCTTTCCATCAGAATTAACAAACGCTGTACTTTGTAATTTATCACGATTCGATGCACTTCCTATTCGCTTTGCTCCCGGCCTGATAAACTTCGAGAAGTGACCCAAGTAGTAATATGCATTTGTATAAATTAAACTTCCGGATTTACCATCGGTATGAACAGGTGCAAAACAAAAGTTGCCAACATGATTGGGTCCGCCCGTTTCATCCAACAAAATATTCCAATCCGTCCAGGCCGCTGTGCCACTATTAAAATCATTCACCATAGAAAGACCATACCTTTCTCCGAGTGACCAATCATTTACCTTCGGCAGACTGAATTGTTCTTTGCAGCCTTCCGTAAAAATTAAACTCTTGCCGGGGAAAGTTTCAGCCACGCGCCTTACATTTTCAAATTGCATTCCACTGCCTGTCCAGGTTTCATACCAGTGAAAACCAATCCCCCAAATATATTTGGCAGCTTCTGTATCACTCAGGATCACGCTCGCACGTTGAAAAATCAAATCACGATTGTGATCCCACGCAATTAATTTTTTATCCGCCATTCCATTCTTTGTTAACGTTGGACCCAGATACTCTTTTATAAAATCTCTTTCTTCTTCAGCAGTATAAATACATGACTCCCATCTCTGCTTTGCCATCGGTTCGTTTTGCACGGTAAGTCCCCAAATCGGAATTCCTCTTTTCTCGTATTCCTGAATAAACTTAATATAAAAGTTTGCCCACGACTGACGAAACTGTGGAAGCAACTTACCTCCCTGAAGAACTGAATTATTATCTTTCATAAATGCCGGTGGGCTCCACGGACTAACATACATGGTAAGTTTTCCACCTGCAGCAGCAATGGCTTGTTTGATAAAAGGTATGCGATACTTCTCATCGTGTGATACATCAAAAGTTTTCAACGCTTCATCCTTGTCGCTCACATAACTATAACTTCCACTAGAGAAGTCACAACTCTGAATATTGGTTCGGGCAATTGAATAACCGATACCTTTCTCAGCATCGTAATACGCTGTCAACAATTCTTGTTGTTTATCTTTTGAAAGTTTGGCAAATGTTTCGGCAGAGGCATCGGTCAATGATCCTCCAATACCTACTATAGATTGAAATGTTTTGGCGGGATTAATAAAAACACAAACCTCCGTTTCGAAAGGCTGCTTCATTGGTTTGAAGGTAAGTGTACTTTGCGGTGATAAACGCAAATCAGTTTTGTCAGCAGTTGTGTAAACTTTTACTGATTTTTCTGATGGCACCGCTCGATTATTTTTATTGTCAGTAGGATGTTGAGGTTGTGCATACGCAGAATGCAACATTCCACTAAACAGCAATGCAAAATATAATTTCTTCATGTTACTAATGTAGTTCGACTTCGGTTGTTTTGAAAGCTGTCGGTAAAAATTACCGACAGCTTGTTAACATATTATTACACTTACTTCGTGCCTCGCAATTCTACATTATCAATTGAAATACCGGTAGTACCCAAGTCAGCCCCGCCACCACGAATGAATAAATAGGCTGTACCACTTTCTTCAAAAGTAAATACACCGCCATTTGTACCATCACATGAAATCACCGAGAGTTTTCCATTAAAAGGAGTCTTGGCACATCCAGCCCAGGTATTCAGCGCCAGGCGTTTTCCACCATCATTATAATCTGATCCAGGAACAGGAACAGCCATGCCTACATATACTTCAAACCAGGTATCAGTAGCACCACTTCCGGAAACAAGCATATCCACTTTATATTTCTTTCCACCTTCTACTTGAACGGTTTGATAAATTCCGGATTGCCCCCAACCACCGCCAGTGAAAACCATTTTTCCACCAGCAATGGAAGAACTAACACCGGCTGAATAGGTTACAAATTCCCAGTTGCTGTCGTCACCTTCATCCATTTTTCCGCCCACCACGAGGTTCCCTGCATTTGGATCTGAAGTAAGTACTGTAACATCCTGAGATGTTGAATTCATCATTCCGCCTTTACCAATTGCTGTTAAAGTGATGGTATATTCTCCGGCATCGGGGAAAAACACAGTATCTATTGTGTTTCCAAAAGCAGCACCAAAACCGAAATCCCATTTTACACCTAAGACATTTTCGGTTTCAGCCTCTAACAGGTACTTATTGATTTCACCATCAATTGGTGTTACCGTAAAGGACGCGTTCACATTGGGATCACTTAATCCATTGCCGTCTCCAAACTCATCGGGCTGACAGCTAATTAATGCTATGGTAGTACATACACTGAAAAACCACGAGCAAACTTTTATTGTATTCAATTTCATATTGCAGTGTTGTTAAATTATAATGAGCCTCCCCATTCTACACTTTGCAGAATCTTTGTGTTTTCCATTTCCAATAATGGTATTGGCAAAATTTCATGCTTACCGGCTACAAAACCTCTGGATCCTAAAGCTGCTGCTGCCTTATCTGTGCGAACAAGATCGAACCAACGGTGTCCCTCCCCGGCAAGCTCTAATCTTCTTTCATTAAAAATATTTTCAAATGTTGCAGGTATTGATGCCAGACCTACGCGATCACGAACTGCATCTAATAAGGCCTGTGCACGAACAGCGCTACCTCCACCACGAACCAATGCTTCGGCTTCCATAAGGTAAGTGTCCGCTAGTCTGATCTCGTAGATATTTTGAGGATAGTTCAAGTCCGCATCACCTGCGCCTGTCCATCGGTCTTCTACTTTTGCAGCAAATTTTTCAAGGAAATATCCAGTGTCCATAAAGCCAGGTGTATATTCCACTTTACCTTCTGCGGCAAGTCCTCCGATATCTGCAATGGTGGCAGGAAAGCGAGGATCACCTTGCATTGCTGTTGCCAGACTTGGTGTGATCGGAAAGAAACTCCAACCTGAAACATAATTCGGCACAGTACCTTCGTTTCCGGATACAACTTTGAATCCACGAGGACCAGACATTACATTTAAAATATTACCTTCTGTACAAGCAGAACATCCCCAATTTCCTGCAGACGTATTGGTAAAGGATATTTCAAAAATTGATTCACTGTTGAACTCGTTATTTGTTTTAAACAAATCGCTATAGGTGCTCACCAAATTATAACCATAAATAGCAGATGGCTGACCCGGTGTTGTGCCATTTACTATAGCGAGTTCTGAAGCGGCCTCCGCAAATTTTTCGCGATACAAATAAACTTTACCCAACAATGCATGCGCCATACCAGTAGTGGCTCTCGCCCTTTCAACTCCTGCTACAGTATTCGGAAGATCAGCAATACACTCTTCTAGCTCTTGCTCGATGAAAGCATATACATCATCAGGACTAGCCTGTGTTACATTATACATTTCACCCGCTGAAACAGGGGAAGAAAGCAATGGAATATTTTTGAATAACCTTACCAGATCAAAATAAAAGTAAGCACGCAAAAATCTTGATTCTGCTACAAACCTTGCTTTCTGATCTTCATCCATTGGTACACCAGGAAGCTTCGATAGAAGTACGTTCGCGCGAAAAACTCCTGAATATCCTTTGCTCCACAAATCGCTTTGAGGACCAACGGATGGATCCAAAGTATAATCAGACCATACTTGAAAAACAGTCATATCGGTTGGGCCACCTCCCCCTGCAAAATGATCATCGGATGCAGAATTAACAGCACCCAATTTCGTTACCAGACCACCAGACATAAAACCTACCACATCATAAACGGCTACAAGACCTTTGTATGCCTCTTCCTCATTTTGATAATAGTTCGCCTCCAGATCTGACCCTCTTGGTTCCACTTCCAGAAAATCTTTTCCGCAAGCACTAACCAGCAGCACTCCAATAAATGCTAATGTGTATTTTTTAAATATTGTTTTCATATTTTTTGTTGCGTTTAAAATTAAAAACCAACATTAAGACCAATGATAAAAGAGCGTGCCTGAGGATAGATACCGCGATCGATACTCATTACGCCACCACCAATTTCAGGATCATATCCTGTGTATTTTGTGAAGGTCAAGAGGTTTTCGCTCATCACGTAAACACGTGCCTTTTGCAATCCTACCTTAGAGATTAACGACTTTGAAAGAGTATAGCCAAGCTGAACTGTTTTCATTCTGAAGTAATCACCATCTTCTAAATAGAATGAAGAAGGGTTTGTGAAATTGTTATTTGGATCACCACTAATTAGTCTTGGATAATCATTCGATGTGCCTGGACCTGTCCAACGCCCCATCGCTTCGGTTTGCCAGTTTGCATTGAGTACATCCAATCTTCTCAGACCCTGAAAAATTTTATTCCCGGCAACACCCTGACCAAAAACTAAAATGTCAAATCCTTTATACGCAGCGGTAAGTGTAATACCGAATGCCCAACTTGGCGTTGGATTACCTAAGAATTTGCGATCGGCTTCCGTGATTTCACCATCATCATTTAAATCAGCCCACATAAAATCTCCCGGCATTGCATCGGGTTGAATAACGGCACCTTCGCTGTTTCTATGATTCAAAACATCTTCTGTTGTTTGAAAAACACCTAACCTTTCAAATCCATAAAATGAATTAATGGGTTGTCCAACTGCAGTCCGTGTTATTGGATAACTGCTGGCCTGAAACGTTTGACCTCCTGAAATAAAATCAACACCATTACCAAGATTGGTCACCTTGTTTTGCATGTAAGACACATTTCCATTCGCTGAGATCTGAACTTCTCCAATTTGCTTTCGGTAACCAAGCTCTAATTCAACACCCGTGTTTTGCATGTCTGCAACATTGGCAGCAGGATTTGAAATCGCACCAACATAACCAGGTATCCGTGGGTTCTGTAAAATATCAGTTGTTACTTTCTTGTACCAATCGAAGGTGATGGTAATATCATTCTTTACCGTAGCTTCAAATCCAATATTCGTTTGCGTGGTTTGCTCCCACTTCAAGTCAGGATTCGATGGTGCATTCGGACTATAACCAACTGCATAATCTCCGGTATTCCCTATGGTATAGTTTCGGCCGCTACCAATTGTTGCCAGATATGCAAAGTCTCCAATGTTATCATTACCCACTACACCATAACCACCTCTTACTTTTAAGAAATCAACTACATTGTTCGAGAACCAGAATTTCTCCCGTGACACAACCCATCCCACTGAGAAAGAAGGAAAATAACCGTATTTGTTATTTGATCCAAAGCGAGAAGAACCATCTCTGCGAACAATGGCCGTTAACAGATATTTTTCATCATAGTTATAATTCAATCTGGCAAACAAGGATGTAACCGTATGAAGATTCCCTTCATATCCACTTGAGTTTCGATCAGAAGTTGGAACGTTGTAGTTCAGAGAGGCATCGTCAAAATTATCAACCGGAACATTGTAATACGTTACGCTGGTTCCGCGTGAATTGTTATCCTGATAAGCACCTTGTCCGAGCAATAGATTAAAAGTGTGTACATCAATCATTTTTGAATACGAAACTGTATTCTCCACATTCCAATTCACAACCTGATTGGTTGATCGATTAAAGGATGTTTGCTGTGAACGTGATGAGGCATTTAAATAAGAA
>ERZ795056.4503-NODE-4503-length-14368-cov-5.707539_pt1 | contig 14368 bp, 9 predicted proteins | sample MGYA00375140_ERZ795056 | MGnify/ENA primary metagenome ERZ795056 (study PRJEB30185, sample SAMN05720227) | activated sludge metagenome | isolation source: Anaerobic digester | place: USA | collected 2015-03-09 ...
ACGCCGTCGGCGGGCTACTCGACCTCGGCCGAGAAAAGCTCGTTCGCCACCGACCTGACGCTGTCGTGGGACATCCTGGACTTCGGCCTGTCGTATGTGCGCGCCCAGCAAAAGGCCGACGAGGCACTGGGCTCGATGGAGCAGCGCCGCAAGGTGGCCAACCGCATCGTCGAGGACGTGCGCACCGCCTACTGGCGGGCGGTCAGCGCCGAGCGGCTGCTGGGCAAGATGAAAGACCTCGAAGGCACGGTGCGCGCCGCGCTGGACGAATCCCGCTCGCTGGAGAACCGCGGCGGCACGTCGCCGCTCGCCGCCCTGACCTTCCAGCGCGAGCTGGTCCAGATCCGCGCCGAGCTGCAGCGCCTGCAGCGCGACCTGGTCGTCTCCAAGCGCCAGCTCGGCGCCCTCATGAACGTGCCGCCGGACCAGAACTTCCAGCTCGTCCTGCCTCCGCGCCAATCCACCTCGATGCTCCTCGACATGACGCCTGGCGACATGCTGACCAGCGCGCTCTACAACCGCCCCGAACTCCGCGAGGTCCGCTACCGCGCCCGCATCAACCGGCGGGAACTCGACGCGGCCCTGCTCAAGACGCTCCCCAGCCTGAAGGCCTTCGCCGGGGTGAACTACGACTCCAACGCCTACCTCTACAAGCAGGACTGGGTCGGCGTGGGCGCCCGCACCAGTTGGAACCTCATCAATGCCTTCCGCTACCCGCTGGCCAAGCAGGCCGTCGAGAACCAGCAGGCCCTGCTCGACCAGCGCGAACTCGCGCTGACCATGGCCGTCATGACCGAGGTCTATGTCAGCCGCACCCGCCACGGCCACCTCAGCGCCGAGCTGGAAACCGCCGGCGAGCGACTGAACATCCAGAACCGCATCCTGGAGAAGATCCGCGCCGGCAGCCAGGCCGGCTCCGTCAGCAAGCAGACCCTCATCCGCGAAGAGATGAACACCCTCACCGAGGAGGTCCGACACGACATCGTGTTCTCCGACCTCCAGAATGCGCGCGCCAACGCCTATGCGGCGATGGGCATGGACACCTTCAGTCCCGAAATCACCGGCAGCGAAACCGTCTCGTCCCTGGCCGCCTCGTTGGAAAAACTGTGGGCCAACCGTGAACCCGTCAGCTCGAATGCCCCCAGGAGCCGTTCATGAAGCCCGCCGCCATCGGCCTGATGACGCTGCTGCTGGCCGGCACACTCCAGGCCGCTCCGCCCGCTGCCGTGATACCCGCCTCCACCCGGCCACTGCCGGCCAACGGCCCTGCCGCCACGCAGCCACCACTCCCGGGCGAAGCCGTGCGCGGTGTCGTGCGGGCGCGCAACACGGCGGTGCTGTCGTCGCGGCTGTCGGCGCTGATCACCCGGATGCCCTTCCAGGCGGGACAGAATTTCCGCAAAGGCGACCTGCTGGTCGCCTTCGACTGCGAGCGCCAGCGGGCGGAGGCCCGCGCGGCCGTGGCAGCGCAGCGGGCGCACCAGAAAACCTACGAGGTGCAGCGCGAACTCGAAGCGCACAACGCGATCGGCAAGATGGAAGTCGACGTCACGCGCTCGCAGGTGGACAAGGCCGCCGCCGATGTGGCGGCGCTGGAGGCCGGGCTGCGCGAGTGCAATGTCTACGCGCCCTACGCCGGTCGCGTGGTCGAGACCGTGGCGCAGGAGCACGAAACCGCGGGCCAGGGCCAGCCGCTGCTGCGCATCCAGGGCGCCGATGACCTGGAACTCCAGCTCATCGTGCCGTCGATGTGGATGTCGTGGCTGCGCAGCGGCACCAGCTTCACGTTCAAGATCGATGAAACCGGCGAGTCGGTGAATGCCGCTGTTCTGCGCGTGGGGGCAGCGGTCGATCCGGTCAGCCAGACGGTCAAGGTCACCGCCAAGCTGCCCAGCGGACGCGCCCAGGTGCTGCCCGGCATGAGCGGCACCGCGGATTTCAAGCGCCCCAGCCTCTGAAAGGACCACCCTCGTGGCCCAACCTGCTGCGCCGGGCGAACCGTCCGGTGCGTTATCGCTGCTGCAGTTCGAAGCCGACATCCGGCGCCAGTCCACGCTGGCCGAGTTGCAGTTCCACCTCGCCAACGAGATGCGCCGGGTACTCCGGTTCCGGCAGGCGTTCGTGCTGGACGTTGCCACGGCGTTGGCGCCCGTGGTGCGGACCGTCTCCAGCCTCGCGACGGTCGAAGGCGAGTCGGCGCTGGTCCAGTGGGCGCAGGCCACGGTGGCGGGCCTGCACGCCGACGCGGGTCTGTCCAAGGTGGTCGGCTTCGACGCCAAGGCCTACGCGGACCTCGGTGCCAGCGACACGGCCTACCCGTTTGGCTGCCTGATGTGGCTGCCGCTGCCGGACCGCGAGGGCGCGGTGCGGGCCGGTGTGCTGCTGGCGGACGCGCAGCCGTGGCGCCAGGCCGACCATGTCATCGCCGAACGGCTCGCCGCCACCTACGCCCACGCCTGGTTCGCGCTGGCGCCGCACCGCACGCGCTGGTCAGTGACGGCGCATCGGCGCTGGCTGATCGGCGCGGCGGTGCTGGCGGCGGGGGCTTTGGCGGTGCCGGTGCGGCTGAGTGCGCTGGCGCCGGTGGAGGTGGTGCCCGCGCAGCCGGCCGTGCTCGCCTCGCCGATCCAGGGCGTGGTCGACAAGGTGCTCGTCGCGCCGAACACGCTGGTGAAGGCGGGCGACACGGTCATCAGCTTCGAGGACACCCGGCTGCGCAACGAACAGGCGCTGGCCGAGCAGCGGCTGGCGGTCGCCCGGGCGCGCAGCCTGCGCTCGTCGCAAGCAGCTTTTGGCTCCCCCGACGCCAGCCACGACGTGGCCATCAACAAGGCCGAACTCGACCTCGCGCAGGCCGAGTTCCAGTACGCCACCGACGTGCTGCAGCGCACCCGGCTGGCCGCGCCGATGGCGGGCGTGGTGGTCTACAGCGACCGGCGCGACCTCGAAGGCAGACCCGTCGAGGTCGGGCAGCAACTGGTGCAGATCGCCGACCCGAAGCAGGTCGAGTTCCGCATCGAGCTGCCCGCGCGCGACAGCATCGTCATCGGCGACACCGCCGAGGTGACGGTCTACCTGGACAGCGCGCCGCTGCACCCGATCACGGCCCGACTCGCGCGCGCCAGCTACCAGGCGCGGCCGACGGCGGACAAGGTGCTCGCCTTCACGCTGACCGCGCGACCCGAGTCGGGCGGCACACCGCTGCGCATCGGCTCGCGTGGCACGGCGCAGGTCTACGGCGAACGGGTGCCGCTGGTCTACAAGATCGTGCGCCGGCCGCTGGCGGCGCTGCGGCAGTGGGCGGGTTTCTGATGGGCGCCGCGGCACTGCCACGCCTGCGGGATGAGCTGCGCCTGGAGCGGGCGGCGCCGCTGGTGGACGGCGCGCCCTGCTGGACACTGGTCGATCCGGTCGCACAGCGCTATTTCCAGTTGGGCCCTCGCGAGGTCCAGCTCCTGGGCCTGTGGAAGCTGCAGACGCGCGAGGCCCTGGCGGAAACACTGGTTCAGCGTGGTGCCCCGCTGGTCGAGGGTGAACTGGAGCGCCTGCTGCAGTTCCTTGAACACAACGGCCTGATCGAATTCGAATCGGCACAGACCGCCCAGCGCCTGGCCGCCCGTCAACAGGCCCAGCACGCCACCGGGCTGAAGTGGCTGCTGCACCATTACCTGTTTTTCCGGGTGCCGCTGCTGCGGCCGGCGGCGTTCCTGCAGCGGACGCTGCCGGTGGCACGGCGGCTGTGGTCCGGGCCGGCGCTGGTGCTGCTCGGCCTGATCGGCTTGGCTGGCGTTCACCTGGTGAGTCGGCAATGGGACAGCTTCCTGGGCACCTTCGCCGAGTTCCTGTCCGTCCAGGGGCTGCTGTCGTACCTGGCCGCGGCGGTGTTGGTCAAGACCGCGCACGAGTTCGGCCATGCCTATGTCGCCACCCACTTCGGTTGCCGGGTGCCGACGATGGGGGTGGCGGTGATGATGGGGCTGCCGATGCTGTACTCGGACACGACGGCCTCGTGGCGGCTGCGGCGGCGCTCATCAAGGCTGCTGATCGACGCGGCGGGCGTGCTGGCCGAGCTGATGGTGGCGGTGGTGGCCACGTTCCTGTGGGCGTTCCTGCCGGATGGCGGGGTGCGCGGGGCGGTGTTCGTGCTGGCGACGTCGAGCTGGGTGATGTCGCTGGTGGTGAACCTGAACCCGTTCATGCGCTTCGATGGCTACTACCTGCTGTCGGATGCGGTGGGCATTCCCAACCTGCAGCCGCGCTCGTTCGCACTGGCCCGCTGGCGCCTGCGGGAGGCACTGCTGAACTTCGGCGACGACCCGCCCGAACCGCTGCCCCCGCGCCTGCGGCGGGGACTGATCCTCTACGCCTGGGCGACCTGGATCTACCGGTTGGTGCTCTACGCGGGCATTGCGTTGGCGGTCTACCACTACTTCTTCAAGGCCCTCGGCATCGCGCTGTTCCTGGTCGAGGTGAGCTGGTTCATCGTGCGGCCGGTGTCGGACGAGTTGCGGCACTGGTGGCGCTCGCGGCGCACCATCCGGCGCTCGCCACGGGCCTGGGTGTCGCTGGCGGGCCTGGGTGCGCTGCTGGTGCTGAGCGTTCTGCCGCTGGACCACACGGTCAGTCTGCCGGCGCTGCTCGCCCCGACCCACGACACGCCGCTGTTCACCGACGTGCCGGCGCAGGTCGACGCGGTGCTGGTGCGCGAGGGGGCGCCGGTGCGGCGGGGTGACGTGCTGGTGCGGCTGTCGTCACCCGCGCTGGACCACGAGCGCACGCTGACGATGACGCGCATGGCCATCGCGCAGGCCCGACTCGACCGGATCGCCGGCACGCCGCGGGAACTCGCTCAGGCGACGGTGCTGGCGCGCGAGCTGCAGGTTCAGCAGCGCACGCTGCAATCACTCGACGAACAGCAGGCGAGGCTCACCGTGCGAGCACCGTTCGACGGGCGACTGATCGACCTGGACCCGGATCTGCGGCCCGGGCGCTGGATCGACCGGCGGCTGGAGATCGGCCGGGTCGTGGCGAGCCAGGGTTATGACGTGCGGGCCTATGTGCCGGAAACCGAGGTCTGGCGGCTGGAATCGGGCCGGCCGGCGCGGTTCATCGCCGACGACACTGCGCTGGGCAGCGTGCCGGCCCGGGTGGTGGAGATCGGCAGCCTCGCGGCGGAACAGGTCGAGCTGGTCGCGCTGAGTTCCGTTTACGGCGGGCCGATCGCCACGCGCGAGGACGTGTCACACGGCCTGCGCCCGGTGCAGGCGCAGTACCACGTCAGGCTGCAACCCGACGCCAGCAGCCCCGACTTGCCCGACGCGGCCCGGCCGCGCCAGATCCCGGGCCGCGTTCACCTGGACGCGCAGCCGCAGAGCTGGTGGTCGATGGCCGCCGCACAGGTGCTGCGGGTGCTGGCGCGGGAAGCGGATCTCTGAGGGAAAGGATCACCAGTCCCGCTCGCGAATGGCTTCCTCAATGTCGATGTCCACCGAGAAAAAGTCCAGAATCGCCTCCACCGTCGTGCCGATCGAGTCTCGGGCAACGGTCTCGATCTCGCTGTCGGCCGCCTCGAAATCGGACTGCATGTCGTTGATGTCGCGGGTGATGCGATCCAACTCGGCCTGAACCTGCTCGGTCGTGTGCGCGCCGGACTCCAGAAAACTGACCAATTCCTTGAGCTTGTCGCGCAGCCGATCCACCAGGGGACGCGGGAAATAGCCGTCCAGGTACATGTCCCGCAGGAACACAAAGTCAGTAGGTAATTGTGGTGTGCTCATGTTCACTTCGCTCCTCGACTGGTCACCAGACCTTGTTGTGCCGCCCACCCCGCCACGTCCTCCCGCCGGATCGCCGCCGCCATCAACCCCGGAAACGCATCCGGCGTACACGCAAACGACGGCACGCCCAGCCCCGCCAGCTTCGCCGCGAGCTGGTGGTCATAGCTCGGCGCCCCTTCATCGCTCAGCGCCAGCAACGCCACGCACTGCACCCCGGCCTCGACCATCTCCGCCGCCCGCTGCAGCAGCCGCTGCTCCACCCCGCCCTCGATCAGGTCGGAGATCAGCACGAAGATCGTGTTGCGCGGGTCGCGGATCTGGCTTTGGCAATAAGCGACCGCCCGGCCGATGTCAGTCCCACCGCCAAGCTGCACGCCGAACAGCAGCTCCACCGGGTCGTCCAGTTGATCGCTCAGGTCGACCACCTCGGTGTCGAACACCACCAGCTTCGTCGCCACCGCCGGCAGCGACGCCAGCACCGCGCCGAAGATGCTGGAGTACACGACGCTGGCCGCCATCGAGCCGCTCTGGTCGATGCACAGGATGATCTCGCGCTGCGGGCGGCGCGACTTGCGGCCGTGGCCGATCAGCGTCTCGGGGACGACGGTGCGCAGCTCGGGCTGCCAGTGGCGCAGGTTGGCGCGGATGGTGCGGTGCCAGTCGATCTCGCTGTGGCGCGGGCGGCGGTTGCGCACGCTGCGGTCGATCGCGCCGGTCACCGCCGAGCGCAGCGGCTCCTCCAGTCGCTTCATGAGCTGATCGACCACCGACTGCACCACGCGCCGCGCCGTGTCCTTGGTGCCCGCCGGGATCACGCGCGACAGCGACACGAGGCTGGCCACCAGATGCACATCCGGCTGCACCGCTTCAAGCATCTCGGGCTGCAGCAGCATCTCGTTGAGGTTCAGCCGCTGCAGGGCGTCGCGCTGCATCACCTGCACCACCGAGGCCGGGAAATACTGGCGGATGTCGCCCAGCCAGCGCACCACGGTCGGCGCGCCGCGGCCCTTGCCCGCCGTGCGCTTGCCCAGACCGCCGGGGCCGTCGGCGTCGTAGAGGGCGGCCAGCGCGCGGTCCATCTCCAGCGCGGCGCCGCTCGGGCTGCCGCAGGTGCCGTCGGCTTCCTCGCCGAGCACGAGGCGCCAGCGTTGCAGGCGGGTCAGTGTTTCTGTTTCACTCATGCGACGTGGCCTCCCTCGGCAAGCCGAGCAGTTGATGCAGCAGCGGCAGCGCCCGCGCCACCCGCGCCTCGTTCCAGACCGGCCCGTCCGCCGTCGCACCGCTCGCGGCGACCTTCGGCGGCTGCGCAGCGCGTTCGCCGAGCGAGCGGCGTTCGCTGCGGCTGAACTCGGCGAAGCTGCGGCGCACCAGCGGCAGCACCTGCTGGAAATGTGCGTCTCCTAGCCCGGCGAGCCAGCCGTCGATCAGCGCCCAGATCCGCGCGTCGTGCAGCAGCACCAGCGCGTTGCGGTTCAGGAAACCTTCGAGCCACGACGCTGCCGCGGCCGGGTCGGTGGCGCGGGACAACTGGTGCTGCAGCGCAATGCCGGCCTCGTCGGCGTTCACCACCCCATCGTCGAGCAGCAACCGCATCGCCACCCCGCGCAGCAGCGCCGCCGCCGAGTCGAGCGCCGCCAGCGCGGCCAACGCACGACGCCATTCCCCGGTCTGATCGTCACCGGCACGCCGGGCCACGGCGGCGTGCGCGGCCAGCAGCGGCTCGCGCAGCGCATGCGCCGCCTCGTCGTCCAGCGCCGCGCAGGCCAGCGGCAGGCCGATCGCGGCGCGACCGATCAGGTGGTCGAGCACCACGCCGACCTGCGCCGTGTCGGTGCCGCGCACGTCGCCGTAGCGGAACACATGCGCCAGCGGCGGCAGCGTCTGAAGCAACTGGGCCGTGTCGCCGGTGACCGCGGCGAGCCGGTCCAGCGCCTGCGTCACCGCCTGCACCGCGCCCGACAAGTCAGCGCGCAGCACGTCATCGACCAGCGCGGCCAGCACCGGCAGCGACGTTTCCTGCGCCACGCGGTCGGCGATGCGGGCGCTGGCGGCGGCCTCGACCGTCGTGCCCCAGCGGCTCGCCTCGATCAGCGTGATGGCGAACTCCGGCGCCCACTGCAGCCGCCACGTCTCATGGAAGCTGCCCTTCGCGCCGCGACTGCCGCGATCCGGCACGCCCCAGTCCAGGTCGAGCAGCCGCAGCCGGTGCAGCAGCCGGCTGCGCTCCAGGTCGTTCGGCTGACGCAGGTCCAGATCGAGCACCCGCTGCGCCACCTCGGCCTTCAGGCGCAGGCGTTTCTGCTGCGCCTCGACATCGCGCTGCAGCGGCACGATCGGCACATCAGAGGGCACCGTGCCGAGCGCCTCGCCGACGTGCAGCGCGTGCCCGATCAGGCCGAGCACCGTGTCGTCACCCTGCCCGATGACGCTGCGCACGGCTTCGTCCAGGTCGGCCAGCCCCGGCGTCGCGTGGCCGCGCAGTGTGGCGAGCGTGTCAGCGAGCCGGATGGCTTCGATGACGTGGGCGCTGGAGCAGTCGATCTCGTGGGCGCGCAGCAGCGTGGCGACCTTGGCGAGCCAGCCGGCGGCGCGCGGGTGGCGGTCCGGGTCGTGCTGCCACAGGAAGTCGTACCAGCCCGGCGAGACGACACCCGCGCCGTAGCCCGAGCGCGTCAGGTGCCGGTGCGACCACGGCACCCAGGTGGCCTGCACCTTGAGCTTGGGCAGGCCCTTGAGCAGCGCCGCGTCGGCCTTGACACTCGACACGCCGTCCTGCAGCGCTGGCACGTGCCACGCGCCGCAAACGACGGCGACGCGCTCGAAACCTTCCTTGCGTGCCGCGCGCAGGCACTGGCGCATGTGGGCCTCGCGCTGCGCCTCGCGGTCGTCGGGTGGCGGTTCGTCGCGGCGCATCTCGGTCATCGCCTCGGCGATGGCGGCGAAGATGCCGGTGTCGTCGCCGCGCTCCTCGACCCAGCGGTTCCACCAGCTCTCGCCGTCCGGGTGGCCGTCGGCGCGGGCGAAGTCGTCGAACGGGTCGCCGCGCGGGCGGCGTGGTGCTGGTGGTTCGACAGGTTCGGCAAGCTCTGTGGGCTCGTCGGGTTCAGCGGATTCGACAGGCGGCTCGGCCAGCGCCTCGGCTTCCGCCTGGTCCAGCGCCAGCGCATGCGCACGCGGCAGGTCGATGAACCGCGCCGTCACCCCACGCCCGACCGCCCACTGCAGCGCCTGCCACTCCGGCGAGAAGCGCGCGAACGGGTAGAACACCGCCCGCTGCGGCACGTCGAGCGCGTGGACCAGCAGCGCCACCGGCGGCACCAGCGCCGCGTCGGCGAGGTGGTGGAGCAGCGCATCTGCCTCGGGCGGGCCTTCGACGAGCAGCGCGTCGGGCTGCCACTCGTCGAGCGCCTTGCGCAAGCTGCGCGCGCAGCCGGGGCCGTGGTGGCGGATGCCAAAAAGGCGAACCTCGGGCGTCGTGCTCATCGGGATCAGCCGTGGTCGCGGAAGGCGCGGTACAGGTCTTTCCAGTCGCTGCGTTCCTTCACGACCGTCTCCAGGTATTCCTTCCACACCACCGCGTCCTGCACCGGATCCTTGATCACCGCGCCGAGCAGCCCCGACGCCAGGTCCGGCGCCCCGACCACGCCGTCGCCGAAGTGCCCGGCCAGCGCCATGCCGTTGCTGACGACCGAGATCGCCTCGGCGGTGGACAGCGTGCCGCTCGGGCTCTTCAGCTTGGTCTTGCCGTCCTCGGTCTGGCCGTTGCGCAGCTCGCGGAAGATCTGCACCACCCGCTTGACCTCGCGCAGCGCGGGCGGCTCGGCGGGCAGGTCGAGCGCGCGGCCCATCTCGGCGACACGCTTGACGACGATCGACAGCTCTTCCGCCTCGCTCGACGGCACCGGCAGGATCACCGTGTTGAAGCGCCGTTTCAGCGCGCTCGACAGCTCGTTGACGCCCTTGTCACGGTTGTTCGCGGTGGCGATGACGCTGAAGCCGCGCACCGCCTGCACCTCGCTGCCGAGTTCCGGCACCGGCAGCGTCTTCTCCGACAGCACGGTGATCAGCGAGTCCTGCACGTCGGCGGGTATGCGCGTCAGCTCCTCGATGCGGGCGATGCGGCCGGTGCGCATCGCGTTCATCAGCGGGCTGGGCACGAGCGCCTTCTCGGACGGGCCGTGGGCGAGCAGCTCGGCGTAGTTCCAGCCGTAGCGCAACTGCTCTTCGCCGGTGCCGGCGGTGCCCTGGATCAGCAGGGTCGAGTCGTTGCTGATCGCGGCGGCGAGGTGTTCCGAGACCCACGACTTGGCGGTGCCGGGCACGCCGAACAGCAGCAGGCCGCGGTCGGTGGCGAGCGTCGCCACAGCGATCTCCATCAGCCGGCGCGCGCCGATGTACTTCGGGCTGACCTCGAAGCCGTTGTCGAGCCGCCCGCCGAGCAGGTAGGTCACCACCGCCCACGGCGACAGCTCCCAGTGGTCGGGGCGCTGGCGGCGGTCGGTGCGGCGCAGTTCGTGGAGTTCTTCGGCGTACTGGTGCTCGGCGTGGCGGCGCAGGACGGCGGTTGAAGTGGTGTCGGTCATGTTCAGCGTGATTCAGCGGAAATCGGTGGAGGAAGAAACCGCCGCCACGGGCAGCGCATGAAAGGCTCGGCGCAGCGCCACGGTCTGCTGCAGCCGGTCGTGCAGCGGCGCGATGCGGTGGTGCAGCCAGTACGACGTGGTGGCGCTGGCATTCGGGTCCAGGGCAGCGGGCGCGGGCAGTGCTTCAACCGCGGTCAGGCACGCCAGCGGCAACCAGGCGACCAGTTCGGGCGCGGTGTCCAGCCAAGCCAGCGCGCGGCGCTCGTCGGCGTGGCGACCGGCGAACAGGTCGGTCAGTTCGCGCACCATCGCGGCCGACAGCGACGCGGCCAGCGCGGGATCAAGCTGACCCGCCTGCTCGGGGCGGCCGTCGATCAGCGGCTGCGCGCAGGTGCGCACCACCTCGCCGGCCACGTCCGCAGCGGCGCTGCCCACCCGTTCGCGCCACAGCGCCGTGCGCGCGGCCAGCGGCAGGTGGCTGCGCAGCGGGGTGACCTCGTGCGCGGGCCAGCCCGGCGCCTCGCGGCAGTCCAGCAGCGCCAGCAGCCAACGCGCATCGACCGCACCGGGCTGCGCGTCCGGCTCGCCGGCCACACCTGCCGACCCCGCCGCCGCCAGCACCGCCTCGCGCCAGCCGCGCAGCAGCGCGTCTTTCCAGTCCGTGCCCCGCGCCCAGTCGATCAGCTCGGTCGGCGTCATCGCCATGTGCGCGGGCCAGAACGCGGGCGCCGTCAGCCGCGCCAGTTGGTACAGCCACCAGCCGCGCTCGCCCAGGCCGTCGTGGCGCGGGCGCTGCAGGTCGAGCGCACGGGTTTTCCACGCCGGGTCTTCGGCGGTCGGCGGCTCGACATGCCAGCGCTTCTTCAGCCCGAGCCACGCCGACTCGACGCGCAGCAGCGCCGACCACTGCCCCGCCAGCCACGCCGACTGCTCGCTGTCCGGCAGGCGCGGCAGCAGTTGCGCCGCCAGCGTGCGCACGTCACCCGCCCGGTCGCGCAGCAGCTTGACCAGCAGCGGCTCGTCCGCCGCCGACAGGCCCACCGCCAACGCCTCGACCAGCTCGGCACGCTCACGGGCGGCCAGCGACGCCAGCTCGGCGATCAGGCGCTCGCGGGCGGCGTCGGGGTCGCGGCGGCGTTCGTCCTTGAGGAACGCGAGCCGGGCCGCGCCACTGCCGTGCGCCCAGTCTTCCTCGGTGGGTTCGGCCGGACGCTCGACGATCGAACGCCAGCGCGGCTGCTGCTGCACCAGCCAGCGCCCGCGCTCGCCCATCACCGCGCCCACCGCCGACCGCAGCATCGGCAGCCGCAACGCCAGCGCCAGCATCGGCGGCAACAGCGCCGCCGGCAGCCGCCAGCCACGCTGCGCGACCAGCGACAGCGCCTCATGGCGCAGGCTGTCGGGCACGTCCTCGCCGAGCAAGCGCTGCAGCAACGCCTGATGCGCCTCGGCGGACAAGGCGGGACGTGCGTCGGACCGGGCTGGTGCCGGCGCCTCGGGCAGCGCGTCAGCAGCCGCCAGACCACCGCCCACCCGCTGCGCCACCGCCAGCACACCCGCCGCGCGCAGCAGCACCGTGGCGTCGTCCTCTGGCGCCGTGGCCAGCGCCTGCATCAACCCGGTCAACGGCGCAGGCACCTCGCGCAGCAAGGCCCGCAACCCCGGCGAGCGCTCCGTGCCCACCAGCGCGATCGGCAGCAGCCGGTCCATCAACGGCTCCGTCATCGTGCGCCTCCTTCGATGCGGCCGATCTGCCACAACCCGTCCTCGCTGCGCAGCGTCAGCAGCAGCAGCGTCCGGCCATCCCACTCGCCGTGCAGATCGACCAGACCGCCACCGGCCAGCGCCAGCAGCGTCGGCACCTGCTCGACCGGCACGTTCAGCGGCAGCGCGTGGCCGTCGCCGCACGCCCAGACGTCGTCCTCGACCACCCGGATCGCCGCCCCCGCCAGCCGCAGCGGCCACAGCGGCAGCCAGGCGTGCGCCGCCATCGCCGCCGCCGCGCGGTCAAGTTCGTCGTCCCAACCGGCGAGCACCGGCGCCTCGCCGTCACCCGATTCCGGCACCGCCTCGCGCTGCACCGACAAGGCCCGCAGCGGCGCCGCCGACGGAAAGAACACCAGCCGCCCGGCCCGCGCCTGCCCCGTGATCCAGCTGGTCTCGAAGCCCGTCGTGCCGTGGCTGAAATCGAGCAGCAGCGCCCGCCGCCCGCTGCGCCGCCCCGACAGCCAGACGCGGCGCTCGACCAGCCGCTGCTCGCGCTCCTCGACGATCTGGCCGTCCACGCGCCAGACATCGTCCACCGCCTCGCCGCGCGCCAGCACCTCGTCGCGGTCCAGCGGCCAGCCCAGCGTGGCGCGCACATCGGCCAGCACGCCCGCGTCCAGCGTTGCCCGCCGCTGCACCGCCTCGATCAGCAGTTGCAGCCGCCCGAGCCGGGCCAGCAGCGCGGCGCTGTCGGACTCGGCCGCCGCCGCGTTCAGCCAGCCGGCCAGCGCCCCCGCCTGCGCATCGACCATGCGGGCGGCCATCGTCTGCCATTCGCCCGCGCTCTCGCGGGTCTGCACCGCCAGGCCGCGCCGCACCCGGTCGGCGAGCCAGCGCGCCAGTTCCTCCAGGCCCGCGTCGATGCGCTGCCAGCGCTTGTCCTGGCGGGCGGTGGGGGTGGTGTCGGGGATCGGCGCGGCAGCGGGATCGCCGCTGGCCGTCGGGGCCGATGCCGCCACCAAGACGGCTTCCTGCTGTTTCTGCTGCTTCTGTTCCTGCTTTTCAGCCCGCTCGCGCCGCCCTTCCAGCCAGGCGCGCACCCACTCGGGCGGCTCGGCGGGCGTGGTGAAGCGGCTGGTGTCCTGCGCCCGAAGGAGCAGCAACGCCAGCCCGTGCTTGCAGGGGAATTTCCGGCTCGGGCACGAGCACTTGAACACCGGGCCGCTCAGATCGACCTGCGTCTGATACGGCTTGGACCCGCTGCCCTGGCACTCGCCCCAGGCCGCCGCGGCGTCGTGGCCCAGGGTCGGCCACTTCGCCGGGGCCAGCAGTCCGCGGGCCGCCTTGGCGGAGGCATCGTCCGGCGCCAGGGCCAGCACCGCCTCCGTCGTGAGCACTGTCGCTGTGGTCGTCAATCGAACTCCCCGGGTCTGAAGTGCCGGGAAGTCTATCGACGCACCGCCGTTCAGCGGACGCGCCGCGCGTGAACAAGGTCGCTCAAACGCAGCCGCTGGCGGCCGTTGCCGCTTCGATCAGCAGGGTCCCCGCCTGCGGCAGCAACTGCCCGCGGGCCACCAGCGCCTGCACATGGCGCGAGAAGACGGCCAGCGGCCAGCGGGCCTGCGCACTGGCACGCGGGATGCGCAGGACCAGCCGCGCCGCCTGCAGCTCGGCCTGCAGCACCTGGGCCGGTCGCGGCCCGAGCATCCCGGCCGTCTGCAGCGCGCTCACCTGCCCGATCAGCGCCCCGACCCGTTCGGCGGCCGTGAACACCGGCGCGCTGCCCGAGTGCGTCACCGGCCCGCCCCAGGCCCACGCCTGCGGCCCGATGCCGAGGCAGGTCTGCGGCGCCTCAGCGCGGGCGACGGTGCCGGAGTAGTAGTCGTGCGTGAAGCCGGCAGTGTTGCTGTAGATCGAGTTCGGGATCGGCTGCGCCTCGGTCTCATCCTGCCAGACGTAGTACTGCCCGGTCTTGCAGTTGACGTACTGCGAGGCGGTGGCGTGGTTGTTCACGGTGGGCTGCGGGGTCTGCTGCAGCGCCTCGAAGTAGGACAGGATCGAGTGCCCCCACTCGTGCTTGTAGACGTTGCGGTGGCCGTTCACGCCGGCGTACTCGACGCTCATCGTCGTGTAGGTCTGGCTGACACCGCGTGCCTGCGTCAGCCCGGCGCCGCCCCCGATCCACAGCGACTCGCCCGTGGCCACGTCCTTCACCCGCGGATCCCACACCACGATCACCGAGTCGAAGGCCGGGTCCAGCTCCGACAGCACATCGCCCTGCGCCGGCCACCAGCCCTCGCC